>Ga0070741_10004940_pt1 | contig 30448 bp, 29 predicted proteins | sample Coa_R1_4_FD_66440 | JGI IMG/M metagenome (GOLD analysis project Ga0070741, IMG submission 66440) | Surface soil microbial communities from Centralia Pennsylvania, which are recovering from an underground coalmine fire - Coalmine... | ecosystem: Environmental > Terrestrial > Soil > Unclassified ... | reverse complement strand
TTAGGGCGACGGAGCGCAGGCGCGCTTCGCGCGGCGTCCGCGACCGCTGACGGGATCGTTGTCCGTCGGCGACGGCGCATCGAAGTCCAGGGCTCGCCCCGTGGTGGGCTCGGTGGCCCGTGCGCTGGCCCTACTCGACGCTCTCTCCGACAGCGAAGAGGGCCTCGGCGTCAACGAGCTCGCGCGAAGAATTGGGGTCAACGCCAGCACGGCCTCGCGCCTGTTGGCCACGCTCGAGGGCGGCGGTCTGGTCGAACGCGCTCCGGAAGGCTCTTACCGGCTGGGGCTGAAATTGATTGCCCTGTCTGACCGGGTGCTTGCCCGGCTGAACGTCCGCGAGCTTGGCCGGCCGTGGCTCGAGTGGCTCGTCAAGCACACAAGCGAGACCGCCACATTGTCGGTGCCGGGCGCCGGCGAGGCAATCACCGTCGACTTTGTGCCATCGGCGTCGAGCGTGGTCAGCATGGCCCGGGTCGGCCGAACCAGCGTGCCTCACGCAACCGCCGCCGGCAAGGTGATGCTGGCATTCGCCGGGCCCGATTTGGGCGCGTCGCTGCCGTCGACGCTTGAGCCGTTTACCGAGCGCACGATCACCGATCGAGACGTGCTTGCCAAGGAGCTTGAACGGGTTCGCGCGTCCGGGATCGCCGAAGCCGTAGGGGAACGTGAGCCCGACCTCGGCGCCCTCGCGGCGCCGGTGCTCGGCAGGCGGGGGGAGCTGGTCGCGATCCTCGGCCTGCAGGGTCCGGCAGCGCGGTTGCCCGTGGGCAAGCGGCGAGCGTTGCACGAACCGCTGCGCCGAGCGGCGGGCGAGCTCAGCCGCTCGCTCGGAGGCCCCGGAGCGGCTCCCTAAGCGACGCCCGCCCCGTGGCGCTCCGCCACGGCGTGCGGGCCAGACGTCGCGTGCTCCTGGGCTGCGCGCACGAGCAACGCGAACAGCGGGGTGCCTGACTGCTCCTGCTCCTCCCACTGCACCGCCAGGCATAGGCTGTCGGCACTAGGCAGCTCGATCGCCTCGATCACCCCATCGGGGGCCTGTGCAGTGGCAACCAGGTCGCGGCCGAGGCTGGCGATGCTCTGGTGGTGATAGCTGTTGACTATCGCCTGCCCGCCCAACGCGTCGGCCAACTTGCTGCCGGGCGCGATCGTCACCTCATGGCAGGGGTGTTCCGGCTTGGACCACCCGCCAAGCGTCGCGCGAACCACCTCACGCCAGCGATCCCAGTCTCCGCCGGGGTGAATATTGGCCGGCGGCGGCAGCAGGCTGTGGTCGAGCTCGAGCGTGCCGCCGAGGGCGACGTTGATGATCTGCATCCCACGACAGATGCCCAAAAGCGGGATGCCGGCCGAAATCGCTGCCGGGGCGAGCTCCAACTCGAACTGATCGCGCATCGGCGAATGCGGAGTGGACGTCGAATGGTCGCCGCTGCCGAAGCGAGCCGGCTCGATATCGCGACCTCCCGCCAGGAGCAGGCCGTCGAGGTGCGGGAGAAGGCTTTCGGGGCGCTCCAGGTAGGGCAGGGTCACGACACTGGCGCCCAGTCGCTCGAGCGGGCGAGCGAAGGCGACCCCGAGGTAGTCGCCGTAGTCGGTGAATCCGCTTGAGACTCCGATCAGCGCGGTGGACACGACCGAGCGCCTCAGCTCCAGGGATAGGGACTATGGGACACCGGATGGAGCTCGCCCGCGGAAAAGCGCTCGTATCGGAACGGGTGTAACAGGGACGAGTGCTCGCCTCGCAGCACGCGGGCGACCTCCCGCCCGACTCCGATCATCTTGTAGCCGTGATTTGAGTCTGCGACGACGAATACGTTCGGGCGCATGTAATCAAACACGGGGAAGTTGTCCACTGTAAACGCTCCTACCCCTCCGGAACGAGCCTGGCGGTAGCGCGGCCGGCAGCCCTCGAACCGTCCCAGACAATGCGAAAGGGCCGCGCACCACATGGCGGGAAAGCCGGGCTCGACGGACCCGGTCGGGTAAGGATCGAGTTCGAAGCTGTGGCCGACCCGCAGGGGTTGGGCCCCGCCCTGGACCGTCTCGCGATCCGGCTTGACGTAGATGCCCCAGGGGTCGTCGGTTATGGGTCGTCGGTCGTCGTCTCGAAGCGGGCGATCGCTGTCCACATGCAGGACGGGGGAAGGGCGGCCGTCGTCGGTGACGAACCGCGCCGGATCAAACTCGATCTCTCCCTCCTGGAGATACCAGTAGGTCCACATCGGCTGATTGGTCATGACGGACCCATCGGGTTGACGCACGTCGACCCGATCCGGAAGCCCCAACAGGTCCCAAAGCGTCGCGATCCAGGGGCCTACCGCAACCACGACCTGGTCGACATCGACGGAGCCCTGGTTGGTATGGACCGAGGTCACCGCACCCGAGGCATCCATATCGAAGCCCGCGACCTCCACGCCGCTTCGGATCTCCGCGCCCGCCACGCGTGCCTTGTCGGCCAGGCCGAGGATCGATTCCCGGTTGAAGGCATAGCCGCCGATCCGCTCGTGCAGGCACACGGTCAAACCTGGCGCCCGCCAGTCCCCGAACAAGGAGCGCATGTGGGCCGCGACCTCATCCTCGCCCACGAACAGGTCCGACGGATAGCCGATCCGTTGTTGGCGTTCGTGCACCGCGACCAGATCGCCCTCCTGCGCCGGAGGCCCGAGCGCGAGGTAGCCGCTCTCGTGGTAATGGAACGCCTCGGGATCGGATTCCCACACCTCGACGCACGCAGCCATCAGTTCTGACATCGCCGGCTGGAAATAGTTGTTGCGGATCACCCCGCACGCGATCCCCGACGCCCCTGCGGCCACCTCGTTCTTGTCGACGACGAGCACGCTCTCGCCGCCGCGCGCCAAATGCCACGCGGTCGAGAGCCCGTGGACTCCCGCGCCGATGACCAGCACCGGGGTGGAGGAAGGGAGCGAGTCGTTCATCGCGGAGGAAGTCCAGACATTAGTGGGGGTTCAGCGGAAGGTTGTCCTGCATTGCGCCACGCGCAACATCGTTGCGGTATGTGAGTATAGCTAGGCGGCGGTCGTCGGCCGGAGTGGGGCGCACCGACCCCCCCGGACGACCCTCCACGTGAGGCCGGCACGTCCCGCCTAGGATGGCTTGACAACGCTCAGACCCGCTTGGTATAAGGCCCCAGGCCGTGTACCAATTTGTCTAGTAGATTAGAGGGCGCAGGGCAGGGTTCACGGGAGCGAGAGAGGAGAGCGGATGGCAACAGGCGTCGAGGATCGCAAGCTCGAAGGGCCGCCGCCGCCGACGTTTGGTGGCACTGCCGAGCAGGTGCTAGCCACGCCGCGGATCGACCCGCCTCCGGCGACGCTCGAAGAGGCCCGCAACCGACCCGGGCGCGCGGAGCAGATCGAGCGGCTCACGCGCCGGATTGAGGCTGAAGGGATCAAATACGTCTTCTTTGAGCAGATCTCCGTCACCGGCCGCATCATGGGCAAAGGGGTCGTCTCCTCCTTCTTCCCGCAGGTTGCTCAGCGCGGTTATCAACTGGTCTACGGCGCGACCGCCAATCTGTTCACGGATCGCCTCGGCAACTACATCGGCTTCGGACCCGAAGAGTCGGAGCTCGCTGCTGTCGCAGACCTCGACACCTTCGCTGTGCTGCCGTGGGATCCGCGCGTCGCCCGGGTCTACTGCGACTGCTATGACACCGAGACGGGCGAGCTTCTGGACGCCGATCCCCGCCAGAACCTCAAGCGGATCGCCCACGAGTTCGAGCAGGAGCTCGGCTACCAGTTTCTAATCGGCATCGAGCCCGAGATGATGTGGCTGAGGCGAAGCGAGGACGGCGCGTCACCCGAGGGCGTCACCAAGCCCTACTGCTACCACATCCACCAGTTCGAAGAGCTGCGGCCGGTGCTGCTCGACGTCGTCGACTACGGCCAGGCGCTCGGACTCGACATGAGCTATGGCGATCATGAGGACGCGCCAGGCCAGCTCGAACTCAACTTCCGTTTCGACCGTCCGGTCCGAACCGCCGACAACATCACCACCTACCGCCAGGTGTGCGCGGCGGTCGCGCGCAAGCACGGCCTGCTGGCCTCGTTCATGCCCAAGCCGTTCACGGGCGTCTCCGCCAACGGCCATCACCATCACTTCACCCTCGTCGGAGACGACGGCATCAACGTCTTCTACGACCCAGACGGCCCCGCGAAGCTCTCTGAGATGGGTCGCCACTTCCTCGGTGGCATGCTCGAGCACTTCCCGGCGCTGATGTGCGTGTGCAATCCCACGGTGAACTCGTATGTCCGCATGTGGGACACCGGCTTCTGGGCCCCGATCTACAAGAACTGGGGCTGGCAGAACCGAACCACCACAGTGCGCGTGGCCTCCGGAGGGCGGTTCGAGTATCGCGGTGTTGACTCCTCCTGCAATCCCTACCTGACGGTCGCGGCGCTGCTGCGAGCCGGGCTGGACGGCGTCCGGCGCCAGATCGACCCAGGCCCCCCGCAACAGGGCAACACCTACGACCTCCTTCAAGCGGGAGCCGAGATCGAGAAGGTCCCGGACAGCCTGGGCGCGGCGCTCGACGCACTCGCCGCCGACGAGGTGGTCCGCAGCGCCCTACCGGGACGTCTCTACCGTGTCTTTCACCACTACAAGCGCGACGAGTGGGAGCGTTATTTGGCGTACGTAACCGACTGGGAGCGCGACGAATATCTGGAGGTGCTCCCCTAGCGGAGGCCGGCCATGTGTGGAATCGCTGGACTCATCTACCGCAACGGCAACGGGGCACACCGCATCGGCGACGATCTCACGCGCATGCTGCAGTCCATGCGCCATCGCGGCCCCGACTCGACCGGGTACGCGCTGTACCGGGCTCCGGAACAGGAGCTCATCATGCGCCTCAAGCTCGCCGACGGACCCGCCGACGGCGACCTCGAGCTCGCCGATGCGCTGCGACGCCGCCGCCACGGCGTTCGGACCCGGTTGCGCGAAGGTGGCGCCCAAATCGCCACGATCGAGGACGTCAACGAGTACACAATCTTGCTCACCCTTTCCTACGAGGGCGAGCTCAAGCGACTCGCCGACCTCGCGGAGTCGGTCAACGGCGTCGAGGTTCTCTCTGCGGGCCACGCGCTTGAGATCGTCAAGGACCTGGGTGATGCGCGCACGGTGTCGGCCGAGTACGGACTCGATCGCTACCTCGGCAGCCACGGGATCGGCCACGCACGGATGGCGACCGAGTCCGATGTCGACATCTCAAACGCGCATCCCTACTGGGCCTATCCGTTCTCGGACGTCGCGGTCGTCCACAACGGCCAGCTGACCAACTATCACCAATGGCGCCGGCGGCTGGAACGCCTCGGCCACCGGTTCGCCTCGGACTGCGACTCGGAGATCATCGCCGTGTACCTCGCCGAGCGGATGCGCGAGGGCGACTCGCTGGAAGAGGCCATGCGCAGAAGCCTCAACGATCTCGACGGAGTGTTCACCTACATCTGCGTGACCGAGGAGGCACTCGGCATGGCCAAGGACGAACTCGCGGCCAAGCCGCTGGTGCTCTACGAAGGAGACGAGCTGGTGGCATTGGCCTCCGAGGAGATCGCAATCCGCGCGGTGATAGACCACGAGATCGAGACCTACGACCCGTATGAGAGCCAGGTGATGGTGTGGACGCGGTAGCACAGGAGCCGCGGTTTGACCCGCGCGGGCTGGTCGAGCTCGACGACGCGGTCCCGCGGATCTCTCAAATCGATGGGGATCGCGCGACCTTCGATGCCCGCGAGCTCACACCGCGCAAGGTCAACCTGGAGCTGCGCTGGCTCCTATACGAGCAGCGAGTACGCGAGGTCACCGTGTTGAACCCAGGCGCGCGCCATTCCCTCGGAGTGGGCATCCTGCGCCGCTGCAAGATCACCTTCGCGGGGAGCCTTGGCTACTTCGGCTGCGGCTTGATCGACGGACCTGAGGTGCAGATCAACGGGCGCGTCGGTTGGTCGGTCGCCGAGAACATGATGTCGGGAGTCGTCGTGGTGCAGAGCAATGCCGGCTCGCTCGCGGGCGCGGCACTGCGCGGCGGCGATCTCGTCGTCAAGGGACAGGTCGGCGCGCGCACCGGGATTGACCAGAAGGGCGGCACGATCATCGTGCTCGGCGACGCGGGCTCGATGACGGGCTTCATGATGCAACGCGGCCGCCAGATCATCTGCGGCAACGTGGGACCCGGTCTCGGCGACTCGATGTACGACGGGGTGATCTACGTCGCGGGCAAGGTCCGCTCGCTGGGGATCGACTGTGTGCCGGGCGAGTGGACCGACGCGGACTCCGAACTGATCGAGCGCAAGTTCTCGATCTATGGGCTCGGTTCGCCGCCCGAGTTCCAGAAGTTCGTGTGCGGCAAGATGCTCTACAACTACGACCTGCTCGAGCCGGCCGAACGCAAGCTCGTGCTCTAGGGGAAGGACGGGTCTTGACTGACGAAACCGAACCCATCCGCCGCAACGTTCTCGGGCACAGCCGGCTCTTCACGCCCGAGGTCATCGACGACATCCACGTCAAGTCCGAGCTGGGCCGCTACCGCATGCGCGGCTTCTCCCTGTTCAAGCCCATCCCCCACTGGGACGAGCTCATGTTCCTCCCGGGAACGCTGACCCGATTCGTAATCGAGGGCTACAGAGAGAAGTGCGTCACCAAGACGGTGATCGGCTCACGCTTTGCATCCAAGCCGCTCGAGCTCGACATTCCAATCTACATCACCGGGATGAGCTTCGGCGCGCTCTCTCTGGAGGCGAAGATGGCACTCGCCAAGGGCGCCTCGATGGCGGGCTCGGCCACGTGCTCGGGCGAGGGCGGCATGATCCCGCCGGAGCGCGACCTGTCCACGAAGTGGTTCTACCAGGTGATTCAGAGCCGCTACGGGTTCAACCCGCATCACCTAATGCTCGCCGACGGGGTCGAGTTCTTCATTGGCCAGGGATGCAAGGTGGGGCTCGGAGGCCACCTGATGGGTCAGAAGGTGACCGAGCAAGTCGCCGAAATGCGCTCGTTGCCCGCGGGAATCGACCAGCGCTCACCCGCGCGTCATCCTGACTGGCTGGGCCCTGACGACCTCTCGCTGAAAGTCCAGGAGATCCGAGAAGCGACCGACTACCAGGTCCCGATTCAGCTCAAGCTGGGTGCCGCGCGCGTGTATGACGACGTGCGCATGGCCGCCAAGTGTGGGCCAGACTCGATCTACCTTGACGGCGCCGAGGGCAGCACCGGCGCGGGTCCCCACATCGCGACCGAGGAGACGGGCATACCGCTCATGGCCGCGATTCCAGAGGCCCGTCGCGCGCTCGAGGACGTGGGGCTGGCAGACGAGATCGATCTTGTCGTCGCCGGCGGGATCCGAAACGGCGCCGACGTCGCCAAGGCGCTCTCCCTGGGAGCCAGCGCGGTCGCTATCGGCACATCGGCGCTGATGGCGCTCAACTGCAACAAGGAGATCCCCGGGGTGACGGACTACGAGGGGACCGTGGGCGTGCCCGCCGGTCGTTGCTACCACTGCCACACAGGGCGCTGCCCGGTTGGAATCACCACTCAGGATCCCGAGCTGCGCAAGCGGTTGGTCGTCGACGAGGCAGCGAACCGCGTCTACAACCTCCTGCATACGATGACGCTCGAATGCCAGATGCTCGCTCGAGCCTGCGGCAAGACCAACGTGCACAATCTCGAGCCCGAGGACCTCTGCGCGCTCACCACCGAGGCGGCCGCGATGGCGCGCGTGCCGCTCGCCGGCACCAATTACATCCCAGGCGTTTCGGAGGAGCGCACGCTCGAGGAGATGCGGCACATGCTCGAGCGCCATCTGGAGAACCCCATCGACTACCTCCCCGAGCGCGAGCACGTCGGCGAGGCGACCTAACTCTTAGCCATGGCCGAAGAACACCATCTCCCCGCCGAGCCGCAGAAGGTCGTCTCGATCGACGCCGAGTACCTGGCGGGTCGCCGCTTTCCTTACCAGGAGGACATCTCGCTCTTAGAAGACGTTGACCTGATGGCTTCCACCCCGGGTCAGGATCTCAACTGGCTCGAGGACGTGGAGCTATTGGAGGAAGAGGGCACCCCGGCGGTGTTCGACCGCTATTCCAACTCGTTTCTGAAGATCTACTTCCCGATTCCCGAGGGACGCGAGAACGAGATCGCGCGAAAGCTCCTGATCAAGCACCTCGAGTCCGGCAACTCCTACGGGGTCTCGCTGAAGGAGATCCACTGCAAATTCCCCCAGCCGGAGCTGGGGCCCTGGGTGGATGATTCGCGGCTCGTCGGCGCCGATTGGAAGCCGACGGTGCTCGAGGGCTGGGAACCTCCGGCGCACTGAGGCCCGGCGCCTAAAGCCGCGCCAGGGCCTCGTCGAGACCGAGGCGGCGGTAGGTCTCGACTGCGATGCCGTCGCGGCGGATGGCGTCTCTCGCTGCCTTGGTCTCGTCGCGGTTCCGATCCGAGTCGTCGAAGACCGCGTCCACATAGGACTCCGTCACGCGGTTTCCGGTCACCGTCACGTCCGGCTCGCTCACGCGACCGTCGGGGGAGTAGGCCAGCGCGGTGATGATCCTGTCCTGGGCACTCGCCAACGATTGGCGCTCGAAGCCCGGCTCGCGGCGCTCGCGATCCTCCACCAACAGGCGGGTGACGGCCCGGTCGTTGATCGCGCGCAGCAGGTCCTCAGAGCGCTTCCCGACCACCACCTCTTTGTGCGAAGGCCACACGTCGAGCATGCCGTGATCGCCCCAGCGTTCGCCGACGTGAAATATGAAGTAGTCGGGATATATAAAGAACCCCTCGGAGCCGTGCCGCTCCCGCTGGACGTCGTAGAACGCCGTCACGGCGGCGAGGATCAATGCGCTGGCACCGGTCGCGCCGCACGGCCGGCGGACGATGACCCCGAGACGGTCGCGCTCGTCGAAGTCGCGAAAGACATCTTGGAGACTCGCGGGTCGCCCCGCGACCTCAATCACAAAGTCGGAGCCGGCGAGTTCGGCCGCGGTGTGCATCAGGGGAGCTCCCCCTCGCCGCTGAGCTCGTGCCGCGGAAGCCCGTCTTCCGGGATGTCGTAGTAGTCGGCGGCCTGCGAGACGTACCAGTGGCTCGCCATACGCAGGCCCGTCTGACCGTCCAGCGTCCCCGCCGCGATGCTCACCGTCTCGCGCGCGGGAGCGTCCCAGAACAGGCTCGAACCGCACTGCGCACAGAAACCGCGCCGCGCGCGGGCGTCGCTATGCGGGCTTTCGATCCAGCTCAGAGCGCTCCCGTCTTTGATCACGAGGTCCCCCCTCTTCGCCGCCGAGGTCGCGGACGCGTGGCCGTGCCAGCGGCGGCACTCTTCGCAGTGACACACCAGTACGTCCCGGAGGGGGCCACTCACCTCGTAGGAAACAGCGCCACACAGACATCGACCGGTTGCCATCGCGGATAGCTTAGGCTGGAGAGATGGCGACGACGCCGGCGACGGGGGACGAGTTAGAACGCAAGAGCTGGTGGCTGCGGGAGGTCGCTCCCGTGGCCGACGTGACTCCGCTCCAAAGGTCGAGGGGGGCCGATGTGTGCATCGTGGGAGGCGGCTTCACCGGATTGTGGACAGCATTACGGATAAAGGAGCTCGACCCATCCGCGGAGGTCGTCCTGATCGAAGCCGATGTGTGCGGTGCCGGAGCGAGCGGTCGCAACGGGGGCTTCGCGATGACTTTTTGGCACCACTTCCTAGGGCTCGAGAGTGCCTGCGGAAATGCGGCGGCGCTGTGGCTGGCGCGAGCCTCCACGGATGCTGTGGAGGAGCTCGGGACTTTCTGCCAGCAGAACTCGATCGATGCACACTACCGGCGCGACGGCTGGCTCTGGACCGCAACCAACGCGGCTCAGCTCGGCGCGTGGGAGCGAACAATCGCGGCTATCGAACGCCACGGCGACGAGCCGTTTATCCGGGTCGCGGCCGAGGAGCTTCAGGCGCGCAGCGGGTCACGTGCGCACATCGCCGGGGTCTTGGAACCGCTGTCGGCGACCGTCCAGCCCGCCGCGCTCGCGCGCGGACTGGTGCGGGTCGCACGGCAGCGGGGAGTTGAAATCTTCGAGCGCTCGCCGATGATCGCTCTCGACCGCTCAGCGACACTCGCCGTCCGTACCGCGGGCGGGAACGTCGCCGCCGATCGGGTCGTGATCGCGATGAACGCTTGGTCGTTGCGGCTGCGGGAACTGCGCCGAGCGCTCGTCGTCGTGGGGAGCGACGTCGCGATCACCGACCCGGCGCCGGAAGAGCTCGCCCGAACCGGCTGGCGCGACGGCGTGAGCATCTCGGATTCCCGCCTGATGGTTCACTACTACCGCACCACGCTCGACGGGCGGATCGCGTTCGGCAAGGGCGGTGGCCGGCTTGGGTACGACGCGAGGATCGGCACCTCGTTCACCGGGTCCTCGCCGATGGAGCAAGAGCTCGCTGCGCGTCTGCGCGATCTCTATCCCGCGTTCGCCGCAGTCCCAATCGCGGCAAGCTGGACGGGACCCATCGACCGGACGGTCGACGGTCTGCCCTTTTTTCACGCCCTGGGCCGCCCTGACCTTCTGTGCGGCGCCGGTTACTCCGGTAACGGCGTCGCGCCGTCTCTGCTCGGCGGGCGCATCCTCGCATCGATGGCACTCGGGCGCGATGACGAGTGGGCGCGCTGCGGCCTCGTCCGGCGTCCCCCGCGCGGGCTTCCCGCCGAGCCCTTCCGGTACGTCGGCGGACGTATCGTCAGGAGCGCCGTCGCGCGCAAGGAACGCGCGGAGGAGGCCGGTCGCCGGCCGGCCCGGATCGACCGCGCGGTGGCGCGACTCGCTCCGGCGGGGCTGGTCCCGCTGGATTGAGCCGGCGCGCGCTCGGCTCAGATGCGCCTGGGCGCGGCTCCCCTCAGCCCTCGGCCTCTATCTCGGCAAGCAATTCCTCGCCCGAGAGTTTTGAGTCCGCGAAGTGATCGTGCATCCAGGCCAGGTGCTCCCAGCGGTTTTCCACGATGCGGTTGAACTCCCAGTTGGGGATGTTTTGCTGGTGGACGTGCTCGGTCATGAGCGCCGGATCGACCTCGTAGACGTGCTCGAAACGAGTGACGACCACGTCGGTGACGCGATGCGCCTCTGGCGGTTTCTCCGCTGACAGCCTGAAGCCGAACATGTCTACTCCTCCTCGTAGGCCTGGTCGAGCAGGTACTTGCTGGGATTCATGACGTTGTTCGGGTCAAGGGATCGCTTGATCGTCTTCATCACCTCGTAGCCTCCTCCCAGTTCCGTCGGGACGAGATCGACCTCGCCGGCGCGGCAGGACCCATGGCACGCCGAGATCGAGCCACCGTGCTCGATCGAGACCCGCGCGAGATCACGCTTGGCGTCGACCCATGCGGCCCAACTCTCATCGTCCCACTTCATCTCCCAGATGCCGATGTCGACTTCGGCGAGGTAGTCGCCCCACGGCTTGAACGCGCCGTTGGTGTAGGCGAACATGCCCCAGTCGTCGAACATGTCGAACCGCTCGCGCAGCGAGTCGGCGATCGCGTGCCACTTCTCTCGCACGGCCGGCAGTTCGGGGTACGGGATCGACGCGTCCTCGCAATGCCAGCTCATAAGGGCAACCTGTCCATCGCGCGTGCGCCCGTGCTGCGGCGTGGCGTATCGGTCATGGCGCGAGGCCCAGTCGCCTTGGCCGATCTCGTCGCCCATGTACGCACCGCCAGAGGCTTTGGCCATTCGTAGCAGGCGCTTTGCTCCTACCCGCACCTCGTCTGCGTTTCCATAGGCTGCGCAGGCGATCACGGCTTTCACGGAGTCCGGCTGGGGAATGTAAGCCTCGTCGTCCCGGCGCAGGTACTTGACCTTCTCCTCGTCGAAGAGGACTACGCCGGCGAGCGTCGCGACTCCCGAACGCGCAAGATCCCCGGTCGCTCGCCAGGCATCCATGTAGTTGTCATAGGAGAAAAACATCGAGAACTCGGCCTCGGGCCGCTTGACCAGCTCGAGGGTCGCCTCGGTGACGATTCCGAGCGTCCCCTGATGACCCATGAAGAGGTGCTTGAGCTGGTACCCGCTCGAGGATTTGCGCACCTTCGGGCCACCCCCATCGCCCACGCGGATGATCTCCCCGGTGGGCAGCACGATCTCAAACGAGATCACCAGGTCGCGCGTGTGCCCGTAGCGCCCGCCGATCAGCGACCAGCCGCTCGTGCCGATCCGCCCGCCGACCAGCGAACACGGATACGACGCCGGGTCGTCGGGATAGATGTACCCGTGCTTGCGCAGTTCCTCGTTGAGCTTGAGCATGTTGATTCCCGGGCCCACGGTCACGGTCCGGTTCTCATGATCCAGCTCGAGGATCTCGTTCATGAGCTTGATGTCGACGACGATGCCGTGGCGCAGCGGCACCGCGCCATCGGTCAGGCCGGTGGCACCGGCACGGGGCACCACCGGGATGCCGTGCCGGTTGGCCAGCTTGACCACCTCTGAGACCTGCTCGGCCGAGGTGGGCAGGACCACCGCACTGGGAATGTGGTCCTCCCAGCGGTGGGCCGGGAACGGCGCCGGCACCCGGGCTCGGTTGAACACCGCAGACCGACCTGTGAACACGTGGTCGGGCCCGCAGATCGCGGTGAGCTCGTCGACGACGCCATCTAGGAGCGCAATCGTTGCCATGTCACACCTCGAATCCCGCCGCCTCGGCGACCAGCTCGAAGATGTCGAATACCTCTATTCCTTGTGCCTCGCCCTGCTCGGTCAACGGCCGCTCCGACCATGGACACGCCGACACAAGCGTGTCGACGCCGTCGAGCTCGCGCACCTTGGCCACGCGGCGGCGGCTGATCTCGGCGGTCAGCTCAGGCTTCTCCACCCCCAGATTCGAGCCTGCTCCTGAGCAGTAGGACCACTGCGTGACGTGGTCGACGTCGACGAACGTCAGGCCCGGGATCGCACGCAAAATCTCCCGCGGCGCCTTCCATACCCCCATCCGCTTGTTCAGCCGACAGGGGTCGTGATAGGTCACGGTGCGCTCAATCGGGGTGGTCAGCTTGAGCTTCCCCTCCCGGATCTGCTCGGCGATCAAATCGACCGCCAGCACGATCTCGAAATCGTCGAAATTCGGGTCCAGAGCGGGGTACTGCTCAACGATCGTGATGTAGTCGTGCGGGTCGAGGCAGACGATCCGCCTGGTGTTCGTCTTGCGCCAGTCGAGCATGTTGTGCTCCGCCATCGCGTGCGCAACGTCCACGTAGCCGGTCTCCCACATGGGCCCGCCGCAGCACCACTGCTGATTCATGAGCCCGAACTCCACGCCGGCCGCGGTCAGGAGCTGCGCGACCGACCGCGGAACCGAGGGGCGATAGAACGCCGCCTCGCAGTCCGCGAAGAGCACGGTCTCGCCGCCGGTGGGAATGTCAAGCCCCACGGCCCACGCACGCACCTTGCTGCCCGATGTCTCCTTTGTCCAGCCGAGAACTGGCTCGTTGCCCCAGCGGTTGGTCAGCTCCGCCCATCGCTTCCAGTTCTTCTGGTGGACGCCGCTCTGGACCGCCAGCGCGCGCATCGCCTTGACCACGTCGATCGTGCGCTGCCGGAAGCGGTAGAAGTCGCCGGTGAAGAGACTGTTCGGGCACCGCAGCTCGCAGGCTCCACACATCGTGCAGTGCACATAGTCCTCGGCCACGTCCTCGATCGAGAGATGACCCTTCTCCATCGCCACCACGTTGGCGTGGAATGCGGTCGGGGTATGCCGCTCGTCTCGAGTGACCTGCATAACAGGACACACCTCGCGGCAGAATTTGTGCCCGGAGCTGAAGCAGTTGTAAGCGACATCACGCCACTCCTCGATGAGCGCCTCCACCGCCCCGTTCGTCTCCTGGGTGCCCTTCGTCTGGGCGCCATTCGTCCGCTGATCAGAGGACGTCGTTTCCGCCATCGGTTCTCTCCTCTCCTAGGTCTTCCCGCGGAGCAGATCGATCATAAACAAATTTGTCCACCGCGAAAAGCCGCCCTCGCCGTGCACTAGGCGCCGTCGCGCACGTACATCCCAAGCGGGAACGCGCGGTACCGAAGCGGTGGCAGCTTCTCGATGGTGATGAAGCCCGGCGGCGCGTTGATCACGTCGGGAATCCGGTTGACCAGCTGAGTGCAGGTGGTCACGCCCGTGGGCACCGCCGGATTGAGGAGGTGCAGCTCCGGCTCGCCCGTGACCGTCCAGTCATTGATGTCCGCCTCTCCCTCCAGGTACAGCCTCCCGGTCATCTCAAAGGTCAGCGTGATGCCCTGGTGCGAGCGGACCGTGTCAACGTCCGTGAACCCGATCACCCGCCCCGTGTCGACGGTGATCCCCAGGCTCTTTGACTGGACCGGCTCCTTGGCGACCTCGGGACGAGTCGTGGTCTCCTGCGCCGCGACGCTCAGCCCCAGGTCCTCCACCAGCGCGCCAAGGGTGTTGCGACCGAAGCTCGGTGGACGGTCCGCCTCGGCCAGCCAACGATCGAAGTCCTCGACGCTGCTGTCTACGCGCTGATCTTTGACGACCTCCGGGCCGAAGTCGTCGACGTTCCAGCTGGCCCGCCCCGTGACGGTCTCGATCCGGTGGGAGGTGCCCAGGACCATGCTCACCAGGTTGACCCAATAGACGTCCTGGTGCCCGGTACCTGTCAGCGTGACTCCGTGACGACGCGCCAGGCGATCAAGCTCCGCCGTCGCCATCGGCGACGAGTTCCACGGGTACAGCGCCTCTTCGGAGATCGTGACTGCGTTCACACCGTGTTCTGCGCAGCGACGCAGGTGCTCGAACATGTCTGACATGTAGCTCGCCACGGCGATCACCGCGATGTCGACTTGGCGAGTCGACAGCACGCGCTCGGGGTCGTCCTCGATGATCACGCCGGTCTCGAAGCCGAGGCCCGCGACCTCACCCAGGTCTCGGCCGACCTTCTCCGGGCTCCGAGCGAGCGCCCCGACGATGTCGACGCCCTTGTCGAGCATCATGCGGGCCGCGACCGAACCCATCGAGCCGACCCCGTAGACCACAGCTTTGATCCGCCTCATCCACCCTCCTTAGATCACACCCGCCGCCCGCCGGGGCAGCATAACCCGGCTGTCAACGGGTCCCAGAGAGCGATGCGCGCAGCGAACTGAGCGCGTGGTCGAGTGCTTCGGTGATCAACTCGAAGTGCTCGGGCGTCGCGGTCAACGGAGGCGAGACAGCGACGCCGCGACCTTGGGTCCGCACGATGACGCCGGCTTCGCGCGCCGCGCTCGCCACCTTGGCGACCGCGCCAGGCTGCGCGTCGAGGACGTCGGCACCGAGTTCCAAAGCCGCAAGCATCCCCGTCCCGCCCCGGACCTCCGCGACCACGTCGTGCCGAGTGAGTGGCGTGAGCGCATCGAACAACGCTCTTTCCAAATCGCGGCCGCGTTCCACCAGTCGCTCCCGGCCAAGCAAGGCGAGGTTGGCAAGCGCAGCGGCGCAACAGGTCGGGTGGCCGGCGTAGGTGGGACCGTGACGGAGAACCGGACCGCCGGCTTTGGCCCAGAACGGCTCGGCAACCCGGTCTGAGACGATCACCCCTCCGAGCGGGAGGTATCCGCTGGTGACGCCTTTCGCAAAGACGATCATCGCCGGATCGGCCTCCCAGCGCTCGATCCCGAACCAGGTCCCCAGCCGGCCGAAACCGCAGATCACCGCGTCCGCCACGAGGAGCGCTCCGGTTTGCCGGCACAGCTCCGACAACCCCTCCAGGTAGCCCGGCATCGGCGGGTAGACGCCGCCCGCGCCGATCACGGGCTCCACAAAGACGGCCGCTATCCGCTGCGGCCCTACCTTGTCCACCTCGGCGTACACGGCCTCGATGGAGTCGTGGGGGACCTGCACCGTCTCGACCTGCGGTCCGAATCCCTCACGATTGGCGGGGATTCCGGCGAGGGCGGTCCCGAAGCCGTGCGTGCCGTGATATCCGGCGGTCCGGCTTACCAGGACCGTTCGATCTGGCTCACCTACCTGCGACCAGTACTGCCGCGCGAGCTTGGCCGCGGTGTCGATCGCGTCGCCTCCCCCGGAGACGAGGAACACCCGCGCGGGCATGGGTGCCAGGTCCGCGAGCGTCGCGGCGAGTTCGAGTGCCGGTTCGTTGGCAAATTCGCCGAAGGTGGAGTAAGCCTCCAGACGCGCCAACTGGGCGGCGATGGCCTCCGCGATCTCCTTGCGCCCATGGCCGACGTTGGCGTACCAAAGGCTCGCGGTGGCGTCGAGGTAGCGACGACCCTCCCGATCCCAAATCCAGACATCCTCGCCTCGCTCGATCACGAACTCGGCGCGGCGCACCGACGCCATGTCGGCGAACGGATGCCAGAGATGGGTGTCTTGCGCTGCGGTCAGTGGGTCGAGCGTAACCAATCCGCCCGCGCCGCTCAATCACGGCTCCTTCAGACTGAGCCGTCGAGCAGCGTCGATCCCTCGACCACCTCGGCCGCTCTAAGCGCGAGCCACAGCTCGACCACGTCCTCTGTGCGCGAAAGGCTCCGTGATGTCAGCTCCTCGATCCTCCGTATGCGGTAGACCAGCGTCTGCCGGTGGATGAACAGCTCCGCCGCCGTCGAAGTCGGCGAGCGGTTGTTGCGCAACAGGACTGCGAGCGTTCGCACGAGCTCTGTCTGGTGGATGCGGTCGTAGTCACGCAGCGGACCGAGCACGTGCTCCAAAAGCTCCTCGGATCCCTCGAGTGGGAGCGTCCAAGGCGATGCGCCGGCCTCGCCGTAGCGGACGATCCGCGTCCGGCGGGTCCTGGCGCCCGCAAGCGCCCAGCGCGCCTCCCGTACAGCTCTCGGCAGCCCATCGACGGCGCCTACGGCTGCGCTCAATCCGACCGGAGAGTCGTCGGGAAGGAGATCCAGCAGCGCCGCCGATGAGGCCTCGCCGGCAGGTATCAGCGCCAGACTCGCCGACTGCCGGTCGCCGACCCTGAGCAAGTGCGGCACTCCGCGTGCGAACAGGTCCTCCGACAACCCCGCGCCCACAGGCGTCATGCGGCCCGCACCGTCTCCGGCGGGCTCGCGTCCCTCGTCCGGGCGTGTCCATGCGGCCACGACAAGCGGCCTGTCGGCCATTGCAAAGGCCTCCAGCCGCTTGGTGGCTTGGACGGAGTCCACTCTCTGGGCCAGAAGATCGCCCAGCAGCTCGTGGCCGGAACGGCTCAACGAATCCCGCTCGGAGGCGAGGCGTTCAAGCTCGAGCGCGGCAACGGTGGAGGCGTGCTGAAGCACGCTCAGTTCGGGCGATTCGTGGAAGTCGCTTGCGATCAACGCGGCGGAACGCCGGGAGGGAACGGGAACCGCCAACGCTGCAGAGCCACGGAAGTGAAGCCGCAAGATCGCGGGAAGACGGCCGGCGCAGCGATCCAGCGCATCGAGCAGGACCTCACGGATCGAGGCGTCCGCGGTGAGCCGCGGGGCGAACGCGAATCGCCACGCTTTCATGTCCAGCACCTCCAACCGGCACCCCAGCTCGGCTCCGATTTCGTCCAAGAGCCAGTTGGCGTCGCGGCGGTCAATCGTCGCGGTGCGCACAGACTCGTAGATGCGCGCCGTCTTCAGGAGCCGCGAGCGCTCCTCGTGGTCGGTACGCGAATCGGCAACCACACGCGCCACTGCAGCGAACGGCACCTCGTAGGCGGTCAGCAAGATCGGCAGCGCCCGCCGCTCCGAGGCCATGGCCATCTCCGCGGAGATGCCCGGCGCCCCCACATCCTCGCCGACCGCGATCGCGCTGATGCCCGCATCGGCGAGACGGCTGACGTAGTCCGCCTGCTCCCTGGGCTCGGTCGGCATGCCGAGGCCGTTGGTCATCAGCATGTCGAATGGCTCAAGCCAATGCCATGGATCGGGCATTTCGCACGTGTGCGCCCAGTTGATCACCTGCTGCCCACCCGCTCGGCCGGCGTGAAAATGCGTTCTCAGGTGGGGCGTCTCAACGATTTGCCTGACGGTGATCGCCACCCCGTTTTCATACCACTGTATGAGCGATCTGTGCAACTTCGTCGGCCTGCGGATTGCGCCGGCAAGGCGCTGCTCAGACAATCGCCTCTGGGTATGCGCATCGTGGTCGTCGGCGGAGCCGGAGAGGTCGGGGCGGAGCTGGTTCGCGACCTCGCTGACGTCGAGGGCATCGATTCGCTCTTGGTCGCGGACCTAAACGAGGACGGCGCCGCCTCGATCGCGGCGGCCGTCAACGATCGGCGGGTCAGCGCCCGCCGGCTGGACGTGAACGACCGCGAATCGGCGCTGGGACTCTTGGAGGGCGCGGACGTCTTGATGAACTGCACCAGCTTCTCGCTGTTCGACACGGTCTTCGACCTGGCGGTGGAGGCGGGGGTCGATTACGCAGATCTCATCTCCGAGCCAAATGAGCGGCAGCGTGCTGCGGCGCAGCGAGCCGGAATCACCGCGATCTCCGGCCTGGGCGCATCACCCGGTCTGTCGAATGTGTTGGTCCGCCACGCCGCCGAGCAGCTCGACGAGCTGCTCGCGGTCAATATCTCGTGGGTCAGCTCGCGAACGGCTGCGCCCACGCCGGGGCTGTTGGACACGATTCTCTGGGAAGTGTCGGAAGGCTGCTCAACGCGCTGCTTCTTCAGGGACGGACGCCACGAGCAGGCGGAGTTTCTCGAGGGCTCCAGGATCGTCGAGTTTGCCCAGCCCGTCGGGCGGCAGTTCGTCTACTACGTACCGCATCCGGAGGTGAGAACGCTTCCGGCTCATTTTCCGACGCTGCGAGAGTGCGCCGTCAGGGGCACCTGGCGACCGGAGCTCATGCAGGACATGCTCGTGCTTCAACGCTACGGACTGCTGTCGCCGGCAGCTCTGGAATCGACAAAGCAGGCGATCTGGGAACGCTTGGGAGGAGCGCGCGACGGGTCGTCCTGGCTGCTATATGTCAACGTCGAAGTGAGCGGTGCCCGCGGCGGAGACCTCGTCAGACGCACCTATAACGTGAGTCACCCGCCCGCCTGGGGAGAGCAGGGGATGGGCAGAATGACCGGCATCCCCGCCGCCGTCGGAGCGCAGCTGCTCGCGCGCGACGGCCGCACCGCGGTCGGGTTCGTCGACCCGGAGGAGTACTACGAGCCAACGGACTTTCTTGCGCACCTGCAACGGCGCGGCACCATCGACATCGAGTATGAGGAGCGCATGATCGTCCCAGGGCGCGGCCAGCCAGCAACAGCCTGAGAGCATTAGGAGGAGACCCTGATGGAGAGCCTGTTTATCGACGGGGAATACGTTCAAAGCCGGTCAGCACATGCGATCGAGGTCGAGAACCCGGCCACGGAGGAGCTCATAGCCGAGGTGCCCGACGCCGACGCGGCGGACGTCGACTGCGCCGTCGAGGCCGCTCGCCGGTCGCAGCGCCAATGGCGTCTGGTGGACGGACTCGAGCGAGCCGGGCTTATGCACGAGTGCGCCGACCGCCTGGCAGCGCACGCCGACGAGCTGGCGGTTCTGCTCACCCGTGAAGGCGGCAAGACGCTCAAGGAAAACCGCGACGAAATCGACTGGAGCGTGACCGCGTTCCGGCACCTGGGCGAGATCGCCCGCGGCTCCAAGGGCCGCGTGGTGGGAACAACCAAACCCGGGCAGATGAACTTCGTGCTCAACGAGCCGCTCGGCGTCGTCGTTCACATCCTCCCGTTCAACTACCCGATCGTGCTCCTCGCCTGGCAGGTCGCGGCCGCGCTGGCGGCCGGCAATGCCTGCATCGTCAAGCCCAGCGAGCAGACTCCGCTCGCGACCCTACGCCTCGGCGAGATCTTCTCGCCCCTTCCGGCTGGGGTCTTCAACGTGGTGACCGCGACCGGGACCGGCGCCGGCCGGCTCGTCGAGCACCCGGGTACCGACATGATCGCCTTCACGGGGTCCGTGGCAGTGGGATCGCGAATCATGGCCGCGGCCGCGCCGCGGATCAAGAAGCTTCTGCTGGAGCTCGGCGGATCCGATCCGTTCATCGTCCTCGGGGATGCAAAGCTCGACGTGGCGGCGCAAGGTGGTGTCTTCGCGGCGTTCCTCAACGCGGGCCAGGTATGCACTTCGGCCGAGCGATTCTTCATCGAGGACTCCGTCTACGACGACTTCATGGCCCGCGCCGTCGATGCGATGGGGTCGCTTCGCGTGGGCGACCCATTCGGCGACGTGGACGTGGGGGCGCTCATCTCCAGCGCCGCGCGGGACCAGGTGGGGCGCGTCATCGACGACGTCGCAACCCGAGGCGCGCGGGTGGTCCGCGGGGGGAGGGTCCCGGACCAGCTCGAGAAGGGCTACTTCTACGAGCCAACCCTGATCGAGGTAACCGACCCGAGGCGCCAGCGCTTCGAGAACGAGATCTTTGGGCCGCTCGCCACGGTCACCCGGGTGCGCGACATCGACCACGCGATCGAGCTCGCCAACGACTCGATCTTCGGCCTTGGTGCCAACATCTACACGTCGAGCTTGGAGACGGCGATGCGCGCCGCAACGGAGCTCCAGGCAGGGACTGTGTGGATCAACGATCCGCTCAAAGACAACGATGCCGCTCCGTTCGGCGGGATGAAGTTCTCGGGCCTCGGCCGGGAGCTGGGCTCCGAGGGCATAAGCGCATTCACGCAGCCTAAGCACGTGCACCTGGACTTCGCCCAGGCGCCCTCGCCCGAGTGGTGGTTCCCCTACGAGCGGCCGGCTATCGCGCAAGGCGAGATCGCCGGCGTCAAGACTGCTTCGGTCTGAACGTTCGTGCGGGCAGTCGTCTATGGCGTGGGCGCCATGGGGTCAATCATCACCAGGCTGCTGGTCGAGAAGGGCGCGACCGTCGTCGGGGCCGTGGGACGAAGCCCGTCGAAGGTCGGGCGCGACCTCGGGGAGGTCGTGGGACTGGGCTACGACCTCGGCATTACGGTGGACGAGGATCCCGACGCGGTCATGTCGCGGGCAGCCGCAGACGTGGCGGTCGTCGCCGTCTCGAGCTATCTGGAGACCATGTTCGATCATTTCCGCACGTGCATCGAGCACGGCGCGAATGTGGTGACGATCGAGGAGGAGAGCTTCTTTCCGTGGTCCACGGCCCCGGCGCTGGCGCAGCGCCTTGATCGGCTCGCCAAGCGCCACGAGGTCACGATCATGGGGTCCGGGGCTCAGGATCTCTATTGGATGACGCTCCCCTGTGCGCTTATGGGCGCGGCTCACAGAGTCGACTCGGTCCACGGCCGCACCACCTGGAACGTCGACGACTACGGACCCGAGGTCGCCAACCACGTCCAAGCGGGTTCCACCCTGGACGAGTTCGACTCGCATGTGGCTCGCGAAGGGTGGCCCTCGTTCGTAGTTCGCAACACCGTGGACGCGCTCGTCGCCGATGCGGGTCTGACCGCCGCGCAGGTGCAGACGTCGGTGCAACCGGTGCTCGCGTCGAGCGAAACGCCGTCGCGGAGCCTCGGTCGCGAAATCGCCCCGGGCAGCCTGCTCGGGGTTACGGATACGGCGACCATCACCACCCACGAGGGGCCTTCATTTACCTTCGAGCAGACCGGGTGCGTCTATCGCCCCGGCCAGACCGATATGAACGAGTGGGTGGTCAGAGGCGAACCGGCCGAGCTGAAGTTGCGAAACGACAACGTCCCCACGCGCGTCGCGACGTGCACGCAGGTGGTCAACCGGATCCCGGATGTCATCAACGCGCCCCCCGGGTTCGCCACCGTTGCCGAGTTGCCGCGGCTGCGATACCGACATTTTGCCCTTGACTCCTATGTCGAGAGCGCCTGATGCTGTCATTTGAGCCGCTGACACCAACGGCTTTTTTGCGTCGGTGCGCCTCGGTGAATCCAGAGCGGATCGCGGTCGTCGACGGCGCCTTCACGGCGACCTACGGAGAGCTGTGGGCACGCGCCCGCAGGCTCGCCGGCGCCCTCGGAGCGCTCGAGGTGCCGTCGGGCGGCCGCGTCGCGGTGCTTGCGGCGAACTCCCACATTTTGCTGGAGGCGCACTACGGCGTCCCCCTGGCAGGAGCCGTTCTCGTCGCGCTCAACATGCGGCTCTCGCCGCGCGAACTCGGCTACATCCTCGAGCACAGCGAGGCGAGTGTCCTGCTCTGCGACTCCGAGTTAGAGCGGCTGGGGCACGATGCGATCGCTGCCTCGGACAGCGGTGCACGGTTCGTCGGCGCCGACGAGTACGAGCGTCTTGTGGAGGGGTCGTCCGAGAGGGCCTGCGTCGTCGGCGACGAGCGTCAGCTGCTGTCGATCGACTACACGAGCGGGACGACCGGGCGCCCCAAGGGGGTCATGTACCACCACCGCGGCGCGTACCTGCAAGCGCTCGCAATGGCATACCACTTTAGGCTGGCGGCGAGCAGCGTCTACCTCTGGACGCTGCCGATGTTCCACTGCAACGGTTGGTGCTTTACCTGGGCGGTGACGGCGGCGGGAGCCCGCCATGTGTGCATCCCCCGGCCTGATCCCGCCGCGGTATGGCGGCTGATCGATGAGCAGGAGGTCAGCCATCTCTGCGCTGCGCCAACCGTGCTAATCGACCTGGCCAGCCATGAGGCGGCCCATCGCCCGCGCCGCCCGGTGCGGATCGCGACCGGCGGAGCACCCCCCTCACCGGCCCTGTTGGAGCGCTTCGCGACGCTCAATGTCGACCTCGAGCACCTCTACGGCCTGACCGAAACCTTCGGCCCGGTGATGATCTGCGACTGGAAGCCCGAGTGGGACACCCTCGCACCAGAGCGGCGTGCCCGGCTCAAGGCTCGCCAGGGCGTCGCCAACGTGATCGCCGAGATGCCGCGCGTCGTCAGCGAGCACGGTGACGATGTCCCGGCCGACGGCGAGACGCTGGGCGAGGTGGCGCTACGCGGCAACGACCTCATGCTCGGCTACTACAAGGACCCCGAGGCGACCGCGGCCGCCGTACCCGACGGCTGGTTTCGCACCGGCGATCTCGGCGTGATGCACCCCGACGGCTACGTCGAATTGCGCGATCGCCTCAAGGACGTGATCATCTCGGGCGGCGAGAACATCGCCTCGATCGAGGTGGAGCAGGCTATCGCCAGCCACCCCGCGGTGCTGGAGGTGGCCGTCGTGGCGCGCTCCGATGAGCGGTTCGGAGAGCGTCCGGTCGCGTTCGTCAGGCTGGCCGCAGGAGCGGAGGCCTCACAGCGGGACATCATCGAACACGTCCGCGCGCAGTTGGCCAACTTCAAGGCTCCCAGCGAGGTTCTGTTCGTCGAGGACCTCCCACGAACATCCACCGGGAAGGTGCAGAAGTTCATGCTGCGCGACCAGTTGATGCTGGAACGGGCGCAGCCAACCACAAAGGAGTGAGAGTGGACTACGAAGCGATAGTGATCGGAGCAGGGTTCGGCGGGATGACCGTAGCCCGTGACCTGCACGACGCCGGACACCGTGTGCTCGTGCTCGAGGCCCGCAACCGACTCGGCGGCCGCACGTGGTACAAGCCGTTCCGGGGCAGCGAAAAGAGCATCGAGTTCGGTGGAACGTGGGTGGCTCCGCGCTGGCAGCCACACATCGGCGCCGAGATCGAGCGCTACTCCGCTGAGCTGATCGAGAGTCCGGTCCCGTCGGAGTTCGCATGGTCTCTCGGCGGTGACTTCAGCACCGCTGCGAACCCGATACCCACGGAGGAGTGGCTGGACTTCGAGCGCGCCATCCGCGCTATCGACAATGCGGCGGAGCGCATACGCTTCGGCGAGACGCCCCTCGACCAGCGCGGTCTCGAGGACCTCGACGTCCCGTTTGACTCGTGGCTGGCCGGCCTCGACCTGCCGCCTAAGTCACGAGACTTCCTCATGGGTTGGGCGGGGTTCTTCTTTGGCGCGCCCTGCTCGGAGGTGTCGGGCCTGCACATCCTCTCCTGGGTCGCGGGATTCGAGAACAGCGCCGTGGCGTGGTACGTGGCCGTGAGCCAGAAACTCGCCGCCGGCACCGCCGGGCTGATCGACGCGCTTGCCGAGGACTCGGCCGCAGACATCAGACTCGGTACGCATGTGGAGCGGATCGAGAACAACGACGACGGGGTGACGGTGACCGCGAGCGGCGGGGAGCGATTCACGGCTCACGCTGCCGTCGTGGCGACGCCGGTCAACACGTGGCACGCGCTCACGACGAACCCGTCGCTGGGTGCGAGCAAGACGGCCATCGCACAGGAGCGAATGGCCGGTCACGCCACCAAGATCTGGGCGCTGGTCCAGGGTGTCAGCGGAAACTTCTACGGAGTGGGATGGGATACGAAGATCAAGTGGTTGGCAACCGAGTACTCCATTGAAGAGGGTGACCTGCTGGTGGGATTCGGGACCTCCCCGGAGGCGCTCGACGTCAGCGACGAGGCGGCCGTCGCCGCGGCCGTCCGGGAATTTCTGCCCGACGTCGAGGTCGTGAGGACCGATGCCCACGACTGGAACGCCGACGATCTCTCGCAGGGAACATGGATGGCCTACCGCCCCGGTCAGGTGATGCGCCACGCCTCGGCGCTTCAGCGGCCGGAAGGACGGCTCGCCTTCGCGGGCTCAGATCTCGCGTCGGGTTGGTGCGGATGGATCGACGGTGCCGTCGAGAGCGGGCACCGCGCGGCGCGAGCGGTACAGGAGATGCTTTCGACGCGAGCTATGGCGTGAGTTTCGTAGCCCCAGCGAAGCGCCTTTTCGGCTGGATTCGCCTGCCTGCGCCCGGATAGGATCGGGAGCACGGGGCAGTTGCCCAAAACTTCGGGAGAGGGAGTTCCGTGATGTCCACATCAGGCGAGGGAGCGCTGCGGTTCAGCTACTGCATGCTGCCGGACTATTCCATGGCCGACTCCATCGAGATGATCAAGGTGGCGGATGAGCTGGGCTATTTCGCCTGCTACTCGGTCGATGAGACCTGGCATAAGGATCTGTGGTGCCTGTTCGCCGCGGCCGCCGACAAGACCCGCAATATCCGATTCGGCCCCAACGTCACCCATGTCTTTCTGCGCGAGCCGACGCTGATCTGCCAACAGCTGGCGACCCTCGACGAGCTCTCCGGCGGCCGAGCCGAGGCCGTCGTGTCCACCGGAAACTTCGTGATGATGCAGCAGTACCACCTCGACTGGGCGAGGCGCAAGCCGCTCTCCCGCCTACGCGAGGCGATGCACGTGATGCGGACCTTCCTCGACGACGGCAAGATCGATTTCGAGGGAGACTTCTTCAAGTACACGGGCCTGTTCACCGCAGCGCGCCCAGTGCAGGACAGAATCCCATTGAAGATGGGAGGCATGAAGGGGCCACGCTCGTTCGAGGTCGCGGGCGAGATCGCCGATGGGCTCCATCACGCCCTTTCCTACTCGCGGGAGGCGTATGACTACGTCGTCGACCGAGTCAAGGCCGGCGCGCAGCGCGCCGACCGCGACTGGCGGGAACTCGATCTCGGCGCCTGGATTGTCTCGGTCGTGTCCGATGACTCGGCCGCGGCCAAGCGCGCTGCGCGCATCCTGGTCGCGTTCTACATCCCGTCGATGCCGCCCGAGCAACTCGCCCGCCACGGCATCGACCAGGCCGAGCTGCAGCCAATCTTCGACGCGTTTGCCGCCGGCGACGTGGCTAAGGCGATCGAGATGTTCAGCCCCGAACTTGCCGAGAAGCTGTCGGTCGCCGGAACACCGGAGGAATGCGCGGAGCAGATCGCCCGCGACATCCTTCCCAGCGGGATCAATCACATCATCCTGGCGCTGGCCGACGCACCGCTGGTGGAGTTCTTCTCGGGCCGGGCGATCGAGGGCGTACCGCCGATAACCGGCCAGTTGCGACTGGTCGCTGAGCGCATGATGCCCGCACTGCGATGACCCGGCCCGCGGGTTGCCCGGGTAGGGATCAGAGGGGCGTCAAGCGCCGCGGCGTCCGCTCAGGACGGCGGGCTGGATGACGCACCGGGCGACGCTGACGGCGGTGTCGGTCTCTGAGCGCACCGGGTCCGCGGAGCCGGAAGCGCGATTGTTCGGCGTCGGGAAGCGGAGCTGGTTTCGGTGGCGGACTGGGCGGACCGGGGGGCCCGCCACCGCCCGGACCGTCGTTGGTACCGGAATCGCCGGGGCCCTTGGGGGACCCAAACCGGCTAAGCAGCACCGGAAGGAACGCCACCACGACGATGAACGCTGGGTAGGCGAGCGCCAACAGGTTAAAGCCGCTGTGCACCCTCTCGGGCATCAAAACAGAGTATCGCTACCCGCCGAGAGTGGCCAGATGACATCTCTCGAGGAACCGCTCGTGGACTGCGGCCGGAAGGTGATCTGACCACCACCTCGAAGCGACTCGCTCGGCAAACGGCTGTAAAGGAGGCTTGAATTGACGGACACCGCACCACATACCGATCCGACCATGTGGACCGGCCTATTGCACGCTGGACTGACGGGCTCTTTCCTGGGTCTCCCCCACGTCGCCGCCAACGCAGATGCGCTCAGGAAACACAGTGCGCAGGCTGCAATCTACGGACTGCCGTTCGATGCCACGAACATCAGCCGCACCGGCGCGAACTACGGCCCCCGAGGCATCCGCGAGGTCTCCTGTCAGTTCCTCACCTACTACGCGACCTTTGACTTCGATCTCGTGGAAGCGCTAAATCCGGTCGACTGCGGCGACTGCTCGGTGGCGCTGGCGAACCCGGAGCGCACATTTGAGCGCGCCCAGGCTGACATCGGTGCGATTCTCGATGCAGATGCTCTGCCAGTGACGCTCGGCGGAGACCACTCGATCACGATTCCCGCTGTTCGCGCGGTCGCAGAACGACGCTCTAGCCCGGGCTTGGTCCTCATCGACACGCATCTGGACACCGCGCCCGACGTTGGTGGAGAGCTGCTGAACCACTGCTGCCCGATCACGCGCGCGGTGGACGCCGGGTTCGACCCTCAGAAGATCGCGCTCGTGGGCATCTCCGGATGGATGAACCCACGTACCGAGCTCGCCTACTGCCGGGAGCGCGGGATCACCGTGCTCTGGCTGGACGATCTGTGGGAGAAGGGCTCTGCGAGGATCGTGGAAGAGGCGCTGGCGGTCGCCGGAGCAGGAGACGGCCTGTACCTCTCGTTCGACGTGGACTCGCTCGACGCCGCACATGCGCCGGGGACATGTTGCCCGACCCCCGGCGGTCTCACCACGCGCGAAGCACTCGAGCTGGTCAGAGGAATCGCTCGCCACGGCCTGGTGGGACTAGACGTGGTCGAGACGGCGCCCAGCCTCGACGCGACGCCCGCGAGCGCCCTGATCGCGGGCCGGGTCGCGCTCGAAGCAATGGCGTTCCACGCCGGAGCTGGGACTTAGACCAAGCCCGGCATCAAGAGTCGGTGTTGTGCCACATGTCCACAACACACTCCCAGCTGCCGTCCGGCTTGCGCTGATATGACTCGTGTGTAAGCCCTGGATGGGCAACGCCCGCCGCATCCGTGAAGACGTAGTTGCCGACCAGATACCCCAGGTCGCCTTCGGCGTACGTGTCGATCACCCCAAGCTCAAAGCGCACGTCGCCGGAGTTGCGGACTTCTTCGAGAAAGCGAGTGATTTCGGCGCGGCCCCGGACGATGTCGCTCCCGCCGGGAAGTGCGCAGGCAGCGTCCGCGTAGAACAGCTCGCCCAGCTCCGAGATCTTGCCGGCGTTGAAGTGTGGCGCCCACTGCTCGCGCAGCGCCTGAATTCCTGCGATCCCCTCGCGGTTCGTTGATGTCGACATACGATCCCTCCTTGTTGACTTGTAATCGCTCCGCTCAGAGTGGCTCCTTCAAAAACTGGATGACCAGATCTGAGAACGCCTCGGGTTGCTCCCAAAAAATCATGTGTGCGGCAGGCAGGAGCTTCATGCGAGCCGCTGGAATCGAGTTGACGATCCGCTCCGAGAGCGCCGGTCGCGTGAGGATGTCGTATTCACCGGCGACGATCAGCGTCGGATGCGTGATCAATGGAAGCTCCGCGAGCGTCTCGTGTGCCCTGCACGCGTGTGCGGCGCCCACAAACCCGGTGAGCGGCGGCGGCGGGAGGGCCACGAAGTCCGCAACGAACCGCGGATGCGCCCGCATGTGGTCCGGGGAAAAACAGAACAGGAAAAGGCTCTCCATGATCCGCCGCCCGCTGCCGTCCTCTCCGAGCGCGATCCAATGCGAGAACAGCTCGTCCAGGAATGGGTCTTGCTCGGCCCACGTGTTCGTGAGGACAAGTCGCTCGAGGTCGTCCCCGTAGCGAAGTGCCCACCGTTGGCAGATCGCTCCTCCCATCGAGGAGCCAACCGCGCTCACCGGGCCAAGTCCGAGCTCTTTCACGACGGCGTGCGCGTCGTCGGCCATCTCATCTATGGAGTACGGGCCATCTGGGACTGAGCTGTTTCCGATCCCTCGGTTGTCAAAGACGATCACCAAGTGATCCTCGGACAATGCTGGTATCTGCTCGGACCAGGATGTCCGGTCATCAGCGAGCCCGGCCACTAGGACGACAGGCGGCCCCTCCCCCATGATCTCGTAGTAGATCTTGACGCCGCTCGGTCGAGAGACATAGCCCGACCGTACCACCGGCGAAATCACGCCCTGAGTCTATGCGAACCCCCATCCACCCAGGTCATCTGCGTGCGATCGGGCTGGGTACACTGGCCCCGATGGCGACCGACCAGGCCAAGCTGCCTCGATCGGTCCGAAAGGGACCGCTGATCACCGTCACGTGCGAATGCGGCGAGCGCCGCGAGCTGCGCTACGGCGAGCTCTGGCAGTGCGAGGGATGTGGTCGCCGCTTCGACACCAACAAGATTCCGCTCGAGGAGTACGCGGCGATTCGCCGCGCGCAGATTCGCTATCGCCTCTTCCCGATCGGAGCGGGACTCATTCTGTTGGCCGCGATGATCGCGTTCTTCATCGCGGGAAGTGCGCTTCGCGCGGTGGTCTTTGGGGCCTTCCTGCTCGCCTCGTGGAGTATGTTGGGACGTCCGTTCTTTCGCTCGCGCTATCGCAAAAAGCTTCGCGAGAACCTGCCCACCTGGAATCTCAAGGCGGATTAGCTGCCACGAGCCAGGTTGGCCCTCCAGCCGGGAGCGCGTCCCAAGCTGCGGACTCAGCGCACGATCAGCACGTCGCCGTCGACCCTGTGCGCCACCGACTCGCTCACGCTCTGTCCGAGCAGGCGGCGAATGGCCGTCTCGTGCGTGCCAAGGATGATGAGGTCCGCACCACGCTCTTGGGCAAGCTCCACGATCGTGTCGGCCGGGCGCCCCAGGGCGGGCACGTAGTCAGCCGTGATGCCCTGCCCTTCGAGATATGCCTGCGCGTGCTTGAGCTCCTCAATGTGCTCCGACGGTGGATCGGTCGGGTCGGTTGGCCCCGCAGATCGGCCTATGCTCGTCATCGCCGGCGCAACGCTGGTGACGATCAGCTCCGAGTCGAAGGCCTTCGCGATCTGCGCAGCACGCTCGAGCGCACGCTTTGCGGCGTCGGACTCGTCGTAGCCGAGAACAATCTTCTTCATCTCTCTCCTCCTGACACGGTGCGGCCGCGCCTTGAGCGCTTAGCTTCCTACCGGCACCTGGGCAGGCGTCTCCTGGGCCGTCCAGCCAACCTGCATCAGAGCCTCCCTGTCTGCGCCTTCAGGCACCGTGGGAGTCGACTCCTTCCAGTGCACCCGCTCCTTGTCCTCGACGATCCGGCGGTAGAAGAACAACAGCACGGACGCAACGAGGATTCCGACGCCGATGGCGAAGTCGGTCCAGGTGCCGTAGCCGTTCAGAGCCGGCGAGCCCGCACCGACGACCAGGATCGCGATGCAATAGGCCGTCAGAAAAGCGCAGATTCCCACCCAAACCTTGCTGAGCTTGAGTGGTCGCGGCCAGTTCGGCCGGTCCTTGCGCAGCAGCAGGAAGGCGCTGAGCGCAAACACGTTGGCCAGCACGTAGCCGATGTTGCTCATGTAGAGGATCGCCAGGTTGCTCGAGATGAACAGGATCAGGCACGTGTTGACCACCAGGTCGACGGTCATCGCGTTGCCAGGCACGTGGAACCTGTTGAGCCTGCCCAACCACTTGATCGTGAGGCCTGACTTGGAGATGCCATAGAGCGCACGTCCGGCGTCAGCCGTGGAACTTGACATCGAAAGGAGGAAAGAGAGGATCAGGAAGACGAGCAGGACGTCGGTGACGCCGTGGCCGACGATCAGGTTCATCGCGGTCACATATGAGGAGTTCGCAAGGATCGCCGAAGTTCCAGGAACCCCGGTGACTCCGCCGAGCCCCAGTGGCAGCAGGATGAATACCAGCAGCGAGAAGCTCCCCGCGGTACGCAGCGCAATCGTGCTGTCGTTGCGGGATTTGTATTCGGGCGTGAACGTCGCACACGCCTCGATTCCGTTTGATGACCACATCATGATGAACAGCCACACCAGTGCGATCTTGACGCCGCCCCACTGGTTGCTGGCCAGCGCCCAGTGGACGTTGGAGGAGTGCCA
>Ga0070741_10004939_pt1 | contig 30450 bp, 29 predicted proteins | sample Coa_R1_4_FD_66440 | JGI IMG/M metagenome (GOLD analysis project Ga0070741, IMG submission 66440) | Surface soil microbial communities from Centralia Pennsylvania, which are recovering from an underground coalmine fire - Coalmine... | ecosystem: Environmental > Terrestrial > Soil > Unclassified ... | reverse complement strand
TTCCCGAGCAGCGCGGATTCTAGCAACGGAATCCTCACGACCGTCCCGCCCCGCAGCGGGCGGCGAGGAACCGCGCCAGAGCCACGAGCGCGGCCCGAGCGGCGTTGTCGGGCAGACGCAGGGCAAGCTCGGTCGCCCGCTCGACCTCGAGCGTGACGGCGCGTCTCGCGTGCTCGAGGCTCTCATCAGCCCGCACGATCTCGAGCGCTCGATCCAGCCGCTCGCCCGCGGGTGGGCCGGACCCCAGCAGGCGGGCCAGCTCATCCCGGCGACCACCTCGGTGCAGGGCGTGGAGCACCGGCAGCGTGTAGACCCCCTCCCGCATGTCGACGCCCGGCTCCTTCCCGAGCTCGAGCTGGCTGGCGGTCACGTCCATGATGTCGTCCGAGAGCTGGAAGGCCATCCCCAGGGCCTCGCCGAACCCCTCCAGCACGTCGAGGCATTCGGCGGGAGCGTCGGAGAGCATCCCGCCCAGCCGACACGACGTGGCGATGAGCGCGCCCGTCTTTCTCCGGATGATCTCGGTATAGGCGCGCTCGGTCTGATCGAGCTTGCCGGCCACCTCCACCTCGCGGATCTGGCCATCGCACAGGGTCGCGATCGTGCGAGCGAGCAGGGCGCAGATGTCGGCTCCGAGCTCGGTGGCGATCTCTGAGGCCCGGGCGAACAGGTAGTCTCCCGTGAGGATCGCGACCGTGTTGTCCCAGCGGGCGTTGACGGAGGGGATGCCGCGGCGGGAGTCCGCCTCGTCGATCACGTCGTCGTGGTAGAGGGTGGCCAAGTGCACGAGCTCGATCGCCACCGATCCGGGGATGAGCCTGGGATCCGTGTGGTCCCCGAAGTAGCCGGCCAGCAGGACCAGCATGGGCCGGAACCGCTTCCCGCCGGCCGACAGCAGGTACGACGAGGTCTCCGCGAGCAGGTCGGAGTCCGCCCGGACCGCCTTCTCCAGGGCCACCTCGACCTCGTCGAGCCGGCCACGAATCTGGCGCTCCAGCGTCGGGTCCGGCGCCTCGAGCCCCGGGATGACGCGTCTGCTCATGGGGCCGACTCTATCCGGGTTCGGGGCATCATCACCATCGCAGGACCGAAGCGCGTTCGAGGAGCCCAAGCACGAGCCCCGGGAAGACGCCGAACAGAAGGGTGAGCAGGGCCGGGACGGCGAGCGTCAACCTCGGAGCGATCGACGGGTCGGGCTCGACCTCCTCCACGGGCTCCTGCATGTACATGAGGACCATCACGCGTATGTAGAAGAAGGCGGCGACCACGCTCGCCAGCACGCCCACCAGCGCCACGCCCCAGTGCCCCGCGTCCACCGCCGCGCGAAAGACGTTGAGCTTGGCGATGAAGCCGGCCGTCGGGGGAATGCCCGCCATGGACAGGAGGAACAAGCTCAACAGGGCCGCGAGCAGCGGGCTCCGACGGGAAAGTCCCGCGTAGGAGCCGAGCGACGTGTGCTCCTCGCCCCGCCCCGAGGCGAGCATCACGACCCCGAAGGCTCCGAGGGTCGTGGCCGCGTAAGCCAGCAGGTAGAACAGGGCCGACTGGATCCCCTCCTGGGTACCGGCCGAGATGCCGACAAGGACGAACCCGGCGTGGGCGACGCTCGAGTACGCCAGCATTCGCTTGATGTCCGTCTGGGCGATCGCCAGCACGCTGCCCACGATCATCGTCGCGACCGCCATGGCCCAGACGATCGGGGTCCAGTCCCAGGTCAGCGGCTGGAACGCGGTCATGAGGACGCGCGTCAGCGCGGCGAAGGCGGCGACCTTGGTGGCCGCCGACATGTACGCGGTGACCGCGGTGGGGGCGCCCTGGTACACATCCGGCGTCCACATGTGGAACGGAACGGCGGCTACCTTGAAGCCGAACCCGATCACGAGCAGGGCCACGGAGGTCAGCGCGAGCGCCTGGTTGCCGGTCTCGCCGGCGAGCGTGCGCGCGATCGCGGATAGGCGCGTGGAACCCGTTGCCCCGTAAGCCATCGCGACCCCGTAGAGAAAGAACGCGGACGAGAACGCGCCGAGCAAGAAGTACTTCATCGACCCCTCCACGGCGCCGAGACGCCGTGAGAACCCCGTCAGCACGTAGAGCGAGAGCGAGAGGATCTCGAGGGCGAGGAACACCAGGATCAGGTCGGCTGCGGCAGTGATGAGGGTCATCCCGAGCGTCGCGAACAGGACGAGCGCGTAGAACTCAGGGCGCTCTTCCCCCAGGCGGTCGAAAGAGTGGTGCCCGAGGATCAGCGCGAGCGCGGCCACACCGAGGAGGATCAGCCTCGCCACCACCGTGAACCGATCGGCATCGACCATTCCCCCCAGCACGGTCGCGTGCCCCTCCCAGCTCCACAGCCGGACCGACACGACCGCGGCCCCGACCACACCGGCGAGGGAGGCGAGGAGCAGCGCGAGCGGCTCCATCCTCCGGACCACGGCACCGCCCAGGAGAACAAGGGCGCCGACCCCCGCAAGGACGAGCTCGGGCCCCACGGGGCCCAGCTCGATCGGCGGGTGAGACAGAAACTGCGCGGGCATCTCAGCGTCCCTCGGCAGCGACCGTCGATGCGTCGGTCGGCTGACCTCGTTCGACCTGCTGAACGATCCGAGTCGTCGTCGGGTTGATCCGGTCGAGCAGGATTCGCGGGTACACACCCACGACCAGGATGGCGGCGAGCACGGGGGCAAGGACCGCCGCCTCCCGGATCGACAGGTCCGGGTGGCTGGCGTGCCGTTCCGGGACGGGCCCGTGCGCCATCCGCTGGTACGCCCACAAAAGGTAGATGGCGGCGAGGACCACCCCGGTCGCGGCGATCGCGCCGAGCGCACGGTTCCGGGCGTAGGTACCCAAGATCACCAGGAACTCACCCACGAAGTTGTTCAGCCCCGGGAGCCCGAGGGAGGATAGGGCCACGAACAGGAACACCCCCATCAGCCACGGCATCCCGCGCGCGAGCCCTCCCATCTCCCCCAAGTCCCGCGTGTGAGTTCGCTCGTAGACCATGCCGACCAGCAGGAACAGGGCGCCGGTCGAGAGCCCGTGGTTCACCATCTGCAGCACGCCTCCGCTCATCGCCTGCTGGGTGAACGCGAACGTCCCGAGCACGACGAAGCCCAGGTGCGACACCGACGAGTAGGCCACGAGACGCTTCACGTCCGTCTGGATGAGCGCGACGACGGCGCCGTAGACGATCCCCACGAGCGCGAGCACCTCGATGGGGCCGGCAAAGGACCTCGACGCCTGCGGGAACAGCGACAGGTCGAACCGAATCAGGCCATACGCTCCGACCTTCAGCAACACGGCCGCGAGGATTACCGAGCCCGCCGTGGGAGCCTCGGTGTGGGCGTCGGGCAGCCACGTGTGCAGCGGGAAGATCGGTACCTTGACCGCGAACGCGACGAAGAACGCCAGGAACAGCCAGCGGGCGGTCCCGGGTGCAAGCGGCAGGTGCGCGAGCTGACGGACGTCGAACGTGGGTCCGGCGGGCAGCGAGCCCGACTTGGCGTAGAGGACGAGGATCGCGACGAGCAGGAACGCCGACCCGAACATCGTGTACAGGAAGAACTTCACGGCGGCATAGATCCGTCGGTCACCCCCCCAGACGCCGATGATCAGATACATCGGGAACAGGATCGCCTCGAAGAACAGGAAGAACAGCACCAAGTCGAGCGCCAGGAAGGTGCCGATCATCCCCGTCTCCAGCACCAGCATTGCGGCCATGTACAGGCGGACGCGGTGCCGGACCGTCCACGACGCGAGGATCGCGATCGGCATCAGGAACGTCGTGAGCAGCACCATGAACAGGCTCACGCCGTCCACGCCGAGGAGGTACTGGATCCTCGGCGACCGCACCCAGACGGCGTGCTCCACCATCTGGAATCCCCCGACCGACCCATCGAACCTGCCCAGCACGCGCAGCGAGACGATGAAGGTCGCCACCGAGACGCCGAGCGCGAGGGCCCGGGCCCCATCGTCCGGAGCCCGGCGCCACGCGAGCAGCACCGCCACGCCCGCGAGTGGAAGGAAGGTCGTGATCGTGAGCCACGGCATCAGACCCGGAACCCCACGTAGACGAGGAGCGCGAGCGCCCCGAGAAAGATGGCCAGCGCGTAGTTGCGCACGAACCCCGTCTGGACCCGCCGCCCGACCGAGGCCAGCCACCGCACGAGCCGACCGGTGGCATTCACGGCACCGTCGACCACCCGCGCGTCGACCACATACGCGAGGAACGCGGAGCCGGCCTTCCCCGGGCTGACGAGCACCGCCCCGTACGCGTCGTCGACGTACCAGCCCCGCGCGAGGAACCGGTGCAGGCTCGACAGCCGGACGCGGAGGGCCACCCAGTCGATCCGCCCGGAGCCGTAGACGAGCCACCCGACGACGATCGCGAGCGCCGCCACCCCGACCGAGATCCCGGCGAGCGTGTGGCCGCTCAGGCCCTGTGTCGGCTCGGGGACCCTGCCCAGCACGGGAGCCAGGAAGGTCTGGAGCAGGCCTCGCGTCTCGTTGGCCCCCAGGAACCCACCGAAGGCGGCGCCGATCGCGAGCAGCACGAGCGGGACCGTCATCACCGGCTGCGACTCGTGCGCGCGCCGCTCGGTCCGGTCCTCGCCAAAGAACGCGAGGAACACCAACCGCGCCATGTACAGGGCTGAGAAGAAGGCAGCCGCCAGCGCGATCACCCAGGCGAGCACGTGCCCGGTCTGGTTCGCGGCGGCGAGCACGTCGTCCTTGCTGAAGAAGCCGGCGAACGGCGGAATGCCGGCCAGCGCGAGCGCGCCGATCGAGCACACGACGGCGGTCAGCGGCATGGTCCGTCGAAGACCGCCCATCCGCTTCAGGTCGGTCTCCCCGTCGAGGGCGTGCATCACCGACCCGGCGGACAGGAACAGCAGCGCCTTGTAGAAGGCGTGCGTCACGAGCAGGAAGACCGCCGACCAGTAGGCCCTGAGCCCGAGCGCGAGGAACATGAACCCGAGCTGGCTGATCGTCGACCACGCCAGCACGCGTTTGAAGTCGTCCTGCGCGAGCGCGACGGTCGCCGCGTAGATCGCCGTGATGAGCCCCACAACCAGGACCACCGTCAACGCGACGCCCGAGTTCTCGAAGAACACGTGGGTTCGGGCGACCAGGTAGACGCCGGCCGTGACCATCGTGGCGGCGTGGATCAGCGCCGACACCGGCGTCGGACCCTCCATCGCGTCGGGGAGCCACACGTGCAGCGGGACCTGCGCCGACTTGCCGATCGCCCCGGCGAAGAGGAGCAAGGCGATGACGGTGAAGACGCCGGGCGGCTGGCTCGTCGGAGGGCAGAAACCGTTCGACCGGCAGACACTCGCCGACAGCACCTGGTTGAAGTCGAGCGACCCCAGACGGAGGAACGTCAGCGCGATCCCGATGAGCATGAAGGTGTCACCGATCCGCGTCACGACGAACGCCTTCTTCGCGGCGCTCGCCGCCGCCGGCCGCTCGTGCCAGAACCCGATCAGCAGATACGAGCAGAGACCGACGCCCTCCCACCCCAGGTAGAGCAGGAGGAAGTTCTCGGCCAGCACGAGCGTGAGCATGAAGAAGACGAACAGGTTCATGTATGCGAAGAACCGGCCGTACCGGGGATCGCCGCGCATGTAGCCGATCGAGTAGACGTGGATGACGGCGCCGACCCCGGTGACCACGAGCGCCATGGTCATCGAGAGCGGATCCACTCGCAGATCGACGGCGACATGGAACCCACCGACCGCGATCCACTCGTACAGGCGGCGCACCACGAGTCGGTTCGTGTCGGGGAGCGAAGCGAGATCCAAGAAGATGGCGGTCGCGACCCCGAAGGCTGCCACGACGAGGGCGGAGGCCAGCCAGCCCGCGTACCTGCCGAGCCGCTTGCCCGCAAACAGGCTGACGACGAACCCGGCGAGCGGCAGAGCGGGGACGAGCCAGATCTGCTTCAGCACGGTCTCACCACTTCAGGAGGTTGACATCGTCGACGTTGGCACTCTGCCTTCGCCGGTACACGGACACGATGATCGCCAGACCCACGACGACCTCCGCCGCCGCGACGACCATCGAGAAGAACGCGAGCACCTGACCGTCGAGCGCTCCGTGCATCCGGGAGAACGCGACGAGCGCGAGGTTCACGGCGTTCAGCTGCAGCTCCACCGACATGAAGATCACGAGCGCGTTCTTGCGCACGAGAACGCCGACGCTGCCGATCGTGAACAGCGCCGCCGAGACCACGAGGAAGTACGCGATCGGCGTCCTCATCCGACCGGCTCCTCCTCCCTGGGCTCGAGGGATGCGGCCGGCTCGGGGGGTTCGGGGGGTTCGACGGGTCCCGGCACCCGATGCTCGGGGAGCGGATCCGGCCGGACCCGTCGCCGTGCGAGCACCATGGCCGCCACCGCCGCGATGATCAGCAGGATCGACGTGACCTCGAACGGCAGGAAGTACGTGCGGAACAGGAGGCGTCCGAGCGCCTGAGGGTTGCCACCGCCGTTCGCGGCCTCGAAGCCGCCGGGCGCCCGGGTCGCGAACCCCAGGCCGGCCCGGATCGCGAACACGATCTCGCCCACGACCCCGAGGCCGAGGAGGATCGCGATCGTCCGCTGCCCGCGCAGCCGCTCGACGAGGCTCTCCTCACGGTCGACCCCGAGCAGCATGATCACGAACAGAAACAGGACCATGATCGCGCCGGCGTAGACGATGATCTGCACTGCGAACAGGAACGGCGCGCCGAGCACCAGATAGAGCACGGCCACCGTGAACAGGTTGATGACGAGGAACAACGCCGCGTGAACCGCATTGCGTTGGAGCAGCATCGCGATCGCCGAACCGATCGAGATCGGGGCGCACACCCAGAACACGATCCAGTCGGCGGCCACTAGATTCGCCTCGCATTCCCGCGCACGCTAGCCCTCCTCCGTTCCGGGCGCCGTTCCGAGCGGCAGGGGCGGTTCGAGGAGCTGTTCCTTGGTGAGAATCGCGTCCTCGCGCGTGAGGAACGACATCTCGTAGGCGCTGGTAAGCGTGAGCGCGCGTGTCGGGCAAGCCTCCACGCACATCCCGCACATGATGCAGCGCAGGTAGTTGATCTGGTAGTCCTTCGCGTACCGCTCGCCGGGAGAGACCGGGTGCTCGGGATCGTTGTCCTCGCCCACCACCCAGATCGCGTCGGCGGGACAGGCGAACGCGCACAGCTCGCACCCGATGCACTTCTCGAGCCCATCCTCGTGGCGGTTCAGCCGGTGCCGGCCGATATGCGACCTGGGCGGCGGCGGCTCGATCCGCCGCGGGTACTCCTCGGTCACGTCGGGCCGGAAGATCTGCTTGAAGACCGTCCCCAATCCCCTCAACGTGGCGCCGAGCCCACCGCCCAACGTCCCTCGGTCCTCCCGACCCGGCCTCACAGGGTCCCCTCCGCCGTCTCGCGCTTCGGGGCAAGCACTGGCCACACGACCGACAGGAGCAGGACGACGGCCAGCACGGCAGCCGCCCCGATCACGATCGAGCGCCGTCCGTACACGTCGGGCAGGACGACGACCGCGCCCGTGGCGAGGACCCAGACCAGACCGAACGGGATCAGGACCTTCCAGCCGAAGGCCATCAGCCGGTCGTACCGGAACCGCGGCAGCGTTGCGCGGATCCAGATGTACGCGTAGATGATCGCCAGCACCTTGACGGCGAACCACAGGATCGGCCACAGCCACGCCAGGTGCTCGGGATGTGGTCCGCGCCATCCGCCGAGGAACAGGGTGGTGGCGATCGCGGCGACCGTGACCGTGTTCAGGTACTCCGCCAGGTAGAACATCGCGAACTTGATGCCCGAGTACTCGGTGTGGTAGCCGGCGACGAGCTCGGTCTCTGCCTCCGGGAGGTCGAAGGGCGGCCGGTTGGTCTCGGCAAGTCCGGCGATCAGATAGATCACGAACGCCGGAAGCTGCGGGACAACGTTCCACACACGGTCCTGAGAAGCAACGATCTGGGTCATGCGAAGGTGCCCGGAGTACATGAGGACGGACACCAACGCGAGGCTCATCCCCACCTCGTAGCTGATCATCTGCGCCGACGACCGGATCGAGCCGAGCAACGGGTAGTTCGACCCGCTCGACCACCCGGCGAGAACGATCCCGTAGACCATCATCGAGCTCATCGCCAGGACCCAGAGGATGCCGACGTTCAGATCCGCGATCTGAAAGGGGATGCGCCTCCCGAAGAGCGTCACCCCCGTGCCGAACGGGATCACCGCGAAGGCGAGGAAGGCAGGCAGCATCGACAGGATCGGCGCGATCAGATACACGGGCCGGTCGGCCAGCGTGGGGGTGATGCCCTCCTTGAAGAACAGCTTGATACCGTCGGCGAGCGTGACCAGCATGCCGCGGGGGCCGGCGCGCATGGGCCCCTTGCGCGTCTGCATGTCCGCGACGACCTTCCGCTCGACCCAAACGAGCAGGATCACCGAGAGCAGGAGCACGAAGAACACGACCGCCACGCGAGCCAGCAGGAGGAGCCAGTCGAGCCAGTCCATCAGCGCATCGCCTCCGACTCGCGGATCTCGGTGGCTCCCTGCTCGTCTCCGGCGCCGGGCAGGGCCTCGAGGGACGCGGCCGCCGTGAACCGGCCTGATAGCAGGCGGTTGGCTGCGAGCCCGGGCTGGTTGAAGGGAACGAACACCGACCCCTGCGCCACCCGGGAGGTCACGCGAACCGGCAGGATCGCCTCGCCCGCGCCGGTACGCACGCGTGCTCGCTCCCCGTCCGCGAGATGGAGCTTCTCGGCGTCATCGGGGTGGACCTCCACGAACGCCGACTCCTCGAGCGTGGCCTTGAGCTCCGAGGCGCCCGAGGACAGCCGACCCTCGTCGACGAGCAGCGGATACGTGAACAGCGTGAGCTCGTCCAGCCACTGAGGAACTCCGGCGCCGACCCACGCGCTCGGCCGCACAACCACCTGCCTCGGCGCAAGCAGCGCGCCCATCTCCTCACGGAGCTCCTCGAGCGAGCCGAACCCGAGCGGAGCACCCACGGCCTCTGCCAGGCCGGCGAGGATCTGCCAGTCCGGCCGGGAGAGGCCGACCGGTCCCCGGACGGGCCGGACGCGTTGGCTGCGCCCCTCCCAGGTCGTGAGGTGGCCCTCGCGCTCGTGGAGCGCGGCAGCCGGCAAGAAGGCGTCCGCGTACGGCTCGAGCTCACCGAGCTCGAGCGACTGCACCACCTTGACCGGCACGTTCTCGAGCGCCCGGCGCGCCAGCGCCGCGTCGGGCACGTCCCGCAGCGGATCGACCCCCACGAGGAACAGCACGTCGATCTCGCGCGCGGCGCACGCCTCGAGGATCTCCCGTCCGTTCCGACCGGGCTCCACGTTCCGCAGCTCGCCCCAGGCCGCCTCGACCTCGGCACGCTCGGCCGGGACGGTCAGGCGCCGCCCCCCCGGCAACAGCGCCGGGTGCACGCCCGCGCGCAGCGCGCCACGGTCCCCAGCACGTCTTGGCACGAGAGCAAAGCCGGCGCCGAACCTCCTGGCCAGGCGCAGGGCCACATCCGTCGCCAGGGGATGCTCGGCCAGGAGCGATCCGGCCAAGACCACCGCGCTCCCTGCGGCCCGGAGCGCCCGGGCGATCCGCTCCTCGGCGGAGCCGGCCACGCCACCCTCGATCACGCGCTCCATCACCGCCGCCTCCTGCCCGGGTCGGCAGAGCACGTGCTCGGCGACATCCCGCAGTCGCGTCTCGCGCGAGTGGATCACGAACACGCGAGCCCCGCGCCGGGCGGCCTTGCGGATCCGTAGGTGCAGGATCGGGACCTCCTGCTCCGCGTCGAGGCCCGCGATGAGGATCGTCTGGGCGCGCTCGACATCCCGGTAGGTGACCCGCAGAGCGGATGCCGCCTCCAACTCCTCGGCAAGCCCGCCGTGGAACGCCGCCCGTCGGTGGTCGAGGTCGTTGGTGCCGAACGCCACCCTGGCGAGCTTCGACAGCGCGAAGGCGTCCTCGTCGGCCAAGCGACCGCCGGCGAGGAAGGCCACGCGGGCGCCTCGAGACCATTCGGCCACGCGACCGAACACCTCCTCGAACGACGCGGCCTCCAGTCCGCGGTCCCGGATCAGAGGGATGGTCACCCGCTCGCGGGAGTCGGCGGAGCGGAACGCGAACCGCCCCTTGTCGCAGATCCACGCGTCGTTCACGTCGGCGTTGTCGCGGGCGAGGACCCGCACCACTTCGCCGCGACGAAGATCGACCCTCACGTTGCAGCCGGCCGAGCAGTGCCCGCACACGCCGTCGGCGCTCTGGATGTCGAACGGTCGGGCGACGAATCGGTACGTCGACGCGGTGAGCGCGCCGACCGGGCAGATCTGAATGGTGTTGCCGGAGAATGGTGAACGGAAGTCCTCGCCGGCGGCGATCGCGACCTGCTGCCCGGCGCCGCGCGCGAACATGTCGATGAACCGGTCGCCCGAGATCTGATCGCAGAACCTCGTGCACCGCGCGCACAGGACGCACCGTTCCCGGTCGAGAAGTACGAGAGGGGAGAGCGGGATCGGCTTGCGGTAGACGCGCTTGGGCTCGATGTACCGGCTCTCGCCGGGTCCAAACGCCATCGTCTGATCCTGCAGCGGGCACTCGCCGCCGCGGTCGCAGATCGGACAGTCGAGCGGGTGGTTGATGAGCAAGAACTCGAGGTTCGCGACCTGGCCTTCGTGGGCGAGCTCGGATGTGTTCTGCGTATGCACCACCATGCCCTCGGCAACCTCGGTGGTGCACGCCGTAAAGAGCTTGCGCTGTCCCTCGATCTCGACGTAGCACTGTCGGCAGGCGCCCACCGGATCCAGGAAGGGATGGTCGCAGAAGCGGGGAACCTCGATCCCCAGCTGCTCGGCGGCGCGGATGACCAGCGTCCCCTTCGGCACCGTGACCTCCTTGCCGTCGATCGCGAGCGTCACGAGCTCGACCTCCGCGCTCATCCGAGCTCCTCCACGAGGTCGGCCACGGCGGGAGCAGCCACGGCGCCGAGGATCTCCTCGCCCCCGCCCGTTCCCGACGCGAGCCCGGGACCCTTGCCGGTCACGGGACAACGCCGCTCGCGAACGTGCGCCTCGTACTCGTCCCGGAAGTACGTGAGCGAGGAGCTCATCGGGGACACGGCACCGTCCACGAGGGCGCAGAAGCCCCGGAAGAGCATGTTCGAGCATTGGTCCTCGAGCAGCGGTAGGTCCTCCGGACGGCCGGCGCCGGCCTCGATGCGCCCGAGGACGCGGACCACCCACCAGGTGCCCTCACGGCAGGGCGTGCACTTGCCGCAGGACTCGTGTGCGTAGAACTGGAGCAGCCGACGAGTGACCTCGACCATGCAGTCGGTCTCGTCGCACACCATGATCGCTCCCGTTCCGAGCAGGGATCCGGCCGCCTGGATGCTCTCGAAGTCCAGCCCGACGTCCAGGTGCTCCGCGGTGAGGAACGGCGTCGAGGACCCGCCGGGCGTCCAGGCCTTGAGCCCTTTGCCGTCGAGCACGCCTCCGGCCATCTCCTCGATGACCACACGCGCCGGAGTGCCCATCGGGGCCTCGTAGTTGCCCGGGCGCTCGACCTTACCGGAGACCGAGAACAGCTTGGTGCCCGGCGACTTCTCCGTGCCGAACCCCCTGAACCACTCCGGTCCGCTCACCAGGATGTGCGGTACGTTCGACAGGGTCTCGACGTTGTTGATCAGCGTGGGCGACGCGTACAGCCCCTCCACCGCGGGAAACGGCGGCCGCAGCCTCGGCTGACCCCGATAACCCTCGAGGGAGGACAGGAGCGCGGTCTCCTCGCCGCAGATGTACGCGCCGGCGCCCCGGTGGATCACCACATCGAGGTCGTACCCGCTGCCGAGGATGTCCCGGCCGAGGAATCCCCGGTCGTACGCCTCGGCCACGACCCGCTCAAGGATCTGGCCCGGCCAGAGGAACTCGCCCCGGCAGTAGACGAACGCGGTGTGACTCTGCACGGCGTACGCCGCGATGATCGCTCCCTCGAGGAACTGGTGAGGATCCCGCTCGACGAGCTCGCGGTTGTTGAAGGTCCCCGGCTCTGACTCGTCGAAATTCACGACGAGGTAAGTGGGCTTGCCGGTGTCCTGCGGAACGAACGACCACTTGACGCCGGTGGGGAAGCCGGCGCCTCCCCGTCCGCGGAGACCCGATGCCTTTACGACGTCGATGACGTCCTGCGGGCTCATCGCGAGCGCTCGCCGCAGACCCTCGTAGCCCCCCGTCTCGAGGTAGCGGTCGATCCAGACCGTGTCGGGCTCGCCCCAGCGGCTCGTCAGGATGCGCACCGGCTCGCTCACGCCGGGGGCTCCTCGGTTGGCGCGTTCGCGCCCGGGCCGCGGGCGCCGTCGGGGGCCGACTCCGGAAGCCCGGCCAGAAGGCGGGAGACACGGCGGAAATCACCGGGGAACGGGCCACGCGCGGGCGGGGGCTCCTCGCCCCGGCGGAGTGCTTCGATCAGCTCCGCGACGGTTGTCTCGGTCATCCGATCGTAGTTTGCGAAGTTCACCGTGACGACCGGTGCCGCGTCGCATGCAGCCAGACACTCCTCCTCGTGCACGGTGAACAGACCGTCCCGGGAGAGCTCGCCGTCCCTCGGGACGCCCGCGGTCCGCCGGGCGGCCTCGAGCACGCCGCCGGCACCCCGCAGCGCGCACGCGAGGTTCGTGCACACGGAGATCACGTACCTGCCGGTCGGTCGAAGGCGGATCATCGTGTAGAAGCCCGCGACCGCCTCGACCTCCGCCGTCGTGATGCCGAGCAGCCTCGCCACTTCTCGCAGCCCCTCGGGAGTGACTCGGCCTTCCACCGACTGCACCAGATACAGGAGGGGCATGATCGCGGACCGCTCACGGCCCTCGGGATAGCGAGCCTTGATGCGCTCGGCCTCGGCACGAAGCTCGGGCGGAAGCGCGGACATCAGCGATCCACCCCGCCCATCACCGGATCCACGCTCGCGATCACGGCGATCACGTCGGCTACGAGCGCGCCCTCGAGCATCGAGGGAACCGCCTGGAGGTTCACGAACGAGGGATCGCGGATCTTGACGCGATAGGGGCGATTGCCCCCGTCCGACACCAGGTAGTAGCCGAGCTCTCCTCGGGGACTCTCGACCGGCTGATAGACCTCTCCGGCGGGGACGGAGATGCCCTCGGTCACCATCTTGAAGTGGTGGATGAGGGCCTCCATCGACTCCTCCATGATGTGACGCACGTATGCGGGCGAGTTGCCGATTCCGTCCGGACCGACCTCGAGCTGCGCGGGCCAGCGAAGCTTTGGGTCCTCCACCATGACCGGGCCGGGCTCGGCGAGCCGGTCCAGGCACTGCTCGACGATCCAAAGCGACTGCTTCATCTCCTCGATGCGAACGGCGTACCGCGCGTAGCAGTCACCTTCGGTGGCCGTCGGGACGTCGAACTCATAGGTCTCGTACCCGCAGTAGGGCTCGTCCTTGCGCACGTCTCGCGCCGGGCCGGCCGCGCGGAGCATCGGCCCGGTCACGCCGAGCGCGAGCGCGCGGTCGGCCGACAGCGTCCCGATGCCCCGGTTGCGCTCGATCCAGATCGGGTTCTGGGACAGGATCCGCTCGTACTCGCCGATCCGACCGGGCATCAGGCGGAGGAGCTCCCGGATCTTGGTCGGCCCGTCGGGGGGGAGATCCATGATCACTCCTCCGATCCGGAAATACGAGTGGTTCATTCGCAGACCCGTGGCTGCTTCGAAGATGTCGAGGACGATCTCCCGTTCGCGGAATCCGTACAGCATCATGGAGATCGCGCCGAGCTCCAGGCCGGTGGTCGCCAGCCAGACCAGGTGCGATGCGATGCGGTTCATCTCGCAGAAGAGCACGCGCAGCACTTGCGCGCGCGGCGGCGCCTCGATGCCGAGCAGCCGCTCCGCGGCGAGGCAGTATCCCAGCTCGTTGAAGAAGGGGGAGAGGTAGTCGGCGCGCGTGACGTAGGCGATCCCTTGCTGCCACGTGCGGTACTCGCAGTTCTTCTCGATGCCGGTGTGGAGGTACCCGACGATCGGCCGGCAGGACACGACGTTCTCGCCGTCGAGCTCGAGCAGAAGCCGCAGCACGCCGTGCGTCGAGGGGTGCTGCGGGCCCATGTTGATGACCATGGTCTCCTGGCGGAGCTCGCCGGAGCCGTCGGGCTCGAGGTCGCGGATGGCGGGGCTCCCGCTCACGTCGTCCTCCGATCCACCGGCGGGACGAACGCGCCCTTGTAGCGCGTGTTCACGCCGCCGAGCTCCTCGGTCTTGCGAAGGGGATGTCCCTCCCAGTCGTCGGGGAGCAGGATCCGCGTGAGGTTCGGATGGCCATCGAAGACGATGCCGTAGAGGTCGAAGGTCTCCCGCTCGTGCCAGTCGGCGGTGGGGAACAGCGCGGTCACCGACGGCAGGCGGGCATCGTCCTCTGCGATCCCCACCTTCACCCGGAGACGATGCCGGTGAAGGGTCGAGCTCAGCTCGTAGCTCACCCAGTATCGGGGGACTCTGCCGGGCCAATCGGTCGCGGTCACGCTGGAGAGGAAATCGAACGCGAGGTCGCCATCGTCCCGGAGCCCGGCGAGCTCGGCGAGGAGTCGCGTCCGGTCAACGACCGCCGTTACCTCTCCTCGCGCGACCGTCACGTCCGGGACGCGCGCCCGCACCCGCTCCGCGAGCTCCCCCGCCCTCACCGGACCCGCCCCTGCGTTCGGACCTTCTCGTGGAGCCGTAGGATCCCGTACATCAGCATCTCGGGCTTGGGAGGGCAGCCCGGGACGTACACGTCGACGGGGACGATGGAGTCCACTCCCTGAACGATGGCGTAGTTCGTGAACATCCCTCCGGCCGAGGCACACACACCCATCGAGATCACCCATTTGGGCTCGGGCATCTGGTCGTAGACCGTCCGAAGCACCGGAGCCATCTTCTGCGAGACCCGCCCGGCGACGATCATCAGGTCGGCCTGGCGCGGGGATGCCCGGAAGAGCTCCATGCCCCAGCGCGACAGGTCGTAGTCCCCGGCGCCGGTGGCCATCATCTCGATCGCGCAGCAGGCAAGCCCGAACGTGACCGGCCACATCGACTGCTTGCGGGCCCAGCTCACGGCGCGGTCGAGCGTGGTGAGGAGCACTCCGCGCCTGACCTCCTGCTCGACGTCGGAGGTCGCGCGCCCCTCGTGCAGCCCCGGGAGACGCTCAACCGGCACGAAGGACCCCCTCCTCCCTCCGTTCATCCCCGAACCGCCCCGCCGATTCGTTCCAGTCCAGGCCGCCCCGACGCCAGACGTAGACGTAGGCCACGAAGACGAGGCCGATGAACACGACCATCTCCACGAGCCCGAACAGACCGAGTCGGCGGAACCCCACCGCCCATGGGAACAGGAAGATCGTCTCGATGTCGAAGACGATGAACAGCATGGCCAGCACGTAGAACTTCACGGGGAAGCGCTCGCCCTGCGGGAGGCGCTGCGGCTCGATGCCGCACTCGTACGGCGCGAGCTTGGCAGGAGTCGGGCGGTGGGGGCGAAGCAGCGACGACGCGGCGAGCGATGCGACGGCAAAGAGCAACGCGAGGGCCGCGAGCACGACGATCGGCAGGTACTCCGAGAGCACGCCTCTCCTCCTACGATGCCGGTGCGAGCCGCACCAGGGCATCCATCAGGCGGTCCTGGACGTCGCCGGACCGCCCGTCCGTCAGATTGCCCATGAACCGCAACGCGAATCGCATGAGCCACTCTTGCGGGAGGCCGTAGTCGGTAAGCGTTCGCATCACCGTCGGGTTCCCGATGAGTCGGACGAACCGGCGTCCGACATGGAAGTACCGTCCATACCGCTCACGAAGCATCGTCGGGTACATGTGGGCGAGGCCAGGGCGACCGCGCACGAGGGCGTCGTGGATCAGCTCGGCCGCGAGCTCGCCGGATTCCATCGCGTAGGCGATCCCCTCGCCGTTGAAGGGGTTGACGACCCCCGCCGCGTCCCCCACGACCAGCATGCCCGGGACGGCTTGGGGCGTGCGGTTCATGCCCATCGGCAGAGGCCCGGAGAGCACCCGCCCGTCCGCCGAGCCCTCGTTCACCCCCCAGTCGGCGGGCAGCATCCGGGCGAACGCGTCGAACACCCGCTGCGCCGAGACATTGCGAAACCCCCTGAACGTGTTCAGCAGGCCGGCACCCACGTTCACTCGGCCGCCGGGGAGGGGGAACAGCCACCCGTAGCCGGGCATGAGCGACTCGCCATCCCACAGATCCATCCACACCTCGAGCCACGGACCCGGGCTGCGCTCCGCGCGGTAGTAGCGGCGGGCGGCGATTCCGAGCGGCCGCGTCGGGTCACGCCGGACGCCGACGTGCCCGGCAAGCCTGGATGACGCGCCGTCGGCGGCGACGACGAAGCGGGCGCGAACCTCCTTGGAAGCCCCGCCGTCGGCCGGACGAACCACGGCCCCCTCCACCCAGCCGCCGCGGACGAGGGGTGCCAGGGCCTCGGTCCCCTCCTGCAGAAGCGCCCCGGCCTTTTGTGCCCGGCGGGCCAAGAGCTCGTCGAAGTCCCGTCGGGTCCGAACGAGGCCGTAGTCTGGATAGCGCTCGAGCCGAGGCCAGGGAAGCTCGAGCGTCACCTTCCGCGAGTAGATCCGCAGTCCCCGGACTCGCTCGAACCCCGGGTCCCGGGCGTCCACGCCCATCCGCAGGAGCGCGCTCACCCCTCGGGGAGTGAGCCCGTCGCCGCACACCTTGTCGCGGGGAAAGGTGGACCGCTCGAGGAGCAAGACGTCGACGCCGTGACGCGCAAGGTGGTAGGCGGTGGCCGAGCCCCCGGGACCGGCACCCACGACGAGCACGTCCACCCGCTGGCTCGCGTTCGGACCGGTCACGACCTCGGATTCCCCCACCGCTTGTGAAAGATTTCACAAGATGCTAGCGCCTTGTGAAGCCGTTCACAAAGCCTAGACCCGGCCCATCGCCTTCGGCAAGACGCGCGGGCTCGGTCCGGGGCGCTATCGCCTCGCGTGGTCCCAGGCGACGATCCGCTCCGGCGCGATCCGGAGAAACGCGAAGGACTCCACCTCCTCGGTGAACCGAGCGAACCCGTCGGCCGTGAGGAGGGACCGGTACTTCTCGTGCCAGGCCGAGATCGGCTTGCGCATCGACGGGTGGTCGTGCGCGAACAGCTCCGCCGTCCCCCGAACGACGATCCCCGCCACCTCCACCCAGCTCCGGCCGATGTCGACGGTCAGCGCTACCCGCGGGTCCGCGCTCGCGTTCGACCAGGTCCGGCTCGGTCGCCTCGTCGAGACGTAGATCGCGTCTTCGGGCCACACAAACCACAGGGGCACGACGTGGGGCGCTCCCGTGGGGTCGACCGTGGCCACGCTGACCACCGGAAGGCCGCCGAACATCCGTCGAGCCTGCGCGGCGTCCACTCAAGCCTCCGGAAGCCGCAACAGCTCGGCGAGGGACGCGAGCGCGGCCCTCGCGTCAGGGTCCAGCCCGCCGCCGTGGAGGGCGGCGATCGCCTCCGAGATCAGGCGGTTCACGGTTTCGCGCTCGGCTCCCGGAACGACGTCGGGGCCGAAATCGATCAGGTCGTCTCGAAGCTGGAACGCCTCCCCGAGAGGCCGCGCGTACGCGGAGAGGCGTTCCAGCAGCTCCTGGCTCCCCCCGGCCAGGATGGCGCCGACGTGCAGCGGTCCCTCGACCGTGTAGGCGCCGGTCTTGAGCGCAGCCACGGCGCGCGCGCGACGCTCGCCCGCTTCCGCCTCCCCGCGCAGGTCGAGCAGCTGCCCCGCCGCCACCTGCTCGCGCATGAGCCCGTAGCGTCGCAGCGCGGGCATCAGGCGCTCGGGGGGGAATCCCGATGCGAGCAGCAGCTCGTCCGCGAGGACGGCCGCCAGATCTCCCACCAAGACGGCTACCGCGCGGCCGAACCGCTCCGCGCCCGGGCCGCCCTCGGGCGCCTCGAGCGCAAACCGTCGATGCGTGGAAGGAACCCCCCGGCGGGCGTCGCTCTCGTCCATCACGTCGTCGTGGACGAGCGCGAACATGTGGAACAGCTCGAGAGCGCCGGCGGCCCTGAGGATCGGCTCTCCGTCCTTGCCCCCGGCCGCGCGAAACCCCCACACACAAAACGCCGGCCGGATCCTCTTGCCACCGGCCTCGAGCAGGCGCTCGAGCTCTTCGACGAGGACCGCGGCGGCGGGGTCCAGCTCGGCGAGCCCCGCCCGCCGCTCGGCCAGGAACCCCCGGATCCTCTCCTCCACCTCCCCCCGGACGGTCTCGAGCGCGGCGGCGGCCGAAACGGCTTCAGGTTGCACGCAGCGAAGTATCGCAAGTCGAGCGGTCCCGGACTCGCCGGCGGAGCCGCGCGTCGCGCGCGGCTCCGCCGGCGACTATAGTGTTCGCCTGTCCGATGGACGGGCCCACACCTGCATGAGGCGCTTCCGCACGCTCGCCGTCTCGAGCGCCGCGACCACGCTCGCGCTGATCGCGTGGGGAGGGCTGGTGCGCGCGACCAACTCGGGAGACGGGTGCCCCGACTGGCCGCGCTGCTTCGGGAGGTGGATCCCCCCGCTTCGGTACCACGCCCTGATCGAGTACACGCACCGATCGCTCGTCGTGGTCTCCACCGCCCTCGTGGTGGTGCAGGCGCTCGTCGCCGTCCGACGCCTCCGGGAGCACCCTCGGCTCGTCTGGCCCTCCGTCGCGGCCGTCCCCCTGATCTTGGCCCAGGCGGTGCTCGGCGGGATCGTGGTGAACACCGGGCTGAACCCGGCCTGGATCACGGTGCACTTCGCCGTCGCCATGCTCGTTCTGGCCGTCCTCGTGTACGTCCTCGTGGTCGCCTACGGTCCGGAGCTGCCCACGCTCGGCGACCGGGGCTTCGCGGGGCTCGCCCTCTGGACCGCGATCGCGACCTACGTCCTCTTGCTGGTCGGAACCTACGTCCGCGCCAGGGACGCGGGGGTCGTGTTCCAGGACTGGCCGCTCATGAACGGTCGGCTGGTCCCGACCCTTGGCGGGGCCGCCACCGTGATGTTCCTCCACCGCGTGGTCGCGGCCGTCGTGACGCTGCTCGTGGTATGGACGGCCATCCGGGTGCGCACCGTCCCACAGCGACCGCGGGTGCTGGTCGGCCTCGCCACCCTCCTGCTGCTCCTGTATCTCGCGCAGGTCCTGGTTGGGGCGGCGAACGTCTGGACCGGGCTCCGATCCTGGGCCAGGGCCAGCCACGTCGCGCTCGCCGCGCTGATCTGGGCGGTGGCGGTGGCTCTGGCGGCCGCCTCCCGCCGCGCGCCCGCCCCCGTTCCCGCGGACGGCGAACCAGGGGAACGCGCGCTGGGCGGGCGGTCGCTCCGCGAGACCACGGCGGCCTACATGGCGCTCACCAAGCCCAGGATCATCGAGCTCTTGCTCGTCACCACGGTCCCGGCCATGGTTCTCGCGGCCCGCGGCATGCCCTCCCCGGGGCTGCTGCTCTCGACCCTGCTGGGGGGCGCGCTCGCGGCCGGAGCGGCCAACGCGGTCAACTGCTACCTCGATCGCGACATCGACGAGGTCATGCGCCGTACCCGCAAGCGGCCGCTGCCGGCACACCGGGTGAGCCCGCTGAATGCCCTCCGGTTCGGCTACGCGCTCGGGGCGACGTCGTTCTTCCTCCTCGCGACGACGGTGAACGTGCTGGCTGCGGCACTCGCGCTGTCGGCGATCGCGTTCTACGTGTTCGTCTACACGCTCTGGCTGAAGCGGACGACCGTGCAGAACATCGTGATCGGGGGCGCGGCCGGCGCCGCGCCGGCGTTGGTGGGGTGGGCGGCCGTGAGAGGGTCGATCGGAGCGCCCGCCTGGGTTCTGTTCGCGATCGTGTTCGTGTGGACCCCACCGCATTTCTGGGCCCTCTCGATGCGGTATCGCAGCGACTACGCGGCCGCCGGCATCCCGATGCTGCCGGTCGTTCGCGGGGAGGAGGAGACCCGGCGCCAGATCCTCCTGTACTCGCTCGCGCTCTTTGCCACCAGCCTCGTGCTCTTCCCGATCGGCCACATGGGCCCCGTGTACCTCGCTGCGGCGATCGTCCTCGGCGGCATGTTCGTCCATCGGGCGCTCCGGCTCTGGCGTGAGCGGACCCCGAACCTTGCGCTGCGCCTGTACCGATTCTCGATCGTTTACCTCGCGCTGCTCTTCGCGGCCGTGGCGGCCGACGCCGTCCTCCCGCTGAGCCGCTGAAACGCGCTCAGGATCCCTCGGCGAGCACCTCGGAGATCATGCGATCCAGCTCCGGGCCGTCGATCGCCCCAAACGCCCAGCGGCGCATCGTCCCCTTGCGGTCCACAACGTAGGTGTCGGGGAGCCCGACGAAGCCGAGAGATGCTCCGGTGGTCCCGGCCGCGTCGCGCACGCTCGGATACGTGACGCCGAACTCCTGCACGTAGGCCCTCGCCGCCGCGGGATCGTCCGTGTAGTTGACCCCCAGGAACGCGACGCCCCGACTCCGGTATGTCTGCCAGGCCCGCTCGAGCACCGGCTGCTCGCGCCGACATGGACCGCACCAGGTCGCCCACACGTTCAGCACCAGGACCTTGCCGCGGTACAGGGAGCGATCGAGCTCGCCGCCGCCCAGCAGTCTGGACGGAAGCGAGGGGAGGGGCCGCGAGATCACCCGGATCGCCGGCCCCGTCTCCGCCGAGCGCGCGCAGCCGGTGCCGGCGAGCAAGACGAACGCGAGGGCCGCCGCGATGGATCGCTTCATCGCACCATGCATGCTCGCACACGGTCGCGCGAGCGACCGCGGCTCACCCGACCGTGACGGACCCGTTCATCGTCGGGTGGACGTCGCAGTGGAAGTAGTAGGTGCCGGGCGGCAGCGCGGGGATCCGATACGTGACGGTGGTCGGCCCTGTCACGATCTCGCCCTTGAACAGTGCTTTCGTCAGAGAGCTGTCCGTATAGATCGCGATGTTGTGCGGGGTTCCGGCGTCGTTGTTCGTAAACGTGAGGGACACAGACGTGTTCGCGGGCAGGTCGATGTGGTCGGTATCGAACCGGATCCCCTCGGCGGTGACCGTAGACGGGCTCGCCGCGGCACCTCCGGCTCCGCTCGAGCCGGATGTCGCCGCCGGCGTCGGGCTCGCGCTCGCCCTCACCACCACCTTGCCGTTCATCGTCGGATGCACATCGCAGTGGAAGTAGTAGGTGCCGGGCGGGAGGGCGGGCACCTGATAGTCGGCCGACCCCGGGCCCATGACGAGGTCGCCGCGAAACAGGACCTTCTGGAGGGTGTCGTCCTGGAAGATCGCGATGTTGTGCTGGACGCCCGCGTCCTTGTTCTCGAAGTGGATCGTCGAGGGTGTGTCGGCCGTCAGGTCGATCTCCGCCGTATCGAACTTCAGCCCCTCCGCAACGACGTTCACGGCAGCTCCGCCCCCGCCACCCTGGCTCGGCGTCGCCGTGATCGTCCCCGTCATCGTCGGATGAACGACGCAGCGGAAATAGTAGGTCCCGGCGTCGAGCGGGCCGACACGATACGAGACGGTCGTGGGACCGGTGACGAGGTCGCCGGAGAAGAGCGGCGTCCCGCTGTAATCCTTCGTATCGAAGATCTCGACGTTGTGCTGTATCCCCGCGTCCTGGTTGTCGAACACGATCGTGAAGGCCGTCCCCGCCGGCACGTTCAGGGTCGTCTGATCGAACTGCAGGCCCTTCGCTGCCAGGTGCACGACCGGCCGCGAGCCGCCGCCGCCCTCGGCCCTCTGGGGACTCACGGCGATCAGGGCGATTCCCCCTGCAAGCATCGCGACGCCGGCGATGGCACCGACCATCGACGCCAGGCTCGACGGTCGAATCACCTTCCTGCTCGCCGCGACCGCAGAGACCACGACAATCGAGAACGCGACGACGAGCGCGGTGCCCGTGGCCGCAGTGTGCGAGAGCGACAGCAGGATTCGCGAGAACCCGAAGAGCACCGCTGCCAGCACGACCAAGATGCCGACCGGTAGCGCGATCGGCAGCACGAGGCGTTCGCGAATGTCCCTTCTCATGGCCTCGACGGCTCCGCCCTCTTGGCCAGACCGGCCCGCACATCCCGCTGCACGGCGTGCAGGGCCAGGGCGTCCCACCCCTCGCGCTCCTCACGATCGTGCCAGCGGAAGAAGATCACGGTGATGAAGGCCCAAAGGTACAGGCCGCCCGCGATCTTCATGATGAGGCCCGCAACCAGCTGGTCCGTGAGCGCCGAGATCCCCCAGATCCTGGGTGCCGCGGCGTACGCCGGATAGAGGAGCTTCGAACCAAAGGTGAGGAACGAGGCTGGGATCGTCGGAGCGAGCGACTGGAAGAACAGGTACATCATCTGCGCGGGCGGGGACAACGCGGGCATCTCCGGCAGCGGAGACATCACCGGCCACCACATGACGAGCCCGCTGACCAGCATGAGCACGTGCAGGAGATCGTGCGCGACCTCGGAGCGAAGCTGGAGGTCGACGACGGCCGGCCAATGGATGAGCAGCAGCACGGCGTTGAAGAAGATCAGCGCAACCAGAGGCCGGGTGATGAAGCGCACCACGACCTCGACCGGGCGAGGTCGCAGGAGCGCTCGCAGCAGCCACGTGGGCAGACCGGCGATCAGCAGCGGCGGTGCCACCAGCTCGAAGAGCATGTGCTGCACCATGTGGACCGCGAACAGGTCCTCGGCCAGGTCGTGGATCGGCCAGCCCATCGCCGCGAACAGCGTGATCATCCCAAGGGAGAACAGCGTCGTCTGCCGCCGGCGACGGTGATCGTCGCCGGCGGCCCTCCGATCGCGGCGTCGGAGCGCGACCAGATACGCGAGCTCGATCACCCCGAGGACGAGGATCACGTTCAGGTGCTCGTGGAAGGGAGGAAGCGCCATCAGCCCGCGAACGTCTTGAACGTGAGGAGCACGACGAGGAAGAGCGTGATCGCTCCCGCCAGGCCGAGCATGAAGAACCGCGCGTAGGTGCGGCTGTCGAACCGCAGGTGCATGTACCAGAGAACGACGAGCACGAACTTGATCGCGGCGAACACGAACAGGATCGGGATCAGCGCGCTCCTCGGGATGTCCGCGTAGTAGATGCCGACCTCTCCGGCCGTCACGATCGCCAGGACGATCGCGATCTTGATGTACTCCTTCGGGCTGGGGTGCCGGACGGTTCGGGCTCCGCGACCCGGGCCGATCATCCGTTCCTGCACGCGTGATTCCTCCACGTCCACTCCCCTACTTACCGGTCGGGATGAGGTAGACCACGGTGAAGATCACGATCCAGACGATGTCGACGAAGTGCCAGTAGAGGCCCACGAGCTCGACCGTCATGCTCTCACGCTGCGTGATCTTGCCCGTGAACGACATCGCGACGAGGGACAGGAGCATCAGGATACCGATCGCCACGTGCGTACCGTGGAAGCCGGTGAGCACGTAGAAGGTCGTTCCGAACAGGTTCGTCGAGAGCTTCAGCCCCTCTCGATAGAAGGTCGTGAACTCGTAGACCTGCCCACCGACGAACGTCATGCCGAGCATCGCCGTAGCGAGCAGCCATACGCGCATGCGGCCGAGATCGCCGCGCTGAATCGCCGCCAGCGCGAGCACCATGGTCAGGGAGCTCGCGAGCAGAACGAACGAGCTCACCGACGTGTAGGGGATGTCGAAGACGTCCTTCGGGTAGGGGCCGACCAGACTCGAGCCCCGGTAGAGCACGTACGTCGTGATCAGCGCGCCGAACAGCAGGCAGTCGGAGGCCAAGAAGATCCACATCGCGAGCTTGGTGTTCGGCAGGCCGGTGCTCGTGGCCTCGTGCTCGCTCTCGTAGACGTGCTGGACCGTCTCCATCCCCTACTCCGCCGAGGGCTCGAGCGCCCACCCATACAAGCCCGCGAGCACGACGACCGCACCCACCACGGCCATCCACCAGTGGAAGATCACGCCGTATCCGATCAATGGGAAGCCGAGCGCCGCGACCGCGGGGTAGTAAGAGGGCGAGGGCATGTGGATCGCGTGTCCGGATCCGTGTCCGGATCCGGCCGGGGGCTCCGTCCCGGAGCCCCCGGCCGGAACCGGCACGAGGGTCCCCTCCTCGGTTTCCGCGTACTTGCGGTGCCAGAAATCGTCGAGCGCATGCACGACGGGGATCTCGTCAAAGTTGTGCGGCGGCGGAGGGGACGGAATCGTCCATTCGAGCGTCCTCGCGTCCCACGGGTCCGCAGGTGCGTCCTTGGGCCGGCGGAAGCTCGCAACTGCGTTCACGATGAAGATCAGGACGCCCACCGCGATCGTGAACGCGCCGATCGTGGCGACCAGGTTCCACATGCCGAGCCCGAGCGCGGGCGTGTAGGTCTGGATGCGACGCGGCATACCCTCGAGCCCGAGGATGTGCATGGGACCGAACGTCAGGTTGGCGCCGACCGCCATGATCCAGAACTGGATCTTGCCCACTCGCTCGTTGAGGATTCGGCCGAAGATCTTCGGCCACCAGTAGTACATCCCGCCGAACAGACCGAAGATCGCGCCGGCGAACAGCACGTAGTGGAAGTGCGCCACGATGTAGTAGGTGTCGGTTTGCTGGTAGTCCGCCGGAACCACGGCGTGCGTGACGCCCGACAGACCGCCGACGACGAACTGCGCGATGAAGCCGAGCGCGAACAGCATCGGCGTCGTGAACCGAATGTCGCCGCGCCAGATCGTGCCGAGCCAGTTGAAGATCTTCACGCCCGTCGGAATCGCGATGATCATGGTGGAGATCCCAAACGCGGTGTTGGCCACCGGACCCAGCCCGGTCGCGAACATGTGGTGCGCCCAGACCCCGAACCCGATGAAGCCGATCGCGATTCCAGAGAACACAACGAACTGGTACCCGAACAGCGGCTTGCGAGCGAAGACCGGCAGGATCTCCGACACGATCCCCATGGCCGGCAGGATCAGGATGTACACCTCAGGGTGCCCAAACAGCCAGAACAGGTGCTGCCAGAGCACGGGGTCGCCGCCGGCTGCGGGGTCGAAGAAGTGCGTGCCGAATCTCCTGTCGAACAGCGCCTCGAACAGCCCGACCGTGATGATCGGGAGCGAGAAGGCGAGCAGGAACTGGACGACGAGAGCCATCCAGATGAACACGGGCATCCGGAACATCGTCATGCCGGGCGCCCGCATGTTGATGATCGTCACGGCGAGGTTCACGGCCGAGACGGTGGATGCGATCCCCGCCATCAGCAGCCCGGTCGAGTAGAAGAGCATGTTGTGGCCGGGCTCCACGGTCGAGAGCGGCGCGTACCCGAACCACCCGCCGTTGGGGGCTCCCCCGAGCGCGAAGCTCGAGTAGATGAACAGGCCGGCGAACAGGAACAGCCAGTAGCTGAAGGCGTTCAGCCGAGGAAACGCGACGTCGCGTGCCCCGATCATGAGCGGGATCAGGTAGTTGAAGAACGCGGCCGAGAGCGGCATCACGACGAGGAAGATCATCGTGAGACCGTGCATCGTGAAGAACTCGTTGTAGGTCGACGGCGACAGGATCCTCCCGTCGGGCTGCGCGAGCTGCAGGCGGATGAACAGTGCCTCGATCCCACCGACGAGGAAGAAGAGGAACGCCGTTACCCCGTAGAGGATCCCGATCCTCTTGTGATCGACGGTCGTGACCCAGCTCCAGAAGCCCACCGTGGACCGCGGACGGCGCAGCAGCCCCCCTCGAACCGCGTCGCCGGGAACGCTCACGCTCGCCATCGCACCGTCACCTCCCTCACCTCAGCGTCATCAAGAAGGCCACGAGGGCGTCGATCTGGTCCTGGGTCAGCTTCGGATTGAGCTGCATCCACGAGCCGGCCTCGACGGCCTGAGGGTCGTGGAGCCAGGCCTCCAGGTTGGCCTTGGTGATCGGCATCGTGCAACCCCGGAAGCAGCTGCGGCTCATCAAGTGGGTGAGGTTCGGGCCCCCGTTGGCCGTGAGGGGCTGGCCGTTCACCTCGAGGCCGCGGATCGCGTGGCAGGCGATGCACTGGCCGTTCAGGAACTCGTTCATGCCCGTGGCCGCCAGGGATCCCGGCGCCGGCGCCACGGCGTCGGCCTGTTGGGCCCGAACCCAGGCGTCGAAGTCCTGCGGGGTCTGCGCGATCACCTTGAAGCGCATGTAGGCGTGGGAAAGGCCGCAGAACTCGGCGCACTGTCCGGTGTAGGTGCCGGGCCGATCGGCCTGGAGAACCAGGTGGTTGGTGCGTCCCGGTACGACGTCCTGCTTGCCGGCGAGCTCCGGAACCCAGAACGAATGGATCACGTCGTCCCCCACGGCCGAGGGGGGCGCTCCCTTCGGCGGCCCCGGCTGGCATTCATTCGGTGCCGGAACTCCGTCGTACCCGACCCCGGCGGCGCAAAGCGACAGGTACACGGGCTCGCCGACCGGTATGTGGAGCTCGTTCGCGGTGACGATCTGCTGGTCGGGGTAGTCGAACTCCCACCACCACTGGTGGCCCACGACGTTCACGTTCAGGACGTTCCCCGTGGGCGTGCGCGCCAGGTCGTAGATCGTCGACACGGTGGGGATCGCCACGCCGACCAGGATCAGCGCGGGAAGGATCGTCCACCCGATCTCGAGGCGGCTGTTCCCATGGATCTGCGGCGGCGCCTGCTGCCGGCCCTTCCGGTGCCGGTATCGGATCGCGAAGGCCACCAGCAGACCCTCGACGACGAAGAAGATGGCCGCCGCGATCCAAAAGACCGGCGTGAACAGGGTGTCGATCTTCTGCGCGTACGGCCCCTGGGGGTGCAGTGAGTCCTGGTGGTTGTTCGGCGCGCAGGCGGCAGCGACGACGGCCAGGGCGCCCACGCCCACAGCCAGTCGGGTGATCCTCCGCACGATCCTCCTACCCCCACGTCCACGCCGACGAAACGCGGCGCACTGTACCATCGTTCAGCGAGCGCGCGGCTCCGATCACGACACGCCGGCGTACGAGTGCAACCCCACGATCCACAGGTTCACCGCGTAGTACGTAATGAGGAGCGAGACGAAGCCGACCAGCGCAATGACGGCCGCGCGATGCCCCTTCCACCCCGAGGTCGCTCGCGCGTGCAGGTACCCGGCGAAGATCACCCACGTGATGAACGACCAGGTCTCCTTCGGGTCCCACCCCCAGTACCGTCCCCACGCGTTCTCGGCCCAGATGGCTCCCGCGATGATCGCGAACGTCCAGATCGGAAAGGCGAACGCGATCGTCCGGTAGGCGACGCGGTCGAGCACGGCGGCCGACGGGAGGATGCCGCGGCGGTCGGTCGCGACGGCAGCGGGCTCGTCGGAGCCGGCCTCGAAGTGTGGGGGGGCCTCCTCGAGGCCCACGGACCCCCCCATGATCGGCGGCGGCGCGCTCGCGCGCTCGAGCCGGTCCTTCACCAGGTACAGGATGGTGACGATTGAGCCCAGAGCAAAGAGGGAGGATCCCGCGATCGCGGCGACCACGTGGATCTTGATCCAATAGGAATTGAGCGCCGGGACGAGCGGCCCCGGACCCACGTAGAGGAACTCGACCGCGATCGCCATCGTGAGCACCGAGAACGCCAGGGCGAACCCGCCGAGCGTCCTCAGCCGGTAGATCCCCTCGACGACGACGAGATATGCGGCAACCACGAGCAGGGACAGAAGCGACGAGTACTCGTACATGTTGCCCCAGGGGACGCGGCCGGCCGCGATCCCCCGCGCGACCACCGACACGACGTGCGCGAAGAGCCCGACGTACGCGGTCAGGCTCGAGATCCTCCACACAACCTGCCGGCGGAACGCCAGGTGGTAGAAATACCCGAGCATGGCGGCGACGTAGGCAAACAGGGCCACGTTGAACGCGTCGGTCGAGACCCGGCTCCACTCCTCGACGCTCACCCGGCGTGCACCCTCTCCTTCGAACCCTCGTTTGCGCCCGACGAGCGGACGAGCTCGTCGACCAGCCTCGCGAACTCCTGCTCGAACTGCGGTCTGCGCTGAAGGGCGAACCCGCCCACCTTGAGCACGGCCCCGGAGCCGTCGGGCTCGGCCGTCACCCACACCTTGCGCCGGGACGTGTAGAGGGCGGGCAGCAACCCCACCAGGATCAGGATAGCGGCGAGCAGCTCGATCCACAGCCCGCGGTCGCGCTTGACCTCCAAGACCGTGTACTGCCGGAGGTCGGGAAACGAGATGGTGAGCCCGCGCCCCAGACTGACGGTCTGCCCCGCGCCGATCACCCCTCGAGTCCACGGGCGCATGGCGGACGTGTCGATCCTGGAGATGCTCTGCGGGCGGTCCGCTCGCAGATCTCCCAGGTAGGCCGTGTAGGTCATGACCGGGGCGTACTCGGTGAGCATGGGCATCGCCTTGCCGGCGGAGAGCAGCGCGTACAGCGCCCGGCTGTCGGGCCAGAGCCGAAGCTGGATCCCCACCTGAGGACGAAGCGAGGGAAGCTTGACCGCGCACTCCCACGGGAGCTGCAGGGGACTGACGCCCGGTGGAGGCGGCCCCTGCTGGCACACCACGGGCCCCGAAGCGACGAGCTTGCCGTCCTTGCGGACGTCGATCACCGGGGCCCAGCCGTAACCGAACTGATAGAACTTCACGCCGTCGATCTCCGCGGGGTGATTCACCCGAATGTCGACCGTCTTGACGTAGCGGCCGCTCGGGTCGTACAGCTCCGCATGGGTCACGAAGTCCTCGGGGATTCCCGACGGGATCCGATAGGTCGCCGTGAAGCTATCGACGTGGATTCGCACGCCCGTATGGTCCTCGTCGAAGAACCGCCCCTCATGGATCTGGCCGTCGTAGTTCGCATGCGCTTCGGTCCATGTCTGGCCCTCGACGATCGTCGCCTGGCCGGAGAAGCCCGTCCCTTTACCCCAGATGATCCCGACCAGGATGAGAAAGAACGACCAGTGGAACAGGAGACTCCCGGCCTCGCGAGCCAGCCCCTTGTCCGCTGCGAGCGACGGAGGCCCCGAGCCGTTCGACGCCCCCACCCGGTACATGCGGCGGCGCAGAACCCGGCGCGCCCCGGCGAGCGCCCGGTCTGGCTCGACGGCCACACGCCGCTCCGCGTAGTGGCGCATCGACTCGAGCTCGCGAGCGGGTTGCGGCCTCGTGCGCAGGTTTCGCACCAGGGCCCGGGTACGCGGGACCAGGCACGCGACGAGCGAGACCAAGAGAAGCGCCGTGATGAGCGTGAACCACCACGACCCGAACACATCGAACAGCCCGAGCTGGTTGTAGATCCTGGCCCGCAGCGGATGGTCCCGGAACATGGCGGCGATCCGTGCGTCTGAGGTCCCGACCTGCGGCACCAGCGAGCCCGCGACCGACCCGAGAGCGAGCAGCAGGAGCAGCACGAGCGCGGTTCGCATCGAGCGGAGGGTGCGCCACACCATCGCGACGGAGCGGAGGAGGGTGACTCGAGGGGGTGAGGGCGTGGCGGAGGACATCGCGAGGCTCCGATTGTAGGGCGCGACGCCCTCGCCGTCGCCCCTCCGGCTCGCCCCGGGATCGGCGCCGCGGGCTCGTCGGTCAGATCGGCGGGGTGAACCTCCCCACCTGCCGCAAGATCGGCGACAGCAGCCGGGTCCACAGATTCGTGGCCACCAGCACGCCGATCGCGATCATCACCGCGCCCGAAACCCCCGCGATCCAGTGGTAGTTGCGTTTCACGAACGCGAGCGCGCCCATGATCCGGCGGATCCCGAGCCCGACGAGCACGAACGGCAGGCCGAGCCCCAACGAGTACGTCAGCAGGAGGAAGGCGCCCCGGGCCGAACCTCCCTGCGCCGTGGCGATCGCGAGCACCCCGGCGAGCACGGGCCCGATGCACGGAGTCCAGCCCATCCCGAATGCGAGTCCGAGCGGGAAGGCCCAGGCGGGCCCCGGGCGCATGCGCTCGAGCAGGGGGCGACGCTCTGCGTAGAGCCCGGGCCAACCGATCCGCAGCGCGTACAGGAGCATCAGCACACCGAACAGCACGATCACGGCTCCCGAGATGCGAGCCCCCGCCTGCGACTTGAGGAACCGCGGGAGCGCGCCGCCGGCGAACGCTCCAAGCGCCGTGAAGACCACGGCGAACCCCCCCACGAACAGCAGGATGGGGACGAGCGGACGGCGCTCGTCGCGAGATTCGCCACCGGCCACGAACGAGAGGTAGCCCGGCACGAGCGGGAAGACGCACGGCGACGCGAACGAGACCACGCCGGCGACGAACGCCAGCCCCGGAGCCCACCACGACGCGAGCCCGCGCTGAACGAAGCCGGTGACGTCCGCGACCACGACCTGCATATCGAACCACGAGTGTAGGTGCCCGCCGCGCCGAGGCGGGGGTTGCAGACGGGGCGGGTTCGCGGCATAGTGGGGGACGGCTTGTGAAGACGTTCACAAGCCCTCGGTGCGATGGACGTCACGGGGGATGCGAGAAGGCCACGGCTATAATCAGCCGCCGGTCGGACGCGAGGATGG
>Ga0070741_10004938_pt1 | contig 30455 bp, 26 predicted proteins | sample Coa_R1_4_FD_66440 | JGI IMG/M metagenome (GOLD analysis project Ga0070741, IMG submission 66440) | Surface soil microbial communities from Centralia Pennsylvania, which are recovering from an underground coalmine fire - Coalmine... | ecosystem: Environmental > Terrestrial > Soil > Unclassified ... | reverse complement strand
CGCCGGCAGGGCGCGATCACCAAGACCGGCAACGGACATGCGCGCCGACTGTTGGTCGAGGCGGCCTGGCACCAGCGGCGGCCGCTCGGGCCGAGTCTCGCGCTGACTGGGCGACGGGCTTTTATTTGTTTGAATCGAGGTTTGAGAGCTGCCCAGTTAGGCCCATTTGTTGTCAAGTTGACAACAAATACCCGACATGTGAGATCCTGCGCGACCGCGGGGTTCGAGTCCGCCGAGTTCCATGCGTTGTAAAATTGACAACGATTGTGCTGCAAACGGGACTTTTGGTGTCCGATCGCTCGCCGAGGAAAGGTGGCAGGTACGAACCCTCGGCTTCGGCTTGACCGTTCAACTGCTCTCGTTTGAGGGGTCGCGATCTAAGCGCGGACGGATGATGCGTCGGCCAGGCTGCCGATCCGCGGCGAGCAAGGCGTTGCTCTAGCGGTCGAGGTGTCTTGCGAACGGCACGCCGCTCTCGAGATTACTCATGACGCTCCTGGGTATGGGACGGGGGTGCATCGCCATCCGTTTGCGGACCACTATTGGTAAGAAGGGTAGAGCGAACCAGTTCGGCGGGTTTCACCGTGTCATTGGTGGTTAGCGGTGTAGCCACGGAGGCCTGAGTTGTCGGCCGCGTGGCCGACGGCGGAGCCGTAGCTACACCGTAACCGGATGGGCTGCCCTACCGGGCTTGACGGGGCTTTACCGCGCGTTTTCGATTTCAGGAACGTGGATCGAGCCTTCGGAGCCGACGCGCGTCCTCACGTGCGTCAGTTCTTCCGCGGCCGAGCGTGCTTGCCGCTCGCGGAGGGCGCGCTCGGCCGCGCGATGCCCCGTGCCGATCAGCCGCTTCATCCAGTCAAGGAGCGGCAAGCGCCGGTCCTGGGCTTGCGCCACCAGCATCGCTTGCCGCTGGCGACCCAGTTCTCTTCCGATCTCGGGATGCACCATCATTTCGTCCGCCTCTCTTGTTGTCGAGACTGATGCCTGCGGCAGCTAGACCGCCGCGAGTCGGCGGCGCCTGTGCAGGGCGAGCACGGTCGCGCCGAGCAGAAGGAGTAGGGCGCCTGCGGCGGCGGCTCCGGCCGCGGCGTCACCCCAGCGGAAGCCGCCATTCAGGGTCGTGACGGGGACAGGTGCGCCGGCAGCGGTGCCGATGGCGGCGCGGTGGCCGGCTGGGTGGCCCTGGCCGTGCTCGTAGGGGAGCGGGGGGCCGAAGGCGGGGGCGGCGGTTGTGGTCTGGCGGTTGCGGGCGGGCGTGTAGACGGCGGTTCGGTAGCCGGCTGGCGGGTGGCCCTGGCCGTGCTCGTAGGGGAGCAGGGGGCCGAAGAGGGGGGCCGTGGTTGTGGTGTGGCGGTTGCCGGCTGGCGTGTTGCCTGGGTACGAGTGGCCGGCCTGTGCGACGGGCGCAGCCGTGACAGCGACGACTGCCGTGACGAGTGCGAGCGTGACCTTCATGATGTCCCTCCGATCTGGTGGCCGTCCTTTGCGGCCGATGCGTCAGGCTTGCGCTCGCCGGTCGACGGGCGGTCGCTCCCGGTAAGCCGGCGGTAGAAGTCCCTGCTTGTCGGTTGTTTGCGGTTGCGCTACGGTCGGCGGGCGATGGGGGTGAGCTTCCGGATCCTGGGTCCGCTGGAGGTCTGGGAGGACGGCCGGGAGCTGCCGTTGGGGCCGGGTCGGCAGCGGGCGCTGCTCGTGCTGCTGCTTCTGCACGCGAACGAGTTGGTCTCGTCGGATCGTTTGGTCGAGGAGTTGTGGGCGGGTCGGCCGCCGGCGAGCGCGCAGAAGGTGCTGCAGGGGTACGTCTCGCAGCTGCGGCGGGCGTTGCCCGCGGAGATGATCGTGACGAAGGGTTCGGGCTACCTGCTTGCTGCGGGCGAGACGGATGTGGCTGAGTTCGAGCGGCTGACCGGGTTGGCGGCCGAGCAGGAGCCGGGCGAGCGGGCGCGCACGCTTCGCCAGGCGCTCGCGCTGTGGCGGGGGCGCCCGCTCGCGGACGTCGAGTACGAGCGGTGGGCCCAGGTCGAGATCGCTCGCTTGGAGGAGCTGCGGCTGGCCGCGCTCGAGGAGCGGGTCGAGGCGGAGCTGGAGCTCGGCCGGCACGCCCAGCTCGTGCCCGAGCTGGAGGCGCTGGCCAGCGAGCAGCCGCTGCGGGAGCGGCTGCGCGGGCAGCTGATGCTGGCGCTCTACCGCTGCGGTCGCCAGGCCGACGCGCTCGAGGTCTATCGGCGGGGACGGCGGGCGCTCGTCGAGCAGCTCGGGCTCGAGCCCGGCCCGATACTCGAACAACTCGAAAAACAGATCCTCACCCACGACGAGGCGCTCGCCGCCCCACCCCACCGACCCCTCCCGAGCGGCACCGTCACGTTCCCGCCGCTCGAGACAGCTGCGCACAGCCGACTCAGCCGCCGCCGTCTCGCCGGCGCCGCGGGAGCCGCAGCCCTGGCCGCCGTCGCAGCAGCCGTCGTCCTCGGCACCCGCGGCGGCTCCACCCCCGCGACCGTCGCCGCCGTCTCCGCGGACTCGGTCGGGATCTTCGATCCCGCTACCGGCCGCCCGACCGGCCAGATCCCGGTCGGTGCATCGCCGAGCGCGGCGGCAGCCGGCGCCGGCTCGATCTGGGTCGCCAACGTCGACGCGCACAGCGTCTCCCGGATCGACCCGGTCAAGCAGGTGACGATCCAGACGATCCCGGTCGGCAACGGACCCGCCGGGATCGCCTTCGGCGGCGGCTTCGTCTGGGTGACGAACGGCCTCGACGGCACCGTCATGAAGATCGACCCGCAGATCGACCAGGTCGTCCAGACGATCGGCGTCGGCGACGGCCCGGCGGGCGTGGCGGTCGACGCGCGCGACGTCTGGGTGGCGAACTCCAACGACGGGACCGTGTCGCGGATCGATCTGCGCACCGGGAAGGTTCGGGCGAAGATCTCGGTCGGCCAGAGCGCCGAGGGCGTGGCGGTCGGCTTCGGCTCCGTCTGGGTGACGAGCCAGTCGACCGGGGCCGTGACCAGGATCGACGAGCGGTCGGGGAGCTTGGTCCAGACCGTCGGGACGGGGAGCGGCGCGGATGCCGTCGCTGTCGGTCGGCAAGCGGTGTGGATCGCGAACAGGCTCGACGGCACGGTTACGCGCATCGATCCGGCCGCCGACGCCGTCCGCGCCACGATCCCGGTCGGCGACGGCCCGAACGGGATCGTGGCCGTGGACGGGGCCGTCTGGGTGAGCAACGAGCTCGCCGGGAACTTCTCGAGGATCGACCCGGTCCGGGACACCGTCGTCCAGACCGTGAAGACCGGCAACCGCCCCGAAGGGATCGTCGCCGAGTCCGGATCGCTCTTCGTCGCCGTCCGGGCCTCCGGTACCGGCCACCGCGGCGGCATGCTGACCGTGCTGACCTCGAGCGGCAACATCCTCAATGTCGACCCGGCCCTGGTCTACAACCCGGAGGAGGGGCAGGTAATCGCGCTCACAAACGACGGGCTCACGGGCTTCCGGAGGGTGAGCGGCAGCGCCGGCACACGTCTGGTGCCGGATCTCGCCGTCTCCCTTCCCGCACCGACCGACGACGGCCGCTCGTACAGCTTTCGGCTGCGCCCGGCCATCCGCTACTCGACCGGCGCGCTCGTGCGCCCGCAGGACTTCCGCCGGGCGCTCGAGCGCTCACTCGTCCTGCATGGTCCAGGGAGCGCGTACTTCGCCGGCATCGTCGGGGCACGGACGTGCATGGCCGTGCCGAACAAGCCGTGCGACCTCGCGCAGGGGATCGTGACTGCCCCTGCCTCGAACACCGTCACCTTCCACCTCACCTCTCCCGACCCCGACTTCCCGTACAAGCTCGCGCTCTCCTCCGCATTCGCGGTGCCCGCCGCGACGCCTCTCCATCCGCGCGGCGCCCTGCCCGCCACCGGCCCGTACGAGATCGCCTCGTTCGATCCGAAGCGCGGCATCCGGCTCGTCCGCAACCCGCGGTTCCGGGAATGGTCGCCCGCCGCCCAGCCGAGCGGCTTCCCGGACACGATCCTCGAGCGCTTCGAAGGCGAAGGCTCCCAGGACGCGCGCGCCGCCGCCGTCGTGCGCGGCTCCGCCGATCTGGCGACGAATCTGGCGCCGCTGTCGCCGGCAGTGCTGTCGTCGGTGCGGACGCAGCACGCGAGCTTGCTCAAGGCCAACCCCCTGGACGTCACCTTCTTCCTCGTCCTCAACACGCGAGTTCCGCCCTTCGACGGCGTGCGGGTGCGGCGGGCGTTGAACTTCGCCGTCGACCGGGAGCGTCTGCGCGACCTCACCGTGGGCCAGGTCGGCCAGGTGACCTGCCAGGTGCTGCCCCCGGACTTCGTCGGCTACCGGCGTTACTGCCCCTACACGGCCCATCCGAGCACGAGTGGAGTCTGGAGCGCCCCCGACCTCGCGCAGGCCCGGAGGCTCGTCGACGCGTCCGGGACCCGAGGGGAGGCCGTCACGGTCTGGATACCGGAATGGATCCACTTCGGCCCGGCGGCGGGCAGGTACGTCGTCTCGGTGCTCGACAGCCTGGGCTACAAGGCGCGCTTCCGGGTCGCGAAGAAGGATCCCTACCGGATCGAGGACAAGCTCCACCTCCAGGCGGGCTTCTCCGGCTGGGCTCCGGACTTCGCCGCGGAGCCGGCCGCCTTCATTCCGCCCACTCTCACCTGCGGCGCGTACAACCGGGTGAACTCCGAGAACCACAACACCGCCGAATTCTGCAACCGCCGGATCGACAACGAGATCACGCGCGCCGAGTCGCTCCAGACGAGCGATCCCGCGGGGGCGTCACGCTTGTGGGCCAAGATCGATCGCGACATCACCGACCAGGCGCCGTGGGTTCCCTTCGCAAACTGGCTCAAGCTCGAGGTCGTCTCGGCCCGGGTCCGCAACTACCAGTACAACCTCTCGCTGGGCACGCTGCTCGATCAGATCTGGGTTCGCTAGACAGGCGCCTCGCATAGCTTGTGCGGCGTGGGGCCCGCTCCGCCCGGCCTTCATCGCGTCGACTGAGCCGGCCCGAGCTCGCGAGACCAGACCTGGCGGCGTGCGCTTCCGGCCCGTTCGTGATCTGCGTGACGCCGGTCCCGTCGGGATTCATGGAGTAGATCTCGTATGTGCCGCTCCGGTTCGAGACGAAGGCGCTGTCGCCACCTGGATGCGGGTTAACAGTCGTTCTGGGGCCTGCCAGCACCGGGCGCGGCTCATCGCCCGGTCAGCCGGCGGCTTGAACGCCGCCTCGGAGCTGCTCGAGCCGTTCCGCGACTCCATCGAGCGGCCTTCAGCGACGGACCTGCACCTGGACGCGACAGTCGACCTGATGGAGGCAGATCGCCACAGGACGCCTGCGTACTCGAGCTGCTGAACCGGCAGACGTTCCGCGCGACCGACTTCGACGAGAGCCGCGGTAACTGCCGGCCTCTCTCGCCGATGGCCAAGCAGCTCGCCCGACCGCGCCCGTCTGGGGCGCACGCGGTCGCGCCGGTCGCTGAACAGGTCGACCGGATGCTCGCCGAGACGCCCGGCTCGCGGATCGATCGGCTCTCGACGCCGCTCACCAGTGAGAACCGCCATGCCGGCCGGAGCCACCGGCCTCGCCCGCCCGTCAAACCGTCGAAGATCCAACCGCCGGGCCACTGCTTGCGCTGCGGCGGAGAAGTTCCCCCACACAAGCGCCTCTACTGCGACCCGTGCCTGCTGCTCGTCCATGCCGAACAGCACGGAGGCTTCACGGACGGCGACCTCGCCGTTCTCGATACGGCATAAGGCGACCGGCCAAGACCTCCCGGCCGACCTAACCAAGTGGGGTCGGCGGTCTACCGCCGCCAGCCGGTCGGCGCGCTCGAGGAACGGTGTGATCGTCTCAGGAGACTTCGCCGCGGCCAACAAGCGTCGCGGCCGACCAAAGTGGCGCGTGAAGCGTCTTCTGGAGCCGTTCGGGCGGAGTCTGTGAGTCGGATTAGCGGGCTTTTATTTGTTTGAATCGGTGCCTCGACCGTCGAGGGATCAGTTCGAGCGCTGGTAGGCGCGGAACGAGCGGGTGGCGAGCCAGGCGCCTATCAGCGGGAGTCCGCGGTGAAAGCCGGTGTAGGCGAGGACGAGGTTCCAGCCGTGTGGTGCGTCGCGCCTGCGCGCCGGTCTCCCCGGGACTTAAGAACACACAGTGAATTCGGTGCGTGAACAAGAATCAGAGCGTCGGTTCTTCTTTGGTGCTTCGACTGTTACGGTTCTGCGGAGTGGTCGATGGTGTCTACCGTGCCGAGGTCGTGGGGTCGCTGCTCCGCCCACCGGTGCTGGTGGAGGCGCGCCGGGCGATGCGGGCGGGCGAGCTGTCGCCGGAGGAGTACCGGCTGGTCGAGGACTGTGCCGTCGACGGTGCCTTGCGGCTGCAGGAGGACGCGGGCGTCGATGTCGTGACCGACGGCGAGCTGCGCCGCGATATCTTCTTCGACTTCTTCGTCTCCGGTCTGGACGGTCTGAGCATGGTGCCGGGCCACATCGTCCGCTTCCGGAGCCGCGACAGCGAGGACGCGATGAGCGTGACCGTGCCGTTCACGGTGACCGAGAGGATCAGGGCGAAGCCCTGTCCGGGCGTGGGGGAGCTGCTCTACGCGCGCGAGCGGACCACGCTGCCGCTGAAGGTGACGCTTCCGAGCCCGCTCCTGATCGCCGGCTTCTGGAACGACCGCTCGCGCGACGCCTACGCCGACCCCGTTCGAGTTGATGGCGGACGCGTCCGAAGTGGTGAAGGGGTGGATCGGGGAGCTGGCGGCCGCGGGCTGCCGGTACGTCCAGATCGACGCGCCGGAGCTCGCCGAGGCGTTTGCCGACGAGCGCGTCCGCGCGGAGCACGCGGCGCGGGGCATCGACCCCGACCGGTTCCTTCACGAGGGCACCGAGCTGATCGGCGAGGTCGCGCAGGTCGGGGTGCCCGACGGGATCCTGGCGCTCCACGTCTGCAAGGGAAACGGGACGCAATCGTGGATCGCCGAAGGCGGCTACGAGGAGTTCGCCCGGCACGTCTTCGCGCGCGCCGGCGGCTTCGACGTGTTCCTCCTCGAGTACGACGACGAGCGCTCAGGCTCGTTCGAGCCGCTGCGCGAGCTGCCCGACGACAAGATCGCGGTGCTGGGGCTCGTGTCCACGAAGTGGACCGCGCTCGAGGAGCCCGATGAGCTCGTCCGCCGCATCGACGACGCAGCGCGCATCCACCCCAAGGAACGCCTCGCGCTCTCGACGCAGTGCGGCTTCGCCTCGGCGGCCGAGACCGCCGAGCAACGGAAGATCAGCGAGGGGACGCAAGAGCAGAAGCTCCGGCTCGTCGCGGAGATCGCCGCCCGCGTCTGGACGCACGCGTGACGGTCAACCTCCGTTCTCGACCGGGGCCGTGAGCTCGAGCGCGAGCTCGATCCGCACATCCCAGCCGAGGTTGAGCCCGCCGGCGAGCAGCTCGTTGTTGAAGTCGACGCCGAAGTCCCGCCGGTCGATCGTCAGCTCGAGGTCGATGCCGACGTGGTCGTGGACGGTGCCGTCGTAGTGCGCGACCGTGCTGGGCCCGACGACCCTGCCGGCCGCACGTACGCCCTTCGTCACGCCGTTCAACGTCAGGTCTCCCTCGACGACCAGCTCCCCGTCTCGATCCAGGACGGACGTCGACACGAAGGAGATCTCCGGGTGCTTCGCGGCGTCGAAGAACCGCTCGCCGACGAGGTCGCCGCGCAGCATCTCGAACGTCTGAACGCTGGCAGCCTGCACCATGCCGGCGAAGGTGCGCGTGGCGGCGTCGTAGGTCCCGGCGAACTCGCCGAAACCGGCCCGATAGGTGGCGACCGCGTGATGGGTCACGGAGAAGCGGACGCTGGAGTGAAGCGGATCGACCGTCCAGGTCCTGGTTGTCGGCAGGCGACCTGCCTCAACGGCTTTGCTGCTCATGGCGCTCCTCGCTTGGTGGCTCGCAGGATCGGTTAAGGTTGCACACTCAGACATAGAGAATCAAGGTTCTGATTCTTGAAGTGTCGGCTTTCCCCGTGACGAAGCTGGCTTCCATCACCAACGAACGAGCGGCTCCAGCGGGATGACGGAGCGCCGGACCCTCGAGGAAGGCCGGGCCTGGCTGCTGGAGCGGCTCGAGCGCGGCGTGCATCCGCTCGACGGCCTCGACCCGGAGGCGGCGCGCGCGACGATCGAGGGGCTCGAAGGCCTGGAGCCGGAGCCGTGGACGCGCGCTTGGGGCGGGCTCGCGGATTGGTTCGCGGCCGAGGCCGAGGCGGCGGGTGATCCCGCCGTGCGGCGCGAGGCCTGGCTGCAGGCGTATCAGGCGTCGTTCCTCGGTCGGTATCCGGTGCCGAACCACCCGCTGAAGGAGGAGCAGTACCGGCGGGCGCGCGAGTTCTTCCTGCGGGCGGCGGCGCTGGACGAGCCGCCGCTCGAGGTCGTCGAGCTGCCGTTCGAGGAGTCGCGGCTGCGCTTCTACGTGCTGCGCCCGCCGGGCGTCGAGCGGCCGCCGGTGGCGATGGTCTGGGCGGGCATCGACACTTGGAAGGAGGAGATGTACCCGCGCCTCGGCGGGCTCTTCCGCGACCGCGGCCTCGCCGTGCTGCTCGTCGACATGCCGGGCGTGGGCGAGTCGCCCGTGCTCGCGAGCCGCGACGCGGAGCGGCAGTGGACGCCGATCTTCGATTGGCTCGCCGCGCAGGACGACCTGGACGGCGCGCGCTGCGCGGCGGTCGGCGGCTCGTTCGGCGGCTACTGGGCGATGAAGCTCGCCTACACCCACCGGGAGCGCCTGCGCTGCGCGGTCAACTGGGGCGGCGGCGTCCACATCACGTTCACGCCGGAGTGGCAGGAGCGCTCGCGGAACGCGTCCTCGTACCTGATGGACCTGATGGCGGCGCGGGCCCGGATCTTCGGCGGCGAGACGTTCGAGGACTACGTCGCGCGCTGTCAGGAGCTGTCGCTGCTCGACCAGGGCTGGCTCGACCGGCCCTCGGCGCCGCTGCTGCTCGTCAACGGCCGGGACGACGTCCAGAACTCGATCGACGACATCTACCTGAGCCTCGACCACGGCGACCCGAAAGCGGCGCGCGTCTTCGACGGCGGCCACATGGGCGAAGGCCCGACCGGGCCGACCATCGCCCAATGGGTGCTCGAGCAGCTCGCCTGAAAGGAGCAGCATGCGACTCAGCAGCGACCGGATCCTGACCACTCACGCCGGGAGTCTCCCCCGGCCGGCGGAGCTGGAGCGGCTCCTGTTCGACGTGCTCGACGAGAAGCCGGTCGACGAGGCGGAGCTGCAGACGTTGACGCGGCAGGCGATCGCCGAAGTCGTGGCGCGTCAGCGTCAGGTCGGGCTGGACGTGATCTCGGACGGCGAGATGGGCAAGGTCGGCTTCTCGAACTACGTGATCCAGCGGCTCGACGGGTTCGAGATCCCGCCCGAGGGCGCGCAGATCGCGCCAGGCGACATGCTCGACGCGCCCGACGCGTTCCCGTCGGTCTTCGCCGGCGAGGGGCAGCAGCACCTCCGGATGCCGGTGTTGAGCGGCCCGCTCCAGGCGCGCGGGAGCCACGCCGTGGAGGCCGAGCTCGACGCGTTCCGGAGCGCGCTCGGCTCGACCGACCCGGACGACGCGTTCGTTCCGGCGGTGACGCCGGGTCAGGTGGCCTTCAACTTCCCGAACCGCTACTACGGCTCGCATCGCGAGTACGTCGAGGCCGCGGCGGCCGCGCTGAAGCCGGAGTACGAGGCGATCGTCGCTGCCGGCTTCAACCTGCAGCTCGACTCGCCCGACGCGGCGATGGCCTTCCATTTCGTCTACCCGGAAGGCGACCTGCACGACCCGCGCGAGCATCTCGCGACAGGGATCGAGGTCCTGAACGACGCCATCGCCGGCATCCCGGCGGAGAAGCTCCGCTACCACGTCTGCTGGGGCAATTACCGCGGGCCGCATCACAAGGACGTCCCGCTCCGCGACATCGCCGACCTCGTCCTGCGGACGAAGGCCGCCTTCGTCTACGTCGAGGGCGCCAACCCGCGCCACGAGCACGAATGGGAGCTCTGGAAGGAGATCCGGCTCCCGGACGACAAGGCGCTGATCGTCGGCGTGATCGACCCGAAGACGAACCACGTCGAGCACCCCGAGGTCGTCGCGCAGCGGATCGAGCGGTACGCCTCGGTCGTCGGCCGCGAGCGCGTGCTCGCGGCGCCCGACTGCGGTTTCGCCACCTTCGTCGGCGCCCACCCGTGCCCGCCCTCGATCGCCTGGCTCAAGCTCCGCGCCCTCGTCGAGGGCGCTCAGCTCGCGTCCGAGCGGCTCTGGCCGAGCAGGTAGAACGTGCACGCTACGGTGAGCTGGTCGACGAGATCGTCCCAGCCGATCGCGCGGTCGGACTCGAAGGTCGGCCCGTACATGATCTGGCGCGTGAGCGTGCAGTAGACCATCCGGAACGCGACGTCGACGGCGCGCTCCGGGTCCGGCTGGACGATCTCGTCGCGGCGGGCGAGGATCAGGTCTTCGAACCGCCGCCCGACGCGCCGGCTCGCGGCCGAGCCGGCCGCCGCGATCGCGGCGTCGACTGCCGCACGGTGCATGAAGACGCTGAGCAGGCGGGCGTGGCGGCGCGTCGAATCGGCGAACTCACGCACGGCCTCCGCGATCAGCTCGTGCGTCGGCAGGCGTTCCGCCTCGCTCGCGGCGATCGCGGTGGCGGCCTCCGCCTCCATCTCGTCCATCAGGCGGAGGTGGATCGCGTGGATCAGGTCGTCCTTGCGCTTGACGCGCCCGTAGATCGAGCCGATCGACGCCTTCGCCCGGCGGCTGACCTCGCCGAGCGTGAAGGCCTCGTAGCCCTCCTCCTCGAGCAGCCTCGCGCCGGCGTCGAGCACGCGCTCGAACGAGGCGCGGCTCCGCTCCTGCTGCGGCGGGCGGATCGTCGGCGTCCGCTTCGGCACGCTGCCAATCCTACGGCCGTGCTCAGATGAAGATCGCGGTCGGCTCGAGCCCGAAGCGCACTCGACCGTACTGCTCCGCGGGCTCGTCCCAACCGAGGATGACGTGGTGCGATCCGGCGTGGACGTCGCGGTGGAGCCGCTGCATCGCCTCGTGCTCGTAGATAGCGCTGCCGCCGCTCGCGGCGAAGAGCAGCTCGACCGCCTGGACGCAGAGCCTAGCGACGAAGGCGTGGTCGCGCCGGTAGCGGGCGCGGTCCAGGAGCGTCGGCTGCTCGCCGCGGGCGGCGCGGTCGATCATCTCGCGCAGATCGCTTCGCGCGAGCGCGCGGGCGGCGTCCACGACTGCGGTCGCCTCGGCGAGCCGGACCTGGACGGGCACGAGGTCGGTCACCGGCTGACGGGTGACGGTCGTCACGCGTGTGCGCATGCGCTCGTCGAACGCGTCGACGGCGCCCTGGGCGATCCCGACGAGCGGGCACGCAAGCGCCCAGGGCATGAGGGAGGCGACCGGGACGCCGTACGACGCGCGCTGATGACGCTCCTGCGCGGGGCCCGTCTCGGTGTCGCGCAGCGCGACGAAGCGGTAGTCGGGGACGAAGACGGGCTCGTCGATCACGATCGACTTGCTCCCGGTGCCGCGCAGGCCGGAGACGAACCAGTCGTCGTCGATCCGCCAGTCGCTCCGGGGGACGAGGAGCAGGACGAGGCCGCGCGCGTCGGGGACGATCCCGGCGAGCAACGCCCAGGACGCGTGGTCGCAGCCGCTCGAGAAGCTCCAGCGTCCCGAGAGGCGGAAGCCGCCCTCGGCCGGCTCCAGCTTCGCGCGGCCGGGGTTGAACGACGAGCACGACCAGACGTCGGGCCCGTCGGCGAAGTAGTCCTCCTGCGCCTGCTCGGGCGCGAGGCCGACGTGCCAGTTGTGGATCGCGGCCACCATGAAGCACCAGGCGGTCGAGCCGCAGCCCTGGCCGAGGCGCCAGCCGATCTCCCAGACCGTGTCGAAGTCGAGCCCGTGGCCGCCGAAGCGCGTCGGGCTCGCCGTTCGCAGCAGGCCGGCGAGGTCGTCGAGCGTCTCTTGCGGGAGCCGGCGCAGCCCCTCCGTCTCCGCCGCGCGCCCGGCGAGCACGGGAGCGAGGGCTTCCGCCCGCTCCAGGAGCTCCTCGCGACTCGTCGTCTGCTCTCGGACCACGTCTGCGTCCCTCCTCGGTTGACACCCGCTTCGGCGGCTCACTATAAAACAGAACGCGGATACTGATTTCGGCGATTGTCTCGGAGGTGAACGAGGTGAGGGAGCGTCTTCTGTCGCAGTTGGCCCACGTCGAGATCACGACGCCGGTCGCCGACGCGTCGCTCGGGTTCTTCACGGACGTGCTCGGCATGGAGGTGGCCGGCCGGCAGGGGCAGTCCGTGTACCTGCGCGGCTGGAGCGAGTGGTTCCACCACAGCCTGAAGCTCACCGAGGGCGCGGCGCCCGGCCTCGTGCACGTCGGCTGGCGCGCGGAGGGCCCGGCGCAGCTCGAGCTCGCCGCCTCACGGCTCGAGGCGAGCGGCCACGGCGAGGGGTGGCACGAGGACGAGCTCGGGCACGGCCCCGCCTATCGCTACCGCTCGCCCAACGGGCGGCACCTGCACGAGATCTTCTGGGAGGTCGACCGCTACGAGGCGCCCGCCGAGCTCGCGTCGACGTACCCGAACCGGCCGCAGCGCTACGACGCGCGCGGCGTCGGCGTCCGCTACCTCGACCACGTCACGATCAACACACGCGACATCTGGGCCGACGCCGGGTGGCTCCGCGACACGCTCGGCCACCGGCTCATGGAGTACACGACGCCCGACGACGCGGAGGTGGTCGTCTTCGCGATGCTCACCACCTGCGAGCGCGGGCACGACCTCGGCCTCGTCCCGGACGCACCCGGCAACGGCGGGCGCATCAACCACGTCGCGTTCTGGCTCGACCAGCGCGAGGATCTCCGGAAGGCTGCGGACTACCTGCTCGAGCACGGCTTCCCGATCGAGTTCGGGCCCGGCCGTCACGGCATGAGCGAGATCGACTACCTCTACTTCCGCGAGCCGGGCGGGCTGCGGATCGAGCTCAACTCCGGCAGCTATCGCAACTACGAGCCCGACTGGGAACCGAAGCGCTGGACGGCTGCACAGGGCTCGAACGTCTTCTTCCGCAACCTCGGCATGCCTCAATCGATGATGGAGTCGTTCCCGCCCGCCGGTGCGCAGCTGCCGATGGAACAGGTCCTCCGCAGCGGCCACTTCACGTAGGTGAAGGTCGCCCGCTACCTCTGGCAGGGGCGGGAGCACGCCGGCGTCGTCAAAGGCGACGCGGTCGTCCCCGCCGAGCACGGCGTGCTCGAGCTCGTCGCGTCGCCCGGGTCGTTCCGCCCTGCCGGCGAGCCCGTACCCCTCGCCGAGGTGCGGCTGCTGCCGCCGCTCGAGCCCCCCTCGATCCGCGACTTCGTCACCTTCGAGCAGCACGTCGAGGGAATGGTCAGGAACTCCTCGCCGGACGCGACGATCGCTCCCGAGTGGTACGAGGCGCCGACCTTCTACTTCTCGAATCCGCATTCGCTCGTCGCCTCGGGCGACGCGGTGGAGATCCCGCCCGGCTGCGGCGTGCTCGACTACGAGCTCGAGGTCGCCGCGGTCGTCGGGCGGGCGGCCCGGAACGTAACCGTCGAGGAAGCGGGCGGGCACATCGCCGGCTACACGATCTTCAACGACTGGTCGGCCCGCGACCTCCAGGCCCGCGAGATGCGCGTGGGGCTCGGGCCGGCGAAGGGCAAGGACTTCGCGATCACCCTCGGTCCCTGGATCGTGACCGCTGACGAGCTGGAGCCCTTCCGCCGTGGCGACCGGCTCGACCTCGTGCTCTAGGTGCTCGTGAACCGCGAGCGGATTGGCGGCGACACGCTCGCGAGCATGGGCTGGTCGTTCGAGGAGATGCTGGCCTACGCCGCGCGCGGCGCCTGGGTGCGGCCCGGCGACCTGCTCGGCTCCGGCACCTGCGGCGGCGGCTGCCTCGGCGAGCTCTGGGGGCGGGCGGGGCGGCGAGAACCCCCGCCGCTCCGCGCCGGCGACGTCGTCACGATGCGGGTCGAAGGCATCGGCGAGCTCGAGAACGAGGTCGTCGCGGGCGTCGACCCCGTGCCCGTCCCTCCCGCCCGGCAGCAGCGCAGCTAGGACAGTCCGAGCAGCGAGGCCGCGGTCGCGCCGAGGATCCCCTCGAGCTCGCGCTCGCTGAACCCGGCGCTTCGTACGAACCCGAGATGGTCCGTGTCGCCGACCGGATAGTCCGAGCCGAGGACGAGCCGATCGGCCCCGACCCGATCGGCGAGCGCCTGCAGGATCGAGACGTCGTACACGCAGGTGTCGTAGTGGAAGCTGCGCAGGTAGTCGCTCGGCAGACGCGAGAGGTTCCGGACGCTGTCCGGCATGTTCGTGACGTTGCGGTCGAGACGGCCGAAGTAGTGCGGGAGGTACCCGCCGCCGTGCGAGACCACGACGCGAAGCTCGGGCAGCTCGTCGAAGACGCCCTCGAGGATGAGCGAGGCCATCACCTTCGCCTCCTCGATCGGCTGGCCGACCGAGTTCCAGAGCGAGTACTCCTGGAACCAGGGATCGCGGATGCCGTCGGGGTGGACGAAGGCGACGACGCCCAGCCCGGCGAGGCGGCGCCAGAGCGGCCGGAAGCGTGGCGCGCCGAGGTAGTCGCCGTCGACCTGCGCGGGCAGGTTCGCGACTCGAAGCCGGAGCTCGCCGGCCGCGCGCTCGAGCTCCTCGAGCGCGAGCGCCTCGTCGCGGAGCGGGAGCGTGAATGAGCCGACGAAGCGCTCGGGCGCGGTCGCCACCCAGCGCGCGCAGGCCTCGTTCGTCCGGCGATCGAGCTCGGCCTGCCGCGTCGCCTCCGCCCAGGCGGTGCTCTGGACGACGGTGCTGGCCGAGAGGACGTGGACGTCGACGCCCAGCCGGTCGAGGTCGGCGAGCTGGAGCTCGGGGTCGAGCATCGCCGCCGTCTGCCGCGCCCGCGGCGAGTCCGGCGGCGGCGGTTCGAACGGACGCGAGCCGAAGCCGGAGAGGATCCACCGCGGGGCCGACTCGCGCATGACCGACGGCTCGAGGAAGTGCGTGTGCACGTCGACAACCACGGCGCACATGAAACACGAAGCAGAACCCCTCTTCTACTATCCGCATTCGTGGATCGCGTCGCGACCGCGCTCGTCGTGGGAGGCGGCCCCGCCGGCATGACGGCGGCGATCGCACTCGCCCGCGCCGGCGTGGCGTGCTCGCTCGTCGAGATCGAGCGCGACTGGCGGCCGGCCGGCGTCGGGCTCGGTCTGCACAGCCCGGTGCTGCGGGCGCTGAGGACGCTCGACCTCTTCGACGCCGTGGCCGCCGTCGGGCGGCCGCACCCGACCATCGAGATGCTGAGTGCGCATGCGGAGCCGATCGCGACGATCCCCCAGCCCAACGTGAGCGTGCCCGGGGATCCGCCGTTCGCGGCGATGAGCCGCATCGCGCTGCACACGGTGCTCGAGGGCGTGTTGCGGGCTCACGGGATCCGCGTCCGGCTCGGGACGACCGTCACGGCGCTCGCCGAGACGCCGCGCGGCGTCCGCGCGACGACCACCGACGGCGCGGTCGAGGAGTTCGATCTCGTCGTCGGGGCGGACGGGCTCCACTCCCGGGTTCGCGGGCTCGTCCTTTCGCAGGCGCCGGCACCGTCCTACGCGGGTCAGGTGATTTGGCGCCTCGGCGCGCGCAGGCCGCCGGCGCTCGACCGGTACCAGATCATGGTTTCGGGGCCGACGCGGATCGGCCTGGTGCCGCTCGCCGGCGACGAGCTCTACGTCTGGCTGCTGGACAGCATGCTTCCGCCCGAGCGCCCGCCGCGGGAGCGGCTGGTCGACCTGTACCGGGAGCGGCTCGCCGCCTACGGCGGCTTCGTGCCGGAGATCGCCGAGCAGGTGACCGATCACCGCGAGGTGGACTTCCGCGCGCTCCACTGGCTACTCGTGCCCCCGCCGTGGCACGCGGGTCGAGTCGTTCTGCTCGGAGACGCCGTCCATGCGACGACGCCCCACATGGCCTGGGGCGCCGGCCTCGCGATCGAGGACGCCGTCGTCCTCGGCGAGCTCGTCGCCGGCGGCACGCCGCCCGAGGAGCTCGGCGAGCTGCTCGTCGCCCGCCGGTTCGAGCGCAGCCGCATCGTCGTCGAGGGCTCGCTTCAGCTCAGCCGCTGGGAGCAGGAGCAGGGACCGCCGCGGCCGGAGGCAGCGCGGCTCGTCGCGATGCTGTCCGGTCGACGGCGGTGGTGGGGGCTTGCCGCCTGCGCAGCTGTTCTGGTCCTTGCTGGTTCGGCGGCGCTGGTCTCGAGCGCGACCGCCGCGAAGAGCGCCCAGAGTTGCGGGAGCGTCCCGCAGGCCACGGTGCACGCCGAGTCGGGAGCGACGGCCGGCATCCCGGCGGACGCCCTCGCCAACTACACGGGCTACGCCTACCGGCTCCGGAAGAGCCCGTGGGCGCACTGGAAGCCGAAGCACAAGCCGCCGTACACGGTCGCGATCGCCTACACGGCGCTCCTCAACCCGTTCACCACGTACCAGTACAACCTGCTCCAGAAGTTCCTCCACCGCAGCAAGCTCGTCGGCAAGGTGATCCCGCTGACGACCGCGACGGCGACCGACCCCACCCAGGCGCTGCAGGAGTACCAGACCGCCCTCCAGCAGCAGCCAGACCTGATCATCCAGCTCAACCCGTTCGCCGGGCCCTTGCAGCCGCTCGTCGACCAGGCCGCCAAGCAGGGCATCCCGACAATCTCGATGATCAACGACTACGGCGACGACCCGAACGTCGTCAACGTCCCGCCGAACACGTACCTGCAGGCCGCGATCACGGGCGCCGGCCTGGCGAAGATCCTGAACGGCAAGGGGAACGTGCTCTGGGTGCACTCGATCCCGGGCACCTCGGCCGACATCCAGGAGACGAACGCGTTCAAGGCCGCGCTGGCGCTTTGCCCCGACATCAAGCTCGTCGGCGAGATCAACGGCTTCTACTCGCCGCCGGCGACGAAGGGCGCGACGCTCCAGTTCCTGGCGACGCATCCGCAGCCGGTCGACGGCTTCGGCGAGGTCGCAGTGATGGGCCAGTACGTCGTGCAGGGGTTCCTGCAGGCGGGCCGCCCCGTGCCGCCGATGGCCGACCCAGCCGCCGGCCGCGGCGACACCGCCTACTGGGCGCAGCACCTCTCGAGCGGCTACAAGGCGATCGGCACCGTCGGCGGACCGACGCTGAACGCCGAGCTGCCGGTGCGGATCGCCCTCCGGATGCTCGCGGGCCAGGGAATCAAGGTGAACCGGGTGATCCCGAAGATCGTGACAGTCGACAACTCGAACCTCTCGAAGTTCGTGCAGTCGAGCTGGACCGTCGACACGCCGGGCCCGGTCGACCCGCCGCTCAGCATGTTCATCAGCGACAAGCAGCTGGATTCGTTCTTCAACAACGTGCGGCTCCCGAAGGGGTACTGAGCGGGCGACGGTAGTAGGACGGCTGCGGGTGCGCCTCGTTCGCGCGGAAGGGCTCGCGAAGGCGTTCGGGGCGACCCGCGCCGTCCGCTCGTTCACGTTCGACCTCGACCCGGGGGAGGTGCACGCGATCATCGGGGAGAACGGCTCGGGCAAGAGCACCGTCGTCAAGATGCTCGCCGGGATCGTCCAGCCCGACGCTGGCGAGCTCGAGCTCCGCGGCCGGCCCGTCGGGTCGGTCGCGTCGCCGCGCGCGGCGCTCGCCCACGGGATCGGCACCGTCTTCCAAGAGGTGCTCGTCGTCCCGCCGCGCTCCGTCTACGAGAACGTCTGGCTCGGCGTCGACGGCTTCTTCCGGGAGTCCGTGCCCGCCAACGAGAAGCGCGCCCGGGCGCAGGCGCTGCTGACGGAGCTGCTGGAGCGGCCACCCGACCTCGGCCGCCCGGTCAGTGCGCTGTCACTGTCGGATCGCCAGGCGTGCGCGATCGTCCGGACGCTCGCCCGCGAACCCGCGATCCTGATCCTGGACGAGGCGACATCGGCGCTCGACATCGCCACGCGGGAGCGGCTCTTCGGAGTCCTGCGGCGACTGGTGTCGGCGGGGACGGGCGTGATCTTCATCTCGCACCGGATGGACGAGGTCGGCGAGATCGGCGACCGGATCACGGTCATGCGCTCGGGCGAAAACGTCGCGACGGTCTCACGCGGCGAGGTCTCCCCCCGCGAGCTGGTCAGGCTCATGACCGGCGTGGAGAAGCTGACCCCGGCCGTGGACGTGGGGCGGTCAGCGGTGGGCGCGGTCGTGCTGCGGGCCGACGGCCTCCAGCTGGCGCCGCGAGCTCGGCCGTTCGACGTCGAGGTCCGCGCCGGCGAGCTCGTCGGTGTCGCCGGCCTCGAGGGACACGGCCAGGAGGCGTTCCTCCACGCGCTGCGCGGTGCCGGCTCGTTCGCCGGCGAGGTCGTCGCCAGCCCCGGGGTCGTCCTCGGCTCGCCCCGTCAGGCGCGCCGCCTCGGGATCGTCTACGTGCCGCGGGAACGCCGCGCCGACGCGACATTCGAGCCGCTCTCGATCCGCGAGAACTTCGCGCTGCCGACCCTGTGGCGGGACGCGGTGGGCCGCCTCGCCGTGACGCCGCGCCGGAGCCAGCGGCGGTTCCACCCGTTCGTCGCCAAGCTGGGGATCCGCCTCCGCAGCGTGCGCGACCACATGGACACGCTCAGCGGCGGCAATCAGCAGAAGGTCGTCATCGCGCGCTGGCTTGCGGCCGACCCGAAGGTGCTGCTGCTGAACGACCCGACCCGCGGCGTCGACATCGGCGCCAAGCGCGACATCTACCGGCTCCTCGTCGGTCTGGCCGGTGAGGGCATCGCCGTCGTGATGCTCTCGAGCGAGGTAGACGAGCACGTCGAGCTCATGGACAGGGTGCTCGTCTTCCGCGAGGCGGCGCTCGCGGCTGAGCTCCGGCGCGAGGCGCTGGACCGCCAGGCTCTTGTCTCGGCCTTCTTCGGCGAGCGCGTCGACGCCGACGAGCAGGACCGCGCCCGTGTCTGAGCTGCGCCGCCTCGCGCACCAGTACACCTTCGCGCCGGCGGCCGTGCTCGCTGCCGCGCTCCTGATCGCGAACGTCGTCGCGCTCCCGCGGTTCGGCAACCCGGACACCTGGATCGGGACGCTCGCGATCTTCGCGCCGTTCGCGCTCGTCGCGCTCGCGTCGACGCCCCCCGTCCTGAGCGGTACGGGCGGCCTCGACCTCTCGATCGGGCCGCTGACGGTGCTGGTCAACCTCGTGCTCGTAGTCCACCTCCTCGGAGGCTCGCTCGGCAGCCCCGAGGTCGCGATCCCGATCTGCCTCGCCCTGGGCGCCGCCGTCGGAGCGCTCAACGGCTTCTCGGTCGCGGTGCTCCGCTACCCGCCGGTGATCGCGACGCTCTGCACCTTCCTCGTGATCCTCGGCGTGAGCCTGAAGCTGACGAGCCAGCCGGCCACGGCGCCGATCGGGAACTGGACGACCCAGCTCGCGCACAAGGTCGGCCCCCTTCCGGGGCCGGCGATCCCGATTGCAGCCGTCCTGCTCGTCTGGCTCGGCGTCCAGCGGCTCCCGTACTACGGGCACCTGATGGCGATCGGCGGCGACGACGCGACCGCGTTCTCGAGCGGCGTCGACGTGACCGCCGTCCGGATCACCGCTTACTCGCTCGGCGGCGCGTTCGCCGGCGTCGCCGGGATCGCGCTGACGGCGGTCTTCCAGTCGGCCGACCCGAACATCGGAGCCTCCTACGCGCTCATCGCCCTGGCCGCGGTCGCGCTGGGCGGCACGCCCGTCGGCCTCGGCGGTCGCGGCGGCCTGCTCGGCTCGCTCTGCGGCGCGATGATCCTCTACCTCGCCCAGAACCTGCTCGGCGAGGTCCATGTCGCATCCACCTGGAACCAGGTCGTCTACGGGCTTCTCCTGCTCGGCGGCGTCGTCCTCTCGACGACCGTGAGCCGGCCGCCGCGGAGGGCGGCAGCAGGATGACGGCAACGTTGCGGCGAGTCGGCGAGTGGCAGCGGGAGTACCCCCTGGCGCAGGCCCTCGTCGTTGTCGCAGCCTTCGTCTGGGGCGCGTCGTCGATCCCCGGCTTCACCTCGAAGCTGAGCGTCTACGCGATGCTCGTGCTTGCCTCGCTGCTCGGCGTCGCCGCCGTCGGTCAGACGCTGACGATCCTCGTCGGCGGGCTCGACATCTCGATCGCCCCCTGGATCGGCGCAGGGGCGACGGTCACGGTCGAGCTCCACCGGCGCGGCTGGAGCTCCGTCTGGATCATCCTCGTGCTCGTCGTCTGCGCCGTCGTCGTCGGCGGCGCCGCCGGGCTGATCTCCTTCCGCTTCCGCGTCCAGTCCCTGATCGTCACCCTCGCGACCGGCGCGATCGTCGCCGGCGGCGTCCAGGTCTGGGGACGCGGCTCCGCCATCGGCACGCCGCCCGCCTGGCTGCAGCGCCTTACCTCGCCGGCCGGAACGACGTTCGGGATCCACTTCCCGGCCGCCGCCGTCGTCTGGTGCGCGCTCTCGCTCGGGGTCGGCTTCCTCCTCCGCCGGACCGTGCCGGGCCGCTGGGTGTACGCGACGGGCGCGAATCCGCGCGCGGCGGCGCTCGCGCTCGTACCGACCCAGTGGGTTTGGACGGCGGTGTTCGCGCTGAGCGCGACCTTCGCCGCGCTGACGGGCGTCCTCCTGGCCGGCTTCGCCGGCGCCGGCGACCAGAGCGTCTACGACCCCTACCTGTGGCAGTCGCTCTCCGCCGTGATCCTCGGCGGGACCGGGTTCGGCGGCCGCGGCGACTACACCCGGACCGTGCTCGGAACGATGATGCTGATCGTCCTGACCACAGTCCTCATCGGCAAGAACTACGGCTACGCCGACCAGCAGATCCTCTTCGGCGTGCTGATCTTCGTCGTCGTCGCCCTCTACTCCCGCACGCGGCGGCTCCGCGACCGGGTCTAACGAAGGGAGAGCAGTGGCGGAAACGGTCATCCGCGGCCGGAAGAAGCTGACCTTCTACGACCTGAGCGACACGCTGAGCAACGACACGAGTGAGTTCGAGCCGAACGCGCATCGGATCGAGTATCTGACCCCCGAGCAGACGGCCGCGACCTCGCTGGAGCGGCTCGGGCTGGGGCCCGGGCACTGGCCGGACGGCCAAATGCTTGCGGCCGAGACTGTCACGCTGACGACGCACTCCGGTACGCACGTCGACGCGCCCGCGCACTATGGCCCCGCCACGTCGGGGCGGGCGATGACGATCGACGAGGTGCCGCTCGCCTGGTGCTACGGCGACGCGGTGCGGCTCGACCTGCGGGGCAAGGGTCCACAGGAGGGGATCACGCTCGCCGACGTCGAGGCCGAGCTCGCCTGTCTCGAGTACTCGCTGAAGCCGGACGACATCGTGCTGGTCTGGACCGGCACCGACCTGAAGCAGCCGGGGTACGAGAACCGGAGCTCGGGGCTGCGCCGCGAGGCGACCGAGTTCCTGGTCGACAGCGGCGTCCACCTGATCGGGATCGACGCGTGGGGACTCGACCGGCCGTTCCCGATCATGGTCGAGGACGCGAGGGCCGGGCGGGCCCAGATCTGGGAGTCGCACCTGCTCGGGCGCGAGAAGCCGTACCTGCAGATCGAGCGGCTCGCCAACCTCGACTCATTGCCCGCGGCAACCGGCTTCACCGTGATCGCGTTCCCGTTCAAGCTCGAGCGCGCCAGCGCCGGCTGGGCGCGCGTTGTCGCGATCGTCGAGGACGAGGCGGAACAGCCAGCCGTCCGTTGACAGCATTCCCAGAGCCGCATGTGTCGCAGCCGCGGCGACTCCAGCCGTCTCGCGATGGTAACCCGTTGTCCGACGGGCGCCCCGCGATCTCGGCTTGCATGAGCCGCCGACGCGGGAGCAACTCGAGTCATAGGCGCCCGGTTGGTGCGTACCGCAGTGCATACCTCGAGAGCTGGAAAGTGACGTCTTGCAGGGAGGTTGGATCCCAGCCGCGCCCATTTTTCGAGAGGCAACAAGCCTCTTTCAAACTCACTACATGCTCCGCCAGTTGGATGCAGCGTTGCGGCCCGGCTGGTCCGTGGCGCGAATCGCGAGCGCCGACGGTCAGTTCTCGCGGGGGTACTGATGGACGAAGGCGATCGCCATGCTGCCGTCGCCGACCGCGGCGGCGACGCGCTTGATCGGGCTCGAGCGGACGTCGCCGCAAGCGAAGATGCCTGGGACGCTGGTCTCGAGTAGGTACGGGTCGCGGTCGAGCGTCCAGCGTCAGGCGTCACTGACCTCCCGGGCTCCGGCTCGATGACATCGACGCCCGCCTAGATTGCCCGTGCCTCGGAGTCTCGACCGCGCCAGTCTGGGAGGGGGCCCAGCACCGTGTTCAGCTACGAGCCCTCACTGCGCCTCATGTAGTCGGTCAGGGGCGGGGGGAGGTTTGAGAGCTGCCCAGTTAGGCCCAATTGTTGTCAAGTTGACAACAAGCACTCGACGTGTGGGACCCTGCGCGACCGTGGGGTTCGAGTCCGCCGAGTTCCATATACCTGTTTTCCAGGGAGAACGTGAGTAGGAAAATGGTCAGGTATGAACCGCGACCCCTGTCGTGGCCGTCTTCTCCATCGTTGTTGTAGTTAGCACAACGTGCTCAAGATCTCCTGCTGTCGCGAGGGCGCGTCCGCAAGGACCGCAGGGCAGCACGGAGACACTCTCGCGTGGTGGGTGTGGAACGTCTTCGGGGTGGTTGTGGTCGTCTCGTTTGTGGCTGACTCAGGCGTGCAGATGACGGCCGGCGACTGCTGTTCAGCGGCGGCGCAGCGTCGTTCACCGACGCCTCGCGTTCGGGCTTGCCTTCTGGGAGTTGGACTGTGGTGGCCCGTTTGCCCATGCACTGGCGGCCGCGGCTCGCAAGCCCGACTTCCAGACGAGAACCCGGGCTGGCACGGGGAAGGTCGGGCGCCATGCCTCCGGGATTGCTTCGACGTGTCGCTGACGAACTCGATCGCGTTCAGCCCCACCGACGCGATGCCGCTCACGCCCGCCAAGGCGTTGATGGCAGCCGACTCCACGTTCCCGGCCTTCACTGTTCTTCTCGTCGCCGCACGCGCGGTGAACATCCTCTCGTAGAAGGACTCTTCGGTCTGAGCCCACGTGGCTGGGCGAGGACGTGCGAGCGCCGGACGGTAGGTTGCCCGGGCGCATGCTCAGAACGTGGACGCTGGTCGCGCTGGTCGTTGCTGTCACGGTCGCTGCCGCAGTTGCTCACTACGCGGGCGCGTCGTCGCTTCTGACGTTCGCGATCGCGACGGTCGCGCTCGCGGGGCTCGCCTGGATCGTGTCCTTCTCGACCGAGCAGGTGGGTGAGCGGTTCGGCCCGGCGGTGACCGGCTTGCTGCAGTCGACACTCGGGAACCTGCCCGAGTTCTTCATCGTCGTCTTCGCACTCTCCGCCGGCGAGGTCGTCGTCGCGCAGACCTCGATCATCGGCTCGATCTTCGCGAACGCGCTGTTCGTGCTCGGGCTGGTGATCGTCGCGGGCTGCCGCGAGAGCGCGGACGGCGTGATGCGCTTCCAGCCTCGCCTGCCGAAGGACAACGCGATCCTGATGATGCTCGCGAGCTTCCTGATCGTGATCCTTGGCATCTCGGCCGCCAGCGGCGACCGGGCATCGCATCACGTGAAGGCGATCTCGATCGTCGGCGCGGTTGCGTTGCTCGTCACCTACGGCGTCTGGCTGGTCGATTACATCCGCTCCGACGCGAAGCGGGAGCCGTCGCGCGGCGCGCCCCGCGCGTCGATGGCGGTCTCCCTGGCGTTGCTTGCCAGCGCCGGCGTCGGAGCCGCGTTCGTTTCCGACTGGTTCGTGACGGCGCTGACGCCGGCGATGCATCAAGTCGGCATCCCGAAGGCATTCGCCGGCCTTGTCATCGTCGCGATTGCAGGCAACGCGGTCGAGAACACGACCGGCGTTGTGGTCGCGCTGAAGGGCGAGGCGGATCTGGCGATCTCGGTTGTCAAGAACTCCGTGGCTCAGATCACCGCCTTTCTCTTCCCGGCCCTCGTCCTTGTCTCGCTGCTGTTCGCGACGCCGCTCACCTTCGCGCTCGCCCCCGTCTACATCGGCGCACTGCTCCTCACCGGGATCGCGCTCTGGCAGATCACCGGCGACGGCGAGGCGACCAGGTTCGAAGGAGTGGCGCTGATCTCTCTCTACGCGATTCTGGCCGTGCTCACGTTCTACGAGTAGTCAGACCAGCGGCCTGCCGAACGTGACCGCGAGGGAACTCTCAAGCGTTCACAGTTAGGGCAGCAGCTCGTCCGGCCGCCCGCGCGAGCGCTCGGTTCACCTGCTTCTGAGCAGGCCCGTCGCCGGATTTCGCTCTGCGACTGGATGCGACCCTGCTCTAGCTGCACACTTCTCGAGCTCTCTGTGGGCGCCGGAGCGCTCGGTGTCGGCGGGTTAGGCTCGCAAGAGGCGACCGCTGTGACGGCGGGCCCAGGTCGGCGGCAGCCATGTGTGTCCCGTGCGGCCGGGCGTGTCGTTGGCGATCGCATCTGGTTCGATTGCGAGGGAGAGGAATTTGTTGGCTTCGATCAGCTGGCGGTTGTTGTCGAGCCAGGCGTCGACGAGCGTGTCAGCGCGGGAAGGGCTGGTGATGTTCGCGTCCGGCGACGGCTCGCGATCACGGTCTGTACCGGCGCGTGTCGGAGTCTCGCGAGATCCGGCGGTGCTGTTCTGAATCGACATCTTCGGTCCTCCCCGCAACGTTAAGGCTGATCGCCAAGCCGAGACTCGGCCGACTAGAACTGCTCAACCCATTTGCTGCGGGAAGACACGCCGCGGGTCAATCCTTGCGTCCCGTCGGGCGGTTTGCTGCGCAGTTCGATACGGCGGCTGCAAGCGCCAGGCTACAAGACGCCCGCTGTTTCCGCGGCCCGACGCGCGGCACTTGTGCGCGCGTGCAGCGGCCGTGAGAGCAGAGGGCCACGCTGAGCTAGACTCGCCGGGCGGCGCCTTAGCCTTCAGTCGCTGTGAAGCATCGGGCGTGGCCGCAACCATTGGCCCGCGAAAGGTCCCCCCTCAGCAGAGCAGGTTGGGGCAGCAGGCCGACCTGAAGATCCAGGGCGGCGATCATGCTTCTGGCTGAGGGAGGACCGAGATGGAGGCTCACGTCGCAGTGGTTGGGATCGCGGACGCCGGCGGCGTCGTGCAGGGACCGGTGGTCGCGAGTCCGCCGGTTTCGGCGCTGGCGAACACTCGCGCGGTGATCGGGGACGGCCGCAACCGTGAGGCTGAGAGGCGGCAGCCGTGAAGCGCTGGCATCTGCCGTCGCTGGCGCCGTCCTCCGAAAAGCAACTGGCACGAGAGCCGGGAGCGGACGCGCCGCGGATGCCGAGCCTGGGCCGGCAAAAGCCGCGGGTGCTGTTCTCGTATCCCGAATGCCGGGTCGTCGTCATCGACCTCCAGAGCGGAGAGGAACTCGGCGATCACCAGGTTCGCGAGCGGGCCGTGCTGGAGGTCGTTTCCGGCCGAGTATCGATCGAGTGCTCCGAGGAAACCGTGGACTGCGAGACCGGCACGCTTGTGACCTTCGCTCCCGGCGAGCAGCACTCGGTGCGCGCGCTGGCCGACACACGGCTGCTGCTCGTGCTGGCGCCGTGGCCGGCAGCGCGAAACAGGTCGGAGCAGGAAGTTGCCCACGCCCAGCATCTCCCCGCCAACGCCTCGGCCGAGCCGCTCGAGTCGTTCGACCCGACCACAAGCCGACCGGGATGAACGCCATCGCGAGCCGATCGACCCGATCCGTTGCGTTACCATCGGCGACCCCACTCGACGTTGCGGCGGCCATGGCGCCGGCATCGAGTGGGTCGGGGTCGCAAGCGGACACTTCAGCGTCCAACAACTACGAGAGGCCGACTACCTGCTCGGGTCGCTCGAGGACAGCCTGCCGTCCTGACGGCGAGAATCCATCCGCTGGCCGACGAGCCGAGTCGCAGATGCTGCTCCCCACGACGGAAGGCGATCGTCACACAGCCGGTCGAGTCGATCGGGAGGGCGACCGCTGTCGCGAGTGCCGGTCAAGGACGCGCCCAAGACGGTCGTCTCCCGCCGACTCCCTCTGCCGCTCGCGGATCAATGATCGGTGATCTGGGGAACCGGCGGACGCGGCGGCAGGTGTCTAAAGGGTTCTGGGCTCAGGGGTCGTGCCAGCGCCCGTCGGGTGCGATCAGCAGGTCGGCCTGCTTCGGCCCCCAGCTGCCAGGCTCGTACGGGTGCGCCGGGTGGTGGGAGCTGAGGACGGGGTCGACGACGGCCCAGGCGGCCTCGACCGCGTCCTCGCGGGTGAAGAGCGCGCCTTCCCCGGCCATTGCGTCGCCGAGGAGCCGCTCATAGGGTTGCTCCTCGTCGGGCTGGGTGTCGAGCAGGAAGAGCTCGCGCTGTTCGCCGACGAACGCCTCGCCGGCGCGCTTGACGCGGGCCGCGAGCGCGATCGCGGCGTCCGGGGAGAGCCGGAAGCGGAAGTAGTTCGCGGGGCCGGCCGTCGGCAGGGAGTCGGCGAAGAGCTGCTGCGGTGGCGGCTTCAGCTCGACTACGATCTCCGTCACGGTCGCGGGCAGGTGCTTTCCGGAGCGCAGGTACCAGGGCACGCCCGCCCAGCGCCAGGAGTCGATCGAGAGGCGCAGGGCGCAAAAGGTTTCGACGTCGGAGTCCTTCGCCACGCCCGGCTCGTCGCGGTAGCCGGCGAACTGGCCGCGCACGACATCGTCCGGGGCGAGCGGCCGCATCGCCCGGAAGACATCGAGCTTCTCGGTCTGGAGGGCCTCGAAGCCGCGGTAGGTGGGCGGCTCCATCGCGAGCAGCGCGACCACCTGGAAGAGGTGGTTCTGGATCACGTCGCGTAGGCAGCCGGCGGTCTCGTAGAACGCTCCGCGACCCTCGACGCCGAACGCCTCGGCCAGCGTGATCTGCACGCTCGCGACGTAGTTTCGGTTCCAGATCGGCTCCAGAAACGAGTTCGCGAACCGGAAGTAGAGGAGGTTCATGATCGCCTCCTTGCCGAGGAAGTGATCGATCCGGAAGATCGCATCCTCCGGGAACACCGCCCGCGCGACCCGGTTCAGCTCCCGCGCCGAGGCGAGGTCGCGCCCGAACGGCTTCTCCACGATCACCCGCGCGCCGACCGCAAGCCGAGATCGGTCGAGCTGCTCGATCACCGCCGCAAACAACGCGGGCGGGATCGCGAGATAGTACGCAGGGCGCCCCGCGCCGGCGAGCGCGGCCCTGAGCGCCTCGAAGGTGGCGGGATCGGCGTAGTCGCCGTCGACGTATCCGAGCAGGGCGATCAGGCGAGCGAGCGCCGCCTCGTCGTCGATGCCGCCGGGCGACTGCGCGACGCTGTCACGGACTCGCGCGCGGAGCTGTTCGAGATCCCAGCCTGAGAAGGCGACGCCGATCACCGGGACGGTCAGCACCCCACGCTTCACCATCGCATAGAGAGCCGGAAAGATCAGCTTGTGGGCAAGATCGCCGGTCGCCCCGAAGAGCACGAGCACGTCCGATCGAGCCCCACCGCCGCCGGGCCCGCTAGTCGTCGGCGTGAATCTCGCGTCACTGTCAAGCACGCTGAACCCCGAACCCCGCTCGGCGCCTGGATGGTACGCGGCTTCGGCTCACAGCTCTATCCCTGCGCCCATGCTCATGCTGCGATCGACCGGAAGCCCGAAGCACCGGCCGGGCTCGCGGCGCTAGGCGTCAGCAGCAGGACCAGCACTTTCCGCGATCGCCGCATGTCCGGTGCGCCGCCGGGGGCGCGACGGCATTGAACCCGGACCGCGCTAGCGTGCGAGGTCGAGATCGCGGAGACAACGTGTCCGGCTGCTCTCTATGGCTGCTCAAGCCGCTCGCCGCGGCAGCGCTGCGCGCCGCCTGAACGGGTCTCCGAACCACTTCACCCGGCTCGGCTGGATCGAGGAAGCGGGCGAGGCGCTTGGCGCCGTGGCTGCTGCTGCCCCAAGCCCCTGGCACGTTCTCTCGCGGACTCGCCAGGTCCGACAGAAGCGGCTGCTGAGTCGGCGCGCTCGCCGAACGGGAGCGGCGCTGATGGCGCGTCAGGCCCGTGCTTCACCGCTTGGCGGCGCCGTCTCCGCTCCGACCTCAGCTCGGAGGTCGCGGATCCGTTGGATGTCGTAGTCGAGTTCGTCGGTTTGGAGCTTGCCGGACTCGATCAGCTCGTATGCCCTGCGGCCGAGCTCTTCGTAGTGCCGCCCGAGCTCGCGCTTCGTTTGCAGGTCGTCGATGCCCTCGCGGGCCATCGTCGCCGTCTCCTGAAGGTTGCTCTTGACCTTGTCGAGGAAGCCCATCTCTCTCCTTGTGATCGCAGGTTTCGCTTGCTCTCGCTGTCTCCGCATGCGCGTCAGCAGCGGCCGTCGGCGCTCTGCTCTCAGCTGGAACCAAGAGCTTTCCGTCGTTTTGGATCAGTTCAGTCCGGCCTGGAGGCGATCCTCAGGGTCCTCACGGGGAGCCCGCGCTCGGTCAGTAGTCGCGTGAGCTCGAGGGTGGGTCCCGAGGCCTCACCGGCTAGGACGATCAGCACTTGATCGGCTCTGAAGGTACGAAGCGCGTCTTCGATCGCCTCGAGTGTGTTGGAGGAGCCGACCTCCGACTCGAGCTCCACCTGCCACGGCATCAGATTGATCGCAAGCGAGGCGAGCTCCTCGGCTTCGTTTCGCGAGGCATCCTCGTCGTTGGTCAACCACTCGAGCGCCGAAACTGATGGTGACGCGACGAGGCGCAACTCCATGCCGGTTGTGACCCATTCGTGCAGTTGGGCGCACAGTTCCTTGCGGTCGGGCCGGCCGGAGATGACCACGAGCAGCTTCAGCAAGGGCGGCGAGAGGTCACCTCTTCTCTCCTTAGGCCGGCCGGGCGTGCGGTCGTGATCGGTAACGACCGTCTTCTCCTCCCCCGTGTCCGCGCTTCCGGCGCCGGCAACAACGATCGGCGTCTCCATCTCGGTCCTCCTCGCGCTTGAGCCGTCGCCGTCCGCCGGCTGGGACGGCCTGAAGCCGTTCGACCCAGTTGCTGAGGGAGGATCTTCGCGGGGTCGATTTCTTAACCCCCGCCACTGATGATTCGCGCTGGCCGATCGCTGAGGCGCGCAGCGGCATCCTAGCAAGGCGAGTCAGCCAACCCGCACGGCGCCAGACGTGTCCCGCGTACCCGACCGCTACCCGAAGAGCACGCTCCGCAGGTAAACGGGCCGTGCGATCCACAAGAGATTTGTGCAAGTCGAAACGATCTGTGCGATGATGGTGCCGCGCTAGGACCTTGCGTTCGGCGGGAAAGCGATCTCCGGCTTCCCACGGGTTCTGGTGTAGAGCGAGTTCGCGCCCTGTCAGTCGTCAGGAGTTCGCTTCGAAAAGCTGCGCTCGGAGCGGGAGAGGCTGCTCTTTGCGCTCGTGTTCGTGGCGTTTTTCGTGACCTTGATCATCGGACTACTCATCTAACTGTCCCCTGAATCGAGGAAGAAGATGAAGCGTCTCGTTCCGGCCTATGAATTCAAGAACCCGATCACGACAGTATTCACGGGCAGCGTTGGGAGATGGCTGCGTTTGCCGCGCTGGCTCTCTGGTCGGTCTGGCTTCCGTTCGCACTCCTGATGGCCGCGATCGTCGCCTGTTAAAGACGTAGAGATCTCGAGACCACCGGAAGGCCGCCCCTAGCGGCCCTCTCGATCGCCTCCCCGGAGAGGCTCGAGCCGGTCGCCAGCCGCCACGAAAGGTCTCCAGCCGGATCCCTGCGGGGCAAAGTCAGGTACGACCTGGGAGTCCCCATGGGCAGAGCAACCGGTCTCGCTGGCGATCCTCCCTCAGCGAACCGGGTTGGAGCCGTCGTCGGCTGGCATCAACCGCTGCTGATCTGCTGGAGGAGCCGATGAGCGGAACGCCCGTAGCGGGGGCGGCGGGCGCCGGGGTCGCCACGACGGGTTTCAGCGGCTGCGCGTCCTGATCGCCAATTGCCAGAGACGGCGTACTCGGCCAGCAGCGCGTCCTTCGCGGCCAACGACCGCAGCGACTTCGACTCTTGCGAAAGCGCCCTCACCCCAGCCTGCCGCCGCTGCCGCAACCGCCGCCGAAAAAGAGCCATGAGCGCGCGCCCAAAACCAGCGCTCCCGCTCGGCGCACCGAGGCCGAAGCGCGAACCCGGGTCTCGACACCCAGCAGTGTGGTGGACAGCTCGGCTTGAGCAGGTCGCTACGCGCCGTGGTCGAAGGGCTGCGGAAGGGCGGTGGCCGTTGTGTCGCGAGTGGACACCAGACGTGCGCTACCCTTCTCGTGCGGGCCGTAACGATCGGTTTCGCGCGCACTCCAGCGAGCGTCACAGGAATCGGGCGTCGCGCAGATCCACCCTCAGGCACCGGGTCGGAGCGGTTCGAGCCGGCAGCTTCA
>Ga0070741_10004937_pt1 | contig 30463 bp, 30 predicted proteins | sample Coa_R1_4_FD_66440 | JGI IMG/M metagenome (GOLD analysis project Ga0070741, IMG submission 66440) | Surface soil microbial communities from Centralia Pennsylvania, which are recovering from an underground coalmine fire - Coalmine... | ecosystem: Environmental > Terrestrial > Soil > Unclassified ... | reverse complement strand
GCCGCGCCGGCGACGACGGTCACCGTCGCGATCACGGACACCGGCTTCTCCCCGCCCACGATCGACGTGCCCGCGGGAACGGTCGTCGTGTGGACGAACGAGGGCGCGGGAACGCACACGGTGACCGCGTCCGACGGCTCGTTCGCGTCCGACGAGCTCGCGCCGGGCTCGACGTTCCCGTTCCAGTTCACGCAGGCCGGCACCTTCCAGTACCGCGACATCCACACCGGTGCCGTCGGCACGGTCACGGTCGTCGCCGGCAACGTGCAGGGAACCGCGACCGCGCCCGCCGCGCCCGCCGCACCCGCGACGCCCGCGGCCCCGGCACCGGGCGCCGCGGCGACGAACCCGGCGGGAGGACCGACCATGGCGTTCACGGGCGCGGGCGACTACGTGCTCGCAGCCGTCGGCGCGATCGTCCTCGCGTTCGGTTGGACGCTGGCCCGGCGCCACGCGCTCGTCGCCGCGCCGTTCCGCGTCGACCGCGAGACCGCGCACACGATCGAGCGCGCGCGTCGCTGCCGCAGCGAGTTCCTCCCGGCGCGGCGACGCGCGCGCTGAGCGGTACGTTGCCCCGGTGACCAACCCCAAGGTGTACATCCACGAGCTGATCGAGATCACGGGGCACAACCGCGCGGCGTACATGCACCACATGACCGCGAACTGGGGCCCGATCGGTCGCACCGAGCGGAACATGCTGTGCGTCGGCGTGTGGGCGACGGTCGGGAGCACGGAACGCTGGCCCGAGACGGTCAACCTCTGGGAGCTCGACGGGTGGCACGGGCTCGCCGCGAACTTCCGCCACGAGTTCACGGGTCCGAAGCTGCAGGACCCGTCGCTGCAGCGCTGGTGGGCGGAGGCCGCAAACTACCGCCGGGGCGGCTACGACCGCATCCTCGTACCCGCGCCCTACACGCCGACCATCGAGGAGGCGCTCGAGCGCGGGATCCACGGCGAGGTGTACTCGCACGAGGTCGTGCAGGTCGTGCCGGGGCAGGCGCGCACCTATCTCTCCATGCTTGAGCAGGACTGGATGCCGGTCGCGAGCCGGCTCGGCCTCCAGCTCCTCGGCGCGTATCGCACCGCGATGGTGAACGACTCCGAGGTCATCGTGATCTCCGCGATCGACACCTGGGAGCGATGGGCGGACATCGCGGCCGCGTACGACGACGACACGAGCGTGGGTCGCTGGCGCCGGCGCATCGCGGACGTGGTCGTCGACTGGCGCGGCAAGCTGCTCGTCGACTCCGAGCTCAACCCGCTCAAGACCGGCCAGATCCTCTAGGTCAGGGACGCGTGGCGCACGTCACCGTCGCGCGCGCACACCCGGATCAGTACGACGCGATCGCCGCGCTCGTCGACGACGTGTACGTCGGCGGCGGGTTCACGGGGCCCGACTCGCCGTACCGTGAGACGCTTCGCGACGTCGCCGGGCGTGCGGCGCGCGCCGAGGTGCTCGTCGCGATCACCGACGACGATCGCGTCGTCGGCACCGTCACATACGCGGAGCACGGCGCGCCGGACGCGCACGTCGCGGGCCCGGGCGAGGCGGAGATCCGGATGCTCGCCGTCGCGCCGGCCGCACGCCGCCGAGGCGCCGGGACCGCGCTCGTCGATGCGTGCGTCGGCCTCGCGCGCGCAGCAGGCGCGCGCCGCATCCGGTTGTCGACGGAGCCCGAGATGACTGACGCGCACCGCCTCTACGAAGGGCTCGGGTTCGTCCGCACACCCGAGCGCGACTGGTCACCGTGGCCGGGCGGGTCGCTCCTCGCGTACGTCCTCGAGCTGTGACACGTGATCCGTCTACTCGAGCGGGTTCGTCGTCAGGTGGCTGCTGAGGTCGCCGACCAGGTCGGAGTGGATGAGCCGGTCGGTGAAGCGCCACTCACCGTCGACGCGCCCGAACTCGTCGAAGTAGCGGCCCGCGACGATCACCTGGAGCGGGCCGCCGGGCGGCTGCTGGAGCACGGAGAAGTACGAGCGCGAGCGCGCCGTCCCGGCGGCTTCGTCGACGTCGACCGTCACGTTCGTCGTGACGTGCTTGGTGCGTGGAGTGCCGTCCTCGTAGCGCATCACCATGCCCTCGAAGCACGCGAGCACCTCGTCGCGGCCACGGAACACGGACGTGGTGCTCTCGTCCACGACGCCGCGGTAGGTCGCGTGCGCGAACAGCGCGGCGACGCCCTCGAAGTCGCCGGCGTCGACGCGCGCGGCGTACTCGTAGATCAGCTTCCGGACGGCGTCGGTCGCGTCGGGCACGGGCCGGACGATACCGTCTTGCCGATGGCGATCGCCGCGAGCCGTGTGTTCCACGTGAACGTCAACTGCGCGTCGCTCGAACGCTCGCTCGCGTTCTACCGCGACACCCTCGGCTTCGTCCCGGGCGCGCGCACGACACCGGCCGCGCCGCAGCCCGGCGGCCCGTTCGGGCTCGACCGGGTGCAGTGGGACGCGTTCATGATGACCGGCTCGGACGGGATGCTCGCGCCCGTCGTCGACCTCCTCGAGTGGAAGGTGCCCGGCCCGGTCGGGCAGCCACCCGCGACCGCGGTCGCGCCCGGGTTCTCGGCGCTGCACGTGACGACACCCGGCGCGGGCGGCACATCCACCGTGCGCGATCCCGACGGCACGCTCGTCGCCGTGACCGAGGGATCCGGCGTCGCGGTCACCGGCGTGACACTCGGGTGCTCGGACGCCGATCGCACGCTCCGGTTCCTCGTCGACGTGCTCGGCTTCTCGGGAACCGGTACGCACGCGACCGACCGCGCCGGCACGTTCGAGGTCGAGCTCGTCGAGCTCGGCGCCCGGTCCGTCGGCGACGAGCCGCCTCCGGCCGCGAACCGTCTGGGAATCTTCCGCGTCGCGCTGATGACGGACGATCTCGTGCACGACTACGGAGTCCTGCGCGACGCGCGCGTGCGCTGCTACTCCCCGCCGGCGCGGCTCGACATGGGCCCCGGCCTTCCCGAGCTCACCGCGCTCTTCTTCGCCGATCCCGACGGCGCGACGTTCGAGCTCATCGAGACGCCGCGCGCCTGAGGGCTCACAGCCGTCGCAACCGCACCCACTCGACGGAGTGATCGGGCCCCTTGTGGAGGACGAGGCGGGCCCGGTCGAGCGTCGGCTCGATGTTCTCGCGCAGGTTCACCGCGTTGATCTCGGCCCAGATGCTGCGCGCGGTCGCGACCGCGTCGTCGTGCGAGAGGCCGGCGAAGTGACGGAAGAACGACCGCTCGTCGCGGAACGCGGTCTCGCGCAACGTGAGGAACCGCTCGACGTACCACTGCTCGATGTGCGACTCGTCGGCGTCGACGTAGATCGAGAAGTCGAAGAAGTCGGACACGACCGTCCGCGACGCCCGCCGCGGGCTCGTCTCACCGGTCTGGAGCACGTTGAGACCTTCGAGGATGAGGATGTCGGGCCGGCGGACGACGGCCTCCTCACCCGTCAGCACGTCGTAGGTGATGTGCGAGTACACGGGCGCGCGCACCTCGGGCTTGCCGGCCTTCACGTCCGCGACGAACTCCACCAGGCGGCGCAGGTCGTAGCTCTCCGGAAAGCCCTTGCGCGACATGAGGCCACGCTCCTCGAGCACACGGTTCGGGAGCAGGAAGCCGTCCGTCGTGACGAGATCCACACGCGGGTGGTCCGGCCAGCGCGAGAGCAACGCCTGCAGGATGCGCGCGGTCGTGCTCTTGCCGACCGCGACGCTGCCCGCGATCGCGATGACGTACGGGCGCGGCTGCGCGGGACGGCCGAGGAACACGTCGACCGTCTCCGTCAGGCCCCGTGCCGCGGCGACCTGCAGGTTGAGCAGGCGGGACATCGGGAGATAGACGTCGACGACCTCGTCGAGCGACATCTGCTCGTTGATGCCGCGCATCCGCTCGACGTCGCCCTCGTCGAGCGTCAGCGGTGTCGCCGCGCGCAGCCGCGCCCACTCCTCGCGGGTGAACGAGACGTAGCGCGACAGGTCGACCACCGCGGTGTCAGACCTCGATCCCCTTCGCGCGCACCGGCGCACCCATGACCAGCTCGCTCTCCGCGATCAGAGGACCGAACGCGGTCGCCGCCTTCTGCATCGCCTCGCTGCTGCCGTGCGCACCGAGCGCGTCGGCGTCGCGGTAGAGCTCGTAGAACCAGAACACGTTCGAGTCGCTCGTCGAGCGGTTCAGCACGTACAGCTCGGTGCCCGGCTCGTCCTCAACCTGACGGAAGAGACCGTCGAACGCGGCGACCAGCTCGTCGCCCTTGCCGTCCTGCGTCACCAGCCGTGCGAGCATCGACACCTTCGCCATCTCCGCGTCCTCTCTTCTCGTGCGGGCGGCGGGAGCCTACGTTGCGGCGTCCGCGGTCGCGTGCTGCACTCGCAGAGCACACCGGCCGAGGAGCGACACGTGAGCACCGACGACCGCATCCCGACACCGACGACCGAGCTCGACGTCGACGAGATCGCGCTCGGCGACCTGGAGACGTGGCTGCGACCCGACCGCGAGGGGATCTTCGCCAAGCTGCGCGCAGAGCGTCCGGTGTCGTTCCACGCCGAGCCCGAGCTGGAGAACATGCCGCGCGGTCCGGGGTTCTGGGCGCTGGCGCGCTACGCCGACGTGATGCACGTCAGCCGCTCGCCCGACGTGTTCGTGTCGAGCCGGGGCGGCACGAACATCGGTGACATCCCGCCCGAGCTCGCCGAGTTCCTCGGCTCGATCATCAACATGGACGCGCCGCGGCACACCAAGCTCCGGCGCCTGGTGAGCACCGGCTTCACACCGAAGCAGATCGCGCGGCTCGAGCAGAGCGTGCGCGACCGCGCCGGGGCGGTCGTCGACGCCGTCGCGGAGAAGGGCGGGTGCGACTTCGTCGCGGAGATCGCGGCGCCGCTCCCGCTGCAGATCATCTGCGACATGATGGGCATCCCCGCGTCGGACGAGCAGCAGATCTTCGACTACACGAACGTGATCCTCGGCGTCGGCGACCCGGAGTACGTCGGGAGCCTCGAGGAGCTGATGGCCGCGGGCTACGGGCTGTACCAGTACGGGCTCGACCTCGCCGAGGACCGGCGCCGCACGCCACGCGACGACATCGTCACCGCGCTGATGGAGGCGGAGGTCGACGGCGAGCGGCTCACACCGCACGAGCTGGGCTCGTTCTTCGTGCTGCTCGTCGTGGCGGGCAACGAGACGACGCGCACCGCGATCAGCCACGGCATGCACGCGCTGACGCAGAACCCGGACGAGCGCGCCAGGTGGATGTCCGATCTCGACGGCGTGTCGCCGACCGCGGTCGAGGAGATCGTGCGCTGGGCGACACCCGTCATCCACTTCCGGCGGACGGCGACGCGCGACACCGAGATCGGCGGCACCCGCATCGCGGAGGGCGACAAGGTCGTGATGTTCTACAACTCCGCGAATCGGGACGAGGCCGTGTTCGACGACCCGTACCGGTTCGACGTGACGCGCCGCCCGAACGATCATGTCGGCTTCGGCGGCGGCGGTCCGCACTTCTGCCTCGGCGCGAACCTCGCGCGGCGCGAGATCCGGGTGATGTTCGAGGAGCTCTTCCGCCGTCTGCCCGACATCCGCGTGACGGGCGAGCCCGACATGTTGCAGTCGATCTTCATCCACGGCATCAAGCGGATGCCGGTGGAGTACACGGCGTCGAGCGCGAGGAAGTAACGATGGAGCTCGCGTTCACGCCGGAGCAGGACGCGTTGCGGCGCGAGCTGCGCGACTACTTCACGGCGATGATGACACCCGAGGTCGAGGCCGAGATGGCCCGACACGAGATGGGCGGTCCCCTCAGCCGCGAGCTCGCCCGCAAGATGGGCGCGGACGGCTGGCTCGGTGTCGGCTGGCCGAAGGAGTACGGCGGGCAGGACCGCTCGCCGCTCGAGCAGCTGGTGTTCTTCGACGAGGCGTCACGCGCCGGCGCGCCCGTCCCGCTGCTGACGATCAACAGCGTCGGTCCGACGATCATGCGCTACGGCTCCGACGAGCAGAAGCGCGAGTTCCTCCCCCAGATCCTCGGCGGCGAGATCCAGTTCGCGATCGGGTACTCGGAGCCGGGCGCGGGAACCGACCTGGCGTCGTTGAAGACCCGCGCGGTACGTGACGGCGACGAGTACGTGATCAACGGGCAGAAGATCTTCACCAGCCTCGCCGACCTGTCGGACTACGTGTGGCTGGCGGTGCGCACGGATCCGGACGCGCCCAAGCACAAGGGCATCTCGATCCTGATCGTGCCGACCACCGCGGAGGGCTTCTCGCTCAGCCCCATCCGCATCGTCGGGGGCGGCCGCACGAACATGACGTTCTACGACAACGTCCGCGTGCCCGTCTCCGCACGGGTCGGTGACGAGAACGAGGGTTGGAAGCTGATCACGACGCAGCTGAACCACGAGCGCGTCGCCTTGTGCAACGCGGGGATGCTGACCCGCAACCTGCACGACGTCCGGCGGTGGGCGGCGCAGACCCGTCGCGCGGACGGCTCGCGCGTCATCGACCAGGAGTGGGTCCAGGTGAACCTGGCGCGCGTCGCCGCGCGCGTCGAGTTCCTGAAGCTCATGAACTGGAAGGTGGCGTGGGGCCTGACGACCGGCGCGATCGCGCCGACCGACGCGTCGGTCACGAAGGTCTTCGGCACCGAGCTGAACCTCGAGGTCTACCGACTCCTGATGGAGGTGATCGGGCCGGCCGCGTACCTGAAGCGCGACGCCCCGGGCGCCGTGCTGCGCGGACGGCTCGAACGCGCCTACGCCGGGAACCTCATCCTGACGTTCGGCGGAGGCACCAACGAGATCCAGCGCGACATCATCTCGATGGTCGGCCTCGGCATGCCGCGCGCACCGCGGTGAGGCGACGTCTCGCTCAGTCGTACACGACGGAGCGCGGTGTCGTGCGGGCGAGCATGTCCTCGCAGCGGCCGCGCACGAGCCCGTCGTACGTCGCGTTGGTCGGCACGTAGAACCGGTCGGCCCGGACCGCGTCGACGACCATGCCCGCGACGTCGTCCGGGTCGAGACCGTGTGACGCGAGCTCGCGGAGCGCGTCGGCGACGAAGCGGGCGTCGTCCGGCACGGGAACGTCGCCCGGCCGGTTGCGGTCCGAGTCCGCGATCCGCGTGTCGACCGCGCTGGGGCAGAGCACCGACACCCCGATTCGCGCGCCCGCAGCACGCAGGTCGTGGGCCAGGCATTCGGACAACGCGACGGCCGCGAACTTCGACACCGTGTACGGCGCGCAGTACGCCGCGCTCACGAGCCCGGCGTACGAAGCGGTGTTGACCACGTGTCCATCGTCGCCCTGCTCGATCATGCGGGGCACGAACGCGCGGATGCCGTAGACGATGCCGTAGAGGTTGACGCCGAGCGTCCAGTCCCAGTCGGCGTCGGTGCGCTCCCACACCACGCCGCCCTGGAAGACGCCCGCGTTGTTGCACAGGAGGTGCGTCGCTCCGAACCGCTCGTACGTCTCGGCCGCGAGCGCCTCGACCTCGTCCGCGCGCGACACGTCGACCCGTCGGGCGAGAACCTCGCCGGACAGCAACGACACGGTCTCGTCGAGCGCGCCCTGCTCCACGTCCGCGACGACGACGCGCATGTCCTCCTGCACGAACCGGCGCGCGAGTGCGCGGCCGATGCCACTGCCCGCCCCGGTCACGACCGCGACCCTCCCCGGGAGGTCGCGCACGGTCAGCGAACGGTCCGGAAGAACGCGCGTACGTCGTCGACGAACAACGCGGGCTCCTCGAACGCGGCGAAGTGCCCGCCCGACGGCATCTCGGTCCAGCGCGTGATGTTGTACGAGTGCTCGGCCCACGCGCGCGGCGGCCGCACGATCTCCTTCGGGAAGATCGCGGCGCCGGTCGGGACCTCGACGCGCTCGCCCTGTGGCCCGAAGCGCCCCGCCTTGGTGGCCTCGTAGTACAGCCGTCCGGCGGAGTGGCCCGTCGCGGTGACCCAGTACAGCATGATGTTCGTCAGCAACTGGTCCTTCGTGAAGCGGCGCTCGACGTCGCCGTCGCAGTCGCTCCACGTGCGGAACTTCTCGACGATCCACGCGGCGAGGCCGGCAGGCGAGTCGTCGAGGAGGTAGCCGATCGTCTGCGGCTTCGTGCCCTGGATCTTGGCGTAGCCGCTGTCGTTCTCCATGTAGTCGCCCGCCGCGGCGAGACCGGCCATCTCCTTCTCCGTCAACGTCGAGAAGTCGAAGCCGTCCGGCGGCAGCGCGATCAGCATGTTGAGGTGGATGCCGGCGACGTGCTCGGCGTCGACCAGCCCGAGCTGGGTCGACACCATCGAGCCCCAGTCGCCACCCTGCGCGCCGTAGCGCGCGTAGCCGAGCCCGTCCATCAACGCCGCGAACGCGCGCGCGATGCGCTGCGGATCCCAGCCGCGCTCGTGCGTCGGGCCCGAGAACGCGTAGCCGGGCATCGACGGGCACACGACGTGGAACGCGTCGGCCGGGTCGCCGCCGTGCGCGCGCGGGTCGGTCAGCGGACCGACGACGTCGAGGAACTCGACGATCGAGCCGGGCCAGCCGTGCGTGATGACGAGCGGGAACGCGTCCGGCTCGGGCGACCGCACGTGGAGGAAGTGGATGCGCTGGCCGTCGATCTCCGTGACGAACTGGTCGAACGAGTTGAGCCGCGCCTCCTGCTTGCGCCAGTCGTACCCGTCCCGCCAGTACTCGACGAGCTCGCGCAGGTAGCCGAGCTCCGTGCCGTAGTCCCAGCCCGCGCCCGGGATCTGCTCGGGAAACCGCGTGCGCGCGAGGCGCTCGCGCAGGTCGTCGAGAATTGCTTCGGGGACGTCGACCGTGAACCGTTCGATCGGAGCCACGAGCTCGACGCTACCGCCCCCTCTGCGGGCGGCGCCCGCCGTCGCCGTCGGCTCCCGGTTGGTACACAACTCGCGGTCAGAGCCGCGACTTGTGTACCAACCGCGCCGCTGCAGCGACCGCCGTACGCTGCGCGTCGTGATCGGGGAGCTGTTCCACACCGGTGTGGTGGTCGCGGACGTGGAGCGGGCGATCGACGACCTGTCGCGCGCGCTCGGGCTGCAGTTCACGGAGGTGCAGGAGCACCCGATGCGTCAGTGGCGGCCGAGCGGCGAGCAGCGCCTCGTGCTGCGCTACGCGTACTCGCTCGCCCCCTATCCGCTCGTCGAGCTGATCGAGGCGCAGCCCGGGACGTTCTACGAGCCGGTGCCCGGTGCGCGCACGCAGCTGCACCACGTCGGCATGTGGGTCGACGACCTCGCGGCCGCGGCCGAGCAGCTCGCGCGCGACGGCTTCGAGCTCGCGGCCGCGGGCGTCGACGACGACGGCAACCGTCCCGCGCGTGTCACGTTCCACGAGAGCGCGCACGGCGTACGCGTCGAGCTGTGCGACGTCGCGATGCGCGCCGGTTTCGACGCGTGGGTCACATCCGGATGAGGTAGCCCTGCGTGACGGGCGTCCGCTCGTCGTAGAACGGCGTCAGCGTCTTCGCGACGGAATCGGGCGTCCACGCGTCCGACGCGTCGAACACGCGGTCGATGCCCGGCCCCTGGACGACGGTGATCTGCTTCCCCCAGACGATGAACACCTGCCCGGACACCTTCGCGGCTGCCGGCGACGCGAGGTACGCGACGAGCGGCGACACGTTCTCCGGTGCGAAGACGTCGAACTCGCCCTCCTTGACGTCGAACGAACCGACGGTCTCGGTCATGCGCGTCCGCGCGCGCGGCGCGATCGCGTTCGCGGTGACACCGGCGCGTGCCATCGCCTGCGCGGTGGACACGGTCAACGCGATGATCGCCGCCTTCGCGGGCGCGTAGTTCGGCTGACCGGCACTCGCGAGCAGCGCCGCCTCCGACGTCGTGTTCACGATCCGTCCGTACACGGGGCCGCCGGCCGCCTTGGACCGCTCGCGCCAGTAGACGCACGCGTGTCGCATCGTCGCGAAGTGGCCCTTCAGGTGCACGCGGACGACGAGGTCGAAGTCCTCCTCGCTCATGTTGAAGATCATCCGGTCGCGCAGCAGGCCCGCGTTGTTGACGAGGATGTCGAGGGACCCCCACGTGTCGACCGCGAGCTGGATCATCGCCTTGGCGTCGTCCCAGTCGGCGACGTCGCCCAGGTGCGCGACCGCGTCGCCACCGGCGGCCTTGATCTCCTCGACGACGGCGGCGGCGGGGTTGTCCTCCTTCTCGCCGGTGAGCGACGTCCCGAAGTCGTTGACGACGACACGCACGCCCTGGCGCGCCAGCTCGAGCGCCTCGGCCCGGCCCAGTCCGCGGCCGGCGCCCGTCACGATCGCGACCTTGCCCTCCATGCCCTCGAGCACGCCCAACCCTCCTCGACGCCTGCGGAACGTCCCAACCGGGTGCGGGCGGCACCGTAGCGTGTCCCGCGTCTCGTACTCTCGGCGTCCGTGCCCGTCGACCTCGTGGAGCTGGCCGCCCCGTCGCACACGGCTGTGCTCACGATGGAGATGCAGCGCGGCGTCGTCGGCGACCGTGCGGCGATCCCCGACCTCGCGGCCGAGGTGGAGCGCGAGCACGTCGTCGAGCACGCGGCGCGGCTGCTGCACACGGCGCGCGACGCGGGCGTGCGGATCGTGCACTGCCTCGCCGAGTTCCGCGCCGACCGGGCCGGCAGCGCGGCGAACTCGCCGTTGCTGGCCGCGATGGCGAAGCTCCCCGGCCATCTGGTCACTGGCTCCGAGGCCGCGCAGCTGGTCGACGCGCTCGGGCCCGACGATCGCGACCTCGTCTCCTCACGCCTCCACGGTCTGTCGCCGTTCACCGGGACGACGCTCGACGCGATGCTGCGGAACCTCGGCGTGACCACGGTCGTCGCGACGGGCGTGTCCGTGAACCTCGGGATCCTCGGCCTCGCGATCGAGGCGGTCAACCTCGGCTACCGCGTCGTCGTCGCGACCGACGCGGTCGCGGGCGTCCCGCGGGACTACGCCGACGCCGTCATGCGCAACACGATCGCGTTGCTCGCGACACGCGCCACGGTCGACGAGATCGCGCGCGCGTGGTCGCGCGATCGTCAGTAGCCCCACCCCGACGGGTACGGCGTCGTCGTGCTCGTCACGCCGCCGGGCGCGCCCTGTACCGGCGTGCCGGGGTCGACGTACACCGCGCCCTGCATGCCGCGGTCGACGTGGAAGCGGCAGTAGAAGCGGATGAACCCGCTCGTCGGCGCCGTCACGTCGACGTGGGCCTTCGTGTGCGGCCGCACCGTCACGTCGGGCCCACCCGCGGCGTCGACGGTGAACGAGTGCTCGTGGTCGGTCGGGTTGGAGAGCACGAGCGAGAGCCTCTCGCCCGGGAGCGCCTTGAGGAACGTGGGCTTGAACTTGTCGTCGAACAGCTCGAGCTCCGCGTTCCCGGTCGCGGTGACGTCGAGCGTCCCCTGGTTGTCGACGCGGCCGGGCAGCTGCACGGGCGGCGGCGACGCCTTCTCGGTGAAGTCGCCGTGGCACGCGGTCAGGAGCGAGACCGCCGCGAGCGCGCCGGTGAGCACCGCGACAACCTTGCGCACGTCTCCTCCCCTGTCGCGCCCGTGTGTCCCTTCCCGCTTGCCCGGCTCCGGAGGGGGTGAAACGTGCGATCGCGGCGTCCTCAGAGTGATGCGACGCGCGGGATGACGCGCTCGCCGAACTCCGTGAGATTGGCGACGAGCTCGTCGCGTGTCTCGCCGGGAAGCGTCACGACGCCGTAGGTCACGCCGGCGTCGGCGGCCTCCGCGATCCCGTCCACGACGCGGTCTGCGTCGAGACCGGCGTTCGTGAACATGTCGAGCCCCGCGGGCATGAACGCGACGTCGAGCGGCGCGTCGCGTCCGACGGCCGCCGCGTGCTCGGCGGCGTACGCCAACCGCACACGCAGGTCGTCGAGCGTCTCGAGCCCCGGCGTGCGCAGCCGCGACGCCGCGCGCGCGGGACTCGGCATCGGCGACCAGCCGTCCGCGAGCTCGACCGCGCGACGGATCGCGCGCTTGCTGTTGCCACCGATCCAGATCGGCGGCCCGGGCCGTTGCACCGGGCGCGGCAGCATCGTGTTCGCGCGCGCATCGAACGCGCGACCCTTCATCGTCACGCTCTCGCCGCTCCACGCGGCGCGTATCGCGAGGATCGCCTCGTCCGTCGCGTCGTTGCGCTCGTCGAAGGGCGCGCCGAGCGCGTCGAACTCTCCTTCGAGGTATCCCGCGCCGACCCCGAGGATCACGCGACCGCCCGAGAGCACGTCGAGCGTGGCGATCGCCTTCGCGCTGACGAACGGATTGCGGTAGGCGAGCACGAAGAGGTTCGTGTGGAGCCGGAGCGTGCGGGTCGCGGCGGCCGCGAACGCGAGCGCGACGAGCGGGTCGAGCGCGTGGTGCCCGCCGTGCGCGAGCCAGCCGTCCGCCGGGAACGGGTGGTCGGTCACGAACACGGCGTCGAACCCGGCCGCCTCGGCCGCGGCGGCGAGCTGCGCGACGGCGTCCGCGGTCACGAACTCGTCGGCCCGGTCGACCCGGTGCGTCGGGAGCCCGACGGAGAGCCTCATCCCCGGAGCCTACGGCGCGCCCGTGCTGTCTGTTTCACGGCGATCGCGCACTTCATGAGCGGCGGGACGTCCGCCCCGTCGGCCCGAGATTCGAGGCGGGGCGCTCAAGATTCGGCACGCCGCGTGACGAAAACCGGGGTCGAGGGCAGCAGTCGACCACTGAAGGTGTTGTTCCATGCTTCAGAAGACGCGCCGGCCGCTGCCGCGGCTCCTCCTGTTGTCGATCGCCGCGATCCTCGTCGTCGCCGGGCTCGGGTGCGTCGTGCCCAGCTCGTCGCAGGCGCCGACGACCGTGCCGGGGAGCAAGGTCGGCTTCTCGGTCGGCGGCCAGACGATCTGGGAGAACGACGCCGACCTCGGTCACGACCTCGACCTCGTCGCCTCGACGGGCGCCAAGTGGGTCCGGATGGACTGGGACTGGAAGTCCGTCCAGGCCGGCGGACCGACGTCGTGGGCGTGGGCCAACACCGACCGGATCGTGAGCGCGGCACAGGCCCGCGGCCTGAGCATCCTCGGCGTCATCGCGTACACGCCGACGTGGGCCCGCATGGCCGCCTGCAGCAGCTCGATGTTCTGCCCACCGAACAACCCGGCCGACTACGCGAACTTCGCGCGCGCGGCGGCGGCGCGCTACGCCCCGCTCGGCGTGCACGACTGGGAGATCTGGAACGAGCCCAACCTGCCGCAGTGGTGGGGTCAGCCTGCCAACGCAGCGGCGTACGTGGGAATCCTCAAGCCGGCCTACGTCGCGATCCACGGTGTGGACCCGAACGCGACCGTGATCACCGGTGGGCTCGCGCCGCACGGTGACCTCGGCGCGACGCCGACCGACCCGCAGAGCCCGGTCAACTACGTGCAGGCGATGTACACCGCCGGCGCCCACGGCTACTTCGACGCGCTCGGTCTGCACCCGTACCCGCCGTTGCCGTACGACCCGCTCAGCGGCAAGATCGGCTGGAACGCGCTCCTCCAGGCGTCGTGGATCCACGACATCATGACCAGCAACGGTGACGGCGGCGCGCAGATCTGGGCCACCGAGTACGGCGCACCGACCGGACCGACGGGGTACACGTTCACCGTCAGCCCGCAGACGCAGGCGCAGTACCTGCAGACGGGGATCCGCTACTGGAACAGCCTGTCGTTCGCCGGCCCGCTGTTCATCGACACCGTGCACGACTGGCCGACGACGTCGTTTGACGACTGGCACGACAACATGGGCGTCGAGACGACGGATCGGGCGCCGAAGCCCGCGGTCACCGCACTGCAGCAGCTCGTCTCGAACAACTAGCGAGAACCTTCACGCTGCGCGCGGACGTTCCGGGAGCGCGCTCGGGACGTCCGCGCGTGGCGCGTTCACGTCACGCGTCGCGCCGTGCATGCGACGGACGCGCGCGCCGTGTCACCAGGATTTTTTTTCGTCCCGTGTTGCCCCACGTCAACGCGGGGAGCGAACGATTCCCGCTCGCGCTGAACACGTTTTCCGCACGTTTCCGATGCTGGCAGCCCTCGCGGGTCTTCGTTAGGGTCGACCCGTCGTCTACGCCTCCGGTGCACCGATGCGCCTGGGTGGGCGGCACTCCCAGATGTCTGCTGACCGTTCCGCGCGCGGACGTGCACGGACGACAGAGGCATCGGGGGGCGCTCAACGACGAGCGCGGTCACAGCCGGGAGGAGCGCAGAACGCGGGCCTCCACGAAGTCGTCGACCACGCAAGGGTGCGGAATCTTGTCGAACGTGATGTCGAGGCGCGCGCGCCTCTCCGTCCTGTCCGTCTCGCTCGTCCTCGCCATGGCCGCCGTCGGTTGCGCGTCGCGCAACGCGTCGAGCTCGGCGGGAAGGATCCCAGGCACGCGTGCCGGGTTCTCCCCCGGCGGTGCGATGGTGTGGGAGAACGACGCCGCTCTCGCGCGCGACCTCGACGCCGCGCGCTCGACCGGCGCCAAGTGGGTGCGCGTCGAGGTCAACTGGAACGCCATCCAGTCCGGTGGACCGAACTGGTGGCGTTGGGACTACCTCGACCGCATGGTGAGCCAGTTGAACGCGCGGGGCATGAAGATCCTCGGCACGCTCACGTACACGCCGGGGTGGGCGCGGCGATCGTCGTGCGCGGGTTCGATGTACTGCCCGCCCGCCAATCCCGCGGACTACGCGAACTTCGCGCGCAACGCCGCCGCGCGGTACGCCCGGTTCGGCGTGCACGACTGGGAGATCTGGAACGAGCCGAACCTGCCCGCGTGGTGGGCGAGCGGCACCAACGCAGCCGACTACGTCGCGCTGCTGAAGCCCGCGTACGTCGCGATCAAGAGCTCGGACCCGTACGCGACGGTCGTCACGGGTGGCGTCGCACCGCACGGTGATCTCGGTGCGACGCCGTGGGACCCGCAGAGCCCGGTCAACTACGTGAAGGCGATGTACGCCGCAGGCGCCCACGGATACTTCGACGTCTTGGGCACGCACCCCTACCCGCCGCTGCCCCACGACCCGCTCAGCGGCAAGATCGACTGGAACGCGCTGCTCCAGACGACCTGGCTCCACAGCATCATGAGCAGCAACGGTGACGGGAACAAGCAGATCTGGGGGACCGAGTACGGCGCACCGACCGGACCCGCGGGCTACACGTTCACCGTCGCGCCCAACACGCAGGCCCAGTACATCGTGACGGGCCTCCGGTACTGGTCGAGCCTGCCGTACACGGGCCCGTTGTTCATCGACAACGTGCGCGACGCGCCGACGCAGCGCTACGACGACTGGCACGACAACATGGGGATGCTCTACCAGAACTTCGTGCCGAAGCCGGCGCTCGGCGCGATGTCGTCGGTCATCCAGCACTAGCTCCCGCCCGACCCCCAGCGCATCGGAACGGCGCGTCCCTCGCGGGCGCGCCGTTCCGCGTCCGGCGCGAGACGAGGGAGAGGCCTGGTTGCCATCGCACGACCGGGCCCACTAGACACGGCCCCGGATGGAGTTCGGGATCTTCAACAGCCTCTACCTCCCGCATCACCTGCGCGACGCCGACCCGCAGCACGCGGAGCACAACCGGTTGCGCGACGAGATCGAGTGGACGAAGGCCGCCGACCGCGCCGGGTTCAAGTACGCGTGGGCGACCGAGCACCACTTCCTCGAGGAGTACTCGCACCTGTCCGCGAACGAGTCGTTCCTCGCGTACGTCGCGGGCGTGACCAACCGGATCCACGTCGGCTCGGGCATCTTCAACATCACGCCGCCCGTCAACCACCCCGCGCGTGTCGCGGAGCGCGTCGCGGTCCTGGACCACCTCAGCGGTGGACGGTTCGAGTTCGGCGTCGGCCGCGGCTCGTCGACGACGGAGCAGCGCGGGTTCGGCATCGAGGACCCCGAGCTGACGAAGGCGATGGTCGACGAGGTCCTCCCGCAGTTCGCGCGGATGTGGCGCGAGACGAGCTACTCGTTCGACGGTCGCTTCTTCTCGATGCCGGCGCGCAACGTGCTGCCGAAGCCGTACACCGATCCGCACCCACCGATCTGGATGGCGGCCGGCAACCCGTCGACCTTCGAGAAGGCGGCCCGCATGGGTGTCGGCGTCCTGTGCTTCACGATGGGCTCGCCAGAGCAGCTGAAGCCGCTGATCGAGGTCTACAAGCGCGAGATCGAGCACGCGGAGCCCGTCGGCGACTACGTCAACGACAACATCATGGTGACGAGCCAGATGCTGTGCCTGGAGGACGGGCAACGCGCGCGTGACATCGCGTGCAACATGACGTCCGGGTACCAGAACAGCCTCGTGTTCCGGTATCTCGACACGTTCCCGAAGCCGCCCGGCATCCCGACCTGGCCCGAGCTGATCCCCGAGCCGACCCCGGAGCGGCTCGAGCAGGGCATCCGCGCGGGGACGGTCTGCATCGGCACGCCGGAGGAGGTCGACCGCGCGGTCTCCACGTACGAGGCCGCGGGTGCCGACCAGCTCGTGTTCGGCATGCTGTCGACGACGATGCCACTCGACATCGCGATCGAGGCCGTCGAGACGTTCGGACGTCAGGTCCTGCCCGAGCACGACCGGGACCCGGTGCACAGCACGCGGCGGCAACGCGAGGCGCAGCTCGCGGCGCGTCACGCGTAGCCGGCATGCTCGACGGCGTCCGCGTCCTCGACTGCACGCGCGGGATCCCGGGTGCGTACTGCACCAAGCTGCTCGCGGACGCGGGTGCCGACGTCGTCAAGGTCGAGCCCGACGGCGGCGACCCCTTGCGGCACTGGACCGCGTCGCACGTCGGCCTGGCCGACGGCGACGACGGCGCGCTGTTCCGGTTCCTGCACACCTCCAAGCGCTCGGTGACCGCGGCCGGCGGCTGGCTCGACGGCGCCGACCTCGTCGTCGAGAGCGGCGACCTCGACGTCGACGCGCTGCGGCGCGCGCGTCCGGACCTCGTCGTCGTCTCGATCACGCCGTTCGGGCGCCGCGGTCCGTGGGCGGGCCGTGCTGCGACCGAGTTCACGCTGCAGGCCTGGTGTGGCTCGACGGGAGCGCGCGGCCGGTTCGACGAACCGCCGTTGTCCGCGGGCGGGCGCATCGGCGAGTTCGTCGCCGGGACGTACGCCGCCGTCGCGGCGGCGGCGCTCGTGCGCGTGCGTGAGCGCACGGGCCGCGGCGACCACGCCGACGTCTCGATGCTCGAGGCGATGTCCGTCACGATGAACACGTACGCATCGGTGTTCGCGGAGTTCCTCGGCTGGCCCGACATCCGCGGGCCGGCGCGCACGATCGAGATCCCGTCGATCGAGCCGACCGCGGACGGCTACGTCGGCTTCTGCACGATCACCGCGCAGCAGTTCCAGGACTTCCTCGTGCTCATCGAGCGCCCCGACCTGCTCGACGACACCGACTTCGCGTCGTTCGCGGGCCGGACCCGGCGCATGGACGAGGCACTCACGACGATCCACGCGTGGACCACCAAGCACACGACCGCCGAGATCATCGACCACGCGTCGCTGATGCGGATCCCCGTCGCCCCGATCGGCAACGGCGAGAACGTCACGCGCTTCGACCACTTCGTCGAGCGCGGCACGTTCGTGCGCCACCCCGGGCGCACGTGGCTGCAGCCGCGCGTGCCATACCGGATCAGCGGCCTCGAGCCGCGCCCGTTCACGGAGCCGCCACGAGTCGGCGAGCACGACAATGACGCGCCCTGGCCACCGCGCGCACCGGAGGAGAGCGACGCGCGCGACCGCCGCCTCCCGCTCGACGGAGTCCGAGTGCTCGACTTCACCGCGTTCTGGGCGGGGCCGTCGGCGACGCACATGCTCGCGGCGCTGGGTGCGGACATCGTGAAGGTCGAGTCGATCCAGCGTGTCGACGGCATGCGGTTCTCGTCGACGCGTCCACCGAACGTCGACCAGTGGTGGGAGTACGGGCCCGTCTTCCACGGCGCGAACGTCAACAAGCGCGCGATCACGCTCGACCTGGGACGCGACGAGGGAGTCGCGCTCGCGAAGCGGCTGATCGAGCAGTGCGACGCCGTCGTCGAGAATTTCACGCCGCGCGTCATGGACGGGTTCGGCCTGACGTGGGACGTCGTGCACGCGACGAACCCGCGCGCGGTGATGGTCCGGATGCCCGCGTTCGGCCTGGGCGGTCCGTGGCGCGACCGCCCCGGCTTCGCCCAGACGATGGAGCAGATCAGCGGGATGGCGTGGGTGACCGGGTTCCCGGACGGCGCGCCGCTGATCCCCCGGGGCGCATGCGACCCGCTCGCGGGCATGCACGCGGTGCTCGCGTTCCTGCTCGCGCTACGCGACCGCGAGCGCACGGGCGAGGGCCATCTCGTCGAGGTGACGATGGTCGAGGCCGCGCTGAACGTCGCAGCCGAGCAGGTCGTCGAGCACGGCGCGTACGGCGTGCTGCTCGGCCGCGAGGGCAACCACGGCCCGGGCGCCGCGCCACAAAACCTCTACGCCGTCGCGGGGGAGGACGAGTGGGTCGCGCTCGCGATCGCGGACGACGAGCAGTGGCACGCGCTGCGCACCGTGCTCGGCGATCCGGAATGGGCGCGCGACCCGGCGCTCGACACGATGGACGGGCGCCGCCGGTCCCAGCATCTCGTGGACGACGAGCTCGCCCGTTGGTTCGCAGGACGCGACCGCGACGACACGGTCGCGGCGCTGCTCGACGCCGGCGTCCCCGCCGCGCCCGTCCTGCACCCGCGGGAGATCCAGCACAACCCGCAGCTCCAGGCACGCCGCTTCTTCGAGACGATCGAGCATCCCGTCGTCGGCAGCTACGAGATCCCGACCGTGCCCTTCCGCTTCGCGAGTCGCGGCGACGAGCCGTGGATGCGACGCCCACCGCCCGTCGTCGGCCAGCACAACGACGAGGTCCTCAGCGAGCTGCTCGGCCTCGACGACGCCGAGCGCGCGCGCCTGCGCGACGAGAAGCTGATCGGCGACCGCCCGCTCGGCGTCTGACCCGTCCGCCCCACGGTTCTGTGAAGCGTCAGACACACATCGTGTGCATGACGATTCACAGAATGCGTGGCGCGCGTCAGTAGCCGGCCGCGACGTCGACGACGCCGAGCATCGGCGCGCGCTGCTGGTACCGCTGCAGGTTCTCCGTGAACACGCCGAGGAGCAGATCGGCGGCGTCCGGCATGCTCCACGAGATGTGCGCGCTGAGGCGCACCTTCGGGTGCGAGTAGAGCCAGTGCCCCTCGGGCAGCGGCTCGGGATCGACCGTGTCGAGCGACGCGCGGGCGACCGTGCCGTCGTCCAGCGCGACCCGCAGCGCGTCCTGGTCGACGAGCGCGCCACGCGCGATGTTCACCAAGTGCACGCCGGGCTTCATCGCCGCGAACGCGGCCGGGTCGAGGAGGTGGTGCGTCTCGGGCGTCGCCGGCGCGGTGACGACGACGTGATCGGCGTCGCGCAAAACGTCCTCCAACGACCCGACGACGTCGACGCCCTCGACCGGCGACGGCGAATCCGTGCGCCGCAGCGCGCGCACGCGCATCCCGAACGCCAGCGCGCGCTCCGCGACCGCGGTGCCGATGCCGCCGAGACCGATCAGCGCGAGCGTCCGGCGGTAGAGCGTGCCGAGCTGACCGCCGACCGGGAAGTTCCAGTGCTGCGGCTTCTCCGTGATCCACGCGTCCGGCAACCGCTTCTCGAACGCGAGCATGACGGCGAGGACCCACTCGGAGATCGGGATCGCGCTCGCGCCGCGTGAGCACGTGAGCAGCCGGCCGTCGAGCGTGTCGAGCGGGAAGTGGTCCACGCCCGTGCCGAACGCGTGGACCCAGCGCACGCCGTGCCCGAGCACGTCGGCGATGTTGTCGCTCCCGCGCGCCGCGGTGAGGAGGACCTCGCCCTGCGCCTCGTCGGGGACCGGTCCCGTGCCGGGGACCACGGTCGTCGTCACACCCGGAACCGCGCGCTCGATCCGGCGCGCGATGTCGTCACCGAGCTGGCAGAGGACGTTCACCGCTCGACGCCCGGCGGGTCGAGCAGCCGGCGCCCCGCGGTGAACCCACCGTCGACGGGCAGCGCCACGCCGGTCACGAACGAGGCGTCGTCACTGGCCAGGAACAGCGCGGCCGCCGCGACCTCGTCCGCTCGGCCGCGCCGGCCCATGGGGTGCCAGTTCGTGAACCGGTCGAGCACGTGCTGGAGACCGGGGTCGTGGAGCATCGCGGTGAGCGGGGTGTCGATGAGGCCCGGGCACAGGCAGTTGACCCGCACGCCGGACGGCGCGAAGTCGACGGCCATGTTGCGCGTGAGCAGGATCACGCCGCCCTTCGACGCGTTGTACGCGGCCTGCCCCTGGAACCCCTCGATCCCCTCGATGCTCGCGAGGTTCACGATGCTGCCCGAGCGCTGCTCGAGCATCGTGGGCACGACGTGCTTCGACACGAGGAACGTGCCCGTCAGGTTGATGCCGATGACGCGCTCCCACTCGGCCGCGTCGATCATGTCGACAGAGCCGGCGGTCGCGACACCCGCCGCGTTCACGAGCACGTCGATCCGGCCGAAGCGCGCGACGACGTCGCGCGCCATCGCGGAGACCGCGTCCTCGTCGCGCACGTCGCCGGTCCAGCACGCGGACTTCGGCGCGGCCTGCTCGACGGCGCGCCACTGCTCGGCCGGCGGCTCGTTCACGTCGAACCCCGCGAGGGTGGCACCCTCGGACGCGAAGCGCGTCGCGCACGCGTTCCCGATCCCCGACGCCGCGCCCGTCACGAGCGCGACCTTGCCATCCAGTTGCCCCATGGCCGGGCAGACTACCGACGCGACGGTCAGTCCGGGACGTGCGGCCCGGCGCCGACGTTGGGATCCGCGGCGAGCTCCGCGTCGAGATGCTCGAGACCCTGATCGAGCGGCGCGAGCGCGCCGAAGCGCGCCAGCATCACCAGCCCGTACGCGACGAGCACGACGCCCGCACCGCCGATCGTCACCCGCAGCCCGACGAGGTCCGCGAGCCAACCCTCGATCAACGCGCCGAACGGCACGCCCGCGAGCAGTCCCATCAGGTAGATCGACAGCACGCGCCCGCGGTACGTCTCGGCGACGCGGATCTGTGTCGACGTGTTGAGCGACACCGAGATCATGAGGTACGCGACGCCCATGAAGAACAGCGCGGCGAGACCGAGCCCGTACAGCGGCGTCCCGGCGAGCGCGAACACCGACGCGGTGTAGACGGCGAGGCCGGTCATCGCCATGCGCGAGCGCAGCACGCGGTCGCCGTACACCGACATGATCAACGCGCCGAGGACCGCGCCGGCTCCAAACATGCCGACCAGGAGCCCGTACTCGGCCTTGCCGACGTGGAACTGCTGGTCCGCGATGGCCGGCGCGAGCTGGATGATCGCGCTGCCGAAGAAGGACACGACGGAGATCGTCACGACGGCGAGCAGGAGCGAGATGCGCGCCCGCACGTACGCGAGCCCGGCCCGGAAGTGCTCCAGGTAGCTGGCGGTCGGTGCCTCGACCGGGGCGGGGCGAGGATGCACGAGCAGCAGCGCGCCGATCACGAGCAGGAACGACAGCGCGTTCGCCATGAAGCTCGTCGCGGGACCGAACGCGGCGAGCACGAGGCCGGCGAGCATCGGTCCGAACGCCCGCGCACCGGTGAACTGCATCGAGTTCAGCCGGACCGCTCCGAGCATCGCGTCACGTGGCACGAGCTGCGGGACGAACGACTGCCACGACGTGATGTTCACGCCCGACGCGACGCCGTAGACGAGCAGGTGCACGAGGAGCACCCACGGCGACGCGACACCCGCGACCCACACGGCCCAGAGCGAGAACGCGACGACCATCTGCGCGCTCTGGGTCACGAGGATGATCGCCCGGCGCGAGAAGCGGTCGGCGAGCGAGCCCGACCACGGACCGACGACGAGCGCGGGGAAGAAGTTCGCGAACGCGGCGATGCCGAGCCACGCGCCGGAGCTCGTCATCCGGTACAGGACGTACGGCACCGTGATGCTCTGCATCCAGCTGCCCGTGTTCGAGACGATCGCGGCGGTCCAGAACAGCGCGAAGTCGCGGTACCGGAAGGCGAGGAACGCGTGACGGAGACCGAAGGGGCGCTCCTCCGCGTCCCGGGCGCCCGCCGCGGCCGCCGTCGTCACGCGCCGAAGCCCTCCAGCATCCGCGCCACGTCGCCCGTGCCGGCGGGCATCGGCGTCAGCACGCCGTCGTCCATCACCTCGTCGAAGTGGTCGCGCACCGACTCGGGCGTCATGGCGCGGTCGCGCCGGCCGTCGGTCACCGCCAGCACGACACGCCCGATGTAGCCGCCGCCCACGCTGAAGCACTCGCCCGTCACGCCGCACGACTCGTGCACGAGCCACGCGACGAGCGGCGAGATCATGTCGGGCGACAGCCAGTCGAAGAGCGCGGGCGACGCCGGGATCGGGCCGAAGCCACCGGGTCGCGTCTTCGCGTTCGGTGCGACGACGTTCACGTTGATCCCGTGCGCGCGCCCTTCCAGCGCGAGCACACGGGTCAGCCCGACGACGCCCATCTTCGCGGTCGCGTACGCGGCCATGTTCGGCACGCCCCACAGACCCGCGCCCGACGACACGTTGACGACCCGCCCGAAGCCCTGCGCCTGCATGTGCGGCCACGCAGCGCGAGTGACGTTGAAGTGCCCGCCGAGCTGTGACGCGAACACGGCGTCGACGAGCTCGGGGCCGTAGTCCTCGAACGGGGCCTGGCGCACGACGCCGGCGTTGTTCACGACGACGTCGACGCGGCCGAACGCGTCGAGCGCGGTCGCGACGATCGCCTCGCCGCCCTCGGGCGTCGCGACCGACTCGGTGCTGGCGACGGCGACACCCGGGCCCTCGGTGCGCCCGATCTCGTCGACGACCTCGTGCGCGGGATTCGTTACCGGCGCGGCACCCGACCCGTCGGTGTCGCTGATCGCCACGCCGACGTCGTTCACGACGACCCGCGCGCCACGCGCGGCGAGCAGGCGCGCGTACGCACGGCCGAGGTTCCGGCCGGCGCCGGTGACGATGGCGACCCGGCCGTCCCACCGCAGCTCGTCCATCACCCTGGTCTACCCCATGCCGCCGGAGGCGGGCCGAGGCCTCAGGCTGTAGAACGTTGGGCCGTGGACGTACGCGAGATCGCGACCGGGCTGGCGTTCCCCGAGGGACCCGTGGCGCTGACCGACGGCAGCGTCCTCGTCGTGGAGATCCGCCGCGGGACGCTCACCCGGGTGACACCCGACGGCGGCGTCGACGTCGTCGCGGACCTGGGCGGCGGACCCAACGGCGCCGCGATCGGACCCGACGGCGCGGTCTACGTCTGCAACAACGGCGGGTTCACGTGGACCCAGCTCGGCGACATCCACGTCCCCCTCGACCTGAAGACGGGGAGCAACGAGCCACCCGAGTTCGCCGGCGGCTGGATCGAGCGCGTCGACCTCGCGACGGGCGCGACGACGGTGCTCTACCGCGAGTGCGGCGGTCACCGGCTGCGGAGCCCGAACGACATCGTGTTCGACGAGACCGGCGGGTTCTGGTTCACCGACCTCGGCAAGACCCGCGCGCGCGACGTCGACCGCGGCGGGCTCTACTACGCGCAGCCCGACGGGTCGTCGATCGTCGAGGTCGCGTACGGCCTGTGGGGGCCGAACGGCGTCGGCCTCTCTCCCGGCGGTGACCGCGTGTACGTCGCGGAGAGCTTCACGGGCCGGCTGGTCGCGTGGGACCTCGACGGGCCGGGCCGCGCCCGCGACCGGCGCGGCACGTGCGTCGCCGCGACGCGTTCGCACTTCGACTCGCTCGCAGTCGAGGCCGACGGCACGGTGGTGGCTGCCGCGCTACCGGACGGGCTGTGTGCGATCACTCCCGACGGCGCGCGCGTCGAGTACACCGCGCTCCCCGACCCGCTGACGACGAACATCTGCTTCGCGGGCGACGACGCGCGCACGGCGTACGTCACGTTGTCCGGGTCGGGGCGGCTCGTCGCCATCGACTGGCCGCGTCCCGGTCTGCGGCTCGCGTTCGACGCCTGACCGACGCCACGGAGTGTCCCGCATGCCGACGATGGCAGAGCTGTTCCGCGACCGTGCCCGCGACGAGCACACCGCCATGCTCTTCGAGGACGACTCGTGGACGTACGAGGAGCTCGTCAGAGCCGCGGCGGAGCGGGCGTCGTTGCTTCGTGCCGTGCTGCGTCCGGGCCCGCCGCACGTCGGCGTGCTCCTCGACAACGTTCCCGAGTTCCCGATGTGGCTGGGCGCGGCCGCGCTCGCCCGCGCCACCGTCGTCGGGATCAACCCGACGCGACGCGGCGCCGAGCTCGCGCGCGACATCCGCCACGCCGACTGCCAGCTCGTCGTCACCGAGGCCGCGTACCGGCCGCTGCTCGACGGGCTCGACCTCGGGCTCGGCGACGAGCGCATCCTCGTGGTCGACACGAGCGAGTACCGCGCGCAACTCGGGTCGCACGCAGGTGCACCCGTCGGCGGTGACGACGCCGATCCCGGCGACCTCTACCTGCTCTTGTTCACGTCGGGCACGTCCGGCGCGCCGAAGGCGTGCCTGTGCTCGCAGGGCCGCCTCGCCCGCATCGGCCAGATCGTCGCCAAGAACTACGCGCTCGAGGCCGACGACGTCGTCTACGAGGCGATGCCGATGTTCCACTCGAACGCGCTGATGGCCGGCTGGGCGCCGGCGCTCGCGGGCGCCTGCACCGTCGCGCTCCGGCGGAGGTTCTCGGCGTCCGGCTTCCTCCCCGACGTGCGCAACTTCGGCGTCACGTACTTCAACTACGTGGGCAAGCCGCTCTCGTACATCCTCGCGACGCCGGAACGACCGGACGACGCCGACAACACGCTCCGGCGCGTGTTCGGCAACGAGGGGGCCGAGCGCGACATCGAGCGCTTCGCGAAGCGGTTCGGTTGCCACGTCACGGACTCGTACGGCAGCACGGAGGGTGGCGCGGTCGTGCAGCGCGTCCCCGGTCAGCCGCCGGGCTCGCTCGGCAAGGCGCCCGAAGGCACGGTCGTGCTCGACCCGCAGACGGGCCGGGAGTGCCCGCCCGCGCGCTTCGACGACGCCGGCCACCTCCTGAACCCCGACGAGGCGATCGGCGAGCTCGTCAACAAGCTCGGCGCGCTCGGGTTCGAGGGCTACTGGAAGAACGACGACGCCAACGCGGCGCGCGTGCGGGACGGTTGGTACTGGACGGGCGACCTCGCGTATCGCGACGCGGACGGCTGGTTCTACTTCGCGGGCCGCGACTTCGAGTGGTTGCGCGTCGACGGCGAGAACTTCGCCGCGGCGCCGATCGAGCGCATCCTCGAACGCCATCCCGACGTCGTCCTCGCCGCCGTGTACGCGGTCCCGGCCGTCGACGTCGGCGACGAGGTGATGGCCGCGCTGCAGCTCCGTCCCGGCGCGACGTTCGACCCCGACGCGTTCCTCGCGTTCCTCGACGCGCAGGAAGACCTCGGGACGAAGTGGGCGCCGCGGTTCGTGCGCCTGATGGAGGAGCTGCCCGTCACGCAGACGAGCAAGGTCCTGAAGCGTGCCCTCCGCCGGGATCGTTGGGAGACGGGCGACGAGGTCTGGTGGCGTGCCGACAAGCGCGGGCCGTACCGCCGGATGACGCACCACGACGTAGCCGCGTTGCGCGACGAGTTCGCGCGCCGCGGCCGGAGCGACGCGCTCGAGGCGGTGTGATGCTGGACGGGCGGGTCGCGGTCGTGACGGGCGCGGGGCGAGGCATCGGGCGCGCGGAGGCGCTGCGTCTCGCGGCGTACGGAGCGCGGGTCGTCGTCAACGATCTCGGTGTGGCGACCGACGGGAGCACGACCGGTGAGACGCCCGCCGACGAGGTGGTCGGGGAGATCCGCGCCGCGGGCGGTGACGCGATCGCGGACGCCAGTGACATCTCGCGTGTGGACGGCGGCGAGGGTGTGGTGCAGGCCGCGCTCGATCGCTGGGGGCGCGTCGACGTCGTCGTGAACAACGCGGGGATCGGCCGCCCGCACATGGTGTTCAACATGGAGCCGTCCGAGTGGGACGACGTGCTGCGCGTCCATCTCGGCGGCACGTTCGCGGTGACCCGGGCCGCGTGCCGCTGGTGGCGGAGCGAGGCCAAGGCCGGACGGGGCGAGGGCGGCCGCGTCGTGAACACGTCGACCGGTCTGTTGCTGTACGGCGGCGCCGGGCAGTCGAACTACGTCGCTGCAAAGGCGGGCGTGATCGCGTTCACGGAGGCGGTCGCGACGGAGATGGCGCCGTACGCCGTCACCGCGAACGCGGTCATGCCGTCGGCCCGGACCCGGTTGGCTGCGATCGGCTGGCGCATCGACCGGTCCCGTGAGCGTGAGGAAGCGTTCGACCCGACCGACCCGAACCACGTCGCCGAGTTCGTGTGCTACCTCGCGTCACCCGCGGCGGCGTGGATCAGCGGTCAGACGTTCCAGGTCCGGGGCGGGACCGTCGAGCACGTGCGCACGTGGGAGGTGGACACGCACGTCGAACGGCACGACGCCGGCTGGACCGTCGCCGACCTCGCGCACGAGATCCCCCGCATGTTCGGTGCCGGCGCCAAGCGGGCCGACCCGCCGCCGAAGGAGTGGCAGGACCAGTACCGGTCCCGCGGCACGTCGGCGACCGCGCCGCCCTCCTGATTGTCGGCGGCCGGCGGCTACCGGTCGACGCCGAGGATCAGCGCGCTGGTCGGGACCATCGTGCCCGCGGTGACGAGGACGTGCTCGACGTCGGGCACCTGGTTCACCGACGTGCCGCGCACCTGGCGCACCCCTTCGGCGATGCCGTTCATCCCGTGGATGTACGCCTCGCCGAGCTGCCCACCGTGCGTGTTGACGGGGAGGCGGCCGCCGAGCTCGATGTTGCCGTTGGCGACGAAGTCCTTCGCCTCGCCGCGCGCGCAGAACCCGAACTCCTCCAGCTGCGGGAGCGCGAGCGGCGTGAAGTGGTCGTAGATGACCGCGGTCTGGATGTCCTCGGGGCCGAGACCGGTGGTGTTCCACAGCTGCCGCGCGACGAGCCCCATCTCGGGCAGGCCCGTGATCGACGGGCGGTAGTAGCTCGTCATCATGTCCTGGTCGTCGCCCGCGCCCTGCGCGGCGCTGTTCACGATCGCGGGCGGGTGCGGGAGGTCACGCGCGCGTTCGGGCGTCGTCACCAGCAGCGCCTGCGCGCCGTCGCTCTCCTGGCAGCAGTCGAGCAGGTGCAGCGGCTCGACGATCCAGCGCGACGCCTGGTGGTCCTCGAGCGTGATCGGCTGCTCGTAGAACCACGCCTTCGGGTTGGTCGCGGCGTGCTTGCGGTCCGCGACCGCGATGCGCCCGAAGTCCTCGCTCGTGGCGCCGAACTCGTGCATGTAGCGACGGGCGAACATCGCGACCCATTGCGCGGGTGTCAGGAGCCCGAACGGCGAGTACCACGAGAAGTGCGCCATCTCGGCGTTGGCGACGGGCGCGCGGCCCTGCACGCCCGCCCCGAAGCGGTTCCCGGAACGCTCGTTGAACGCGCGGTAGCACACGACGTAGTCGGCGACACCGGCGTTGACCGCGAGGACGGCCTGCTGCACGGTCCCGCACGCCGCGCCGCCGCCGTGGTGGACCCGCGAGAAGAAGGTGAGCTCACCGATGCCCAGGCTGCGCGCGATCTCGATCTCGGGATTGGTGTCGGCCGTGTACGTCACCATGCCGTCGACCTGGTCGGGCCGCAGCCCGGCGTCCTCGATCGCGGCCTGCACGGCCTCGCACGCGAGCCGCAGCTCGCTGCGCCCGGAATTCTTCGAGAACTCGGTCGCGCCGATGCCGACGATCGCGCCCGCGTCCTTCAACGAGTTCCGCTCGCTCACGCATCGCCTCCTGCGCGCGGGAGCGTCAGCGTCACGGTGCCCGAGACGTGGTCACCGAGCTCGTTCGCGCCGCGCACCGCGACCTCGACGACGCCGTCCTCCTTCTTGGTCACGGTGCCCGTCATGTGCATCGTGTCGCCCGGGTAGTTGGGCGCGCCGAGCCGGATCGACACCTTCTTCAGCACTGCGTCCGGACCGGCCCAGTCGGTGACGAACCGGCCGACGAACCCGTTCGTCGACAGGATGTTCATGAAGATGTCCTTCGAGCCGCGCATCTGGGCGAGCCCGGGATCGTGGTGCACGTCCTGGTAGTCGCGGGACGCGATCGCGGTCGCGACGATGAGCGAGCGCGTGAGCTCGACGTCCAGCGGCGGCAGCTCGTCACCCACGCTGACGTCGTCGTAACGGAGCCCGGTCGCGTTGAACGTCATCGTCATCCTCCCGTCGCCGCGATCGTCCGCCCGAGGCGCGCGAGCGTGACGCTCCCGCCGCCGAGCGTGTCCTCGATCTGCTTGCCCCAGAGGAAGTAGCGGTGGATCGGGTAGTCGACGTCCGCGCCGAGCCCGCCGTGCAGGTGCTGCGTCGTGTGCACGACACGCTGCCCGGCGTCGGACGCCCACCACTTCGCGACGAGCACCTCGCGGGTGGCGTCCATCCCCTCGGACAGCTTCCACGCGGCCTGCCACATCGTGACGCGCATCGCCTCGGTGTCGATGTACGCGTCCGCGGCCTTGAGCGCGACGCCCTGGAACGTCGACAACGGCTTGCCGAACTGGTGCCGGTTCGACGTGTACTCGGCCGCCATCCGGACCGCGGTCTCCGCGACGCCGACCTGCAGCGCACACAATCCGACGAGCGCGCGATCGACGACCCACTCGAGGACCGTCGTGCCGTCACGGGCGTCGTCACCGCCGAGGATCTCCGCCGGCGCGGCAGTCAGCTTCAGGTGCGCGACGCGCTCCCGGTTCGTCGTGACGGCAGGCGTCACGTCGACCCCGCGCCCGCGCGCGTCGACCAGGAACACGCCGACGGCACCGGGCTCGTCCTCCATCAACGCGGGGACGAGCATCCAACGCGCCACGTGGCCCGCGGGGACGGACGGCTTGCGGCCGTCGAGGCGCCAGCCGTCGCCGCTGCGTGACGCGACCGCGGCCGGCGAGAACGGGTCGTTGGCACCCGGCTCCGAGAGCGCCGCGGTCAGGATCGTGTCGCCCGCGACGACGCCCGGCAGGATGCGCTCGCGCTGCTCCGGCGACCCGAACTGCGCGACCGGCAGCGCGCCGAGTACGAGCGTGGGCCACAGCGGGACGGGCGCGACGGCCCGACCCTGCTGCTCGAGGAGCAGGCACAGCTCGACGATCCCGAACCCGCTGCCCCCGGTGTCCTCCGGGAGCGCGATGCCGAGCAGGTTCGCGTCGGCGAGCGCCTGCCACAACGCTCGGTCGACACGCTCGTCGCTGCGCTCGACCTCCTTCACGCGCTCGACGGTCGCGTGCCCTGCGAAGATCTGCTCCGCGAGGTCACGTACCGCCTGCTGCTCTTCGCCGAAGCTGAAATCCACCGCTACTTCCTCGCGGGCCTGAACGCGGGCAGCGTGAGCTCGTCGTCGTACGCGACGAACTCGACCTGCACCGGCATGCCGATCGCGATGTCACCCGGTTCGACACCGACGAAGTCGGCGACGAGGCGCGTGCCCTCCGCGAGCTCGAACAACCCGACCGGCAGCGGGTAGTCGAACGCGGGCACCTGCGGGTAGTGGTTGACGACGAAGCTGTAGACGGTCGCTTGTCCGCTCGCCTCGACGGTGTCCCACTCGTACGAGCCGCAGTGCGGGCACACCGGCCGGGGCGGGTGCCGGAGGGTGTGGCAGCTCGCGCACCGCTGGATCAGGAGCTTGTGCTCCTTCGCGCCGTCGAAGAAGAACGCGTTGTCCTGGGTGATCGCGGGACGCGGTCGCGGCGGACGCTCGGCGGCCGGCTTCGCCGCCTGCCGGCCCGTGCCCGGCTTGAACTTGAGGATGCGGAAGCGCATCGTCCCGACGAGGTTGCCGTCGGGGTCGGTGTAGCGAACGAGCGTCGTCACGAAGTGCCCCACGCCGAGACCGGTCTGCTTCTCCTCGCTGACGGACTCGACGGTCGTCGTCGTCGAGAGATGCAGGCCGAGGTGGAGCTCCTGGAAGTACTCCTGCTCGCAGTTCGTCGCGACGACCGACGTGAACCCCGCGCCGTCGAGCAGGCCCATGAGCTCCTGCTGCACCGCGCTGCCGCCCGCGGTCGGCCGGAAACCGCGCATCACCCACGCCTGCAGGCTGACCGGCGGCGCGATGACACCGCCGTGCACGGAGCGGGCGGCCGCCTCCGCGTCGACGTAGACCGGGTTGGCGTCACCGATCGCCTCGACCCAGTGCCGGATCATCGCCTGGTTCACGGGATCCGCGCCCCGTTCGGGCGGGCCGTACTCTTGCCCCTCGAACGACCTCAGCTTGGCGAGGAACGCTTCCTTCTCGTCCTCGGCGACCGTCGCCACTCGACCTCCTATCGCGCGGTGCGGGCCATGCCCAGCCCGACGGCGGCGACGATCTCGCGCTGCACCTCGTTC
>Ga0070741_10004936_pt1 | contig 30468 bp, 32 predicted proteins | sample Coa_R1_4_FD_66440 | JGI IMG/M metagenome (GOLD analysis project Ga0070741, IMG submission 66440) | Surface soil microbial communities from Centralia Pennsylvania, which are recovering from an underground coalmine fire - Coalmine... | ecosystem: Environmental > Terrestrial > Soil > Unclassified ... | reverse complement strand
GCGACCACCTGGTCGAGCGACGGCGGCTCCGGAGCGGCGAGGTCGACGCGCTCGAGCAGCCTGTGCACCGCGTCGCCGATCTCGCTCGCGGCCAGGCCGACAGAAGCTGCGTCGGGGACAGGATCAACCCTGTCCCCGACACTGTTTCCCCGTCCGGCACCGTCCACCGGCCTCAGCCCGGCGAGCCGTTCGGCGTAGAACCGGTACGGGCAGCGCTCGAACAGTGCCAGCGCGCTGTACGAGAGCCGGCGCACGCGCTCGGGCGGAACGACGATCGGCTCGAGCGGCGGCAGCGCCGGCACCGCCGGAGGCGCCGGCCCTTCGGCGGCCTCGAAGAGCGAGAGCTGCCGCGTCTCCGGCGGTGCCGGCGCCGCCAGCTCGGCCGCCGGCTCGAAGCGGTCGACGCGGAGCGCGAGCCGGGCAGCGTCGCGGACGATCTCGCCGTCGTCGAGCTCCCCGATCTCGAGCCGCTCGAGCACCCAGCCGATCGGCGTCCGGGAATCGCGCTTCCCCCCCTCGATCGACGCAGGGTCGATCGAGCCGGCGACGATCAGCCGGTCGATCGCGCGCGTCATCGCCACGTAGTAGAGGCGCAGGCGCTCGGCCTCCTCGGCGCGCTCCTCGGCGTCGCACACCTCGTCGTAGGCGAACGCGGCCCGCCGCTTCCCGGTCGCGGGGTCGACGACCTTGAAGCCGAAACGGCCGTCCGGCAGGCAGATGATCTCCTCCCCGCTCGGCCGTGGCCGCTCGCGGCCCGCGTCCGCGACGACGACGACCTTGAACTCGAGGCCCTTCGCGGAGTGGATCGTCAGCAGCCGCACGGCGCCGGCGCCCTCCTCCTCCGCGACCGCCTCGAGCTCCTTGACGCCGGCGGCGTCCTGCTCGAGCACGAAGCCGACGAAGCCCTCGACGTCCGGGCCGCGCAGCTCCTCGTAGCTCCGCGCGAGCCGCGCGAGCTTGCGCAGGTTCGCGTACCGGCGGCGGCCGTCCCACTGCGCGAGAACCGCGAGGTCGTAGTCGTGCTCGACGAGGATCTGCTCGCAGAGGCGCTCCAGGCCGACCAAGCCGGCGAGCGAGGCGAGGCGGTCGTAGCGCTGGCGGAAGGCCTGGAAGAGCCGCTGGTCGCGCTCGGCGAGCCCCTCCGGGAGGCCCTTCTCCAGCCCGGTGAACAGCGGCCGTCTCGGCGCAGCGCGGCGGAGCAGGACGAGCGCGTCGTTCGAGGCGCCGACGAACGGCGAGGCGAGGACGGTGACGAGCGCCTCGTCGTCGTAGCGGTTGTGGATCAGGCGGAGGTACGCGAGCAGATCGCGAACCTGCTGTTGCCCGAAGTAGCCACGGCCGGTCGCGCGGTAGGTCGGCAGGTCGAGCGCGCGCAGCTCCTCCTCGTACTGCCCGGCGTCGCTGCCGGCCGCGAACAGGAGGACGACGTCGCCCGGTTCCGCCTCGCCCGCGTCGACGAGCTCCCTCACCCGGCGTGCGACCGCCTTCGCCTCGCCGCGGCGCCAGCTGTGCGGCGCGCCGCGGTAGCTCGCCTTGTCGGTGACGAGGAGCTCCACTGCCGGCCCCGAGGCAGGGTCGGGAAAGCGGCCGGCGGCGACGAGCCGCTGGAACTCGTTGCCGAACGTCGCCGCGAACAGGTGGTTGACGACGTCGAGGATCTCCGGCCGCGACCGCCAGTTGTGCGTCAGCGGCAATACGTCCCCGACCTGCTCGCGGCGCTCCTTGAACACCTCGACGTCGGCGTGCAGGAAGCGGTAGATCGACTGGAACTCGTCCCCGACGAAGAACAGCTCGTCTCGCGCAACCAGGTCGATCAGCTCGCATTGCAGGCGGTTCGTGTCCTGGAACTCGTCAACGCAGACCTGCCGGAAGCGGAGCTGCTCCCGCGTGCGGATGTCCTCGTTGTCCCGGAGCAGGTCGCGCGCACGCAGCTGGAGGTCGTCGTAGTCGAGCGCCGACTCGCGGTCCTTGGCCGCCTGGTACCAGCGGTCGAAGCGCTGGAGGAGCTCCTGGAGCAGCTCGCGGTCGCGGGCGGCGACCGCGTTGAGCGCCGCCTGCTCGAACGTCTTCCGCGCCTGCTCGTACTCCTCGTCCTCCTTGACGGCGTACTCGGAGAGGTCGAGCAGCGACTCCGGCGGCGGGTTCCGGTCGAGCAGCTCGGCGAGCCGGGCGCCGTTCTCGGCGCCGCCGGCGAGCGCGGCGGCGCGCAGCGCGTCGAGGTCGAGCGCCGGCGCGGCACCGAGCGAGAGCTCGAGCGGCCGCCCGGCCGCGCGCAGCGTCTCGTGGACGCCGGTCAGCATCCGCCGGAGCGCCTTCGAGCCGTACGTGGAGAGCAGCGCCAGGCGGTCGGGCTCCTGACCCGCACAGAACTCCGTCAGCGCCTCGTCGAACGCCTCGACGCGCAGCACCGCTGCCTGGCTCTCGTCGAGGACGCGGAAGCGCGGGTCGAGCCCCGCCGCGAACGGGTACTGGCGAAGCAGGCGGGTGCAGAAGCCGTGGATCGTCGAGATCCAGGCGCCGTCGAGCTCGCGGACGAGCTCCGGCCGCCCGAGCTGCCCGAGTCGGGCCCGGATCCGACCGCGCAGCTCCGCGGCGGCGCGGTCGGTGTAGGTGATGACGAGGATCGACCCGACGTCCACGCCCGCGCCGACGGCGCGCGCGAAGCGCTCGACGAGTACCGTCGTCTTGCCCGTGCCCGCCCCGGCGGAGACGAACACGAGCCCGGGCGCGCCGATCGCGGCGTCCTGCTCCGGAGTCGTCGGCCGCTCGACCGTGGCCGCCACTCACGCCCTCCGCACGCGGCACATCGGCGCCAGCTCGCACCACGACGGGCACGTGCCCTCGCGCGGATCGTGCTGGACGTCTCCGGAGCGGATCCGCGCGACGATCGTCCGTGCGGCCTCCTGGGCGACCCCGACCTTCGCCCAGAAGTCCTCGTCGGCGACGTAGTCGTTCCTCGAGTAGCCGGGGACGCCGTCCTCCTTCGCGGACGCGCGCAGGAGGCCGCGCGCCTTCCGTTCGCCGGCGAGCGGCTGGTAGAGGCCGCCGAGCGGCTCGACCCCGACCAGGTCGCGGAGGACGAGCATGTACAGCGGGATCTGCAGCTTCAGCTCGCGCTCGATGGCGGCTGCCGAGTGCGCGGTCTTCCCCGACTTGTAGTCCCAGACGATCCCACGCGCCGCGCGCGGGTCGAGGTCGATCCGGTCGATCTTCCCCGACAGGTGGAAGGTCTCGAGGTCGAGCCCGCGCTGCAGCTCGGGCGCGGATCGCTCCGAGCCGAAGGAGACCTCGAACCGCCGCGGGACGAGCGGTAGCGCCGACTCCGCCTCGGCCCGGACGACGGCCTCGAGGTCGCGCCAGAGCCCCTGCTCGAGCTCGCTGCGCTGCAGGTCGGTCAGCTCGAGCCGCGCCTCCGCCCCACCCGCGATCGCGTCCGTCAGGCACTCGCGCAGGAAGTCGAGCGCCTGGTCAAGCTGCTCCGGCGGAACGCGCTCGCACCCCAGCCGCTTGGGAAGCCCCGAGAAGAACCTGAACAGCGCCTGGTGGGCGATCGAGCCGCGCATGCGAGCGTCGACGTCGGCGTCCATCGTCTTCGGGTCGAGCACGCGCTCGACGAACCAGATCGACGAGCAGCCCGCGAACGACTCCAGCTCCGTCACGCCGAACATCGCCCGGCCCTCGAGGCTCTGGAGCACGACCGGGTGCGTCAGCCGCGTCGGCCGGTCGAACGCGCCGAGGGCGCGCTCGAACCGGCGCTCCCAGCCCTGCGCCCGCGCGAGGGCGCCGGCCGCACCGCGGTCGGTCGTCGCGAGATAGGCGAGCGCCCGCACGCGCTCGCGCTCGGTCGGCGCGCGCTCGACGGGCCAGACGAGCGCGGAGAGGGCCCGGCGGGTGGTCGAGCGCGCGGCCTCGTTCGGACCGACGACGGCGCGCACGTCCTCCAAGAACGGGCTCGGCTGGAGCGGCCCCCCGTCGTCAGTCGCCGCCTCGCGGACGAGGTAGAGGCGGCGCGACGCGCGCGTGCACGCGGTGTAGAAGAGGTAGCGGTCGCGCGCGACGGGGTCGGCCTTGGCGAGCCGCGCTTCGGCGTCCAGGTCGCGCCGGCGATCGTCGTCGAGGAATGCGGACGGACGGGTCCGGCGCGGGAGCGAGCCCTCCTCGAGGCCGAGCACGAAGACGATCTCCGCGCGCCGCGTGCGGGCGCGCAGCAGGTCGACGACGGCGACGTGACCCTCGCGCACGGGCCCTGCGCGCACCGGAGCGCGCTCGAGCGCCCAGACGAGCTCCTCGACCGAGAGGCCGCCGCCGAGCTGCTGCCAGCCCTCCAGCTCGTCGAGGAGGGCGAGCACGGCCTGGTAGGCGCGAAGATCGAGGCGCGCCGCCTCGCTCGTCGGCGGGGCGTCCAGCCCGTAGGCGGCCTGGAGCATCGAGACCGCCAGCCCGCGCACCGCGGCGACCGCCGACGGGGCCGCGCGCAGGCGGTCGAGGAACGCCAGCGGCTGTCCGCGCAGCTTCACCGCCTCGGCCTCGACGCGCTCCGGCGAACGGATCCCGCGGCCTCGGATCCGGCCCTCGAGGAAATCGGCGTGCGCGCGGGGCAGCCCCGAGTACGGCGAGCGGACGAACCCGAACAGGTCGCGGCGGCCGCCGCCGAGCCATGCGAAACGGAGCAGCGCGAGCAGCGCGCGTCCGTACGGCGTGTGCGACAGGCGCAGCATGCCGTCCAGCGCATAGGGCACTCCGAGCGCGCCGAACGCCGTCTCGAGCGGCGCCCGGAAGCGGTCGAGCGACGGGCAGACGACGACGATCTCGTCCGGCGAGGTTCCGGAGCGGATCAGGTCGAGGATCTCGTCCCCGACGAGCTCGAGCGTCGCGCGCGCGCCGGCGGCTTCGAGAAAGCGGATCGCGCCGTCGCCCGGCGGCGCGGCCGGCGGGCGGTCGGCGAAGAGCGCGCGCTCGAGGTGAGCGAGTGCCGGATGGGCGTACTCGGCGTAGCACGGGGGCAGCTCCTCGACGCGGCCGTCCGCGAGGCGCGCGAGGTCGGCGGCGGTGCGCTCGAGCGCCGCGAACGCCGTCCGGCCGGGCTCGTACGGAAGCGAGACGACGACGTCGGCACGACCGGCGAGCGCCTCGAGCAGCCGCCACTGAGCCGCGGTCAGGTCTTCGAAGCCGTACGCGTAGACGGGGCGGCCGTCCCAGGCGGCGAGGTCGCCCGCGACCCGCTCGGCGGCGTAGCGCCGCCGCAGGTCGGCGTCCCAGAGCCCGAGCCGGTCGAGCTCCGCCCGGTAGGTCCGATACAGCTCGGCGAGGTCGCCGTCGACGTCGTCCGGATCGAGCAGCCCCGATTCCAGCTCCGCGATCGCCGATCCGAGCGCGTCGGCGAAGCCCGTGAAGCGCGCCGAACGGTCGAGATCTCCGAGCCGCACCGCCGCGACCACGCGGCGCAGGAGCAGCGCCCGCTGCGCGTCGCCGGCGACGGGGCGCGCGTCGCCGTCACCGGCGGCGATCCGCTCGAACAGGTCGTCGAACGTGCCGATCGAGCCGCCGAGCAGCGCGCCGCAGCGGCCGAGCAGGTCGCGCTCGACGCGCTCGACGTCCGAGCGGTTCGGCACAATCAGCACAGGCTCGCGGGCGATGTCCGCGAGGTACCGGTCGAGCAGCAGCGCGACCTTGCCCGCATTCGCCGGTCCGGCGAGCAGCGTCAGACCCATCGATCAATCGTAGTCCCGCCGCGGGACGATCCTTCTTACGCGCCCGCGGCGGAACCGAGGAAAGTGCGCGAAAAGCCGGCGCTACGACTGGCTCTTCGGCTTGCGGCCTCGCCGCGCCTGCTTCGTGCCCTTGGACGCGAGATCGGCGACCTCGCTCGCGTTCACGTCGAGAACGACCTGCCCGCGGCGCGCATCCGCGTAGCGGATCGTCACGGTTGCAGCGTCCCTCTCGTCGATTGTCTTACCGGTCAAATCGCTGACGAAAATCGTCTTGCGCGCCATCGAAATATCCTCCTCGAGTTTCTGGGGTGACGATCAAGCGTAACGAAAAATCGCGAGCGCAATCATCCATGCATTGGCGAGGTAATAACTACCGTCAGCGCGTTTGCACTCGTCGCGCTGCGGGGAGTCCGTCGCCATGCCTCGTCTCCGCCGAGCCGACTGCTCGACCTCCGGAATTCGGCGCGTCCGGCGCGGGCGTGGATTCTCGTACGTCGAGGAGGCGACCGGGGAGTCGATCGACGACCCCGACACGCTGGAGCGCATCCGGGCGCTGACCATCCCGCCGGCCTGGGAGAACGTGTGGATCTGCCCGTGGCCGAACGGCCACATCCAGGCGGTCGGCACCGACGCCCGCGGGCGCAAGCAGTACCGCTACCACGACCGCTGGCGCGAGCATCGCGACCGCGAGAAGTTCGACCGCATGCTCGACTTCGCGCGCGCGCTCCCGAAGCTGCGCGCGACGGCCGACCGCCGGCTGCGCCACCGCGAGCCGACGCGCGAGCGGGTGCTCGCGGGCGCCGTCCGGCTGCTCGACCGCGGGTTCTTCCGGATCGGCAGCGAGGAGTACGCCGAGGAGAACGAGACGTACGGGCTGGCGACGATGCAGAAGCGGCACGCACGGCTCCGGCCGGGGAACGTGATCGAGTTCGACTACCTCGCAAAGGGCGGGCAGCGGCGGCTGCAGTCGATCGTCGACCCGCAGGTCTACAGGCTCGTCGGCGAGCTGAAGCGGCGGCGCGGCGGCGGCCCCGACCTGCTCGCCTACAAGCAGGGCGGGCACTGGCGCGACGTCCATTCCTCGGACGTGAACGCCTACATCAAGCAGGTGACCGGCGGGGACTTCACCGCGAAGGACTTCCGCACGTGGTCGGCGACGGTCCTCGCCGCGGTCGCCGTCGCCGTCTCCGGGCGCGCCGCCGGGTCACCGACGGCGAGGAAGCGTGCGGTCGCGCGGGCGGTGAAGGAGGTGGCGTACTACCTCGGCAACACTCCCGCGGTCTGTCGGGCGTCCTACATCGACCCGAGGGTCTTCGACGCGTACGCGGCCGGAGTGACGATCGGCGACGCGCTCGACTCGCTCGGCGACGTCGACTTCGGCGAGCCGGCGATCCAGGGCGCCGTCGAGGCTGCCGTGATCGACCTGCTGGACGGCGACCGCGAGAACGTGCTCGCGCAGGCCGCCTGACAGAATCCCGCCGTGGAGCGTTCGACGATCGTCGTCCTCGAGGGAGACGAGACCGGGCAGGAGCTGCTCGAGGAGGCGCTGCGCGTGCTCGCGCCGGACGTGGTCGGCGCCGAGCTCGAGCTGCCGCGCTTCGACCTGTCGCTCGAGAACCGCAGGGCGAGCGAGAACCAGGTCGTCTACGAGGCGGCCGCGGCGATGCGCGAGGCGGGGCTCGGCCTGAAGGCGGCGACGATCACGCCCGAGGGCCGGGACGACGTCGGCTCGCCGAACCGGATCCTCAGAGAGGAGATCGGCGGGAAGGTGATCGTCCGAACCGGGCGGCGCATTCCGGGCGTCGTCCCGTTCGGAGGTGTGCACGCGCCGATCTCGGTCGTGCGAATGGCGGTCGGCGACGCTTACGGGGCGAAGGAATGGCGCGAGGGCGAAGGCGACGACGAGGTCGCGTTCCGCACCGAGCGGATCGAGCGCCGCATCTGCCGCGCGGTCGCGGAGTTCGCATTCCGCGAGGCCGAGCGCCACGGCGCGAAGGTGTTCGGCGGCCCGAAGTACACGGTCAGCCCGACGTACGAAGGGATGCTGAAGGAGGAGATGGACGCCGCGGCGGCGCGGCACCCGGACGTGCGCTACGAGCCCCAGCTGATCGACGCGACCCTGGCGCTGCTGATCGCCTCCGCCGGCGACCCGCTGATCATCCCCGCGCTGAACCGCGACGGCGACATTCTCTCCGACCTCGTCCTGCCGCTGTTCGGGTCGATCGCCGGCGCGGAGTCGCTGCTCGTCGCGTTCGACGACGACTTCGAGCCGGACGTCGTCATGGCCGAGGCCGCGCACGGGACGGCGCCGGCGCTCCAGGGAAAGAACGTCGCGAACCCGATGGCGATGATCCTCGCCGGCGCCTCCCTGCTCGGCTTCGCCGGCGATCGCCTCGGGAGCGCGTCACGCGCGATCCGCGAAGCCTGCCTCGAGGCGGTGGCGGACGGCGTCCGGACGGCGGACCTGGGCGGTCACGCCGGGACGACGGAGTTCACCGACGAGGTGATCCGCCGCGTGCGAACGAAGCTCGAGGTCTGGTCGACGCTGTAGACGCCGCGCGCAGCGCGGCGGTCACCGCGAGCGCCCCCGATTCCCAGGCCTCGATGAAGGCAAGGGCGACGTCCGGGTCGAACTGCGTGCCCGAGCAACGGTCGACCTCCTCGATCGCCTCCTTCGGTGCCAGGGCCGCGCGGTACGGGCGGTTCGAGGTCATCGCGTCGTAGCAGTCGACGACGGAGAGGATCCGCGCCTCGAGCGGGATCTGGGTGCTCGCCCGGCCGGTCGGATAGCCCGCGCCGTCCCAGCGCTCGTGGTGGTAGAGCACTGCCGGCAGGACCGGCCGGAGCGTGCGGTCGAGGGCCACGAGCCGCGCGCCCGCCTCCGGGTGCAGCTGCACCTCGGCGATCTCTTCGGCGGTCAGCGGCCCCGGCTTGGAGAGGACCGTGTCGCGGACGACGAGCTTGCCGACGTCGTGCAGCGTCCCGCCGAGCCGGAGCAGCGCGAGCTGGACGTCGTCGCAGCGAAGCTGCAGGCCTACCTTGCACGCCATCCGCGCGACGCGCTCGGAGTGACCGCGCGTGTACGGGTCGTGGGCTTCGATCGCCTCCGAGAGAGCAAGGAGCGCCGTCATTGGCTCGACGGATTTCGCCCCGGCCGCGTCTATCCCTCTTTCGGGGGACGTAGGCGCCCGCTGCCAGAATGGCCCGATGTTCGAGTCCTTCGTCGACGCCGTCTCGGGCTCCGCCTGGACGTACGGGATTGTGTTCGGCGTCGCCGCGCTGGATGCCTTCTTCCCGGTCGTCCCGAGCGAGACCGTCGTGATCACCGCTGCGGTGCTCGCCTCGCAGGGCGGTGGGCTGAGGCTCGAGCTGATTATCCCGGCGGCCGCGATCGGCGCCGTCTGCGGCGACAACGTCTCCTACTGGCTGGGACGCACGCTCGGCGAGCGGATCGCGCAGAAGCTGTTCGCCGGCGAGCGGCGCAAGCAGCTCGACCGCTTCCACCGGTTGTTGGAGGAGCGCGGCGGCTACCTGATCATCATCGGGCGCTTCATCCCCGGCGGGCGGACGGCGGTCACCTTCGCAGCCGGCAGCGGCGGCTGGCCGTGGCGCCGGTTCATGCCGTTCGACATCGCGGCCGGCTTCGTCTGGGCGTCGTACGCGTCTCTCCTCGGCTACCTCGGCGGCAAGACGTTCGAGCACAGCACCTGGAAGGCGCTGCTCGTCGCGTTCGCGGGTGCAGCGCTGATCACCGGCGCGATCGAGGGCGTCCGCTGGTACCGCAAGCGCGCCGCAGCGCACTGAATAGAGTTCGCGGTCGTGCGGATCGGGGTGCCGAGGGAGAGCGCGACGGGCGAGCGGCGCGTGGCGCTGGTGCCGGAGGTGGTCGCCAGGCTTGTCGAGGCCGGGCACGAGGTCGTGGTCGAGCGCGGCGCCGGGGGCGCCGCGTCGTTCGAGGACGCAGCCTACGAGGAGGCGGGCGCCGCGCTCGGGGACAGCGCCTGGGACGCCGACGTCGTCGTCAAGGTGCAGAAGCCGACCGCCGAAGAGGCGGCACGGCTGAAGAAGGGCGCCCTGCTGATCGGATTCCTCGAGCCGCTGACGGACAAGGAGGGGCTCGACCGGCTCGCCGCGCAAGGAGTGACCGCGTTCGCGATGGAGTCGATCCCGCGGATCACCCGCGCGCAGTCGATGGACGCGCTTTCCTCGCAGGCGACGGTCGGCGGCTACAAGGCGGCGCTGCTCGCGGCCGACAACCTCACGCGCTTCCTGCCGATGCTGACGACCGCGGCGGGCACGATCCAGCCCGCGAAGGTGCTCGTGATCGGCGCCGGGGTGGCAGGGCTGCAGGCCCTCGCGACCGCGCGGCGGCTCGGCGCCGTCACCTGGGGGTTCGACGTGCGCGACGTCGTCCGCGAGCAGATCGAGTCGCTCGGCGCCAAGTTCCTCGACCTCGGCGTGCGCGGCGAGCAGACGGAGGGCGGCTACGCGAAGGAGCTGACGCCCGAGCAGCAGGCCCAGCAGCAGGCCGAGCTCGAGAAGCGGCTACCGGACTTCGACGCCGTGATCACGACTGCCGCAGTCCCCGGGCGACCCGCGCCGAAGCTGATCCCGGCGAGCGCCGTGCGGGCGATGCGGCGCGGCTCCGTGATCGTCGACCTCGCGGCCGCGACCGGCGGCAACTGCGAGCTGACGAGGCCCGGCGAGACGGTGGTCGAGAGCGGCGTCACGATCGTCGGCCCGACCAACCTGCCGAGCGAGATGGCCGCCGACGCGAGCCGCCTCTACGCGCGCAACGTGCAGGCGCTGCTCGCGCACCTCGCGCCCGAGGGCGAGCTCGTGCTCGACTGGGAGGACGAGATCACGTCCGGCGCCTGCGTAACCGGGAAGGCGGCGGCGTGAGCGTGCTCGCGAGCGTCGGCGGCGGGTTCCTGCTCCAGCTGACGGTACTGATCCTCGCCGCGTTCCTCGGCGTGCAGGTGATCTCGAAGGTGCCGACGCTGCTGCACACGCCGCTGATGTCTGGGACGAACGCGATCCACGGGATCGTCCTCGTCGGCGCGATCATCGTCGCCGGGATCCCGGGACAGCCCACGTGGCTGCGGATCGTGACGCTGGCGGCGGTCGCGCTCGGCACCGGCAACGTCGTCGGCGGCTTCGTCGTCACCGACCGGATGCTCGAGATGTTCAAGCCGCGGAAGAAGAAAGAGGAGTAGCGCCGGTGTCGCGTCAGGACTGGATCTACCTCGCGTACCTGGTCACGATCGTGTGCTTCATCGTCGCGCTCCAGTTCCTGTCGCACCCGGGCCGCGCGCGGTACGGGAACATGGTCGGCGCCTTCGGGATGGCGGTCGCGCTCGTCGCCACCTTCTTCACCGGCGGGCTGACGAACTACGCCTCGATCGCGATCGTTATGGCGGTCTCGGCGCCGATCGGGGCCTACGCGGCGCGCGCCGTGAAGATGACCGCGATGCCGGAGATGGTCGCGCTCTTCAACGGCGTCGGCGGCGGCGCGGCCGCGCTGATCGCGCTCGCCGACTTCCACAACGCGCTCCCGGCCCCCGGCGACCTCTCGGCGAAGGAGTCGGTCTCGGTCGTCCTCTCCGGCCTGATCGGCAGCGTCTCGTTCGCGGGCTCGATGGTCGCGTTCGCGAAGCTGCGCGAGCTGATCGGCGGCCGCCCGATCACGTATCCGGGGCAGCAGCTCGGGAACATCGGCCTGCTCGCGGCGCTCGTCGGCCTCGGAATCGCGATCGTCGCCGGCTACGAGCACCTCTGGGTGCTGGTCGCGATCGTCGGCGGCGCGCTCCTATTCGGCGTCCTCTTCGTGCTGCCGATCGGCGGCGCGGACATGCCGGTCGTGATCTCGCTCCTGAACGCGTTCACCGGCGTCGCCGCAGCGGCGACCGGCTTCGTGCTCAGCCAGAACGTGCTGATCGTCAGCGGGATGCTCGTCGGCGCGTCGGGCACGCTGCTGACCCTGATGATGGCCCGCGCGATGGGCCGGTCGGTCGCAAACGTGTTCTTCGGCGCGTTCGGGCAGCTGCAGGTGAGCGCCGAGGGCGCGGCCGCCACGGACGGGACGGTGCGGTCGACGACGGCCGAGGACGTCGCCGTCATGCTCGCCTACGCCGACCGGGTGATCGTCGTGCCGGGCTACGGGCTCGCGGTCGCGCAGGCGCAGCACGCGGTCCGGGAGCTCGCCGACGAGCTGGAGCAGCGCGGCGTCGACGTCAAGTACGCGATCCACCCGGTTGCGGGCCGCATGCCGGGGCACATGAACGTCCTGCTCGCGGAGGCAAACGTGCCCTACGACCAGCTGGTCGAGATGGACGAGATCAACCCCCAGTTCGAGCGGACGGACGTCGCGCTCGTGATCGGCGCGAACGACGTCACCAACCCGGACGCTCGCGCAAACCAGGGCAGCCCGATCTACGGCATGCCGATCCTGAACGTCGACCAGGCCCAGAACGTCGTCGTGCTCAAGCGCTCGATGCGGCCGGGCTTCGCCGGTGTCGACAACCCGCTCTACACGCTGCCGAACACGCAGATGCTGTTCGGCGACGCGCGCGAGTCGGTCGTGAAGCTCGCCGCCGCCGTCAAGGCGCTGTGATCCCGCTCTTCCGGGCGCGCGACGTCGAGGCGGCCGTCTCACCCGAACGCGCGGTCGAGGCGGTGCGCGAGGCGTTCCTCGCCTATCACCGCGGCGACTGGTCGATGCCGCCCAAGGTCTACGTCTCCGCCTACCCAGCCGGCGACTTCCGAGCGATGCCCGCGCTCGGCGGGGGGCACGCGTTGCTGAAGTGGGTGACGTCGTACCCCGGCAACCCGCCGCGAGGGCTGCCGACGGTGATGGGCGTCGTGCTGCTCTCGGACGCCTCCGACGGCCGCCTCGTCGCGGTCCTCGACGCCGGCGCGGTCACTTCGCTGCGTACCGGCGCCGCCGCGGTGCTCGCCTCCGAGACGCTCGGCCGGTCTGGGACCGCCGCGGTCGTCGGCGCCGGCGTGAACGGAAAGGCGGCGGCGCGGACGTTCCTCGCGCGGGGCCAGGAGCTGATGCTCTGGGACGTCGACCCGGCTCGAGCGCAGGCGGCGGCCGACGAGCTCGGCGCGCGCGTCGCCGGCTCGCGCGAGGAGGCGCTCGCCGCCGACCGGCTGGTGACGATGACGCCCGGGCACGAGGTGCTGCTGCCGGAGGGGGCGCTTCGGCCCGGGCAGCACGTCTCCCTGATGGGCGCCGACGGGCCGGGGAAAACCGAGATCGCGGTCGCGGAGCTCGCGCGGGCCCGGGTCTTCTGCGACGACTGGGAGCAGGCGAGCCACAACGGCGAGCTCGCGCACGCCCTCGAGGCCGGGGCGCTTACCAGGGAGGACGTGACGGCGCTCGGCGCCGTGCTGGCGGGCGAGGCGGACGGGCGCCGGAGCGACGACGAGATCACCGCGTTCGACTCCACCGGCCTGGCGATTCAGGATCTCGCGATCGCCCTTGCCGCGATAGAGCAGCGTGACCGGCTAGACCTGCCGACGTTCGAGCTGTAGGTCGACGCCGGCCGCCTCGAGCAGGAGCGAGCTCGCCCGCACCTCGTGGAACGCGTCCTTCCAGGTGCGAACCTTCGTCGTGACCACGGGCTCACCGTCCCAGCGGACGCGCTCCCACCAGATTCCGTCCTCGGGGTCGATCACGTCGGCGATCAGGAACTCGAGGTGCCGGTCGAGGGCCTCCTCGAGACGCTGCCCGGGCCAGTGGGCCAGGCCGACCGACAGTGCGGCAAGAAGCTCCGCCTCCTCCCACCAGATCCGCTCGGGGCGGTCGGCCGCGAGCATGCCGGCGAGGTAGTCCTCGAAACGGGCCCGCGACGGCTCGCGGCCGAGCACGGTCTCGGCGCGGACGAGAAGCCACGCGAACTCGATGCTGTGGCCGTGCGAGATGCCGGCGCGGCCAGCCGCGCGCCAGTCCCGGGTGCGGTGCTGCACGGACGCCTCCGGGTCGTCGGGGAAGAACTGCGACGTGCCAAGGTCGACGGTCTCGGTCAGCAGCGACCTCACCCGTCCGTCACCCGTCACGGCGAGGAGCTGCGAGAGCATCTCCATCACGTGCATGTGGACGTTCGAGCTGCGGAGGCCGGGGATCTCGACCTCGAAGCCTCGCGCGCGCCGGCCGGCCGGGCGCCAGCGCCTGCTGAAGTGCTCCAGCCAGCCGCCGTGGCCGTCGTCGTGCGCCCGGTCGACGACCAGCTCGAAGAGCTCACGCGCCTCCGCTAGCGCGCCAGCGTCCTCGGCAGCGCGGGCGTACTCGAGGAGCGCGTAGATCAGGGCGACGTGGCCGTAGAGGATCTTGCGGTGGTTCTCGACGCGGCCGGCGCGGTCCGTCTTCCAGAAGAAGCCGCCTTGACGCCGGTCGCGAAATCGTGCCTGCAGGAACTCGAGGCCGTGTTCGGCGAGGCCGAGATAGTCGCCGAGCGACTGCCGGTGCGCGTGCGAGAAGGTCCACACCATCCGGCTCTGCGTCGCAAGCTGCTTCTCGTCGGGCGCGAGCAGGAATCCGCCGCGCTCCGAGTCGACGGTGGCCGCCCACCACGGCAGGGCGTCGTCGCGGAGCTGGTAGCCGATCCAGCGCGCGCGATTCTGCACGCTCGCCCTCATGTCCGAGTTCTAACGCCCGCTATCGTTGCGCGCCCATGACGCTCGCCGCCGAAGGCCCACTCTGGCGTGCGGTCGACCGCCTGCTCGCGCGAGCGGAGGTCGGCGGCGTCCTCGCCCACGGCGTCGCCCCGCTCGCCGCGTACCGGCTGCGCCGGCTCGGCGAGCCGGTCCCGGCAGCGCTGCAGCCGTACGAGCAGCTGGCGCGCATGGCAACGCTGACGGCGATCCCGTTGCTGCGGCGGCTGCGCGACCTCGCCGACGGGCCGTTGGTGCTCGTGAAGGGAGCAGAGGTCGCGAGCCTCTACCCGGGGCGTGCGCGCTCGTTCGGCGACATCGATCTGCTCGCCGTCGAGGGGCGGGCGCTGCACACCGCGCTGAAGCAAGAGGGCTTCGTCGAGTCCGCCTATCCGGACGACTTCAGCGAGTACCGCCACCTGCACCCGCTTCAGGCGCCTCGCGTCTGGCTCGAGGTCGAGATCCACGTCCGGCCGATCGTGCCCGACGGGTACCGTCCGCCTCCGCTCGCCGAGGTCGTGGAAGCGTCGGTCCCGTCGGCGGTAGGCGTCGAGGGCGTCTCGGCTCCCCACCCCGCGCACCACGCGCTGATGCTCGCGGCGCACGCCTGGGACGACACCGAGGCGCTGCTCAGCCTCCGCGACCTGATCGACGTCGCGGCGGTCGCGCAGCAGGCGAGCGACGCCGAGCTCTCGGGCACCGCCCGCGCCTGGGGGCTGAGCGGCATCTGGGAGACGACGCGGCGCGTAGCCGACGCCTTGTTCGCCGGCGGGCGGCGTACGACGGCGCTGCGCATCTACGGTCGTCACCTCGAGGCCGTCCGCGAGCGCACCGTGCTGGAAAACCACCTCTGGCGGTGGTGCGCACCGTTCAGCGAGCTGCCGATTCACCGGGCATTGCTCGCCCTCCCGGCCGTGCTGGGCAAGGAGCTCCGCCCCGACCCGGGCGAGCGCTGGACCGAGAAGGTCCGGCGCGTCGGGCTCGGCGTCCTTCACCCGCAGCGCGCGATGTCGGTGCACACGGGGAGCTGGCGGCGCGATCCGCCGGACGCCGACCGCGCGGAAAGGTAGGGCCGTGCTCCTCCCTCGCTTGGTCGTAGACAGGTTTCGGGTCGGTCCGTAGAGTTTGGGGAGGGAGAGGCTGTGGTCACCTACGTCACCAATCCGAACGCGATGCACGAGACGATCGACGGCGAGACGATCGTCATCGACCTGTCCACCGGCACCTACTACAGCCTCCGCGGGGCCGGATCGGCGATCTGGAACGCGGTCGCGTCGGGCGCGTCGCCGGAGGAGGTCGTCGCGGAGCTGGAGAACGCCTACGACGCGGGGCCGGGCGAGATCGCGGCGGCGACCGAGACGTTCCTCTCCGAGCTCGAGGCGGAGCAGTTGATCGGCCGCGGGAACGGAGCAGCACCGGCGTCGGGGGCAGCGGCGCCGTCGACGCCCGTCCAGACGAGCGCACGGTCTCCGTTCGAGCAGCCGCGACTCGAGAAGTACGAGGACCTGCAGGACATCGTCCTCCTCGACCCGGTGCACATGGTCGACGACCATGGCTGGCCGCACCGTGCTCCCGCCGGGAACGAACCCGCCTAGCGCGCGGCGGCCGGCTGCGGCCGCGACCGCCACGATCACGGCGCCGACCCGTTCTCCGGCCGGCGTCGCCTCGGTGTTCGCACGCGCGGCCGATCGCGTCGGCCTCGTCGAGCGGCGCTACACGATCGCCGGGCTGCCGATGACGATCCGCTTTGCGGGCGAGCGGATGCTCGCTCTCGTCGGTCGCGCCTTCGCGCACCTCGAGCGCGAAGCTACCGGCGAGGCCGGGCTCACCGTGCACGTGTGGGATTCGGAGTCGAGCGGCGTCGAGCCGCCGCCGCAGCTCGGTGAGCCGGTCGACGTGCCCGAGCTCGGGCCGATGTTCTACTACGAACACGACGGCGTCCGGGCGATGAGCCGCTGGCAGACGCTCGCCGTCCTCGACGTGCCGGCCGCCGAGGCCTGGTTCTGGACGCCCGGGCCCGGCGCGATGCCCTCGTGGGACTGGGCGGCGCCGCTGCGGCCGATCCTCCACTGGTGGCTCGGCGCGCACGGCGTCGTTCAGGTGCACGGCGGGGCGATCGGGACCGAGAGCGGCGGAGTGCTCGTCGTGGGGCGCGGCGGGTCGGGGAAGTCGACCACGTCGCTCGCCTCGCTCGCCGCCGGCCTGCGTTATGCGGGGGACGACCTCGTTGCGATCACGACCGAGCCGGAACCGTGGGTGCACAGCCTCTACTGCTCCGGCAAGCTCGACGCGGGCCACCTCGAGCGGTTCCCCGAGCTCGTGGCCACGATCGCCAATGCCGTGCGCAGCGAGGACGAGAAGGCCGTCGTCTACGTCGACGACGCGTTCCCGGACAGCCTGATCGCCGGTTTCCCGCTTCGGGCCGTCGTCGTCCCGCGCGTGGTCGCCGCGCAGCCGGAGACGCGGGCCCTCCCCGCGACCGCCGCCGCCGCGCTGGCCGCGCTCGCGCCGAGCACGATCCTCGCCCTCCATCCCCCGCAGCCGAACGCCCTCGCCGAGATGGCCGCGCTCGTACGCAGCGTCCCGTGCTACTCGCTCGAGCTCGGCTCCGCGGTCGAGCGGATCCCGGAGGCGATCGCAGACCTCGTCGCCGGTCGATGACGCGACCCCTCGTCAGCATCGTCGTGCCGGTCTACAACTCGGAGGCGTTCCTCCGCGAGACGCTCGAGAGCATCTTCGCCCTGGAGTACGAGCCGTTCGAGGTGATCGTCGTCGACGACGGGTCGACCGACGGAAGCGGAGCGATCGCCCGGTCCTTTCCCGCGGTCCGGTACCTCCGGCAGGAGAACCGCGGCCCGGCCGCGGCTCGAAACGCGGGGATCGCGGTTGCGGAGGGAGAGTTCGTCGCGTTCGTCGACTCGGACGACCTCGTCCTGCCGCACAAGCTCAGCGTCCAGGTCGGGTACCTGCTCGAGCACCCCGAGGTCACCGGCGTGATGGGGCGCCAGGTGTGGATCACGCCGCCGCCGAACGCCGTCCGCGACCGAGTCTGGGGCGATCTCGACGGCGTGCAGCCGCTGTCGATGGTGATCCGCAGGCAGCCGCTGCTCGACGTCGGGTGCTTCGACCCGGCGCTACGAGTGGCGGAGGACACAGATCTGCTCGTGCGGCTCCGCGAGCACGGCTACGAGTTCCTCGTCCTGCCGGACGTCGTCATGCGCCGCCGCTACCACGGCGAGAACCTCGTCGCCGGCCGGCGCGAGGCGCCGCTCCCGCTCGAGCTGCTGAAAGCGAAGCTCGAGCGCGAGCGAACGCGCGGCGAGGAGGTTCCGCCACGGGCTCCGCAGACCTGATCAGCGTCCTGATTGCGGCCTACAACGCGGCCCCGTACCTCGGCGAGGCGCTGGACAGCGTCTTCGCCCAGACCCAGCGACCGGTCGAGGTGGTCGTCGTCGACGACGGCTCCGAGGACGAGACTGCCGCGGTCGCGGAGTCGTACGGCGACCGGGTCCGTTTCGAGCGCCGGCCGCGGGGCGGCGCAGGAGCCGCCCGTAACGCCGCGGTCGAGCTCTCGACCGGGCGCTACCTCGCGTTCCTCGACGCGGACGATCGCTTCGTTCCGCAGAAGCTCGAGCGCCAGCTCGGAGCGCTCCATGCCGACCCGGAGCTGGACATGGTCTTCGGTCACGTGCGCGAGTTCGTCAGCCCGGAGCTTCCGGCCGAGGCGCGCGCGGGCGTCCGGCCGCCGGCGCCGCCCGCGCCCTGGACGTCGCCCAACCTGATGCTGATCCGGCGTGAGTCGTTCGAGCGCGTCGGGCCCTTCGTCACCGACCTGCGCGTCGCCGAGCTCGTCGACTGGTACGCACGTGCGAACGAGGCCGGGCTGAAGGGCCTCGTTCTCCCGGAGGTCGTGCTCGAGCGGCGCCTCCACACCTCGAACAGCAGTCTGCGCGAGCGCGACGCCCGCCTCGACTACCTACGAGTCGTGCGAGCCGCGCTCGAGCGCCGGCGTCAGCAGGGGTGAGCGACCGGCGGCTCGCGGGCACGTTCTGGCCCTCACGGCAAGTGCGGCTCGTGCTCCTGACCGCGCTCGCCGAGCGAGAACGAGCGCTCGCCGCCTGGCGCGAGCTGCGGCCAGAGCTCGACCTGCAGACGATCGAGGACACAGCGTTCACCGCGCTGCCACTGGTCTATCGCCGACTGGAGGAGTCTGGCGTCGAGGATCCCGACCTCCCGCGCCTGAAGGGCATCTACCGCAACACGTGGGTCAGGAACACGCTCCTGCTCGAGCGCCTGCGCGAGACGATCGAGGCCTGCCGTTCCGCGGAGCTGCCGGTACTCCTCGTCGGAAGCATCGGTACAGCCGTCCGCTACTACGACACGCTCGGTCTGCGGCCGACGGGCTATCTCGAGCTGCTCGCCAGGGAGAAGGACCTGCTACGCGCGGTCCGCACGCTCGCGGGCGCCGGCTGGAGCACGCGCGGCGGCTCCCGCGCCGGGTCGGCGGCGCCGCTCCCGCTGTACGACGAGGGCGGCGTGGTCTGCCTGCTCCGCACCCGCCTCGCGCCCGATTTCGTCGTGCCCGGCCGTGAGGCCGAGGCGCCGTTCTGGGACGGTGCGACGGACGTCGAGCTGAACGGGATCCACGTGCGCGCGCTCGCTGCGGGCGACGACCTCCTCGCGGTGATCGTCTCCGGAGCACGCGCGTCGCCGCTGCCGTCGACCCAGTGGATCGTCGACGCCGCGATGATCCTCCGCCGCTCCCAGGAAGTCGACTGGCCGCGCCTCTACGGGCTCGCCGTCGGCAGCGGGCAGGGGCTGCGTCTCCGTGACGCGCTCGAGTACGTCGGGCGGCTGACCGGCCGCCGGTCGGCGTCAGAGGTGCTCGACCAGCTCGACGCGCGGAGGCCGTCGCGGCGCGAGCGGATCGCCCACGCCTGCACGGCCCGCCGGGTGCCGTGGCTCGGCTCGTTCCCGCAGGCGCTCGGCGAGCACCTCGCCCTCAGCACCGGGCGATCGCCGCTGGCGACGGCCGCTGCCCTCCCCGCGTTTCTGCGCGAACGGTGGGGCGTCGACCACACGTGGCAGCTGGCCGCCGCCGGCGGCCGCCGCGCGGTTCGCAATCTCGTGCGCGGCCGCGCCGGGTAGGCGTTCCTACGCCGACGCGGCTACCCGTCCGCGCCCCAGCCGACGGCGTCGTGCGTCTCGAGCTCGCGCCAGAAGTTGATCCCAGGCTCGCCGGTCACGCCGGCCTCCTGCATCATCTGCTCGATCTTTGCTCGCTGGCTCTCGAAGAAGCGCTCGAAGCTTTCGCGGTCCGGCCACTCGTCGATCACCATGATCTGGCCGTCGGTGCCGTAGAAGCGGTGCGCGATCAGCCCGTGCTGCTTCGCCTGGTCGGCGATCGCGCGCATTCCGGCGGGATCCTGCGCGGCCAGCCGCTCGAGCTCGTTCGGGTCGCCCTGCACCCAGAAGGTCATGAGGACGGACATCGGGCCTCCTTCTCGTCGGGTACCGCGCGTATCCAACACGAGAACGCTCTTCCAGGGCGACGAGAGCATCCCGGCGGACCTGTCCCCAGCTTGATGCGGCGCCGGCGGGCTTCACTCGCCGGCGCTCGCGGAGAGCCTAGAGCAGCCGGGCCGGATCGAACCAGGCGAGCTCCGGCGCCTCGCGCCCGAGCATCGCCTGCGCGACCAGCTCGCCGCACATCAGCCCGAGTACGTTGCCGTGGCCGGAGTAGCCGCCGGCGACCCACAGCCGCTCGTCGCCGGGCACGCGTCCGACGACCGGGAGGAAGTCGAGCACGAGCCCGAAGATCCCGGCCCAGCGGTACTCGACCTCGACCGGCCGCCCGACGAGCTGGGCGACGAAGGACTCGAGCGCAGCCTGGATCGTCTCGGTCAGCCCCTCCTCCGCCGTGAACTCGTCCTGGAGCGCCGAGTCGCGGAAGCCGCCGGCGAGGATCCGGCCGTCCGGCGTCTGCTGCCAGTAGTCGAATCCGTGCCGGCCGTAGTGCGGACACTCGAAGAGCCGCTCGCCGAGCGGCACGCTCGCGATCATCTGCCCGCGCGTCGGGACGATCAGACCCTCGAGCGCGCCGAGCAGGCCGCTCGGGTACCCGTCCGTCGCGACGAGGACCGCCGGCGCGTCCAGGTCGTCGAGCGACGCCACGCGGTCGTGCTCGCGGATCTCCGCGCCGGCCTCGGCGGCCAGCACCGCCAGCCGACGGACCCACCGGGCGGGCTGCAGGGCGGCGTCGGTTGGATGGAAGATCGCCGCGCGGAACCTCCCGTTCATCGGCTCTTCGACCCACTCGGCGGCGAAACCGTCGGCGCGCAGCGCCTCGTACTCCACGGCGAGAGGGCCGCGCTCGTCGTCGTCGCCGGCCAGCCGGAGACTGCCGGTGCGACGGCATGCGTCCCCCGCGAGCGAGGCGAGGCGCTCGAGCGCCTGCTCCGTCATCCGCCAGTAGCGCGCGGTCTGCTCGCGCCCGATCGTCTCGATCGTGACGTCGTACGGGGCGGCGCCGCCGCGGAGCGCGAACCCGCCGTTCCGGCCGCTCGCGCCGCCGGCGATCTCGCGCGCCTCGTGCAGGCGAACCTTCAGCCCCGCCTCGGCGAGCGCGAGCGCCGCCGCGCAACCCGTCACCCCGCCGCCGACGACGGCTACGTCCGGAGCGCCCTCGATCCGGCGCTGCGGGATCGGGAGCGCCGGCTCGTCGAGCCAGTAGCTCGTCGTCCGCATGCGCCGATCATCGCACCGCTGCGCGAAAGATCCCGGCCGTCTCCGTCAGCAGCCCGTGCAGCTCGAGCTCCGTCAGCGCCGCCGTCGCAGCCGAGGCGTCGAGCCCGAGCGCGCGGACGAGCTCGTCCGCGGACAGCGGCCCGTCGCGCAGCCGGGCGAGGACGGCCTCGGCCGACGGCGTCAAGTCGGGCGGAGACGGCGAGGGCGGCGCGAGGCCGAACGCGTCGAGCACGTCCGCAGCCGAGGTGGCGACGGCTGCCCCGAGCTTCAGCAACGCGTTCGTTCCGTCGGAGAGGCCGCTCGTGATCTCGCCGGGAACGGCGAAGACCTCGCGGCCTTCCTCGACGGCCAGATCGGCGGTGATCAGCGCGCCGCTCTTTGCGCGCGCCTCGACCACGACCGTTACCTGCGCGAGGCCGGCGACGATGCGGTTTCGAGCCGGAAACCGCCACGGCGCAGGCTCGACGCCGGGCGCGTACTCGGAGACGACGAGCCCCTCGCGGCAGATGCGCCGCGCGAGCTCGCGATGCGCCGCCGGATAGTCGCGGTCGACGCCGCAGCCGAGGACGGCGACGGTGCGACCGCCGGCCTCGAGCGCCCCGCGGTGCGCCTCTCCGTCCACGCCGCGGGCCATCCCGCTGACGACGACGAGGCCGGCCGCCGCCAGCTCGCGCCCGAACGCCCGCGCGACGTGCACGCCGTACGACGAGCAGGCGCGCGCGCCGACGATCGCGACCGCGGGCTCCTGGAGCAGGCCGAGCTCGCCGTCGCCGCGCAGGAAGAGGCCGACCGGCGGGTCGAAGATGGCGTCGAGCGCCGGCGGGTACGCCGGGTCGGACCGTCCGACCCAGCGGACGTTTGCCGCGGCGAGCGCCGCGCGGAACGATTGCTCGTCGAAGCGGCGCGCGAAGCGGGCGAACGCCGGGTCGGCCGCCGTCAGCACGTGCTTTCCGCTCGCCGCCGCGTACGCGGCTAGCGCGAGCTCGCTGACGCCGTCGGCGTCACGACATCGCCTCGCACCGACCTCGACAGCTTCGCTGTCGGCTCTGTGCTCGGCTTCGTCTCTCATGGCACGTCCAGCTCACGCGGCGAGCGGTAGCCGAGCGCCTCCGCGACGTGCTCGGGGAGGACGGCGTCCGCGCCGGCGAGCGCCGCCGCCGTGCGGGCGACGCGCGCGACCCGGGCGCGTCCACGGCCCGAGAGCGGCAGCCGCTCGACGGCCCGGTCGAGGAGCGCGTCCGCCTCGGCTGTCCGGCGCAGCGCGACCCCGCGGAGCCGCTCGCGCGCGGCCGCGACGCGCGAGGCGACGGCGGCAGACGGCTCCGCGGGGCCTGCGGCCAGCTCCTCGGCACGCGGCCGCGGCACGGTGACGACGAGATCGAAGCGGTCGAGCAGCGCGCGCGAGAGCTTCTCCCGGAACGACGCGAGCCGCTGCGGCGAGCACGCACACTCCTGCGCCGGGTCGCCACGCCCGCCGCAGGGGCAGAGGTTCATCGTCGCGAAGAGCTGGAACCTCGCCGGGTAGACCGCCCGTCCCTCGGCGCGGGCGACGCCGACGACGCCGTCCTCGATCGGCTGGCGCAGCGCCTCGAGCGCCTGGCGGTTGAACTCCGGGAGCTCGTCGAGGAGGAGGACGCCGCGGTGGGCGAGGCTGACCTCACCGGGGAGCGCGGAGCGGCCGCCGCCGACGAGCGCTGCCATCGAGGCGCTGTGGTGCGGTGCGCGGAACGGCGGGTGACGGATCAGCGGGCGGTCGGGCGAGAGCAGGCCCGCGACGGAATGGATCCGCGTGACCTCGAGCGACTCGTCCGGCGCGAGCGGCGGCAGGATGCTCGGGACTCGTCGCGCGAGCATCGTCTTCCCGGTTCCCGGCGGCCCGGCGAGCAGCAGGTTGTGGCCGCCGGCGGCGGCGAGCTCGAGAGCGCGGCGGGCGCGCTCCTGCCCGCGCACGTCGGCGAGGTCGGCGAAGCTCGGCTCGTGTCCGTTGCGCGGCGCTACGAACGGCGGCGGCTCGGCGTCGCCGCGCAGGTACGCAGCCGCCTCCGCGAGATGCCAGAGCGGCACCGGCTCAATCCCCGCGAGCGACGCCTCGGCCGCGGACTCGGCGGCGCAGAGCAGCCGCTCGGCGCCCGCTCTGCGCGCCGCCTCCGCGACTGCGAGCACCCCTCCGACCGGGCGGACGCGGCCGTCGAGGGCGAGCTCCCCGACGGCGGCGTGCGTCGCGAGCCGGTCGACGGGGACTTGACGCGAGGCGGCGAGGATCGCGAGCGCGATCGGGAGGTCGAACCCCGGGCCCTCCTTGCGCAGCGCCGCGGGCGCGAGGTTGACGGTGATCTTGGCGGAGGGCCACTGCAGCTCGGCCGACATCACTCCGCTGCGGACGCGATGCTTCGCCTCCTGGCAGGCGCGGTCGGCGAGGCCGACGATCGTGAACGCGGGCGCGGTCAGCTCGACGTGCGCCTCGACCTCGACCCGCCGCGCGTCGAGGCCGACGAGCGCATGGGTGAGCATCCGTGCGAGCACGGTTCCATGGAAGCGACGTCGGCGTGCCGCGTCTGTGGCGGAACCGAGTCGAGTTCTGCGCTGTACTTCCCGCATGAGGGTGCGAGCGCTTGCAGCTGCCGGGCTGGCCGCGCTGGTTCTGGCGGCGGGCGCCCAGGCGAAAGGGCCGGACGCCGCCCGCGTCTGCGGCGGATCCGGCTGCACGACCATCCGGGGGCCGCTCGCGGTCGCTGGGCTCCTCGACTGGATGAGCGCGGAGTTCGCGGTCGCCGACACACCGCGGCCGGCGCCGTACTACCGCCTCACGTTCCACGACCGCGGCCGGATGTTCATGAGGCTCGTCTGGGTGCCGTCGCGACACCGCATGCAGGTTCTGCAGCCCGCTCTCTACCCGTTCGCGCCCGGAAGCCAGCACCCGTACTGGCGCTCGGTCTCGGACCGCGGGGCGAGTGTGCTGGCGCGGGCGGTCGCCGGCCTGAGGCCGTTCAGCGCGCCGCGCGCCTGGCGATGAGGATCTCCTCGAAGTACTCGCCCGCACGCCGACCGGTGCGGCGGTTGACGTGCCGCACGAGACGCTCCTCGAGCGCGAGGCCGGCCCGCTCCAGAATCTCCGGGTACAGGCCGCGGCGGTCGTTGACGACGATCGCGACGGGCGCGTCCGGCTTCAGCACGCCGCGGACGTTCGTGAGCACGTCGACGATCCCGTCCGCGTAGGCCGCGATCGCGGCGCGGCTCGTTCCGGATGCGGCGGCGCCGAGCTCGAGGCTGCGCCGGTCGTCGAGGCCGAGCAGCTCGTACGCGTAGCGGTGCTGCTCGTGGTAGTCGATCAGGCCCGGGTACGGCGGCGAGGTGACGACGGCGTCGAACGGCCCATCGAGCTCCAGCCCGCGGGCGTCGCCGTGGACGACGCGAGCAGCGTGTGCACGCGAGCGGGCGCGGGCGAACGCCTTGATCCGCGCCAGCGTGTCGAGGGCGTAGCGCCGGATGAAGTGATCCGCTCGCTCGACCGGCCGGCACTCGCGCTTGTGCTTGTGGCACCAGTACGGCTCGCGCTGCGGCGCGCGGGGGAAGTCGAGGTCGAAGTGCGTCGTCAGCCGCGCGGACCGCGCGGCGCGGGCAAGCACGACGCGGAGCACGTCGGCGTGCTCGTACTCGTCGACGAGCGCGCGGAAGGCGAGCAGCTCGGCGGCCGCCCGCGGCGCGAACCACCGGCCGATGTAGCCGTGGCCGAGGGACAGTCCCTGTAACGATTCGTCCACAGCGGCGAGCCGGGCCAGCGCGTCGCGGATCTCGGACTCGAGAACGAACTCGTTGTAGCGCCCGGTCTTGACCCGCATCAAGAGGCAGTTGAAGGCGGCGACGTCGACGCCGGTCGCGTCGTAACCGCTCTCGAGCGACTGCACGAGCGTCGTCCCCGAGCCCGCGAACGGATCGAGGACGCGCCCGCCGCGCGGCACGTACCGCTGCAGCAGCGCCTCGACGAGCTGCGGGACGAACTTCCCCAGGTACGGGTGGAGCCGGTGGACGTGCTTCGTTCGCTCGCGCTCCGGCAGCTCCCGCTCGGACCAGGAGAGCTCGAGGTCGATCTCCGCGTAGAGAGCGTCTTGTGTCCGCGCCACCGAACCGCAGTTCGGCGGCGCGGACTCAGGTCCTCGCGCTCAGACGATCCCGCGGTTTCTGTCGTACGCCCGGAGGCGCGCGATCCGATCCTCGATCGGCGGGTGCGTCGAGAACAGCGCGGCGAAGCCGACGTTGCGGAGCGGGTTGACGATGTAGAGCGAGGACGTCGCCGGGTTGACCTGCATCGGGACGACCTGCCGGCCGCGCTCGAGCGTCTCCAGCGCCTCGGCGAGCGGCTCGCCCGTGCCGAGCACCCGCGCCGCGGTCGCGTCGGCGAGGTACTCGCGCTGACGCGAGACCGCCAGCTGGAGGAGCGAGGCGGCCAGCGGCGCGATCAGGATCATCACGAGCGCGCCGATCGCCCCGAGCGGGTTGTCCTCGTCGTCGCCGCCAAACATCGCGCTGAAGAAGAAGATGTTCCCGACCGCCGAGACCGCACCGGCGATCATCGCCGCGATCGAGGAGACGAGGATGTCGCGGTTCTTCACGTGCGCGAACTCGTGCGCGAGCACGCCGCGAACCTGGTCCCGCGACAGGTACTGCATCAGCCCCTGCGTGACGGCGACCGCCGCATGCTCTGGGTTGCGGCCCGTCGCGAACGCGTTCGGCTGCTCCGACGGGATCAGGTAGACGCGCGGCTTCGGGACGTCGTAGAGCTGCGCGAGCTCGGCGACGAGCCGGTGGAGGTCCGGCGCTTCCGCCTCGGACACCTCCTTCGCTCGCGACGCCGCGATCGCGAACTTGTCGGACATCCAGTACGCGGCGAAGTTCATCAGCACCGAGAAGACGACGAAGATCCACAGGAAAGCGCCGCCGATCGCGGCCCCGATCCCGATGAAGAGGGCGGTCAGGGCGGCGAGCAGCAGCCAGGTACGCGCCTTCGTGCTGAAGCTTGCTCGGGTGACGTTCATGGCACTCCTTTCGGCTGACTGAAAACGATCGATCCGTCAGCCGAAGGTTTCTCCCGCCAGATCGCCTGCCTGGCCGACGCGCCCGGGTCGTGTGACCGTTCTGACGAGCGTCATCCGTTCGGGGATAGTGCCCCTCGGCAGGAATCAGAGTACCAGAGGCACCCGTCGCAACCTCCCGTCCCGGATGGCGACCGCCTCGAAGCGAACCTCCAGACCGCGGCAGTCCGAGCGGCGGGCGAGCCACGTCTCCGCGGCGCGAGCCAGCCGCCGCGCCTTTTCCGGCCCGATCATCTCGAGCGGGTCGCCGTACCGGTCGCCGCTCTTCGCTTTCACCTCGCAGAAGACGAGCCGCCGGCCGCGGCGCAGGACGAGGTCGAGCTCGTAGCCGCCGGCCCAGACGTTGGCGCCGAGGATGCGGTAGCCGCGCAGCCGGTAGTGCAGCAGTGCGCGCCGCTCGGCCGCGCGGCCCTTACTGCGCGTCGATGCGGGCGAGCGCTTCGTCGGCCGGGAGGTAGCAGAGCGCCTGGAACGAGCGCCGGTGGATCTCGCAAGGCCCTCGCTCGCGGACGACGGCCGAGTGGCCGGGCGTGATGTAGCCGACGTGCGAGCGGAAGCCGTAGTGCGGGAACAGGGCATCGAGCCGGCGCATCAGCCGGTCGCGCGTCACCTTCGCGACCACGGACGCGGCGGCGATCGCGGCGCTGCGCTCGTCGCCGTCGACGACGGCCGTGTGCTCAGGCGCGAGCGGCCCGAGGCGGAAGCCGTCGACGAGGCACGCCTCGGCCGGAGGCGAGAGCTCCTGGAGCACGTCCCGTAGACCCCAGAGGTTCGACCGATGAAGCCCCTCGCGATCGATGCGCTCGTGCGAGATCACCCGGACGGCGATGCGCTCGGCACAGGTGACGATGGCGCCGAAGAGCGCGGCGCGATGCGCGCCGTCGAGCTGCTTCGAGTCGTTCAGGAGCGCGAGCGGGCGGACGCGGTGGTCGCGCAGCCGGTCGTAGTCGAGGAGGACGCCTGCGACGACGAGGGGTCCCGCCAGGGACCCTCGTCCCGCCTCGTCGGCGCCGGCGACGAATCGCGCGCCGAGCCGGCGATCGAAGCTAAGAAGCCTCTTGCCGGGCCGTCGGCTCGCCCGGCTCTGCGGCTTCGGCTTCTGGTGCGGCTTCAGCCTCGGGAGCCTCTTCGGCAGGCTCTGCGGGCTCGGGCTCTGCCTCGGCGGCCGGCTCGTCGGCCTCCTCGAGCTCTTCCCCGTCCGGCTCTGCGCCATCGGCCGAGCTTAGCTTCTCCCTCCGCTGAATCGCCCTCACGCGCGCCTTCTTCCCCACTTTCTCGCGCAAGTAGTAGAGCTTTGCTCGGTTCACGTCTCCGATCTGCATGACCTCGATCTTCTCGATCTTCGGGGAGTGGAGCGGGAACGTCCGCTCGACGCCGACTCCGAACGACTGCTTGCGCACGGTGAACGTCTCGCGCGCGCCCGCGCCCTGCCGCTTGATCACGATCCCCTCGAAGACCTGGATCCGGCGCCGCTGCCCCTCGATCACCTGGAAGTGCACGCGCACGGTGTCGCCGGCCTTGAAGCGCGGCCGGCCTTTGCGCAGCTGCCGCTGCTCGAGGAGCTCGATGGTCTTGGACATAGGAAGACGGCCCGCGGGCCGACGGTCAATGGTAGCTAATGAGGCCCTGATGCGATTCCGCCGCCGCGACCGACATGGCGGGCGCGGCACACAAAACGCTTGACCTCAACAGGCAATGCGAGCGAAGCGAGCGAGCGGAGGAGGGGGCCAGCGGGGGAACCATGGGTTCCTCCGCTATCGAAAGCCGATCCGGTTGGGCGGCCAGTAGACGGCGAACACCTCGCCGATCAGGTTCTTGCGCGGCACGGGGCCCCACTGGCGCGAGTCGCACGACTGCGAGCGGTTGTCGCCCATCATGAAGTACATCCCGTCCGGGATGTGGTACGGCTCGGTCTTCCCGAGGATCTCGCTGCCGCCGTCGCGCCGAGCGGGCTTGACGTACGGCTCGATCAGCTTCTGCCCGTCGATGTAGATGTACCCGCGCCGCTCCTCGATCGTCTCCCCGGGGAGCCCGATCAAGCGCTTGACGAACGTCCCGCCGGCGCCGCATTGCCGCTCGGCCTGCGGCGGCGTCTTGAAGACGATGATGTCGCCCCGGTGCGGCTTGCGGAAGTGGTAGATGAACCGGTTCGCGAGCACGCGGTCGGAGAAGCGCGCCTCGCAGCCGCTCCCGGGGCGCGCGCAGTGGAGCGTCGGCTCCATCGACGAGGACGGGATCCGGTACGGGTTGACGACCCACGCCTTGATCGCGAGCACGATCGCGATCGCGCCGACAATCGTCACGATCCAGTCGATCGTGATGCGCCAGCCGCGCGGCAGGTTGCGCGTCGCGCGCGAGATCGGGTTCAGCGTCCGGTGTCGATGGTCGTCGTCGTACGTCTGCGGCGCCGGCTCGGCGTGCCGAAGCTCGTCGACCTGCACCGCGCCGCGCGACGCGTCGTAGCTCCGGCGGCGCTCGGGGTCGGTCAGGATCTCGTAGGCCTCGCGGAGCTGACGAGCCCGCGCGTTCTCGGCGTCCGTGACCGGCTGGTCGAAGCTGAGGCGGCGGTGGTAGGCGTCGCGGATCTCCTCCTCGGACGACTCCGGCGACACTCCGAGGACGGCGTAGGGGTCGCTCACGACCGCACGCTCCGCTCCCGGCTCTGCTCACGGCGCCACCGCTCGATCCGAGCATGGTCGCCCGAGAGCAGGACGTCGGGGACACGCCAGCCCCTGAAGTCCGACGGGCGCGTGTACTGCGGATACTCGACGCCGCCGTCGAGCTCGGCCGAGAACGTCTCGCGCGCGGCCGATTCGTCGGCGAGCGCGCCGGGGAGCAGGCGCGCGAGCGCGTCGACCACGACCATCGCCGGCAGCTCGCCCCCGGAGAGCACGTACGGCCCGATCGAGATCGCGTCGGAGCAAAGGTGTGTGACGACTCGCTCGTCGAAGCCCTCGAAGCGGGCGGAGAGCAGCGTCAGCCGCTCCTCGGCGGCGAGCTCCTCGACCGTCGCCTGGTCGAGCTGCCGCCCCTGCGGCGTCAGCGCGATCACGCGGTGCGCCGGGACGCCGCCGTAGGCCGCGTCGAGAGCTGCGGCGACGACGTCGACGCGAAGCACCATTCCGGCCCCGCCTCCGTACGGCGCGTCGTCGACCTGGCCGTTCGCGAGCGGCGTCGTGTCGCGGTAGCCGAAGAGGCGAAGCTCGAGCTCGGTGCCGAGGACGGTGGCGACCGGCCGCTGCTCCGTCAGCCACGCGAACGCGTGCGGGACGAGGGTGAAGACGTCGATCTGCACGGGCGCTGTTCGAGGTTACCCATCGGCGAATCCGGAGGCGACGACGATCCTGCCGCTCTCCAGATCCACCGTCCGGACGCATTCCGCGTGCATCGGCAGCGCCAGCCCGGAGTCGAGCTCCAGCACGTCGTTCGCGATTCCCGGCGCGACCTCCCGGACTGCGCCGAGCCTCCGCCCGCCCTCCTCGACGACGTCGAGGCCGACGAGCTGGAAGACGTAGTAGCGGTCCGGCTCCGGATCGGGCAGCTGCGAGCGGAGCACGGCGAGCTCGCTCCCGCGCGCGGCGGGGCGATCGAGCTTGAGCACGAGCCGCCGCCCGGCTCGCTTGCGCGCCGCGACCGTCGCGGGGTCGCCGCCGACGTGCAGCTGCGCGCCCGGCTCGAAGAGTCGCTCGTTCTCGCTCGCGCCCTCGACCACGAACGACCCGTCGAGGCCGTGCGGCCGCCCGACCCGCCCGACCATGACCAGGTCTCTCACTCGACGATCTCGAGCAGGACGCGCCGATCCTCGTGCGCGCCGGCGGCGCGCACGAGCGTGCGCAGCGCCCGTGCGATGCGCCCGCCGCGCCCGATCACCCGACCGAGGTCCTCCGGCGCCACGCTGAGCCGCACGACGAGGTCGCCGTCCTCCTCGTCCTCCTCGACGCGGACGTCGTCGGGCTTCTCGACGAGCCGGCGCGCCAGGTACTCGACGAGCTCGCCGATCCGGGTCAAGCCAGGTTCTTCGCCTTCAGCAGCCGCGCGACCGCGTCGGACGGTTGCGCGCCCTTCGACAGCCAGTCCTTCACCTTCGCCTCGTCGAGCTCGATCAGCGACGGATCCGTCTGGGGGTTGTAGCGGCCGACGATCTCGATGAACTTGCCGTCGCGCGGAGAGCGCGAGTCGGCGACGACGACCCGGTAGATCGGGTTCTTCTTCGAGCCGACCCGGGTCAACCTCATCCGTACTGCCATCAGTCTCCTTTGTTA
>Ga0070741_10004935_pt1 | contig 30474 bp, 25 predicted proteins | sample Coa_R1_4_FD_66440 | JGI IMG/M metagenome (GOLD analysis project Ga0070741, IMG submission 66440) | Surface soil microbial communities from Centralia Pennsylvania, which are recovering from an underground coalmine fire - Coalmine... | ecosystem: Environmental > Terrestrial > Soil > Unclassified ... | reverse complement strand
GATCGAGCTCTTCATGCCGCCAGCGCGCGCCGGCGTCGTCGAGGGAATAAAAAATGTGAGAGCTGGCGACTTTACCCCTGGCGCGGTCGCCGGCTACGATATCGTCGCGGCCGTCGCCGTTGAAGTCGCCGACGCAGACTTCGTGGCCTTCCGTGAGCTGATCGTAGATCACCTGGCGCTTCCAGCCTCCCTTGCCGTCATCGGTGTAAACGACGACTTCGTTGCCGTGCCAGGGCTCGACCGCGGCTAAAAACCGGCGTTTGCCCAGGTGGGCGACTTTCACATCGCTGGTTCCGAGCCGCGGAGCCTCCTCCGTATCGTGGCCTTTTACGAGCAGCTTGTGCTCCCATTGCAACTTGTCGCCTTTGCCCGAAGCGGAGTGGAGGATCACGCCATCGAACCCTGCGGTCAGCAGTTGTTCGCGCTTGCCTGTTCCGTTCCAATGCACCACCCGGACCCGGTGTGTGATGCCGTTGAGCTGATCATCGATCATCAGGCGCTTCCAATCGCTGGACCAGTCTTTCGGCACCCGATAGAAAACCAGCGGCGTTTTGCCCTCGTACTTCGGGGCCACGTTGGTCGCGCCGATCAACGGAGCGTTGATCAGCTCTTTCTTGCCGTCGCCGTCAACATCGGCCCAGGCTATGTGGTGGGAGGTGGTGAGGGCGTCGATCCGCCTGGCTTTCCACAGTTGCTTCGGATCGCCCTGGTGCTGGAGCAGCCACACGAGTCCTTCGCTTTTGGCGGCTACCATGCTGAATCCACTTTCAATCGCCAGTTCGGGGACCCCGTCGCCATCGATGTCGTAAGCAGCTAGATTGACCATGCCAGTCATGTCGTCGATGATGACGTGCGGCTCCCAGGAAGGATTTTCGTACCATTTAAGCTGGCGCACCTGTTGCGTCATTCCGATCACGTCCGGCTTTCCGTCGTGATTCACGTCCACGACAATGACCGAGTAGCCGCCCGGAATTTTGGATTCAATGACATGGGCGCGGAACTGGACTTGCTGGCCGGCGGCGAGACCGGCAGCGCTGAGGAGAAGCAGAAGGATCCTCGACATAATGGCCTATAATAACGCCGGAGGCCGGGCTTGACAGCAGGAAAAAACGGCACTCGCCGCGCCGGAGCGGCCGGGCGCCGCGGGATGCCGGCTCCGGGCGGGGGGCTGCCGGCGGCGATTCGGCCCGGCTGGATCGGGAACCGGGCAGAAATCTCGCGGTCACACACAATTTCAATCGACCTGCCATGATAAAAACCACGGTTGTCGGCAGCTATCCGATCCCCCTCTGGCTCAATGGGAATCCATCCAGGGCGGCGTTGCGGGACGCCGTTATGGTGGTATTGAAAACACAGGAGCTGGCCGGACTCGATGTAATCGCCTCGGGCGAATTGGAACGCTTCGATCCCAGCCATCCTGAAACCAACGGCATGATTGATTACTTCGTGAGCCGCATGTCGGGCGTCGAGACACGGTACTCGATTTCGGATCTCGCCGCCTTCCGAGCCGATGCCGGCATGGGGTTCCGGAAGGCTCCCGCCGGGATCGTCCGCGGGGAGCCAGGAGAGGGGTCGCTCAACCTGCCCGGTGATTTCGAATTCGCGAGTGCTTTGACTCGTTCCCCTTTGAAATTTACTTGTACCGGCCCGCATATGCTCGCCAAGACCCTCGTGGACCGGCATTATCGCGATCCAGGAAGGCTTTCGATGGCCCTGGCCGCCGTACTGCGGAACCAGTTGGCCGCCGTTTGCTCCACGGCCACCCCCCCGGCGGTAATCCAGTTGGATGAAGCCAATATCAGCGGGCACCCCGAGGACCAAACCTGGGCGGTGGAAGCGATCAATCATGTTCTGGATGGGATTGCCGTCGAGCGGGCCGTGCATATCTGCTTCGGAAATTACGGCGGTCAGAGTGTTCAGAAAGGTTTCTGGCGAAACCTGCTGCCTTTTCTGAATGGATTGCACGCCGGGCACGCTGTGCTCGAATTCGCCCGCCGCGGCTATGAGGAACTGGCGGCCTTTCGCGACCTCGATCCTAAGATCGGCCTGGGACTGGGCGTGGTGGATATCAAGGACAATGAAATTGAGGCTCCGGACCTGATTGCTGCGCGGATTGAGCAGGCGTTCGAGGTTCTGGGCGAAGGGCGGGTAAAGTGGGTTCACCCGGACTGCGGGTTCTGGATGCTGCCGCGCAACGTGGCCGACGGAAAGATGCGTGCGCTGGTCGAGGGGCGGAACCTGTTCTACGGCCGCGGAATCCACAATTTGTTTACAGCCGGTCCGGCTCGGGCGATATAGAATCGCTGCTGACTAAACGCGCTATACTAAGTGTTTGATATCGCGCTACGGGGAGAGATTTCCCATGGCTGCCGTTCCGAGCTGCGCAGCGGAAACTCGCGGCGGAGGGTTGTGATGAGACGCTATGGCAAGTTCGTAGCCTTGGTGGTAATCGTACTCGGGACCTTGGTGTGGCTCGCTCTGGCCGGCATCAACGAGAGCAAAACCTACTACATAACCGTATCGGAACTGCAAGCGATGCAGGATAAGGCGCTGGACAAGCGCCTGCGCGTGGCGGGCGACGTGGAGCCCAACTCGATCCGGCGCAGCGCGGACCGGGTAGAATTCGTCCTTTTGCAGGACAATCGAAGGCTGAAAGTCGTATATACCGGGCGAGACCCCCTGCCCGATACGTTCAAAGACAGAGCGCAGTGTCTGGCCGATGGGCGACTCGGCCGTGATGGAGTATTTGAGGCGAAGAGGATACAGGCCAAGTGCGCTTCCAAATATGAAGCCATGCCCGGCGGCCAGCCGTCGGCCAACCGGCAAGAGCCGCAGCGGTCGAGCTGATTCGAGCAAGCCTGGCGCAAATTTATGGAAAACCTTGGATCGTTAGCCCTCCTGCTGGCTTTCTGCCTTTCCATTTACACAATCCTGGCGGCGCTGGTCGGCAAATGGAAGAAGAAACCGTATCTGTCGCTCAGCGCGGAGCGAGGTGTGCTGGCGATCTGGGGGTTGGTGACTTCGGCCGCCGCGATCCTGATCTATCTACTTTTCGCCAATGACTTCCGGCTCAGCTTCGTGGCCGCGCACAGCAACCGCGATTTGCCGGCCATATATAAGTTTGCGGCCTGGTGGGGCGGCCAGGAAGGATCACTGCTGTTCTGGCTCTGGATCCTCAGCACGTATTGTGTGGTTTCCGTCTACTGGAATCGCCGCAAGCATCGGGATATGATCGCCTATGTCATCGCGATACTCGGCGGCATTGAAACATTTTTCTTGGTTTTGGTCAATTTCGTCGCCAATCCCTTCAGAGTTCTGACATCGGCCGGGCAAATCATGGCCGTGCCGGACGGCCAGGGACTGAACCCCCTGCTGCAATATTGGACCATGGTGATCCATCCGCCCATGCTGTATCTGGGCTACGTTGGTTTTTCCGTTCCGTTTGCTTTCGCCATGGCATCGCTCATCACCCGCCAGAAGGGCGACGGATGGATCGGAACCACGCGGATCTGGACGATGGTGACATGGCTGTTTCAGACCTGCGGCATCTGCCTCGGGATGCGCTGGGCGTACGCCGTGCTCGGCTGGGGCGGCTATTGGGAATGGGACCCTGTGGAGAATGCGTCCCTGCTGCCCTGGATCACGGCGACTGCCTTTTTGCACTCGGTGATGATGCAAGAGAAGAAGGGCATGATGAAGGTGTGGAACATGGTGCTGGTCTCCGCAACCTTCTTCCTGTGCATTTTCGGCACGATGCTGACTCGCAGCGGCCTGGTCAGTTCCGTACACGCCTTCGCGGAAGGTCCCATCGGGAAATATTTCGTTACTTTCCTGGCGATCGGCATCGCGGGAACCATTTACCTGATTCTGAACCGGCTGGATTACTTGAAGAGCGAAAATCAGCTCGAATCGGTGGTCTCGCGCGAGTCGAGCTTTCTGTTTAACAACCTGGTCCTCCTCGGGTCCTGCTTCGCCGTGCTGTGGGGAACGCTGTTCCCGGTGATCAGCGAATGGGTGACCGGCTCGAAGATCAGCGTGGGGCCGCCCTTTTTCAACCGCGTGAACGTGCCCATCGCGCTGTTTCTGCTGTTCCTGACCGGCGTAGGGCCGCTGTTTGCCTGGCGGCGCACATCGGTTGAGAGCCTCAAGCGGAATTTCCTTTGGCCCTCAGTGGCGGCGCTGGCGCTGGGCGCGCTGCTGCTGGCGGCGGTGACTCGCAATTTCTATGCCCTGATGTCTTTCATGCTGTGCACGTTTGTCGGCGTAACGGTTCTGGCCGAGTTTTATAGGGGCGCGCGGGCTATCCAGGCGAAAAACGGCGGGTCGCTTCTTGGCTGCGCGGTCGAGTTGACCCACCGTAATACCCGCCGCTACGGCGGCTACATCGTACATTTGGGCATTGTGATCATGTTCATCGGCTTCACCGGCCAGGTGTTCAGCCGCGAGGCCCAGGATGCATTGCAAGTCGGCGACACCCTGCAAGTCGCCCCCTATGCGTTCCGCATCGCCGATATCAAGCAGGGCGAGAACGGGAATTACGCGTACGAAACAGCCACGATCGAGGTTTCGAAAAACGGGCAGCCGCTCGGTAAAATGTATCCCGAACGCAGGCTGTATCGCGCGAGCCAGCAGTTGACTTCAGAGGTGGCCATCCGGCCGCGGCTGAGCGAGGATCTCTACATTTCGTTCGCCGGCAGGACCAATGATGGCTCTAAGCCGGTCTTTCAAGTATTTGTCAATCCATTGGTGAACTGGGTGTGGTTGGGCGCGTTCGTCGTGATACTGGGAACTCTGACCGCTCTAGTGCCTAGCAAAGTCAAGCTGTCCTACGCTCGCACGCAGGTAATCGCTACGGCAAAAACACATGAGGTTTTGGCGGAAAGATAACGAAGCGGCGGCCTGGGGATTGCCGGGCGGCAGGATCAAAACCCCCAACGCGGCCGCGTGGATAGCCGGCTGCGTCTGTGCCATCGTCCTACTCGGTGTCGGGCTTTCGGCGCAAACCGTGAGCACGGGCGACCCGATGCACAAGCGGCTCCGGGCCATCGGGCAAAAGCTGCAATGCCAATGCGAGCCGTGCGGCAAAACCGTCGGCGATTGCGATATGGGGGGCTGCCGCTATCGCGACCAGGTAAACAGCGAAATCCGCCCGATGCTGGACTCCGGGATGGACGAGGCCGCCATTTTGGCGAAGCTTCGAGAGAAGTTTGGGACCTTGATCTTGGCTTCGCCGCCAGCCCAAGGCTTCAGCCTGCTGAGCTGGATCATGCCTTTTGCAGCTCTGGCGGCGGGGTTGATCGTGATCCGCATGGTGCTGAAGCGATGGATGCGGCCTGAACCGGCGGCCACCGTCGCTGCCGGGAGCCAGACGGGCGCCGGCGCGCCCTCCAGCCTGCTGCTGGAAAAGTACCGTGACGAGATCGAAAAAGAGCTGGAAGAAGCCGAGTGACACGGCGGAGGATGCGACCTGCCTAGCGCCAGCCAGGTGGAGCAAATAGACATTTGATGATTTTTGCCGCCGCTGCCGTTTTGATCGTTGCGGTCCTGGCGTTCACTCTGGTGGTCCGCCAAAAGGACTTGCCCCAGCCCGAACCGGTTTCGCCCACCCTGCACTTGGAAGAGAAGAAGAAGGCGATCTACGACAATCTGCGGGATTTGCAGTTTGAATACCGTATGGGCAAGCTCTCCGACGAGGATTACGCGGCGACCAAGCTCGAGTTGCAGCGCGAGCTGGCTGCTGTGCTGGCGGAAATCGACAATGTCTTGAAGAAAACGGCGCAGAAGCCGGCGGAGGGAGCCGGGACCGTGCGCCCGCAGGAAGCGGGAGCGGCGCGAGCGCACATGAAGAGCCCGGCAAAGTGCGTCTGCCCGCACTGTCTCGCTGAGTTTCCGCAGCCCATGAAGTTCTGCGGCGAATGCGGGCAGGCCATTGCAGCTACGTCATGAAAGCAGCCAGTTTCAACATCCAGATCAGGAGAAAACTCCTGCCGCTGCGCCAGGACGAGGATATGGGGGCTCAAAGAAGGCGGCCAGGGGCCGCTGTTCTGCCGCTGTTTCGCCGGGGCTTGGTGTGCGCTCTTCTGCTGGCGACCCCGGCCGCCGCCGCGGTCGAAGGTGTCGTGATCAACGGCACCACAGGCCGCGAGCAACCGGGCGTGGAAGTGACTTTGATCAAGCTCGATCAGGGCATGGTCCCGGTGGGGACAACCAAGAGCGACGCCGCAGGGAAATTCCGGTTTGCGGTTGACGCCGAGCCTGGCGCTCCGATGCTGCTGCGCGGCGACTTTGAAGGCGTCAACTACAATCAGATGATTCCTCCCGGATCCCGCGCCGCCGATGTGCGGCTGACCGTTTACCGGTCCGCGCCGGCTCGCGACACGGCCGGGGCTCCCGAACAGAGGATCATTCTGCTCGAACCCTCGGGCGGACAGATGATTGTCAGCGAATTTTACGTTTACCGGAACAACGCGCAGCCGCCGGTTACTTACGTTGACCCCAAACAGGGCACGCTGCGCTTCTATCTGCCGCCGGCGGCGAAGGGCGTAGTGCAAGTGAACGCCACGGGTCCTGGCGGCATGCCGCTGAAGCAGACGGCCGAGAAAGCCAATCAACCCGATTTCTACAAGGTCAATTTTCCGATCAAGCCGGGCGAGACTCGTCTGGATATCACCTATCTCGTGCCGTATCACTCCCCATTGGAATTCGAGGTTCGCAGCGCTTATGACTGGCTGACGACGCGGGTAGCTGCGCCCAGCGGCGTGACTCTCCAGGGGGAAGGCATGGAGGCTCTCCCCGAAAATCCGCAGATCAAAGCGTCCATTTTCGGCCTCCCGGAAGCGAAGTCTTATAAGATGACGATCTCGGGGGAAGGGAGACTGTCGCGGGGCGAGGAGCAGGGGGGCGAGCAGAACGCTGATTCGATTTCCATCTCTCCGGCGCCGATCAACAACAAGCTCTGGCTGGTGCTCGGCTTTGCGATGGGGATTCTGGCGCTCGGCTTTTATGCTCTTTACAACGCCGGGCCGGGCGGCGCGGCAGAGGCCGCGGCGCAGAGTGCGGGCAAGCCGCAGGCAATGTCAATGAAAAACGCCGGCCCTTCGCAGCAGAAGAGTTCCCGCGCGCGAAGCAAGCGCAAGGCATGAGGGCCGCCCCGCTGATCTCGGCTAAGGGAGTCTGGAAATTTTACGGCGATTTCGCCGCGCTGCGCGACATCAATCTTGATGTGGCCCCGGGAGTCACGCTGGCGCTGCTCGGCCGCAACGGCGCCGGCAAGACGACTCTTCTGCGGATGTTCGCCGCGCTCTCCAGCCCCTCGCGCGGAAGTATTACCATTTCCGGCGCGGCCGCTGGAGCCGAGGAGACTCTACGCAGCCCCGCGCAACGGCGCCGGATCGGCGTCATCGGCCACAGTATTTGGATCTACGACGACTTGACGGCTGCCGAGAACCTTGAGTTTTTCGCCCGTCTTTACGGCCCTCACGCCCCGCACGACAAAATCGACCACTGGCTGGAGACGACGGGCCTCGATCACGTGCGCAACCGGCAGGCGCGCGAGTTCTCGCGCGGCATGCGGCAGCGGCTGGCGATTGCGCGAGCCTTTTTTCACGATCCGGAAATTCTTCTGCTCGACGAACCTTTCACGGCTCTCGACGACCGGGCCGCCGCGTTGTTATCGCGCCTGATCGAGCAAGCCCACGCCTCGGGACGCACCGCCGTCATCAGCACCCATAATTTGCGCGAGGCCCTGGCGCTGGCGACGGACGTGGCCATTCTCGATCGCGGACGGCTTGCCTTCCGAGGCCCCAGCACCGCTGAGCTCCGTGCCGCGCCCGAAGATTTTTACCGCACATATACGGAGCCGCGGGCCTGATGGATGTGCTGCGCGGAACCCTTATCATCGCGCTCAAGGACCTGCGCGTCGAACTGCGCAGCAAGGAAGTCATCAACGCAGCCCTGTCGTTCGCACTGGTGATCCTCCTGCTGTTCAGCTTCGCGTTCGATCCCTCCGCCGAGGAGACCCGGGAGATTGCCGGCGGGCTTTTGTGGCTCGTATTCATCTTTGCAGGAATTCTAGTGCTGAACCGCAGCTTCGCCCGGGAAACCGTAAATGATTGCCTGGATGGGCTGGTGGCTTCTCCCCTTTCCGGCGCGCCTATCCTGCTGGGCAAAGCGGTGTCGAACACGGTTCTGCTCCTGGTGCTGGAGCTGGTCACGCTGCCCATCTTCGGCATCTTTTACAATGTGCGGTGGACCGTGGGACTGGGCTGGTTGCTGCTGGTGCTGCTGCTCGGCACCTGGGGTTTGACCGTCGTGGGCACCCTTTTCAGCGCGTTGACAGTGAACGTCTCCCTTCGCGAGGCGATGCTGCCGCTGCTCGTGTTTCCGATTACACTGCCCATTCTGATGGCAGCGGTGCAATTGACGACGACCCTGTTTTCCGGCGAGCCCATTGCGCCCGATATGATTTGGCTGCGCGTGCTCATCGGCTGCGACATTATTTTCACCGTACTGGCCGGGGCGCTCGTGGAAAGCGTACTGGTGGGATGAAGATATGAAGAATCGGTCCAGCGCGATTCTGGCCGCGGTGAGCGGTGTGATGCTGGTCATCACGCTGTATCTGACATTTCTGTGGGTTCCCATGGAGAGGACCATGGGCGTCGTGCAGCGGATCTTTTATTTTCACGTACCGCCGTTTTTCGTCGCCAGCCTGGCGATTCTGGCCGGCCTCGTGGCCAGTATCCGTTTCCTGATAACCCGCGATTACCGGTTCGACGACCTGGCCGTCTCCGCCATCGAGGTAGGCTGGGTTTTCGACAGCATCAATCTGGTCATGGGGCCTTTTTGGGCTCGGCCGGTATGGGGCATCTGGTGGACCTGGGACGCGCGGCTGACCTCCGCGTTCGTCCTGTGGCTAATGTTTGCCGGGTACCTGATCTTGCGGCGGGCGGTGGCCGACCCAAGCGCGCGCGCGGTGATGTGCTCCGTTGTGGTTATCTTCCAGGCGGTCGGCGGCGTGATTGTTTATATGGCTAACCGCTGGTGGCGCACCCAGCATCCCCAGCCGGTAATGGCGGGCGGCCAGGGCTCGGGCCTTGACCCAAGAATGTGGTACGTGTTTCTGTTCTCCCTGGCCACCATGCTGGTACTCTTCGGAGCTTTGCTGCAAATCCGGCGGCGGCTGGAGCGGTTGCGGCGGGAAATCGACGGCCTGCGGCGCACCGTGCACTCGGAGGCGTAAAGAAAGATTTATATGGAAGAAAACTTCAAATGGCTTTGGTATGCGTTCTCTGCGGCCTGGGTTCTAGTGGTCGCGTACTTGTTCAGCCTGGGCCGCCGCGAAAGCAAGCTGCGCGATGAGCTGGAATCTCTGAAGTCCATGATCGAGGAGAGGCAGCGGAAATAGTCGCCCGCCGCAGCCAGAGAATCCGGGCCATTCCCATGCGGCCGGAACCGGGCGTCCCCCCGGGCTTCCCGAAGCCTGCTCAAAACAGACGGAGGCTGCGGCGAGCAGCACGCCAAAGAGCCCGACCCGAAAGCAGAAGGATCAAGACAAACCCGCCCAAGCTGGCGGTCACCACAATCAGCCGGGTTCGCGGCGAAGCATAGCTGACGGGCAGCGTTTCGGGATCGGGCCCGGTCGTAAGCGTCACGTCCATTTCCACGCGGCAGCGGCGGTGAGTCTCCGGAGGGCTGTTGATGACCACGGCATAGCGGCCTGACTCGGGCAATTGCACTTGCAGGGTCCCCTCGCGGCGGTAGCTCAGGAAGGCGAGATCCTGATGGGGCTGATGCTGGCGAAGGCGCTCGAATTGGTCTTGCTTTTCCACTGCCACCCGGATGCCGGGGAATCTTTGAGGCGACCGCACTTCAAACTCCACACGGAGCCGCGCCCCGGCTTCCTTGGTGGGAATCTCGAAGTAGCGAGATTCACCCGAATCTACGTCGAAGCTGTAATTGAAGGTTTCGCGATGCTGGGCGGCCGCGCCGGCAGTTGCGAAAGACGTTAGCCAGGCCAGAAAGCTTACCCAGCCCGCGCAGGAGCGTCTTACCATATACTCTAGATTGTAGGCCCGAAAGCGGTCCTGGGCTGATCCGGCTTTGCCACCATGACTGAATCGGATTCCCTAAATTACCGACCGGCTCTATCGGCTTCTTTCTTCCGGCCGAGATGGAAAACCGCCATCGAATGGGCGGCAGCCCTGGCAATGGCCGCGCTGTGGCTCAGCGCTGGCCTGTGGAAGTTGAGCGACCTGAGCGGCTGGCAGGTAAAACTGACGCAGATGCTGGTGCCGCACGGCATCAGCATGGCGGGCGCCGTGTTCTTTGGCGCTGCGGAAACGTTCGCGGGCATCCTGCTGCTGGCCCCCCAATGGAGGCGCTGGGGGGCGTGGCTTTCGGTTTTTCTGCTTTCTGCCTTTATGATCTACATCGGCGTCCACTACCGCGCTCTCACCGGCGCCGATTGCAGTTGCTTCCCGTGGCTCAAGCGGGCCATCGGCCCGATGTTTTTCGTCGAGGACGGCGCCATGATGGCGGTGGCAGTGCTGGCCGGCGCCATGGCCGGCAGGTCGCGCGGCGGTGGCAAAGCCAGCGCGATGCTGGGGCTGGTTCTGTTGCTGGCCGGAGCTTCCGTGGCGATGGACCGCGTACGAGGCCAGGGCGTGACGGGCCCGGAGTCAATCACCGCCGGCGGCAAGCAGTTCTCTTTGCGGGAAGGCCGGGTCTTCCTTTTCTTCTTCAATCCGTATTGTCCGCATTGCTTCCAGGCCGCTCAGGCGATGTCGGTCTTGAGCTGGCAGGCGGCGATCATCGCAGTCCCCACGCAGGCGATGAATGATGCGCCGGGATTTCTACAATCCTCCGGGCTTACCAGCGCGCTGCTTTCACCAGATCTCGAAAAACTGAAACAGTCCTTCCCATTCCAGGACACACCGTACGCTGTCGCTCTCGAAAATGGGCGCCTGGTCGATAAAGTTACGTTTTTCGACGAGCCGGATCTCGGAAAACAACTGAGAAAGGCCGGATTTATCAAGTAACCGGCGGCAGCAAACGCCCGGCCGGCGCGCCCCGTCCCGAACAATCGGCATCACCGCTGCCGCCCTTGCGCCGCTTACGGCCGAACGGAGGGCTGCGGGTTATTCGTATCTGAGCGCCTCAATCGGATTCAGCCGTGATGCCTTGATGGCAGGGAAAATCCCGCTGAGCAGGCCCACAACGGCCAGCAAACCAATCGAACGCAGCGTGGTGATCCAGGACATTTGCAAGTGGATGTCGGCGCGGCCCGAGTCATCATTCCAGGTCTGGCCCAACAACGGCAGCACCCCAACAAAGTGGACCACGACATAGGAAACTCCCAGACCGATGAGGCCCCCGGCTGCTACGATTACCAGGGCTTCGAGGAGAAACTGGATTCGGATTTGCCGGCGTGTGGCGCCGATCGCCATGCGGACGCCGATCTCGCGGGTCCGCTCTTGGACTGATACGAGCATGATATTCATCACCCCGACGCCTCCGATGCCCAGCGTCAGGGCGCCCACTACGATGAGCAAAAGCTCGATGCCAATGGTAATCCCATCGATGACCGGGCGGACTTGTTCGCGGCTGAAAATCTGCACGGCGCGCTCGTCGCGCGGCGAAAACCGCTGGCGGCGCGCCAAAATTTCGCGGAGCTGGCGAACGGCGGCGGCGCTGAAGCTGCGGGCGACCGGCTCCGCGACAATAACGCTCAGATAACGCGTATCCCAAAGATCGGCGCCGGCGGTCAAAGGGATGAAAACGGACTCGTCATCCGAACGGAAGTAGCTGGAGAAGCTGAGTTTCTTTTCCATCCAGCCGATGACGATAAAACGGGCGTTGTTCAGCAGAATCGCCTGCCCTATCGGGTCGATATTTCCGAACAGCTTGCGCCGCGCCTCGCTGCCGAGAAACACCACGCGCCGGCGCTGGGCCAGATCCTCGTCGCTGATAAACCGGCCCTCGGCCGGCGTTTCGTTGCGGATTTCCCCATAGCAGGGATGCACGGCGCGCACGCCGACGCTGGCCTGCCGCACTCCGTTGACCGCCTGCGCCGGCTTAAAAAGCTCCGGGCTGGCGCTGCGAATCAGCGTGCCGTCTTCGCGGATGCGGCGTACATCTTCGAGCTCCAGCCGGATCTTTCTCCCCGCGCGCTCGCCTCCGGCCTGCTGACTTGTCTGGCCGGGCCAGACCATAATCACGTCGGGCCCGAAGGCGTCGAAGGCGCGAACTACGGCCTGGCGGAACCCATCGCCATAGGACTGCAACATGCTCACCGCCGTGATGCCCCAGACAATTCCCAGTACCGTGAGACACGACCGGAAGATGTTGCGCCGAAGAGCCATCGCGGCTTGCCGAATCAGTTCCATAACGTCTCAGACCTGCCCACCTTCCAGAAAACGGCGTATAAAATGGGAGCGGCTTTCTTCACCGCTCATATCGCAGCGCCTCAATGGGGGTCATATCGGCGGCGACTTTCGCCGGATAAAGCCCGCTCGCGACGCCGACAAGGGTCAGCACCAGGGAAGCGAACAAACCCACCCACGGCGTGACCATCAAGCCCGCGAAATATTGCGGCATGGGAAGCCGGTTCACGGCGAGGCAGATCCCGTATCCGATCGCCAGACCGGCGCCGCCGCTTACCAGAGTGAGCAACAGCGCTTCGCTGAAAAACTGGATTAGGACCACGCGTCGTGTCGCCCCGAGCGCCTTCCTCAAGCCGATTTCGCGCGTGCGTTCGGTGATCGACACCAGCATGATATTCATAACGCCGATGCCGCCGAGAAGAAGCGTGATGACGCCAACCACGCCCATGAACAGTTCCATAGAGTCGAAAACCCGGCTGAAAATCCTCGCGCTCTTAATCGTGTTCCAGACAAAAACAGCGTCTTTATCAGCAGGATCAAATTGATGTAGGCGCGCGAAGGCGCGGCGGAGCTCGGCTTCGGCCTCTTCGTGGCGGCTGACGGACACCGGCGTGGCGACCACGCGATCTACGCTATTGGGGGCGGCCGGGGGCAGACTGGGGAAGTCGGTGCTGACGGCGGCCAGCGGGACGAAGATCTTCTGATTATCGGGACCGTCGTAGTTGGAATCCTGGTCTTTCCGCGCGAGAACCCCGATCACCTGATAGGGAAAATCGCCCACCTGGATCGTTTCGCCGACAGCGTTGCGGGACGCGAATAACTGTTTGCGTACCTCGTCGCCCAGCACCGCCACGCGCAGGCGCATCTGCTCGTCGGCGTAGGTCCAGAAGCGCCCTTTGGCGACGTCAAGCGACCGGATATCCTGAAAAAAAGGCAGGGCTCCGGTAACCCGAAAGCTTCCGCTGTTATAAGCCGACCGGACGTAAACGCCCGGACGGCCAAGCTCCGGCGTCAACTGGGCGACATCCGGACAATCGCGGCGGACTGCATCCAGGTCGGAGAGCTGGAAGAAAATGCGGCGCCCGGCCCGCAGGCCTCCGGCCTGCATCGACGTGCGGCCGGGAAAAGCGATAAGGATATCTTTGCCGAGAGTGCGCTGGGCCGCAGCCTGACCCATTTTCAGGCCTTCGCCTGCCGCAATCATCAGCGTGATGGACAAGATGCCCCAGGCGATGCCAAACATGGTCAGAAAACTGCGCATTTTGTTGGCTGCTAGGGCGCGCAAGGTCTCGGCAAACAGTTCCCGCCAGCGCATACGGATTACTACGGAACGGCAGGGCGCAGGGTTCCCCGCGGAGGGACGCTCTCGGCCGTCCGGTTGGCAGCGCCAACGTAACCATGTTAGACTCATAAATTCGAGGTCGGAAAGCAGAGCTATGGCGCAAGCGTGTGAACTTTGTGGCAAGAAACCCATGACCGGGCACCGGATCAGCCACGCCCACAATCTGACCAAGCGGCGCTGGCTGCCGAATTTGCAGCGCGTACACGCCGTCGTCGGCGGCGCTCACAAGACCATTCGCGTTTGTGTTTCCTGCATCCGTAGCGGGAAGGTGAAGAAGGCGTAGTGGTTGCCGTTTCCGGAAAAGATCCCCGTTAAAATCAGTTCAGAGGCTGCCGGCTACGTCAGCATCACGCCTGTGGTGGCCGAGCAGATGCGGGCGCCCGACTTGATCGAGCACATCCTGCGGGTGGCCGGCAAGGATGTGGCGCGAGCCCAGGAGATTCTCCGGCAAGGAATCGTCGTCAGCGGCGCTTCGCGGATCCGCTGGAGTCCGATCGAAGCTTCTTCGGAGGAGATTGCCGGAGCGTTCGCCGCGTTTCCCGACCCAGAGCCCGGGCGTCCTTTCGATGCATCGAAATGCGTGCGCGCCGCTCTTGAAGGCGGGCGCGCCGTGATTGAACTGCCGCGCGAGGCCGCTTCCCGGAAGCGGTGGTTCCGGCGGCAAAGTTTCTGGGAAACCCTCATGGAAACCGCGTCCCGCCTTCCATTAAAGTATCAGCAGTACTCTTATGGCGATCGAGCCGATGTGTACCGCGGGGAACTGCCTTTGGAACCGGCGAGGATCCTGCGGGAGCGGGCCTGGATGCTCCGTTACGCCTCGCTCGAGATGCAAGTGCGGGAGTATGCTTACGACCGGATCGGGCTCTGGGTGGCCCGGTAACGCTAGCGCTTCGCTTGAAGTCTTCCGAGCGCAATGTCTGGGCGCGTTCGATCCGGCGTACCGCTTGCGTACTGGACGGGAAAGTTTGAAGCAACCCTGCTTCGCTCTGCGGCCGGCGCTCAAGCATGGAGAAGCGCTCCCGAGAGCTCCGGACCGGGGAAATCCGATCCTACTTTTGGCCGCCAACCGGCACTTCCACCGTCCCGGTGTCTTGACCGAGGATACGGATTGTGCCGCGGCGCGGCGTCTTCCCCGCCGGGCTCGGCCGGTCCGCTCCCGAGACCGCGACGTTTCCGCCTGAGACGGCAGGGCCGCCGAAGCGGCGAGCCGAGGCGTTCTTCGCAGAGGCTTGCATCTCGGCGTAGACTTTCCTGACTTCCTGCTCGGTGAGCGAGAGGCTGACATTCACAGTGGATGCCTGCGGCTTGATCTCGATCCGGCGCAACGCATCCAGCGCTTCTGGCTTTGCCTGCTGGCTGAGGGCGGCCAGTGCCAGCAAACCCTGAACGGCCGCTGCCAGGTTTTTCCCTGCCTCGGCCGATTTGGCGCGCAGACCGACTTGTAAACGCAATCCGCCGGAGAAGGAAACGCCGAGATCCAGGCCTCTCAAATTCGAGAGAATCTCCGGCGAGGGGACAAAGGCGGCGGAAGTCCCGGAACCGCGCGCTTGCGGTGGAGGGGGTTGAAAGCCGCCGGGAGGAGCGTCGATCAGGAGCCACAGGTCGTTTTGTTTGGCCAAGACTTCCGCGCGGTCGAGCAGCGTGGTCCTGGTTTTTCCCGCCGGCTGGGGCGCGGACGGAGCCGCCAGCCTGTCCAAGGCCGCCATCATCTCCTTGCGGTCGCCGATCAGAATGGTGCCCTCATCGAGCATGGCGACGCGGGTTTGCGGCGGGCTGACGCCGGGCGGTGTCATTAACAAAACCCGCCGGTAGATCTCGCCGTGGCCTCGCAGCAGCCCCTGCATCCGCGTGCGGTCAAAACGGCCCCTGACGATCGCCAGAACCGGCGTCTGGCGGCCCGCTGCAACGTCGCGGGCTGTGGAGCCGGCGACGTACACGGCATCGATGTCTTCCAGGATTACGGATTCGGCGTCCGCCGCGTCCGCCGACGCCGCAAGACCCGAGACCGCGAGTTGCTTTTTCAAAATGTCCGCCGGCAGCAGGCTGAGCGCTTTGCGCCATTGGACGCCCAACAGAAAGCCGCTCTCGGGCCGTAACAAGCCCCGTACCGCAGGATCGAGGCCTCCGCTATTTTCCTGCGAGAATCCCGCAATCGTGAAGAGAGCAGCCGCCAGAAGGGTAGAAACAATGCGCATGCCGGTCCGCCAACCAAGGTACCGCGGTAAAGCCGGCAAAGCTACACTTCGATCACCTAAATTCCACGTACGCTTCCACCTTAGTACTCCCGTTCTCGAACGGGGATGCTCTTTTTTGAACTTGGCGCCCCGGTTGAAGGCCGGGGCCTGTTGTACCAGGGCAGACCGGCCGGATCGGTTCAATCGTAAAAGCTTCCTGAAACTCCCTGGAAGCCCCGGGCGGCCTGCCGTAGAACCCACTTGATCACGCGACCGTCGTTGTAGCAGTACCCCAGGTTATGATTCAGCGTAGAAAAACAGTGGGTCTGGCAGGACTGCTTCATTTCATTGAGCTGCTTCACCTCGAATTTCGGGTTCTCGATAGCGCCCCAATCATACGTAGCGGAATACATCGGGAAGCAGGGGGCCAGCGTGCCGTCCACCCGGATAATCAGCGAGTTCTGGCCGGCGCGGCAGTTCCACGGCTCGACTTTGCCGCGCATAAAATCGCGCATGTCTTGCAGCCTCCTCACAGAGTTGACCATCTTATAGCCGGCGCGGTTCTTCTCGATAATCCAGTCGATAAGCCCGTCCACTTTGGGCCAATCCTCAGGCCGGATATAGGTGTCATTTTCTTCGAGGTGCTGGAAGTGGTCCTGCTCGATCATGGGCGATTCATTGATGTGGTAGTCGGTGGCAATACCGTTATCGTGAGCAATCTCGGTGAGCTGTTTGACGTCTTCCAGATTATTGCGGCAAATGTTGATATTGAAGAACACGCAGTAGCCGTACTTATACTGTTTGCGAATCAGGTAGTCGAAATACTTACGGACAGGATTCAGGGCTTTCGGCAGGCCCGGCTTTTCGTCCACTACGTCCACCGCGAAGTTCACGATCGCCACGCCGGCGTCGGCTATGCGGTCGATCACATCCGGGCGCAGCAGCCGCGCGTTCGTGGGCAAATATACCCAGAACCCTTTTTTGGCCGCGTAGTACACGACCTTGTGCACAAATTGAGGCCGCAGCAGGGGCTCGCCGCCCATAAGCGCCAGCACCCGGCAAGTGGTCGTGTGCAGCCAATCGATCGACCTCTTGGCGGTATCCTCGCTCATCCCCTTTACGTGATTGTCAAACGCCCAGCAGTAGTAGCAGTCGAGATTGCATTTCCATTCGGTGAAGAGATAAGCGATGATGGGGTGAAAATCTCCCGGCAGAATCCGAGATTTGAAATAAGGAAACAGCCAGCCGCGCATCGCCCGATAAACGAGCGGCGCCGTCCACCGGCGGCGGTAAGGAGAAGCACCCGGCCTGTGCGCGGGAACATAGTCTCCATGGTCGCCCAACAGTTCCGGATGCTGGGGGAACACCGGGTCGGGCAGCTTTTGCGGTTCGGCCGCAGGAAGCGGCGCCGGTGGTCTGGGGGCCTGTTTTCGAAGCAGATCGTGCAGAGTCACATCCAGCCGGAAAGGCGGAATACCGCCGGCTGGATCATGTTGCTGGAACGCTGTAGCCATAGAATCCTCCTGAACGAAGTTTCAGCGAACATTTTGGGGAACTCTTTGACCGAGCGGCAGTCTAGGCGCCAACACCGCATACCTGCGCTCAGAATCTATGAATATAAAAATGGTACCACCTTGAAGAATTCTGTCTCAACCGGCAAGGCGGAGCCTGCCGGATCGTTCTTCACGATGCAGTCCCGCTTCTGTACGGAGACCGCCAGGATAGGGCACAGTCTTTATCCAGCCCGCCCTAGCGGATTCTGGAAACAGACTGCTGGTCTTCCTGAATAAGGATGAATTGATTGACGGGGAGGTTGGAAAGAACCTGATGCGCTCCGCTGGGCCAGTCGATCTCCAGCAAATCTACTCTGGCGTCGCGGCCCAAACCGAAGGTCAGCGGCAATTCGCTTTGAGAGCAATAGCTCGACCCGCTGTGGACGCTTTGCCATTGCGATCCCGAAGCTGACCGCAGGCGGACGACCGCGCCGATGCCATCGCGGTTCGACCTGCTGCCCCTCGTCTTGATGCGGAGAAAATTGTTCCGGTTTCCACCGTCATTGCGATACAGATATGCCGGGCCGCCGTTGGTGGTGATCAGGATATCCAGGTCGCCGTCGAGATCGTAATCGGCGTAAGCAGCCCCTCGAGCGACGATCGGCCGGCGAAGAAACGGCCCGACCTGGTCGGTAGCCAGCTCAAATCTTCTCCCTCCCAAATTGTGAAACAGCAGCGGCGGCTGTTCGTAGTGGACTTTGGGCTGCACGCGGTTGATTTCGTCCTCAATGTGCCCGTTGGCGGTGAAGATGTCAGGGTGGCCGTCGAGGTCGTAATCAAAAAAGAAAAGACCAAAAGTAAGCGAGAGCAGGCTCGCGCGGCCGACGGCGCTCGCAGGAGCCTCGTCCACAAAGAGAGCCTTCCCTTCGTTGTGATACAGGGCCAACATCTGGTTGGAGAAATTGCCGACCAGAAGATGCGGGCGGCCGGAGCGATCATAGTCGGCGGCGTCCACTCCCATCGCGCCCCGGGCTACGCCATCTTCTCCGAAGGCGACTCCGGCAGCCACGCCTATATCGGTAAAGGTCCCGTCGCGGTTGTTGCGATAGAGCTTGTTTGGCTGGGTGTCGTTGGCGACGAACAGGTCCGGCCAGCCGTCGCCGTCAAAATCGAGGACCGCCACTCCCAGCGATTTGCCAGCCGGGTCGGCGATACCCGCTTTGCGGGACACATCCTCAAATTTTCCGCCGCCGAGATTGTGATAGAGCTTCGCGGGCAGGCCCTTGTACGATTCGGGCGTGCAGTATGATTTGGTGCGCCCGTCGAGAGAACACCAGAGATCGGTCTGGGGCGACCACTGGACGTAGTTGGCCACGAACACATCGAGCTGGCCGTCCCGATCATAATCAAACCAGGCGGCGCTTGTGCCAAAGCCGGCATTGTTGATTCCGGCGGCGCGCGTCACATCGCGGAATGTTCCATTGTGTTCGTTGTGAAGCAAGCGGTCGCCGTCGAGAGCGGTGATGTAGAGATCCTGCCAGCCGTCGTTGTCATAATCGCCGACTGCAACGCCCATGGCGTGCATCTCTATCGCCAGGCCCGCTGCGGCGGTCACGTCGGTGAAAGAACCGTTTCCATTGTTGCGATAAAGAGCCGGATACGAATGCCGCGCCGCGCTTGCCGCCGGATTCCAATCCTTGCCGTTCAGGAGGAGAATATCCGCATAGTTGTCATTGTTGAAATCCAGGAAGGCGCATCCGGAGCCGAGAGTTTCGGGAAGATATTTTTTGCCCGAACGGCCCGTATTGTGGCGGAAGCGGATGCCGGCAGTCGTGGTTACATCGGTAAATTGAACTCCCGCCGGCGCCGCGGCAATGACCACGCAGCAGGCGGCCAGAAACGCGCCCAGTCCCATTCGCGGCGGCTTCAACTGCCGCCTCCGGCCGCCACGGCGGGCGCAGGCTCGATGCGCCGGACCGCTTTTGCGATCGGAGCGGATTCGTGCTCGTGAATCGGCTGCCGCTCATTGTTGTCCTCCGGACTGGTGCGGCGCGGGCGCTCGGTGATCGCTTGCGAGGCTTCGTCCGCTTTAAACCGCCGGAACAATCTTTCCTCGCGGGCTGCGGCATCGACCTCGCCAAGACCGCGATGGCACAGCATCTTGGTGTAATGCATGGCCAGGTCCTCCGGATCCACGGCGCATACACGGTCGAGTATGGCGAGAGCCCCCCGATAATCCCGCTTTAAGAACAGGATGCGGGCAATTTGGTTGAGCACGACGCGATCGCGGGGATATTGGGCCGCAGCGGCGCGCAGCGAGCGCAGGGCGGCATCATAATCGCCATCCGCTTTTTCCACCAGCGCCCGGAAATAATAAATGCGGCCGAGATGCGGGTTGAGCGACAAAGCTTTTTCAATGTAAGGCTTGGCCGCATCGGTTTGCCCTTCCTGAATATACGCGCGAGCCACATTCAGCCAGCCGTCCGCGTAGCTGGGCTCCGCCTCGGTGACTTTCTGGAAAGCGTATTCAGCGCCCTTGAGATCTCCTTGCAGCAGCAACCCGATGCCCCAGTCATTCCAACGTTCGCGGTCTTCGCGCCGCACCACCGGTTGCCAGGAATCAGGCGCCGCGTCCGGCGCGCTGACGCGCAGCGCCGCTTGGGCACTGGCGATCGTCACGATTGGAAGGTCGGGAATGCGGCCCTTGATCTTCCCGGACACATTCGCCGGGATGTCCGCCTGCCGGAAAAGAAATGTGCGGTCATCGAACCCCGCCGCAACGGGTCCTGGCTCCGGGCGTCCGGCGTAGGAGAACTGCGTGTAATAGTACGAGAACTTGCGGTAATTGAGCTTCGCGGTCAGCTTGATAGCGCCCTTCGCATCACGGGGAACGTGCAGGCGGTAATGGGCGACATCGGCGGCGCCCGGCGGGATCAGGCGCACGTATAAGACGCTGCGCGTCTGCCAGGCGTTGCGCTTGTTGATCATGTTGCCGTGCTCATCGAGCTGATACGACCGGTAAAAGTGCGCGCCCTGCTCGACGGGGCCTTTCCCATTGGCCTCGTCGGCGACCGACCCGCTCCAAAAGATGACGCGGCCGTTCTCGTCTTCGGCCTTCAGCTCGAGCCAGACGTCGAAGGCGTCCACCGTGCCGCCGGGGAAAAAATGCCCAACCTTACGCGTGCGCACCACAACATCCACACGCACCGTATCGCCGGGGTGAATGGGCGGCGCGGCGCGGTCAATCGGGGCGGCAATCCGCCCGACCTCGCGAATAACGGCCGGCACAGCGGTGGATTCGGCCTCTTCCCCAACGGCAAAGCTCGAAGCGGCCTGCACAGTATCCGACGAGCGCCGCCGCATCTCAAGCGACCCGATGTTTCCAAAAGAGGGAGCTTGCTCGGGAGAAACGGCGAAAATATCTACAGATAACGCGCCGTCTTTCAGAAACTGCTCGGTCGCGCGGAGCTGCTCGTTATCCTGGTTCACGAACGGAACCGCGGTATTGGCCGCCGGGAACCGATGGGAGTGTACGAATCCGTTGTGATTGCCCGGATCTCGAGAGGCGACGAGCGGCATGTGGCAATCCACGCAGGTGGAAGACTTCGGCGGGTAGTAGAACGACCGCGCCCCCTGCCCGGAAATGCCGCTGGCCTGCCAGTTGTCGTACTCGTTAAATCCCCGAAACCAGCGGTATTGATTCACAGGTACGTCGAGATGAACTTTGTGGCAGGAAGCGCAGAACTCCGCCGAATCAAGGCGCATAAAGGGTTTCATAAAAGCGCGCCGGTGCGGCTCGGGAGCGGTATTGATCAGGTAATAATGCAATCCGCGGACTATCGGGTTCTTGTTGGTCGTCAGCTCATGCAGGGGCGGGTATTCGAGCGTAAACGTGTTGTTGCCGGTTGTATCGCGCACGTGCGTTATGGAATGGCACGACATGCACCCGAGCCCCCCTTGCGCTTGCGGCGTATCAATCTGCTCTCGGATGGGCCGATCAAACCGGCCGTTGAAGAAAACCGCGTGGTCATGGCAGCCGGCGCACCATTTCGAGGGCTTGGTGCCGACTACATCCTGCATGTACTCGATCGATTTCCGGTAGAACTGGTTGTTAAACGAGGCGAAGTGGTGCATGGAACTGGACCACTGCTCGTAAATGTCTTTGTGACACTGCGCGCAGGCTTTGGAATCGAGGAAGAAGTCGGAAGGAATGATCTTACCGGTACTGGTCTCGGCGGCGGAGGGGAAAAACGGGCTTTGCGGCCCGGCGCCTTCTTCCTCCATACTTGTCGCCACGACTTTCGGATTGACGATGCGGCTTGCCGGATCAGGCCAATAGTGGCTCTTCACGCTGGCGCTTACCGGCAGAATCAAGGCTACGCCGGCCGCCGCAACAAAGGCCCGCAAAAGCACGGGCGGGCCGTGGGTGCGCCATTGCATCCCCAGGGCAACGGCGGCCGCGGCGCAGGCGGAGATGTGCAGCCAAACCAGCCAGCGAAATGGCGTCTGAGCGCCGACCACGGCCAGGGCAAATCCGGTGATCCCGGCCGCAGCGACCAGGAAAGTTACTGCGCCGAGCGGCTTCCCAGTCCACCAGAACCAGAACACCAGAAAAACCGCCGCTCCCAGGCCGATATGAATCACTACGTTGGCAATATAAAAAAGGTTGGGATCGGGGAAAGCTCGCAGATAGCCCGAGTTCACCAGCAAAAGCAGGAACCCGAGGAATAAGGCGCGGCCGATCTTGCTTCTTAATTCCATCGCTTTTTCTGCGCCACCAGGGGTCGGATCAGCTCCAGCGCCTGTCGCGTGTTGTAGACGCGGCGATACTCGTTGTGAAGCGGATCATCCGGGTAATGCTCCCCTCTTGGATAAGGATAGCCCCGCATGGCATGAAAGGGAAGCGGCTCGACCGAACCGCCGAACGCCGTGTTGGGATCGGCGTCTTTGGCCCAACCGTCGACAAAAAGAAGGAAATCGCGCTGCCAGCCGGGGCGAAGCTCCGGCAGCGCCGCGGGCGAGAAGCGAAGCCGCAATTCATCTCCGGATCCCATAATCACGAAGCAGTCGTCGATTGCCTGCACCAAAGGGGTCACATCTCCGTAGCGCGTATACAAGCCGGGCGTCGGATTCCACGCGGAAACCGGCTCCACGATTGCGTAATCGAAGTGCTCGGGCTGCCGCCGCTGCGGATCGATAGCGACGGCCGAAAAGCCGCGAAAACGCAAATCCGCATCAGCCGGCGCCAGCCGGGTCAAACGTGGAGTCTGCGATTCGGCGTGTGGCCCGGAATCGAGGCCGCCGCTCTGGAAAACATCGTCGCCGAGGAAAATCTCGTCCCAATAGACGCACAAGTTCGTCACAATACGGATCTCCCGCGAGGATGACAAAAACTTACCGGCCAGATCGACCGCAATCGTCTTCGGCTTGCCGGCCGGCATGCCCATATCCTCGATCACCGTTCGCCAATTCCCGCCTGCGTCCTTCACCTGGAGATAGGGGATCACCAGGCTCCCGGCGCGGCTCTGCGACGCGGCGACAAACGTACTGCCGTCGGCCCAGTCCACCCAGCCGTGCAAGAACAAAACGGGATGCGCCGGCAGATTCGGGAAATCGAGCGTCAGGGAGTGCATTTCGGCCCGCCCGTTCAGATCGCGGCGGAAGCCATCCGGGTAGCGGGCGTCACGGCGTAAGATCAGCTCACGAACATCCCGGCCGTGATCGTCCCGGGCGGCACTCGGATACATGCGGCGCTTCACGCCAAAAAGCCGGAAGTCGGGAAAGGGCGGCGATTTGAACTTCTCATTGGTAAAGATTTCGATTCCCGCAGGATGGTCCACGGCCACCAGCTGGATTTGATCGAGATAAGACACCTCGTGCAGTTCCTCGGTCACGCGAACGTCGTACAGGCCGCCTCGCGGCTGAAGGGCGCGGCCGGGAATCTGCACGTATTCGTCGTGATCGAGCGGAAACACTTCGCCTTCCGCCAGGCCCGCTCCCATAGGAGCCACCCCCAGGACGTCGGATATAAACTCAAACCGGCGGCCATTCCAGGTGAAGATCATCGGACAGGAGCCCGAGAGCCGGGGAGCTTCTTTGAAGGTATAACTCATGCCAGCTTTCTGCCGAATCTCGTTCTGCACCAAGCCGTTCGGCCAGGTGATCCGCACGGTGTCGGCGAAGGTGTAACCCCCTAAACCGAAGACCAGCGGCACGCCCTGGTAAACCTGCTTTTCGTAAAGGCCGCCGGCCTTGACCTCGACTCGGGCGCCCGAGGCAAGCTTCAGGTTCTTCACGCCGGTCAGGGCGACCTTAAGCCAGTTGTTCTTTTTCGGCGTCAGATTCAGCAACAGGTGAACCGAGCCTCCGTCGCGGATTACGGCTGCATCGGTTAACCCATCGTTGTTGAAATCGCCGGCCACCGCGGCCAGCCATCCGCCGGTCGTGCCGCGCACATTTCCGTTCTGATACGTGAACTCTCCGTTGGAGAGCAGCATCCGGCGGTCCCCCAGGACGTCGACCCGGCCGCGATTCTGAAAATCCGCAAACAGCGCGCCCGCTCCCGCCGCCAGCGGCACATCCGGGCGCCTCACCAGGTTTCCGCCCCGGTTCTCGATGAATGCCAAGCGGGCCGAGCCGACAGCGGCAACATCCAGAGAGCCATCCTGATTGAAGTCGCCGGTTTCGAGCGCGCCCTCCAGCGGAAACGCCAGAGGAGTGGCCTCGTAGCGGCCTGCCTTGCGGTCGCGATACAGCACGGCCGGTCTGTTGCGGTACGCGGCAACGATGTCGAACGTGTTGCCATTCGGTTCGAGCTCGAGCGCAACGGCGTCCAAGGCCTGACCGGCGGCAAAGGGAAACTGGCCAGATACATCGGACCAAGACCCGTCGCCGTTGTTGCGCAAGAGCGCTTGTTGTTCGCCCATCAGCAGAAGATCGAGATCGTAGTCGTGGTCGAAATCGACCCACAGAGCCTTGCGGAAGCTGCCGGCCGGGGGGAGCTTTGCGGTCCGCGCAAACGATCCTTTGCGATTGGTCCAGAGTTCCGCGCCGGGCGGGTTGAGGATACAAAGATCGGGCAGACCGTCGTTATTGAAATCGCCCGCGAAGGCCGGCCCGCGCGCGCCTTCCACAGGGAACGCCGAGAAGCCTTTGCCTGTATTACGAAACAGAACGACGCGGTCGGCCGACCAGGCGAGCAAGTCGAGCCGCCCATCTCCATCGGCATCGAGCGCAGCGATTCCCGGGTCGCGTCCGGCGATGGTTCCCAAAAGCTGATCCTGAAACACCACTTCGGCGGGTTGGGCCGGCTCAGAGGATGCGCCGCCCGAGTGGATGTCATCCAGAATTTCCGAATAATAGGACCAATCCATATCTTCGGAGGCGCCTTCCGCCGATTGCTTATTTTTTATTTCCTGAAACGCCGCCAGTTCCCGCTGGGCCTGCTCCGTGTTGTGCGCGAGCCGGTACGCGTTGAAAAGCTGGAAATGGGGTGCGGCTAGAGCCGGGTCGAGGCGCGCCGCCGTTTCAAACTCAGAAATGGCCTTCTCGTTCTGGCCTTGCAGCTTATAGAGGGTTCCCAGATTGTAGTGGGTGACCGCCTCGTCAGGAACCAGCCGCGCCATTTGCTCGAACTCGCGCAGCGCCCGCGTAAAATCGCCTTCTTTCTTATAGACGACCCCAAGATTGAAGTAGGTATGCGGCAAAGAAGGATTGAGCGAACGGGCCTTCTCCAGCTCCGCGGCGCCTTCCGATGTCCGGCCTGCCCGCAACAAGGCCAGACCGTAATTTAAATGCTCGCGCGCCGAATTTGGAGCGAGGGCCATCGCCTGCCGGAATTCTTCGACTGCCTGCCGGGAAGCGCCGGGATTTTCGTAAAAGGCTTTGCCGAGGTTGATATGCTGCGCGAGCCGCTCTTGGACGGTGTCGGCAGGCAAGACCACCGAGACCAACACGGCGAAAGAAACCAGCAGAGCGGAAATGATGCCGTATTTCATCAACGCCGGAGGCCGAAAAGGCGCCGGTTTCCGGTGCGCCCCGAGGCGCACATGCATGCTATGATAACTCGAATTCAGGGAGGTTTTACGAGGCATGGCAAGCGGTCAAAGGCTGGCGGCCTTCGCTATCTGCGCAATTTTCGGAGGATCTCTCGGCAACGCGCAGACCAAACCGAATCTGGGGAGCACAAGCGTTCTTTTCCATCGCGCGTGTGCGGTGTGTCATGGCCTGAACGGGAATGGCGGACGCGGGCCGGACTTGGTTTCGGGCCGCTGGAGCCACGGATCGACGGACGCCGATCTGGCCCGCGTGATTACGAACGGCGTTCCGGGAACTGATATGCCCGCCTTCGGCCAGAGATTCAATCAGGAAGAAATCACAAAGCTGGTGGCCTTCGTGCGCTCGCTTTCGGCCGGCGGCGGCAATCTGAAAATCACGGGCAACGCCGAGCGCGGGCAGGAAATTTACTGGGGCAAAGGCGCTTGCTCTTCCTGCCACATGGTGAATGGCCAGGGCGGTACGCTCGGTCCTGAGTTGAGCCGCATTGGAGCGCAACGCTCGCCGGCGAGCCTGAAGGAATCGATTGTATCTCCCTCGGCAGCCATCGTGACCGGCTACCAGACCGTAAAGGTGACCCAGGGCGGGCGTACCATCACAGGAATCCGCAAGAACGAAGACAATTATTCCATTCAGGTTTTTGACGGGAACGAATATCATTCTTTCGATAAGAGTAAAATCGACCGCCTGGAAGAGCCCCCGGAGTCCCTGATGCCCGCCAGCAATCTCTCCGCGAGCGAGGTGGATGACCTGGTCGCGTATCTGGATACTCTACGAGCGCCACAACAGCCCATGGGGGTAAGTCGGAGGGGGAGACGCTGACATGTTTCGGAGATTGTTTTTCGCAGCTTCGCTTTGTTTCTCAATGCAACTGGCCGTTCCACCGCCGTCGGCCGCTCAGGAGTGGAAGGTCTACGGCGGCGATCTTTCCAGCACGCGGTTCAGCCCGCTGAACCAGATCAACACCTCTAACGTCAATCGCCTGACGGTGAACTGGGTGTTCCAGACAGGCGTTCCCGGCAAGTTTGAAGCCACTCCCCTGTTTGAAAATGGGATCCTGTATTTCACCGGACCCGGCGGATACGCGTGGGCCGTTGACGCCCGCACCGGACGCGCGCTTTGGAACTTCGAACGGCCGATCCCGAGCAAAATCGGCTTGTGCTGCGGGCCGGTAAACCGGGGTTTCGCCTTGGCGGGAAACCGGCTCATCACGGTCACCATCGACGCGCACGTGATTGCTCTCGATAAGCGGACCGGAGCGCTTTTGTGGGACACCACCATGGCCGACTATACCAAGGGCTACAGCGCAACCGCGGCCCCGCTTTTGGTGAAGGACAAGGTAATCGTGGGCATGGCCGGCGCTGAGTTTGCCAATCGGGGCTTCATCGACGCCTACTCGGTGGCCACCGGCGAGCGAGCCTGGCGCTTCTGGACGATCCCCAGCCCGGGCGAGCCCGGCTCGGAGACCTGGAAAGATGGGAAAAATTTCTGGCAATTCGGAGGCGGATCGACCTGGGGTACAGGGTCTTACGATCCGGAGCTGAACCTGGTGTACTGGGGTACCGGCAACCCCGGGCCTGATCTGAATAGCGACGTGCGGCCCGGCGACAATCTCTACACCAACTCGATGGTGGCCCTGGACGCCGATACGGGGAAGCTCAAATGGCACTTCCAGTTCACCCCGCACGACACTCATGATTGGGACTCTATCAGCGAGCCCATCCTGGCCGACGTGAATATTAACAACACGCCGCGCAAAGTGCTGCTGCAAGCCAACCGCAACGGCTTTTTCTACGCCCTCGACCGCACCAACGGAAAGTTCATTTACGGCTTCCCTTACGTGCATCAGACCTGGGCAAAGGGACTCGATCAAAACGGACGCCCGATTGTCGTCCCGGGCATGGAACCGACCAAGGAAGGTAAGGTCGTCTGCCCTAGCCTGGGCGGAGGCAAGAATTGGAACCACGCGGCCTACAATCCCCAGACCGGTCTGATGTATGTGCCTTCCGCAGAGGGCTGTGAAAAATTTTTTATCGACGACCTGCCGGAGCCCGAACCCTTCCGCATGTGGATGGGGAGCATCCATGAGACGATCGGGACCACGCCGCAATGGGGGGCGGTGCGGGCTTACGATGTTCGTACCGGAAAGCTGGCCTGGGAATTCAAAACGATCACACCCGAGCGCGGCTCAGCTTTAACCACCGGCGGCAACCTGCTGTTTATCGGGGATTCGCAAGGTTATTTCACGGCGTTCGATGCCACCAACGGCAAAGTGCTCTGGAAGATAAATACCGGCGCGGGCTCCGGGCGCGGCGGCGGAGTATCGGCCCCTGCAATTACGTATATGCTCGATGGCAAGCAGCAGATCGCGGTGATCGCCGGGCAGTCGCTGTTTGCGTTCAAGTTGCTGGAACCCTAGCCGGCGGTTCCTGGGCTACTTTTTGGCGCCTTGGTTCTGTGAACCGGCCGAAGTCCGGCGCCGCAATGGCCGGCCGCGGAAGCGGGCGCCGCTCTTCACAGCTCGTTTTCATCGATGTCGATTTCCATTCGCAGCAGAGCGGCTCCGAATGTTTTGCCTTGAGCGTCCAGGCGAAGAGAGACGGTTCCGCCGCCACCCAGGGAACGGTGCAGCAGGAAATTCAACGCCCCCAGATTGGGCAGTTCGAAGCGCTGCACTTCGCCCCGGCAAAGCTCTCCGAAGTGGCTCTTCACCCGCTCGGCCGTTACCTCCCGGACCAGAATCGGATAATGCCGCTGCTCGAACGCAATCAGTCCGATGTTTGCGGTATCGCCTTTGTCGCCTGAGCGCGCATGTGCCAGCCGGAGAAGCGGGACTTTCATAGAAACACTTTTAGCATGGTCCCGAGCCTAGCGCGAGCTTATAAAATCGGCCGCCGGCCCGGGGAGGGCGCGTGCCGGCTCCGGCGAGGCTGCTGAGTTGCACGAATTCTTTGCCGAGGAGACAAAATGCCCCAAGAAACTGGTTATTTCAGCCGCCGGCTGGAAGGCCGTGTGGCGCTGGTGACAGGAGCTTCACGCGGCATCGGGCGAGCCATCGCGATACGTTTGGCGCTCGAGGGGGCCGCTGTGGCGGTCAATTTCCGCAGCGAAGCGAAGGCCGCCGGCGAGACCGTCGAGCGGATCAGAAGCCTGGGAGGCCAGGCCTTCGCCGTGCAGGCGGACGTGGCGGATCCTGCTTCGGCCGGCCGGCTGGTTGCCGAGACCTGCGAGCGTTTCGGAGGTATCGATGTACTGGTCAACAACGCCGGCATTCTGTACCGGGGCGACATCTTCAATTACAACGCCGAAGAGTTTTATCGCATGCACGCCGCCAACACCGGCGGAGTCGCCAATACCGCCGCCGCGGTTGCGCCGCGTATGAAGGAAAAGAAATCCGGAAGCATCGTCAATATCACGTCTATTGCCGCGCTAGGAACGGCCATGCACGGGACGACGTTTTATGCGGCAACGAAAGCGGCAGTGATTATTTTGACCAAGCGATTCGCGCTTGAATTAGGACCTTTCGGGGTTAATGTGAATGCCGTCGCTCCCGGCTTCATTCAAACAGATATGACCTTCGCCGGCCGGACTCCGGAGGAGGCGCAGCAGGTTTCCGAGAGCATGAAATCCCGGACCATGCTGGGCCGCGTAGGAAAGCCAGAGGATATTGCTTCCGTTGTCGCCTTTCTGGCTTCACCGGACGCAAGATTTGTCACCGGCCAAATTCTAACCGCCGACGGCGGCCGCCTGGACTTCTTGACTCACGGCTTATAGAGCCGCCTCAAACCGCCGCGGCCACTTGTGTGTACCGCCGGCGATCGGTATTGACCTTGTATTTTGACCACGCGAAGAGCCTGCTGGCCGGAGATACGAATGCCGGCAGGAGCCGGAGGACAGCGATCTCTAGCCGCCGCGGCCGATCATGGAGAGACGCAGAAATCCGAGACGCCCCCGCAAGCGGGCGCCTCGGAGGAATGTCAGCGTGGTCAGTTGCGTCCTTTTTTCGATGACCCCGGAGGTCCGTTCTTTTCCGCATTAGCGGCTGTGCGCCGATCCAGCCACCCCGGATACCACTGGAAAACGTTGCCCGTGAGGCTGGCAATGTAAATCTGGCCGTCGGAGGCCACATTGATTTCGTGCCCGGGACTTTCCATCGCGCCGAGAACCTTGCCGGTCTCGAGGTCCACATGCATGATCTGGCCGGCCAAGGTGTCATACGTGATGTTTTCTACGTTGTTGCGGTGGGTGATGATCCATAGGTTGTCGTCAGGGGTGATGAACAGCCCTTGCGTAGCGCCGAGGTGATTCCATTGCTTTAAAAACTCGCCGTTGGCGGTGAAAATCTGAATCCGGTTGTTCTCGCGGTCGCTGACGTAAACCCTGCCTTTGGAATCCACAGCTACGGAATGTGGGGTGTGGAACTGGCCCGGACCGCTCCCCGGCGTGCCCCAGGCAAGAAGATATTTGCCATTCTTGTCAAACTTCACCACACGGGAGTTGCCGTACCCGTCGGAAACATAGAAATCTCCGTTGTAATTGGCGCCGGTGCGGGCGAAGGCAATGTCGGTGGGAAGATTGAAGTGCTTGTCGTCGGTTCCCTTCTGCCCCTTGACGCCCAGCGTCATCAGCACCCTTCCGCTCTTATCGAATTTAATGACCTGCTGGCCGGTAGTATCGGTTACAAAAATATTGTCATCCTTATCCGCCCGCAGGCCGTGCGGGTTGTTGAACATGCCTTTGCCCCAAGAGCGCAGGAATTTGCCCTTGTTGTCGAACACGATCAGCGGATCGGCGTGCGTGCCTCGCTGGAATACAAAAACCTCGTTGCCCGCCTGGTTGGTTGCTATAGCGGAGACTCGCCCGAATTTCCAGCCATCGGGCATCGTATCGGGCTCTTCTCCGAAACGAATGTGCACACGGTACTTCAGGAGCGAGCCCTGGTGCGGATACCAGGCCTCGGGAACCCAGCCCTGCTCGGGCGCCTTGGATTTTAGCTGCTGAGCCCAACAAACTCCAAAAAAGAGAGCGGC
>Ga0070741_10004934_pt1 | contig 30478 bp, 25 predicted proteins | sample Coa_R1_4_FD_66440 | JGI IMG/M metagenome (GOLD analysis project Ga0070741, IMG submission 66440) | Surface soil microbial communities from Centralia Pennsylvania, which are recovering from an underground coalmine fire - Coalmine... | ecosystem: Environmental > Terrestrial > Soil > Unclassified ... | reverse complement strand
CGACGCCGACTGACGGCAAGAGTGATCCCGCTCGGCAGCCTGGCCGAGCTTTCTGCGCTGTGGCGGCGGGTGTTCTGTCTTGTTTCAGGGCTTACCGGGGAGGCCGCATCATGGGACACTCGACTCCCCACCCCTTCAACCCGCCTCCGCGAGGAGGGGATGAGTCTTGGGTCTTTCGTTGACCCGGACTTTGCTTTACGCCTCCTCAAAGAGGAGGGGAATTTGGACTCAAAAAGCGGCTTGCCTAGCCTGACCTTTGCCCGCCCTCAGAGAGGAGAAGAATTCCCCTCGTGGGCCAAGGAGGGGATATGACGCGCTGCCCGCCACGAATGTCGGCACGGTGGGAATTCCCCTCCTGGGTTAAGAAGGGGATAGAGGTGGTTCAGGACAGTGGCGCAACCCGCGCCACCAGTCAGGGAAATAGCAGGATGCTTCCCTTCTTGACCCATAACGATTTCTCTCATAACCTGTCACTTTTAAAGGCTGGCCAGCAGGTGGCTCCAGAAGGACAGGGAGCATTTCACGCAGGAGGTTCGTCATGAAGCGCAAACGCCTTTCAATCGGGAGTTGGGCCTACTGTTTTGGGCCTTATAAGGATAATCCTGTACCCTTCAATACGGTCATCGAGAAGCTGGGGAAGCTGGGCTTTGACGGCGTCGAGCTGGGCGGCTTCCCTCCGCACCCGAACCCTGACGAGCTTGACACCAAGCCTAAGCGCCAGGAACTCAGGAGGAAAGTTAACGACCATGGGCTTGATTTTTCCGGCTTGGCGGCGGACTTGTGGTCGTTTCCCATCATTCCTGTAGAGGATAACTCCGCCTGGATGTCCGCCTTTGAACGCAACGTGGAATTTGCGAAAGACCTTGGAATTGACTGCATTCGTGTGGATACCGTCAGCCCCCCGGATATTTTTGAGAAAGAAAAGATCGATCCAGAGCTTGGCTGGGAGCGTGTGACGAAGACGTTTCGCGCGGCAGCCGCCAAGGCGGGGGACCAGGGCATCCGCGTGGTGTGGGAGTTTGAGCCCGGATTTGCCTTCAACAAGCCTTCGGAAATCATTCGCATGCCAGAGGAAGTCGGCCACAAGAATTTCAGTGTTTTGTTCGATACCTGTCATGGCCATATCTGCGCGGCGCTTGGGGCGCGGCAGCCTGGCGAAAAGGAAACCCTGCCGGGCGGCGCTCTGGAATTGCTCAAGCGGTTGCAAGGGAAGATCGGACATTTTCACCTGATTGATTCCGACAATACGCTTCATCACAACGAGACCAGCACGCATGCCCCATTCGGTCAGGGCGTGCTGAATTTTGACGAATTAGTTCCGGAAATGCTCCGTTCAGGCTGCCCCTCCGACTGGTGGACCATCGATCTTTGTTTCTGGCCTGATGCCTGGAACGTAACGGCAGATGCCAAAGTGTTTTTGGATCGCTTGCAGCAGAAGTTTGTGCAGGAAGAGGCCGAAGCCAAATCCAACTGAACAGAGACTGCCGTCAAATCTCTTTGAAGAGGTCACCCAGGTTGAAAATAGATAAGATCCATTCGCACCTGAATGGTCTTGAATGGCTCCTTGTTCACCAGCCAAACGTTTGGAAGGAGATTCAACAGATTATCGGTCGAATCGACGCGGCCAGGCACAGAACCAAGGTGAGTAAGGAAAAAGGAATGCAGGGAAAGCTATTGTACTCGCCTATAGAATTAAACCGTCAGTTCAAAAAAGAATTCAGAAATGATGGATGGGAAGAAAGTAGAACCAGCTATTGGGTTACTGATGATTACTCCTTGATCCGAAAAACCTTGCTGCTTCCACCCAAAGAGCAGAAAGCACAGATTGAAGCAGCGGGCCGGCGCGCGATTTTCTCTTTTAATCAAACAGATTTCGTAAAGGAGCGAGTGGCAACCGAAATCCAATTTGGGAAATACAGCTTTATTGCCTATGACCTTTTCGTGAAACACCTAGCGTTCTTTGTGAGTAATTCCATTGACGTGGGAGTAGAAATTCTGCCCATGAAATGTATGCAAGAGCAGATGTCCTCGGGACCGGGCTATTTCGAAGGAGCACTATATGATATCGCTCGTCAGGGGCGTGGTGTTCCTGCTGTGCCTCTAGTATTGGTTGGGATCAGCCCATGACTAAAGAGCAATATAAAAACTTCTTGACCGGTCGAGCATTTTCGATTAACTTTCGCCTATGAGAATTTCTGCCGATCCGCCAACTGGCCCGCTAGTGTTCGAGCGAAGGAAGTTCACTATTTCTGAGCATTATAGCCCGACGGCGGCAGCAACATTGTATCTGGGAGATCGTCTCGAGCTGCTGCAGGAAATTCCTGACGAAGCTGCCCAACTTATTGTCACATCTCCCCCCTACAACATAGGTAAGCACTATGAAAATCGGTTGGACTTTGTAAGCTACCTTCGCCAGCAAAAGGATACGCTTCGCGAATGTGTGCGCATACTCAATAAAGAAGGCAGCCTTTGTTGGCAGGTCGGAAACCATGTCGCTCGCGACGGCGAGATTTTCCCACTGGATGTTTTCATTTACCGCATATGCAAGAAACTTAGGCTCACGCTGAGGAATCGGATTATTTGGCGCTTCGAACACGGCCTCCATTGCCGCCGCAGGTTTTCCGGCCGTTACGAGACGATTCTGTGGTTCACCAAAAGCAACAATTATGTTTTCAATTTGGATTCAGTGCGTGTACCACAAAAGTATCCTGGTAAGAAGTACTTCAAAGGGAACAAAATAGGGCAATACTCCTGCCATCCACTTGGTAAGAATCCCGGCGATGTTTGGTCTATTCCGAATGTCAAGCACAACCACGTGGAAAAAACTATCCACCCTTGCCAATTCCCGATTGAGCTTGTGGAACGTCTGGTCCTCGCTTTTACAAATCCACATGATCTGGTGGTCGACCCCTATATGGGCGTGGGAACATCACCCTGCGCGGCGATATTACACGGAAGACGAGCGGCGGGCGCGGACACCATTCCCGAATACCTCGATATTGCTCGCGAAAGAGTGAGTTTGGCTGCGGAAGGGCAGCTTCGGCGCAGACCGCTCGGCCGGCCCATTTATCAACCTGGACCAAACGACCGTATTACAAAACGCCCGACCGAATGGGAAGAAACTGTGAATTCACAATCCAACTTGTTCGCCTAAATTTTGGAAATCACAATGGTAAATCAACTGAAGATCGGCATGGTAGGCACAGGCTTTATGGGCCGCGCGCATTCAAACGCATACCGGCGCGTAAATCAATTTTTTGATGTCGCCTATGAACCGGTGCTCAAAGCCGTGGCGGCACGGTCGAAGGAGAAAACTGAAGCCTTCGCCCGGCGCTGGGGTTGGGAGCGCGCTGAGGACGACTGGAGAAAACTGATCGACGCGCCGGATATCGACGTGATCGATATCTGCTCGCCCAATAACACTCATTACGAAATTGCGATGGCTGCGGCCGCGAAAAAGAAAATCATCCTTTGCGAAAAGCCCTTGGCCATGAATCTCGCGCAAGCGCACGAAATGACGCAGGCGGTTGAAAAATCCGGCAAGCCCAACATGGTGTGGTTCAACTACCGCCGTGTTCCGGCGATCAGCCTGGCCAAGCAGGTTATCGACGAAGGACGTCTGGGGAAGATCTTCCATTATCGCGCGACCTATTTGCAGGATTGGACTATTTCCCCCAAAGTGCCCGTCGGCGGAGCCGCCACTTGGCGACTGGAAAAAGAAGTGGCGGGTGCGGGTGTCTCCGGTGACCTCTCTGCACATAATATCGACACGGCCTTGTGGTTGAACGGCTCCATCTCGCGGGTGTTTGGCATGACGGAGATCTTTATTCGTAACCGCCAGCGGCCGGATGGAACGCCCGCTTCTGTCGAGATCGACGACGTTTGCACGTTCCTCGCCCGCTTCGAGAATGGCTCGAATGGCACGTTTGAAGCCACGCGCTACGCCCGCGGCCGGAAAAACAAGAACAGTTTTGAGATCAATGGCGAAAGAGGCTCGCTTTACTTTGACCTCGAAAACATGCACCAGCTTCAGTATTTCAATCACGATGACCCCGACCACCTGCAGGGCTGGCGAACCATTCTCGTGACCGGCAGCGAGCATCCTTATATGGCGAACTGGTGGGTGCCGGGATGCGTGATCGGCTATGAACACACGTTCATCAATGCGTTGGCGGATTTTCTAAAGGCTCTGGAGAAAAACGAGCGTGTTCGCCCGGATTTTCGGGATGCCCTGGAAACGCAGGCGGTGGTTGAGGCGGTGCTCGAAAGCGCACGCGCTGAAAAGTGGGTAAAACCTGAAAAGCAGTCATGATCAACGATGAGAAAATAGGCAAGAAATTTCTCGTCTCATCATGATCGCTGAAGACTCACAACTCAGAAGCTGGAACTCTTGATGAATTGCAATCCCCTGCGCGCCAGCTCATCGCCCGAGGGTGCAAGGTCGCGCCAGATGCAGGCGGCGCTGGCGAGATCAGGTTCCGGCTTGGCGAACGACTCAATGGTGAGCCAGCCGTCATAGCGGATGTCGCGGAGGGTTTTGAAGATTTCGTTCCAGCCGGTGTGCCCGCTGCCGGGAATGCCGCGATCATTTTCTGAGATGTGAACGTGTCCTAACCAAGAGGCTATGGAACGAAGGGCCCGGGCCGGGTTCTGCTCCTCGATATTGGCATGAAAAGTGTCAAAGAGAATCCGCACCTGGGGTGATCCCACTTCTTTTACCAGTCGCGCCGCATCCGCGGCGGTGTTCAGGAAATAGGTCTCAAAGCGATTCAGGGGTTCAATGCAAACCGTCACTCCCAGCTCCTCGGCGCGGCGTGCAGCCGCCTGCAAACCTTCAACAGCCCAGTTCCATTCGTTCTCGGTTCTTCGGCTTCCCGTCATCAAACCCAGCGCCGCATAGAGCGGACCGCAAATCAGCCGCGCGCCCAGTTCTGCCGTGCGTTCAATGCATCGCGTGAGGAAGCGGACGGCGTGGGCGCGAACGGTGGGATCGGAACTCACCAGATGGGCGTCGCGGGGCAGCACTCCACATGTGGTTCGCTCCAATTGAGCTTCGTCGAGCATTTTCCGGACGCGCGGGATATCGGAAGGCTCATCAGCGCTGATAAAGAGTTCTGCCCCGTCAAAGCCCCACTCGCGGATGCGGTGAAACAGGGGTTCTTCAGCGGCCCCCACGCGCGCGGTCCAAACCAGAGTGTTAACACCATATTTCATCGGTCGTCTCTCCTTGAGAAGAGTGATCTTATCATGAGTTCCACACGCTCACCGTCTCAGAAAAATGTCGAGTCTGAAAATGGAGCGCTGCATTCTACCCCTACGGGGTTTTCAGAACGAATGGCAAGGAGCATCTCTTGGACGCCCGTGCTAGCATAGTAAGAAATCCACTCCGGAGTCGCTCCATGAAATATCGTTTCGAGTTTCAAATGAGAAGCCTCTTCCCCAAAGGCCCCGTTCTCCATTGCTTGTCCTTCGCATCGAGCCCCATTCATTCCCTGAGGGGTAAAGCCTTCATGATCGCGTCCGTGCTGCTCGCCCTGTGGGGCATCGCGCCGACGAACATCAGGGCCGCCAGCGCAAAGAATAATCGAGCAAGCCTGCAACTGAAATCCGATGCGTTCAAAAGTGGCGATGCAATTCCCCGTCGCTACACCTGCGAAGGGGAAGACACCTCCCCGGCCTTGAGTTGGACCGATCCCCCGGCAGCGACCAAGAGCTTTGCTCTGATCGTTACAGATCCTGACGCGCCAGCCCATACCTGGGTTCATTGGGTCATCTATAACCTTCCCGCGAGCGCCCGCTCGATCCGCGAAGGCGTTCCCAAAGTCGGCCAAATTCCCGGCGGCGCAATACAAGGCTCGAATGATTTTAATCGGCTGGGGTATGGAGGCCCCTGCCCGCCTTCTGGGAAACCGCATCGCTACTTTTTCCGTCTCTATGCATTGAACACGCGCTTGAACCTTAAGCCCGGTGCAACTCGCGAAGAGGTGGAGCAGGCGATGAAAGGCCACATCCTGGCAGAGGGAGAATTGATGGGATTGTATGGGCATCCTTAAAAGCCTGCCTGTCATGGCAATGAAGATCGTAAACAGATAGCCCACAAAGCCATGGTTTGCAAGTTGAACTCTTTGGGATTATGATAGCGGCATCTCAACCGGGACCTCACCCAATCAGAGCTCTACGAAAGGAGACCCGCTATGCCCCAATATCTCTGCGAGGTTGCTTATTCTCCGCAAGGCTGGGCCGCTGTCGTTGAGAAGCAGCAGAATCGCATGGAGGCCATTCGACCCGCTGTTGAAAAGCTCGGTGGCAGGATCAAAGACGCCTGGTTTGCATTCGGCGACTATGACGTTATCGCGGTGTTTGAAATGCCGGATCATATCAACGCCGCGGCTCTCTCCATAGCTCTTTCCGCCGGTGGCGCCTGCCGTTCTGTCAAGACAACGCCACTTATCAGCATTGAGGACGGAATCGAGGCCATCAAGCGAGCTGGCAAATCCGGCTATCGACCACCCTTTGCATCGTAATTTCCGCTCGAGGGCAAGCGACCTGTGGCAAGGACGGTCCACACCATGCCCCAGATCGCAGGAAGCGTCGCAACGGACGGCGAGGGAATCTCTGCCATTAACAGGTTGCTGAAAACGTTTCGAAATCGTGTCATTCCGAACGAAGTGAGAAATCTCGCCTTGAAGTATAAATGCTTACGAAATTCCTCGCTGCCTGCGGCTCCTCAGAATGACAGGCTGCAAGAGGTTTTCCGCAATCTCTTAGAATTTGAAAACCGGAGTTTCTCACCCCGACTTGTCATGCGTCACTGGCGCACGGGCCCCGGCAACCGATGAGGACGCAGAATCGCTGCGTTCGGCAAGTTCAAACGATTCGCTTGTGCTAACGATTGCGGCCACTCCTCAAGCGTGGTACACTGCTTCGCAGAGCTTCGCGATCAGGGTTTTTCGATTCGCAAAAAACCCGAACCGACCCAACCCTCATCTAAGAATGAGGTTGTTTTTAGCTCAGCCATTTCCTTCGGGGCAACCTGAAACTTCGCTCCACTTCGTGTGGATCTAAGGAGTTGAACAAGTGAACCGTAAACTGATTCGTCCATCACTTTCTGAAATCCAGGACCAGATGGGCCAGCGTCCCCAGCGTCGAAAGCCGACTCCGCCGGATCAGACGAACGCCGAGAGCTTTTACTACATCAAGCAGATGCAAGCTCGCACACCCATGGTGGTTGTGTTGAATACTGGCGAAGCGATTCGCGGCGTGATCGAGTGGTATGATAAGAACTGTATCAAAGTCCATCGGGTTGGCGAACCCAATCTGCTCATTATGAAGAGCGCCATTCGTTATATGCACAAGCAAACTGAAACCAAGAATGGCGAGAATGGCAATTACGCGCCCGATGTTGACCATGAATAACCCGATGTGACCCTGCGACGGAAGAACCGCTGCGAACGGGCGCGCCGCTTGACATAACCTTGCAATGGAATCTAAGATGGCGGTCTACTGGGGAGCGAAAGCCGAGGTGCTGGTCAGAGTGGTGAGAAGACTTACGGTATCAGATTGCCCCATCGGGCCACTGAGTTCATCGTGAAACCTAGTTTAATACTCAAAGCGGCGCCGTCTCTTCCACGTTTTCGAGGAATGAGAGGGGGATTACTGGTCATCGTCATCGCCTGTTTTCTGTTCCCCTCGTTGGCTCGTGCTCAGGAAGAGCATCGCAATAAGCTACCAGGCCTCAGCAAAATTACTTCCAACGGCCCCACCCGACAGGCATTCACGGGCAGCATCCAATCGCTGGATCGTCAGCAGCACGTGCTGAATGTTACGGCGGCAGGGGGAGGCAACACCGCCATTTTCCCCATTGGAAAGAAAGTCAAAGTTTCCACGATTGACGGCCAAAAACTGCGCGTTGCAACCTTGACGCCGGGCACAAACGTTATCGTCTATTACGAGCAAAAGGGCGGTCGCCGCACAGTGGATCAAATCATTGTGCTGGGTCCAAACACTCCGACCGAAAAGAAAAAGGACCACGCCTCTTCTTAAGGCCCTCACCCGGCGCCCATGACATATCGGAAGCTATCCTCACGTTTCCGAAAAAGCGGAAGACCCTCCTGATGAAAATCGGAATCACCTGTTATCCCACTTACGGCGGCAGCGGTGTTGTGGCTACTGAACTGGGCTTGGAGCTCGCGGCTCGGGGTCACGACGTCCATTTCATCAGCTACGCGACGCCAGTGCGTATGACTTCCGCTTCCGAGCGCCTGCACTTCCACGAGGTGGAGGTGATGAATTACCCGCTCTTTGATCATCCGCCTTATACCCTGGCGCTGGCCTCGAAGATGTACAACGTTGCGGAGAATGAATCGCTGGACCTGCTGCACGTCCACTATGCGATTCCGCACTCCGTCAGCGCCTATCTGGCACGCGCCATGCTGAAAACCCGCAAATTGCCCTTCGTCACCACCCTTCATGGGACGGACATCACCCTGGTGGGAATGGACCGCTCTTATCTTCCCATTACGCGCTTTTCCATTGAAGAAAGCGATGCCGTGACAGCCATCTCCGAATATCTCGCCGCAGTGACGCGAGATGAATTCCAGGTTCGCACTCGCGTGGAAGTGATTCCGAATTTTGTAAATTGTAACGTCTTTCAGCCTGCAGACGGGACCTGCCGGCGCAAAATGTTTGCCGCAGATCATGAACGTGTTCTGGCGCATCTTTCAAACTTCAGGCCGGTCAAGCGCGTGCCGGATGTCATCGAAATCTTTCACCTGGTGCGCCGCGAAATTCCCGCCAAACTGCTGATGATCGGCGACGGTCCGGACCGCACAATTGCCGAGTGGATGGTGCGTGAAAAAAATCTGACGCGTGACGTATTTTTTCTGGGTAAACAGAATCAGGTGCAGGAGTTGATTAATTGCGCCGATGTTCTCCTGCTGCCCAGCGACCTTGAATCATTCGGACTGGTGGCGCTCGAAGCGATGGCCTGCGGAGTGCCCGCAGTCTGCTCGCGGGTGGGAGGCTTGCCGGAAGTGGTCCGCGATGGAATCGACGGGTTTCTCGCCCCGCCGCGCGACGTGCAGGCCATGGCCGCAAAGGCTCTTGAAATTCTTACGGACCCCGCCAAGCGGGAGACCATGGGACGCGCAGGCCGCCAACGCGCCCTCAGCCACTTTTGCAGCGATAAGATCATTCCCCTCTACGAGCAGCTCTATCGGCGCGTTTTGGAGAATTCCCAATAGCTTCTGCCTGCATCACAAACGGAGTTTATCCCGGGCGAAACCCAGGGCCCAGCGTCAGAATGACAGGGCGCACGGACCCCGCACGACAACGCTCTTCACCAACTATGAGGGCCGGGCCTCGCTTCCGGGTTCCGCAATAAACGCTGCCAGCAGAATTACCACTGCCGCTGTCATCAGCGCACAAAAAATCGTCACCGCCAGATATCCGGCATGCTGGTAAAGCATGCCCCCAACAAACGCCGCTGCACCTATCCCGCATTGTGAGGAAACGCCGCGCGCGGCCATAAATGACCCGCGCTGGGCATCGGGAACCAGTTCGGTCATAAGTGCGGTAAGCGGCCCCTGGCGCAACGCCGCACCCAGGCTGGTCAAACCAAAAATCACGAGCAGCACGATCCCCCAGGAAAAGAAGGGCATCGCGACAACCGCCACTGCCAGTAACACGTTCCCACCGATCGCCATGGCCCGCTTTCCCCAACGGTCAGAGAGCATTCCGCCCAGCGGTGAGCCCGCCACAGCGACGAGCCCGCCCAGCATAAAAACCCAGCCAATTCCCCGCTCGGTGAGCCCGAAGTTTCTATTGAGCCATTCTCCAATGTAGGTCAGAAAGCCCACCAGGCCGCCTGAGACAAAAAAGGCCAGCGCGATTCCCGCCACAAGGTCGCGGCGCCCGAAAAAAAAGCGGAACGTTCGCAGACTCTTTCGCCATCTGCCGTTCGCAGGTTGTCCCGTCTGGTGATCTTTGCGCAGCATCCAAGCGCCGAGTGTCACAAGGCAGGCAAGAGATGCAAAAAAGACAAAGGTGTTGCGCCAGCCAAAGCGGTCCGCGATCTGAGCGCCAAGCGGCACACCAATGATGGGCGCGGCAAAATAAGCGACGGAGATGATCCCGATGGCGCGGCCTCGCACCGCATATTCAAAGCAATCGCCAGCGTAAGCAATCGAGCAAGTGGAGATGACGCCAGCCGCCGCTCCCGTCAGGGCGCGCGCCATCATGAGTTCAGAGAAGGTTTGCGTGCGCGAGGCCATCCACGACGCTGCCGCAAACGCAATCGCACCCCCGATCAAAAAAGGGCGACGGCCATAATAGTCTGAAAGAGTGCCTGAAGTGAAGCCCGCCGCCGCTGCCGCAATCGAATACACCACCACCAGCAGGCCGGCGACTTCAATGGTTACATGGAAAGCTCGGACCAGAACGGGGAGTAAAGCGGCTATCATCTGGTTGTCGGCAAGGCCTAAAAACAGCAGAAGAAAGAGGCTTGCGACAACCCGATAATCAATGGCGGGTGCGATCGAGATGTTGGTGTGTGATTTCAGGTTGATGATTGACGTGAAATCTGCGAAGTTCTAAATTAGGTCCACGTTCGGCATGGAGCCTCTCGCTGTCCCGTGAACGCTAATCCTCAAAGTGATGAAGGTCTAAGTTGATCGCCGCGTGATCGGTAATATCCATCACTCCGGCTGCCGCAATGCCGATGGCAACCACCAATGCATCGCTGATCTCATCTTTGGTCAGCCCCAGTTCAAGAGCCTTCTTGATGTGGCCTTCCAGGCAGCCCTCACACTTGGCAACAGCCGACGCGGCAATCGCGATCAGCTCCTTGGTCTTCAAGTCCAACGTGGTTGGCGTGTAATAGCTTTCCTTATAAAACGACAGATAAATTCTGCGGAAGCGCGGGTCAATCATACTCATTGACCTCGGCTCCTTCTTGCTCTTTTGCGACGCGCGCTTCGCCATGCTGAACTCCGCTCTCCTGACTTGAAACCTCTACTGAGAATAGCAAAAGATCATATTCGTCCCGAAAGAAAGAATATTAGCATAGCTTCGAAGATGGAATGGGAATTAAGAGGAACCGCGAATGTAAAAGAGCGAGGCATACTGAAGCATTTGTGGAAGCATCTTGAAAGGAGAAAGCGACGGGCAGAAAGCAGTGGGTGGAATGAAAAACCAGAGGCCTTTGAGAACCATAAAGACGTTCATCCAGGTTTAACGGAAAGTTGCAAGAAACATGACAATATTTTCGGCATTAGGAGCCATCTTACCTGCGGCGTTTTCCTTCGACCTTACCTCGGGCGAAGGAATTGAGGCGAGTCGAAGCGGCAGGGGGGAGAACAAAACACAGGAGCAACCTCACGAAGTGTGTAACGTAGTCTGTTCTTGGGGGCTCTTCCGGTATACACAATAGTGGGTCACGTGATTTCCTTCGCCCTCTTCGGCGATCTTCTCGAAGCCTGCTTTCTCCCATAGATGACCGAACCGCGGAGCAAAGTACAGGAGATACATCAGCCGCGGGTTTTTCGCGCTGGACTCCCTGGCGCGCTCAGCCAGGCGAGCCATGATCTTTTCCTCACAAGGGTTGTACATAAAACAGAACAGGGGCTCGTCTGGAAGACGATACCTTACAAAGTCCTCATTAATCAATTCCAGGCTCATGCACTTCTGCAACGGGTTGTGATACTTCGCAAGGTTCTGCTTTGCGATGGCGTGGAGCCGGGGAGAGAGTTCCACGCCAACGATCTTCCTGAACGGGTACTCGGATGCCAGGAACAACGCTCTGCCTTTGCCTGAACCCAAATCGACAAACGTGAAGCGCTCATAATCAATGTCCTTAACCCGTTCCATCGCCTGATGGAACAGGTTTTCGGGAATTGCTCCGTAGGCCGTGAGATATAACAGGTTGGTGTTATCAAGCCCTAATTCAGTTCGCCGCAGCGGAGTCGCAGTATCCAGGCCAAATCTGCGATCAAATTCGTCCGGCACCAGCCTTCGAACACTCCAATACCGTGGCAACAGCCGGGCAAGCCTGACCAGGGAAGAAGGGTGTTCGAAGCAATAAGCCACCGTCCCGGAAAGGCCACGGTCCTTGAATGACCTCCTCACACGAAGCCATAATTCCTGAATGGGAGAAATGATCGCCACGACTTCCCTTTGGGATCAGCCCTTGCGACTCGCTCGGATGAGCAAGGCTGCTTGCAACACCGTATTCGCTCCCGAACGCTATAGCCGTAGCCCAATCCTCTATTAAACACTACAGAATACACCCTCTACCGTGCGCAGCCGTTACGAAGAGGCGACTGAAAAAAGCTCCTGACCATGTCATTCCGGGCGCAGAGAGGAATTTTGCCCTGAAAATAAAGGCTGGCGCAATTCCACCTCGCCTTTGCCTCCGCCCCCTGCGCCATGCCCGCCACTCCCATTGCTCCCGGCCCGCCAGATGGAAGCCCTAAACCCGTCAGCGCGACCGCCGCCGGGCTGGGCGCTCCTCCCTGCCCGAAGATTGTACGTCCCACATTGACAAGCCCAGACACTGTGTTGCCCAAGAATGCGTTCAGAATCGCGTTGTTCTGTACCCTAACGCTCCCGCCAGGCTGTACCTGTCTCCAAAACTCACGGCACAGGCCAGACTCTGCGGTATAGTCGGGCGCAGCGGCGCAGCTTTGGGTGGCGATGGAGGTGCCGCGCCGCCGCCCCCGCCACCAGTAAACCCGAACGGTGGTTGCGGCCGGATCGGGTTCATCCACTTCAATCAGGCGTCCCAGGCTGTCCGTCCAGGTCTCCCGCATCTTCCCTTTTTCATCCACGAACAGCGCCGGATATCCCAACCCCCCCACAGCGCTCCGAAGGGTTTCCGCCCGCCCCGGCGACCGTCACGCCGTCATAACGATGCGTAGCGTTTGAGTCGTGTCAGGCATCTTGGCCGGAGCCGCCAGCTCAGAGCAGAGGCTTTCCTTGGTTTTGGGAGGGAGATCCGAAATTCGAGGCTGCCCACGTTTCAAAGGCCCTAACGGGCCTGTTTCCTGGGGTTCGATCGAAGTAGGCAAAAGATGAGGAAAGTCCCGAAATTCTTATCAGGAAGCACCCGGCGGAGGTCAGGAAAATGATGAGGAAGAGCCGATCGCATTCTCGGTGAGGGTCATCCTGTTGCAGCGAATAGCGAAAAACTGTTCCCCAAGACGTACAGGTGGCTGATAACAGGACGAAGAAATTTAAGATTTCAGTGCGCCGCCTGCAGCTTGACCAGCGTAGACTAGCTCTATAGACTATTGTTTTTAAAGTCACCGTACCCTGTTTTGAGCGCCGCGTTATTGACTCAGAGAGGCTCTGCTACCTGCATGAAATCTTCCACTACAAGAGGAAGGAAAAGAACTGACCAGACACACTTTAATCTTGACCGGAAAGGGGCCCTTTTCGGGGTTTGACTTGCTGACGAAAAGTAAAATTTCGCCTACGAACCCTAATCAGCCTTTAGAATCAATAGCCATCAATTTTCCGGAGCCGTCACCTTCGAGGTTTCACAGTGTTCGGCGGAAGGTTGTCAGCGGATAAATTTTTACGAAACGAACCCTAAACTGCACGGAACTGGCGATTTTATTTCATTATATGAAATATGTAGTGGAAGATCACTAGGCCGCAGAAGACCCCCCTATGGAGAAGGGCGAAAGCATCATTTCCGTGGCCCTAACCGCTGTACTGGTTCTGGTCGTGCTGGGAATTCAGCGGCGGTGGAGCTCTTCCACTTTGCGGGATATGGCCTCCTCCGCGGAGAATTTCGTTCTGAAGACCACGGGCCTGAAGAGCCAGATTCCTGACCTCCCCGGCTACGAGAAGGTCCGCACCTACCGCTTGGGGCTCTATCGCGCCGCGTTGTATCGGGCGAGTCCCTCCCCCTTGGTTTTTGCTTCCTATCGTTTTGTCATCTACAATCGCGACGGACAGTCTGTTTTCAAAGTCAACAGTGTTGAAGCCTCTGCGCAGCCTTGGACGCAACTCTATGACTTTGCGGGAAGGCACGGACTTCCGAACCCGCGCAGCCGGGGGCGCGCGGTCTACACCCACGACCTCACTGGGGATGGCACCCCGGACATCCTGCTGGGCCAATATTCCGGAGGCGACCATTGTTGCACCACGGTCACCGTCATTGAGCTTGGCGAAAACTCCGTCAAGACGCTTGGCCGGATTGACGGCCTGGATGGACTACCGTTTGAAGGACTTGAAATCCGACGACTGGATTCTCAACGCGGTGAGCAACTCATCGCCCATCGGCCTTACCGCACGGTCTGTGGGGTGCATGCCGACGCCGCGGATGTGCTTTCAGTCTATGCCTACCAAAATGGCCAGTTTACCGACCAGACCTCGCATTTCACGGATTTTCTACGCCGCGTTTTGCAGGAAGACCTCAGCAAGTGGAAGAGAACGAAAGACCGCTCTTTGCATCTGCTCCAGACTGTGGCCACCGATTATTCGCGAGTCGGTGATGCGGCGACGGGTGATCAGTTTTTCAGGGACAATCTCAGCCTCTTCGCTTCCCAACTAAAAGCCCGGGATGTGGACGTACAGGCTTGCCTTCAGGACATGGCGAACCTCGTGAACATGGTCTCTCTTGCGGTTTCCCATGAGTAAGTATCCGCCGGCAGTAGCCGCGGGGAACTCCTGCCGGATTAGAAGAGGCTTCCGAATTCCAGCTAGTTGGGATGCTTCAGCGCGGGGAGGTTGGACGCGAAAAGTTTGAGCTTTTGCCCTACGAAGCGGTAGAGACGTGCACTCGAAGAGCTTTCTGGACTCAGTCGAAAGAGCGGCTTCTGATGCAGGATCTCGGCGTCGAGGCCGGGCCAGGCTTCTGGAACTAGCGACTCGGTGGGCGTCACAATCGCGTCTGCAAATGGCAGGAATTCGCGCGCAGACTTCTTAAAATCCGGACGGGAGCTATCAAGCACCATGAGGTAAAGCTCGGGGCAGACAAACTCTAAGATACTATTGCTTTCGATCAGGGCATATTCCGCCTGGTCGAGCGCTTGTTGAAGAATGGGAAGCGCATACCTCAACTGTCCTTGCCGCACTCGCAGCCACAACGAGCGTTGTGCTCCAGCCGCGAGAAACCGGCTGGTGTCGCTCGGTCCATCCGCGTTTTTCTCTTCCGTCAAGGCAAACGGATGTTCGGTGGGGGCGCAATCACACCGCTTTCCATCACGGGAACAGACGCCGTGGCCGTATTGCGTGATTTTAACGGCTGTCCAGGGCAGGAAGGAGAAATGACGGATCAACCCGGCAGCCACCGAGGTCTTTCCGATATTCCGCGTGTGCCCGCCGACCACAATGATTTTGGGATGACCCGACCGGTGGGTTAAAGATCGTGCCGCACTCTCCGCGCTCATTTGAAAAGTTCTCTCTTTGGGAGCACCCGTAAGCTACCTGGCGGAAGAATTCGCGAGTGAAAAGCCGAACGCGGGTAGAAAAATCATCGACAGTTCAGGCTGCGGGGGCAGGCCTGTCACTTGAAGGAGGCGGCGCGGAAGGCGGTGGGGCGCTGGCGCCATGACACTTCTTGTATTTCTTGCCGCTCCCACACGGGCAGGGGTCGTTGCGGCCAATTTTTTCCGAGCGACGGATCACCTGCTGCGGCCTTTCCATCATCCCGGCGCCGACCATCTGCATTTCAGCCTGCTCGCGCCGCTTGCGCCGCTGGTACTCGCGGATCATGGCTTCTTCTTCCTCCGGCGTCCGCAACAGGAAGAGATAGCGCAGCGACTCATCCTCGATGCGATCCATCAGCGCCTCAAACATATCGAACGACTCGCGCTTGTATTCCACCAGCGGATCGCGCTGCCCGTAGCCTCGCAGCCCGATGCCTTCCTTCAGGTGATCCATCGCCAGCAGATGGTCTTTCCACTGCGCATCCACCACCTGAAGCATAATCATGCGCTCGTGCACGCGCATGCGCTCCGCGCCCCACACCTTTTCCCGCTCTTCATAGCGTTGATGGACAATCTCCCGAAGCTGCTCAGTGTCCGCGTCGAGGGTTTTAGGATCCAGATGCAGTTCATGCTTGCGGAGGTCGATTCCAAACCGGCTCCAGAATTCTGACTTCAGTCCCTCGACATTCCACTCATCCGGGTGCTCCTTTGGACAGAAGTTCCCCACCAGCCAGTCCACCACGCGGTCGGCTGCTTCCAGCACATATTCTTTCTGGTCTTTTCCTTCCAGCAATTCCCGCCTGCGGCCATAAATGGTCTCCCGCTGTTTGTTCATCACATCGTCGTATTCCAACAGGTGCTTGCGGGACTCAAAGTTCTGAGCTTCGACCGCTTTCTGCGCCGCCTTGATGCGCTTGGTAATCAAGCCTGACTCGATGGGGACGCCCTCTTCCATCCCCAACCGGTGCATGATCTTTGAAATCCGCTCGCCCGCGAAAATGCGCAACAGATCGTCTTCAAGCGAAAGGTAGAAACGGGACGAACCCGGGTCGCCCTGGCGTCCGGCTCGCCCCCGCAACTGATTGTCAATGCGCCGGGCCTCGTGGCGTTCCGTGCCTAAAATATGCAACCCGCCCAGTTCCACGACGCGGTCATGTTCGGCATCGGTAACCACCTTGTACTTTGCAACGAAGTTGGCCCAGTTCTCGCGCCAGCGTTTGTAAGCCTCGGCGTAGCTTTTGAAGACCTCCTCTGAAGCGCCCGAGGAAGGCAACTCCGGCGGCTCGGGATCAATTCCCTGCTGCCGGTACTTTTCCGGTGACTTGCGAAATTCCTCGCGCGCCATGAATTCCGGATTGCCGCCCAGCAGGATGTCCGTGCCGCGCCCGGCCATATTGGTCGAGATGGTTACCGCCCCCACTCGGCCCGCCTGCGCCACAATCAACGCCTCTTTTTCATGCTGCTTGGCATTGAGGATGAAATGGCGCACCTCTTTCATCTCAATGACTTCGGCAAAGCGCTGAGGCGTGCAACAAACCTCAATCAAATAATCCAAAACCGGAAGAATCTTTTCTGCCGCTCCGTTCCGGCCGCCGTCCGCTGCCCCAGCCCATCTCAGGAGGTTCACAATCGCTGGCACCACGGCCTCATCCAGGGCTGGCGAGCGGCTGCCATCGTCCCTTTTGCCAGCCTTCAGCAAGGCCTGAAGGAATGCGCTCCGAACGCCATCCCCTGAACCTGCGGTGAGCGGCTGGAAGGCTCGCTGTCCCAGAGTCTTTTGCGCGGCGCTGGCTGTGACACCCGCCCGGATAAGCCACTTGACGGCATTTTCGTGGCGTTCCGCCAATTGTTGCGCCCATTTCTGGAGTTTCGGCCCTTCCAGTCCCGCCGCTTTCAGAAGCTCCTGCAAACGCCCGGGCAGTACGCCGGATTTCCTGAGCAGCGCGCTTAATCTCTCGGATTTCTCAATGGCGATGGTTCCGACCAGCACCGGCTGCCCGCGCAGGTGATATTCCTTAATCTCTTCGATCACCGCGTTGAACTTTTCACGCTCTGTCCGGTAAACAACGTCGGGGTACTCGACGCGGATCAGAGGTTTGTTGGTCGGAATGACCACGACTTCCAGCTCATAAATCTTCTCAAATTCCGCCGCTTCGGTTTCCGCCGTTCCAGTCATGCCGGCCAACTTGTCGTACATGCGAAAATAGTTCTGAAAAGTAATGGTGGCCAGCGTCTGGTTCTCTTTTTCGATCTTGACGCCTTCTTTTGCCTCAATCGCCTGATGCAACCCATCGCTCCAGCGGCGACCGGGCATCAAGCGGCCGGTGAATTCATCGACAATGATCACCTCGCCGTCTTTCACCACATAGTCGCGATCTCTCTTAAAGAGCGAGTGCGCGCGGATGGCCTGGTAGACGTGGTGGACGTAATCCATGTTGGCCGGGTCATAGAGATTCTCCAGGCCCAGCAGCTTCTCGACCTTTTCCACGCCCGACTCCGTAATGCTTGCCGTGCGCAACTTCTCGTCGACGTCGTAGTCCTTGCCCTCCACCAGATGAGGAATAATCTTGTCGATCTTGTAGTACTTTTCCGTGGATTCTTCCGATGAGCCGGAAATGATGAGAGGCGTCCGGGCTTCGTCAATCAAAATGGAATCCACTTCGTCCACGATCGCATAGTGATGCCCGCGCTGGACGCAATCCGCGAGCTCGAATTTCATGTTGTCGCGCAGATAATCAAAGCCGAACTCGTTGTTCGTTCCGTAAGTAACGTCACAGGCATAGGCGGCACGCCGCTCTTCCTCATCGAGGTCGTGCACAATGACCCCCACCGTGAGCCCCAGCATGCGGTAGATGGGGCCCATCCAGGCGGCGTCGCGTTTGGCCAGATAATCATTCACCGTCACCACGTGGACGCCCTTGCCTTCCAGAGCGTTCAGATACACCGGCAGCGTTGCAACCAGCGTCTTACCCTCGCCGGTCTTCATTTCCGCAATTTTGCCCTCGTGCAGAACGATGCCGCCAATCAACTGCACGTCGAAATGCCGCATATTGAGAGCCCGGCGTCCGGCCTCACGGCAGAGGGCAAAGGCTTCCGGTAGAATGTCATCCGTCGTTTCGCCCTCCGCGAGCCTGCGGCGGAACTCGGCGGTTTTAATCGGAAAGTCCGCGTCCGCAAGCTTCTGCATCTCAGGCTCTAAGGCATTGATTTCCTGAATCTTAGCCTCAAGCCTCTTCAGCTCGCGGTCGTTTTTAGTTCCGATAATCTTGCCTAACGCAACTTGAAAGAAATCACCCATAAAAGATCACTAAGGAACAATACCCATCACGCGTATTATAGCACCTCTCGCGCTGAACCTTATTCCACCTCGTCGCGCCGGCTTGCAGCTGACGCCGAATTCCGTTGTGGACAACCACTCAATTCCCCCTCAAATGGCCCAATCATCATTTCTAGTCTAATTGACTAGCCTAACTCAGCAGCTCACGAGTTCGACCACGCAATGACCACCCCCGGCCCTCCGCGACTCGGCAAGGCACTTATTCTGCATAGCCGGTGGCAGGGTGAGAAGGGAATTAAGTCTTTCTCCTCCTCTCCCCTTTGGTGGCAGAAGGGATTGGGGGTAAGAGATTGTGCGAATATGTTGAGATCGATGTGGGCTCGTATCTTTTCCCGTTGAATAATTTATCGTGGGAGTAATTCATCACTCCGCTCACTACCCCATTACCCCACCTCGGAGAGGAGGGCAATTCGCCTCCTTGATTGAGGAGGGTAAGGGGTGGTTGTTGTAAAGAATTAGCTGAGACAGGACACCAGGAAACGAAAGATAGCTACCCTCCCAGAACTGGCTGATGAACTCAGGAGAGCAGCGCCATCATCGCCCGGCCGGTTGCGCCGGGCAGCGTGACGCCCATCCATTCCGCCATCGTGGCGGCAACATCGGAAAGGCGGACAGCCCCCTGGGAGGCTTTCGGGAAAGCCGTTGACTGGTCAGGCTTCACCACCATCATCTCCTCAACCCCGTCGGCCAGCAAAAGATAGAGGGTTTTGCCGCGGTACGGAGTGAGTTGCTGGCTCTTCAACCAGATATAGTAGGAGAGCACTTCAACGTCAATAAACGAGCCCCAGGGGTCGAGCATCCAGGGGATTTTATCGGTGGGGCGCGGCTTGGAGAAAAGCAGCATGCTGCTAAAAGGCTTCATTTTGTACCGCACACCGAAACGGGCGACCAGAACATGGGGCTGGGCACGTTTCATCGCCTGAATTGCAGACCATTCAACAAAGGTGTTATTGATGATCAGCGTTCCGGCGCCGCCTAACAGAATATCCCGAACAAAGGCGGATACAAGACGATCTCCATTCAGCGTTTCCCCTTCCACAGGTGAGACGTCCAGCGTGCGCAAATAATCCGCCAATTCAATTGGCCCGGTGATTTGGCCCGTGGACGTCTGACTGTAAATGACGTCTGAAATCTTCTGCCGGAAATCGCGCAGCCGTGCATAGCTGATGCCCGTAGGACATCCTTGGACATCCTGACTCGCCGGGCTCTTTTGACAGAGAGCGATTGCATCGCTGCCAGCATCGATAATCCAGACATCATGGGGGTGCGCTCGCTGGACTCGGCCCAAAGCCGTAAACAACGTGGAGGCTGATTGCGCATCATTTTCCACCGGCCTGCCCGTGAAGAGCTCCGCAAGAAAGGGCCCTGTCGTCAAGGCGTTCCCAAGTGTCAAGGGAACACGCAGGCCCACGTCCCGGAAGCGATGCCAGAGTTGATTGCGTTCAATCGTGATGCCCTGATCATAGAGAATCACCACCAGCCGATGAGACGGGTCAGCGCCATAAAGCGCGGCATCAAGGCCAGGCTGAATTTTGGCAAAAATCTGGTCGATCTCTGCGCGCCAGGGCATCCAGAGTCCTGACCGCTTGATATGCCGGATCAGCAACTGATCCAGTTCCACCGGATCGCGAGCTTGAATCTGATTACAGCCGCTGCGCATCTCAAAGGCGGCCAGACTCCCGAAAATCTGCTGGCGATCCGAGGGCGCGAGGGAACCTAACTGTTGAAGAAGAGTACGAAAATAAGCCTTTTCAGGCTCGAAGAGATCAGGCCACTTTTGAAGCTCGGTAATAATGAAGGTTGAGAATGTGCGAGGCAGACTATCGAGAAGTTGGCGATATTGCCGCACCAACTCTTTCGCACTGGGATCTAAACCTTCGTAGTAATCCATATGTTGTAGCCCAGGACTTTACCGAAGCCAGGATATCTTCACCGGCAATTTCAGCATCAAAAGCCTGCCCGGAACAAAATGAAACGACAGCGCTGCATGGCACTCCGCGTTGTCGGACCCCCCATATGAGCCCTGGCAAACGCAGTCAAAAAACCGAATGTTTTCGCTAAATCGCCAACTCCATCAGAGGCTTGCCCTGGCACTCTCCCATCTTGAACCCCAGAATCTCTGCAATAGACGGGGCCAGGTCCACGTGCCGAATGGGGCGCTCCGAACCCGTATGCTTCGGCACGCCCTGCCCCAACGCCATCATCCACACTCTTCGGCAGGAATCATCACCGCTCCAGTGATTGGCAAAACCATTGCCGTGGATGTCGCTATCGCGACCCAGTTCCGGAATGATCAACATCGTCGTGCAATCACGATATGCGGGCAACGACTGACACAATTGCCAAAGTTCGTAGGTCAAGCGGTCAGTCCTGCGGATGGCCTGAAGGTGCAAAGCATAGGAGCCAAAATGGGCAATGTCCATATCCCAGTAATTGACCAGCAGCAGCGACGGCGCAAACCGTTGCATGATCTCTTTCGTCATATGGAAAGTCAGCTCATCGCCGCTTGAAGGCACGCGGGGATCGTTGAAGTAGTCGAGCAACGACTTGGCCAGGCTTTGCCGGAGTTTCTGACTCAGTTGACGGCCTCCTTCGTAGACCTGCCAGCCATAGTTCTCATATCCCTCATCCAGCGACATGAGCATCTGCTTGTAAAAAGCCTCGCGATCCTCCACCCCTGGGCCCTTATCGGTTGAAACTGCCGCCTGAATGGCCTCGAGCAGAAGCTGCTTCGGGAGAATGACATTTGCCCCATATTGCAGGCCCCATCCCGGCTGGCGGCTGGCTCCAATCAGGCTGAAGCTTTTGTTGGTGGCAATCACCCAAGTCTCTTCGGGCGGCGCCTTTCTTTCTTTGCGGAAGTACTCGAAGATGGTGGGCGTCACGGGCGGTTCTTTGCCCATGATGTTGATATTTTGCCAGCAACCTGTCAGCAGCGCCGCGCTTGAATTGTAATGGTCGGTCAGGCCTTCATTGCGGGCTGTGGGATAAAAGAGTCCCTGGGGAAACAGATCGCCAGTCAGGTGCGGAATATTTACCCAACCTTCGGGGGCAAACGTATCCTGATAGCGCGCGCCGCCACCGAAGGTGACGATAATCACTCGATTTTTTGGCTTCGAATAGCGAATGGGAGAAGTACTCTGCGCGCAGAGACGCCGAGGCAGAAGGTAAGAGGCGATGAACGCCGTGGCCGCTTTCAAGAACTCTCGTCGGCGGAGAGGTGAGATGACGTGCCGAAGCGGAGGCAAGGCGCCAGAAGCATGCTCAGGTCTCAGGTTGATGTCGAACGATCCGCAGCAAGGACAACCACTGGAACGGATTGGAAATTCTCCTTCCATATGTTCTGAATCCGAGCCTCTCGCGCGCACCATGACGCGCCGCCGGTTAGTAATCCGTGATTTCTCCGCCCTTGATCCTGCGAATCTGGCCTGGAAGATCAAAAGGATGATCGACGCCGGGCTGAATATTGCCTCCCTGCGTATAATAGGGCCACGTATCGGCCACCAAACCTTGCCCCCCATGGTTCAGGAAGGTGATCTTCGTGATCAGCTTCACATATTTGTAGCCGTACTTCCAGGGAATCACTAGGCGCAGCGGTGCTCCATGTTCAGGGGTTAAAGGCTCGCCGTTCATGCGGAGCGCCAGCAGCACGTGCGGGTGAAGCATCTCTTCCAGCGAATCGTAATCGTAATACTTGTCGCCGCAATCAAATCGCACGTGGGTGGCCGAAGGCAAAGGGTGTGCAAGCTGAAACAGCTCTTTGCTCCGGAATCCTTCCCACTCAATCCGGGTTGACCAGCACTGCACGCATTTCATGCGGCTGCTCTGCTTGACTTGAGGCAATCTCTTCAAATCCGCGAGTTTCAATTTCAGCGGTCGCCGCACGAGCCCGCCTACTTCCAGTTCCCACGTTGCCGCATTCAGAGCCGGCACCGGATTAAATTCCATGATTTTGGCGTGAAAACGATCCGGGGTGTCGGTGGGGATGATCAGCTTGCCCGAGGAGACGGTGGACGGGTCAGGCGGCAACGGTTTGGGGCAGCCGGGAACTGGTCCTCCCAGCATCCGGCCCGCTTTGCTAAGGGTGGCAGCAGCACTTCCGCCTGCGGCCAGCCCCATAAACTTTCGGCGATCCATAACCCTCCCACAACGCGACTGTAATACCCTCCGTGCGTTGCACAAAAAATATATCGCTCCCGGGCAGGCAAGTCAATTTCGCCGCCCCAACCGTTAATTAAAGCTTGATTTACCGAAATGGGAATGGTATAAATAGGCAGCTTTTATTCAATCTTTAAAATCAGGAAATGAGCTATGGCGCCTACCTACGGGATGCTTCCGAGTGGCGCAGGCGCTGTCCCTGCGGAGACTTCTCCTTGTCCTGGCACGTTGTCGGAACTCGAATGGCAGCAACTCCTTAAACCGATTGAGGACGGCAAGTGCACAGCGTTCCTCGGAGCTGGCGTAGACCAGGGGAGCCTGCCGCTCGGAAGAGATCTTGCCCAGCGCTGGGCTAAAGAGTTTGGATATCCGTTGGCCGACTCCGGCGACCTGCAGCGCGTCTCGCAATATCTTTCGCTCCTGACTGCCAACCGTGGACTTCCCAAGCAGCAAATGTATGACCTTGTGCGCGAAGCCAAACCCCCGGATTTCACCGACCCCACGAGCCCGCTGGGAGTGCTGGCGGACTTGCCCATTCCGATATATCTCACCACCAACTACGACGATTTCATGCTGCGCGCCCTCCGGACAAGGAAAAGAGACGCGAAAGTAGAGGTTTGCGGGTGGTGGAAGCCCCGCGTCGAGAATTTTGCAATTGTCTACAATGAGCCTGATTTTTCTTCTACGAGCGCAGCGGGAAACGTGCAAGTGACGGGCTTCGCCCGATCACGGTTCAAGTCCCGCAATTTTGTGCCGACGGCCGCCAGCCCGGTCGTTTATCACCTGCACGGTCATTACGAATTGCTCGAATCCATGGTTTTGACCGAGGACGATTACCTCGATTTCCTGGTGAATATGTCTCGCGATCAGAATCTTATTCCTCCGGTCATTCAGCAAGCCCTCACAGGCTGTGCTTTGCTCTTTATGGGTTATAGCCTTGCAGACTACGATTTCAAAGTGCTTTTCAGGAGCCTGATCTACCCGCTCGCCCGAAGCCACCGGATAACTGTCTCCATCCAATTGCCCCAATCGCAGGAAAGCGAAGCTCTCGAGTACTTGAACAGGTATTACAAAGATATGGCCATCGCAGTTTATTGGGGAAAGGCCGAAAGTTTTGCCAAGGAGCTTTCGGAGCGATGGGCAAAACGGCAGTCTGGAGTCCAACCCACGCATGTCCCCTGACACGGGCCTGAGAAATCCGTATCCTGGACCACGGCCATTTCAGCCCGAAGAGAGAGAACTTTTCTTTGGGCGTGAGCCAGAACAGCGTGAACTTATCGCTCTGGTCTACGCGCATCGAGTCATCTTCCTTTATGCTCAATCCGGAGCGGGCAAAACGTCTCTTCTGAACGCAGCCGTCTGCCCTGCTCTGCGAGAAGAAGGCTTCGAGGTTTTTTATGCGCGGCATCCCGGGGCTCCCTTTCCGGAGGACCTGCGCGGTGGCCGGCAGGTTCCAAATGTATTTGCCTTCAATACCCTCATGGAGTGGAAAGACGAGGGGACCCCACCTGACGCACTTCTCACACTCGACCTCAGCGGATTTTTGAGCCGACGGAAGCATTGCCTGGACGAGCAGAATCTTCCTCGCCCCCGGGTTCTGGTTTTCGATCAATTTGAAGAGTTTTTCACTGCCTATCCCGAGCGCTGGCCCGAAAGAACGGCGTTCTTCGAGCAATTATCAACAGCGATGGCGACTGACCCTTTTTTGCGGACGCTGATTGCGCTGCGGGAAGAATATGTGGCAAGTCTCGATGCGTATACTGACCTCTTGCCGGAAAGGCCGGCCATGCGGGTCCGGATAGAACCGCTTCGGCGCGAAAGTGCGCTTCTTGCGATCCAAGGTCCGCTGGCGGGAACTTCGCGCCGGTTTGAGGAGGGCGTCGCCGAGGCGCTCGTGGATCGCCTTGACACCATCCGCACCGCGGGGAGCGACGGGCAGGTCATCGAAGTTCCCGGCGAGTTTGTGGAGCCGGTCCAGCTTCAGGTCGTTTGCCGCAGCTTGTGGGAGGACCTCCCTCCTGATGCCGAGCGGATTAGCCAGAAAGACCTTGAGTCGTTCGGAGACGTCAACCAAGCGCTCTCAGAGTTTTATGAAAAGGCGATTGAAAAAATCGTGGCGGAAGGGCTTGCCAAAGAGGGAGAGCTGCGACAGTGGTTCGAGCATGCCCTCATCACTCCAGCCTTAACTCGCGGAATGGTCTTCAGGGACGTCACCACAACCGGCGGGATTCCCAACGAGGCTGTCGCGGAACTGGAGAAACTGCATCTGGTTCGCGGCGAAAACCGCGCGGGTGGGCGTTGGTATGAACTGACGCACGATCGCTTGGTGGAGCCCGTGCTTCACTCCAACAGCCAATGGCGGGCCCGGCACGCACAAGCGGAACACATTCGTATGCAATTGGAGTCGGGGGCTTCGGCCTGGATCGCCGCAGGAAGAGGCACGCACGGGCTGCTTAACAAAGACCAACTGGACGATGCCTCGCGGTGGCTCCAGAGCCAGGAAGCCCAGGAACTCGGCGTCAGCGAATCGGTCTTGACCTTCGTCGCGGCGAGCCGCGAAGAGGTCCAGAAGCAAAATTTGGCAAGAGCGCGGGAACTTGCTTTCGAGCAGCAGCGCCGGGCGGAAGAGCAGACGCTCGTCGCGAAGCGTTTGCGCCTTCTTGCCGCAGGCTTGATCATCTTCTTCTTCGTTGCGTTGGGATTCGCATTTTACTCTGGAAGCCAGCGGAATAAGGCCAAGAGGGACCGGATTGTCGCGATGAAAGCGATGGCAAGGGCTGAAGTAGCGGAAGCGCTTGCGAGAAAAAACGAAGACATAGCTAAGCAAGAAGCAGCGCTCGCAAAGCTCGCCATGACGGAGGCCCAGCAGCAAAGAGACATTGCCAAAGCTCTTGCGCAGCGCGCCACGGCCGACGAACAGAAAGACAAGCGGATCGCCGCCTACTCCACATCCGGCGTTCTCGCCGATAAAGCAATTTCCAACTTGGAGATTGACCCCGAGCGCAGCCTGTTACTGTCACTGGCAGGAGCGTTCGTCACTTATGCCTCTTATGGAGAGATTACGGGTGAGGCGAGAGACGCTCTGAATCGAGCTCTTCAATCGCCGCATCTGATCCTCCGGCTTGCTGGACACAAAGACTACTTGGGCGGCGCTGCCTTTAGCCCGGACGGAACCTTAATCGCCACCGGCAGCAAAGACGGAACCATTCAAATATGGGACGCGGCCTCCGGAAAACCGCTCCTCACTATCCCCAACGGGAGTCCTGTCCGGGCAATTACCTTTAGCCCGGATGCTTCCCTGATTGCCGCCGCCAGCACGGACAAGCGGGTCCGCATATGGGACGCGGCCTCGGGGAAAGAAGCCCCGACTCGCCTGCCTCCTGATGGTGGCGAACTGGTCAGCGTAGCGTTCAGTCCCGACGGGCAAATCCTCGCTACTGCAAGCCTTGGCGGAACCGCAAAAATGTGGAGCATGCCGGAGGGACAACTCTTGCACAACCTGAACGCCCATGCTGGAGGAACGTGGTCCGTGGCCTTCAGCCCCGATGGGAAAAAACTGGCTACAGGCGGCCGCGACGGCACCGCGAAAATATGGGATGTTTCCTCCGGCAAAAATGAGAAAACTCTGTACAGCCAGGGCGCGGTAGTCTACGGCGTTGCCTACAGCCCGGAGGGGAGGTTTCTGGGCATCGCCAACTCCGATAACATCGCGGAGATTTGGGATCTCAACGCCGGCAAACGCCTGTCCACCCTTTCAGGTCATTCCAACTGGGTATATGCTCTCGCCTTCAGCCCGGACGGAACTCGGCTCGCCACCGTAAGCCAAGACAGAACAGCCAGAGTATGGGACGCAGCCACAGGCAAAGAGCTCATCACCCTTCGAGGACATACCGATGCGGTCCACAGTGTCGCCTTTTCTCCCGACGGAACGCGGCTGCTGACAGCCAGCTACGATAAGGTTGCGATCGTGTGGGACCTGGTCGGCGGTCCGTTGCTGAGTCGGTCCGGCCCGGGAGGAGCTCGGGCGGTTGCTTTCAGCCCAGACGGGGGAAAACTGGCCGGTGGAGGAATCGATGGAGTGGTGAAGATTTGGGACGCCAGGACAGGGTCAGAGTTGCAAGCCTTGGGCAGAAATTGGGGGCCCGTGACAGGCGTATCCTTTAGTCGTAATGGTCAAAGGTTGGTCGCGGCCAACTGGAACCAGGCTGCTATGGAGTGGAACGTTCCTTCCGGAAGCCATATTTTGACCGTCTCGCCTATTCTTTACTGCCTGGCAGTAAGCCCAGACGGAAGGCACGTCGCTGTCGGAGGGAGGAATCGCAAAGTAAGCATTTGGGACATCGATGCAGGCAAGGAGGTGCTCACGCTGCGCGGTCATATGGACGAGGTCTTTGGCGTGGCGTATAGCCCGAATGGGGAACTTCTTGCAACGGCCAGTCGTGACGGGACCGCCAAACTTTGGGAAGCTGCAACCGGAAAGGAATTGCATACACTTTCCGGCCATACTTCTGCCGTCTTTGATGTAGCTTTCAGCCCAGAAGGCAGATGGCTGGCGACCGCAGGCGCGGATCGGACTGCGAAGATTTGGGACGTAAAGTCCGGCCGGATCTTACACACTCTATTCGGTCACGCCGGCCCTCTTACCGCGATTGCATTTAGCCCGGACGCGAAGCTACTGGCCCTGGCGGGGCGCAATGCAACAGCGGAGGTCTGGAATTGGCAATCTAAAAAGTTCCTCCTAACTTTCCAAGGGCACCAAGACGAACTTTGGGCCGTGACCTTCAGCCCCGACGGAAAATTTCTCGCGACGGCAGGCAATGATAGAACAGTTCGGCTGTGGAGCCTGTCCTCGGGAAAGCTGTTTCGTACTTTAACCGGACACACGAGTTACGTGCAAGCCTTGGCTTTCAGCCCGCATGGAAACCGGCTCGCTGCCGCCAGCGATGACCTCAGTGCCATCGTGTGGGAGATCCCGTCGGGAACCAAAGTGCTCACCCTCCAATCTAAGGAAGGCCCGTTGAAGGGGATTGGCTATACGCCCGACGGAACACGTCTGGTCACGGCAAGCTACGATGGCACGATTGCGGTGTGGGATGCCAAGGCGGGTACACTCATCCGACCCCTTTCTACCGAGACCATCGGAAGATTGAAAGCTGTGGCTTTCAGTCCTCACGGACAGCGTTTCGCGACGGGCGACACTGATGGCATAGCGAAAATTTGGGATGCGAATTCCGGAAAAACGCTGCTTGTGCTCCATGCTCATAAGAATTACGTGAACGGAGTGGCTTTCAGCCCTGACGGAAAGTATCTGGCCACCGCGAGTGGTGATTCCACTGGGAAGATATGGGATGCCACTGATGGCAAGGCCCAGTGTACGCTGGCAGGCAGCACGGATGCCCTCACCAGTATCGCTTACAATCCCCGTGGCGATAGGGTCGTTACGGGTGGCGAAGACGAGATGGCCAGAGTTTGGGATGCGGCGTCGTGTAAGCTTTTGAAGACTCTGGTGGGGCACAACGATACGGTTCGAGCCGTGGCTTTCAGTCCGGACGGGACTCGCATTGCCACGGCCGGCGACGACAAAACCGTAAGGCTGTGGGATTCCGGATCGGGAAAAGAGCTTTTCACGTTGTCGGGCCTTCCGGGAAAGGTGACCGGCGTCGCTTTCAGTCCGGGCGGCAAGCGGCTGGCCACCGCGAGCAGCGATGGTTCACTGCGAATCTTTTCTCTAGATGACGGCGAGTTGCTGGCCCTTGCGGAAAGGTACCTTACCCGCGGCCTCACGCGAGAGGAATGCGAAAACTACTTTCAGGCCACCGGCGGCTGCCCTCCAGAAGACTCCGCTTTGGCGCTCCTTGCCTCCGGAAACCAGTGGGCAAAGGAGGGAGGCGTCGAGGAGGCCGTGACGCGCTACAACCAGGCGGAGTCTCTGGTTCCCTTCCTTAAGCTTGATCCTCATTCCCGGGCTGAAAGGCTGAGTTATGAAATCCGGCAGGAGAGGTTAGAGCTCGAAACTCAAGGCTGGTTGCGGCAGGCGGCCTGGTTTGTCCGCTACGGAAGGGTGGATGACGCCATCCGCGCCCTTCGAAGGTCCCAGAGTTTCGATTCCCATCGGAAACTTCCGGCGTATATTCTCAACAGCCTCTGCTGGTGGGGTTCACTTTGGAACCGTGCCGCAGACGTTTTGGACTATTGTGAACAGGCGGTTAAGGCAGACCCCACAGATGAAAACATTCGAGATAGCCGGGGAGTGGCGCTCGTATTGACTGGTCATTATCGGCGTGCAATCTCCGACTTCGAAGCTTTCGTCGCCTTTACTCCTGATCTCACGCGAAGGCAGCAGCGGGAAAGATGGTTGCAGGCGCTGCGCAAGGGGCAGAACCCTCTTACAGCAGGAGAAATCAAAGACCTCATGACGCAATGATAGGTAGGCAAGATATTCAACAAGGGGAAAACTCGATGAACCTTCAGCCTGATGCTCAGCCTGCCTCGAAGAAGTGGGTTTTAGGTTTCGGCGTCTATCTCATTTTCCTGAACCTTTTGCTGTTCTACGTGCTGCTCAGACTATGGCCCGGGCAGGTACCCTTACGGGCTGATCATCTTCGGGTGAACTTGATTCCAGGCATCTGGCAAGTCGATCTGTGGACAGAGGTTCGCTTCCTGGCCTTGGTCGCTGTGGCCGGCGCGCTGGGAAGCTATATCCACCTAGCCACTTCTTTTGCCGATTACCTCGGTAACCGGCAATTCGTGAAAAGTTGGACGTGGTGGTACGTGCTGAGACCGTTCATCGGCTCGACGCTCGCGGTGGCTGTGTATTTCGCGGCGCGAGGCGGGCTGATTTCGGGAGGAGCCGGCGCTGGAGACTTGAGCCCTTATGGCGTCACGGCGCTGGCGGGGCTCACCGGCATGTTTTCAAAGCAGGCCACCGACAAGCTTCGGGAAGTTTTCGAAAACCTCTTTAAGACAGAGGAGTCACAGCGCGCGGATCCGCTCAAACCCCAGCCAGCCAATTCCGCCAAAACTAATCCATAGCCGCTTGGGCAGGATGCCGGCGCTGGGGCTCGCCGTATGCCGACGCGCGGAAGTAGGCCAGAAGTCAAGCAGAGCCCCGAATCCTCTTTGTCCAACATCCAACCACGCCGCCCACTTTGACACCCGCGCATCCAATAGCCTGGAATGAGGAGGAACTTCGTGGCGACATGACAATTCCTGAGCGCCTGCCCTGAGCAACCGCAGGGAGCACCGTATGCCGGGTTTTCACCAACCTGTGAGACGTTATGCGCCGCAGGGGGCGCTGGCGAGCTTTGAAAACGGCGGCGGGAAGCAATTGACCGAAACCTACGATTACAACAACCGCCTGCAGGGGGTACGCTTGCAGTTGGCGCCCTACCAGACCACCAATGACCTGGTCTGCTGGGTGTACAATGACTACAGCAATGTGGCCAATCCCACCGCGTGTTCGATTCCTTCGCAAGGGACGGGGAATGATGGCGACGTGGTGGGGCAGTATGAGAAAGACACGGTGAATACCAGTTTGAGTCACACGGTG
>Ga0070741_10004932_pt1 | contig 30480 bp, 30 predicted proteins | sample Coa_R1_4_FD_66440 | JGI IMG/M metagenome (GOLD analysis project Ga0070741, IMG submission 66440) | Surface soil microbial communities from Centralia Pennsylvania, which are recovering from an underground coalmine fire - Coalmine... | ecosystem: Environmental > Terrestrial > Soil > Unclassified ... | reverse complement strand
ACCGGCAATATCATCAGAATGACATCACCTTCAGCCTCCTGTATTCCTTCACCGAGAATTTCCTTCTGCCGATTTCACACGACGAAGTGACTCACGGCAAGCGCTCGCTGATTTCCAAAATGCCCGGCGATCAGTGGCAGCAATTCGCTAACGTCAGGGCGTTCCTCGCATATATGTACGGCCATCCCGGCAAAAAGCTGCTGTTTATGGGGACGGAAATCGGCCAGTGGAACGAGTGGAATCACGACAAGCCGGTCGAGTGGGAGCTTTTGCAGTTTGACGCGCACCGCTCCTTGCAGCGCTATGTCGCCGACTGGAACCGGCTGTACCGGCGCGAGAGAAGCCTCTGGGAAGTGGATTTCGACTGGCGCGGTTTCGAATGGGTCGATTTTCACGACGCCCAGAACAGCATCATTGTCTTCATCCGGCGGCCCGCGCCAGCGATTTCCGGCCAGCCGTCGCCGGCCGAGCGATCTGCCCCGGAACAGATGGCGGCGGCAGGCAGCGCGGAGGCGGCACTGAGCGGCGAGGCGCCAGAGTTTTTGCTCTTCGCTTGCAACTTCACTCCGGTCGTCCGGCAGGGATATCGGATCGGCGTGCCCGAGCCCGGCTGGTATCAGGAAATTCTGAACAGCGACTCAAAACTCTACGGCGGCAGCGATGCGGGAAACGCCGGCGGCGTCAGTACAGAAGAAATTCCCTCTCATAATCGGCCATATTCGATCGCCATCACTCTTCCCCCGCTGGCTGTAGTGGTCTTCAAGAAGACATAGCGCCGCCCGCGGAATCACAAGCCGATCTTCTTCTGATCGAAAACCGCAATGCTAATCAGGTGCTCTTAAACTCCAACGCCCAGATCTTGCCGCGTCCACTCCACAGTCAAGCGCAGAATACCGGCTCCTAGGGCCCAAGTCCGCGAAAGCCTCGCTGGCCGGAATTTTCTCGAGGGCGACCTGGATGTCCACTCCGGTCAACGCCGGTAGTCTTCAGAACGTGACCTTGACGCCGCGGCGCGCGGATTCGTAAATGCCCAAAATAATCTCCAGAGCGGCATAGCCCTCTTCCCCGGCTACCAGGGGCTTGCGGCGGTTCCGGATCGCATCGCCGAAATCCAAAAACTGGGCCTTGATCGGCTCAATCGAGATTGCCATCGGGTCAGCCGCTCCGGAAGCCAGCTTCGTCGCCAGAGGCACATCTTCCATTTTGTCGCCGGCTACGTCCCAGGCAGTGAGCCGGTCTCCCGTCAAAATGGCCGACCCTTTTGTGCCGTGCAATTCGATCCGCTCCGGATAGCCGGGGAAAAACGCCGTCGAGCCCTGGATCACGCCCGTCGCTCCCGAAGCGAAACGGATCACGGCGTTCGCGATGTCTTCCGACTCCATTTTATGCGCCGCCCCAAGCTGCCAGTGACCGTAGATTTCCGCAACCGGGCCCCCAAACCACCGGATAAGATCAACGCAATGGATCGCCTGATTGATCAGAGCGCCGCCACCCTCCACCTGCCAGCTTCCCTTTCCCGGCCGGTCGTAATACGCCTGCGGCCGGTGCCACTTCACGTAGCAGTCGGCCTCGAGCAGCCGGCCGAGCCGCCCTGCCGCAAGAGCTTTATGAACAAAAATTGCGCCGGGATCGAAGCGATGCTGGCTGATTACGCCCAGGCGGATGTCGGCCGCGCGCGCGGTCTCAATCATTTGCCGGGCGGTTGCGAGGGATGTGGCGATCGGCTTTTGCACCAGCACGTGTTTTCCCGTCCGGGCGCACTCCTCGACTGGCTGGAGGCGGAAATCGGGAAAGGTGCAAACATCGACGTAGTCTATATCTCTGCGCCGGCAGAGATCACGATAGTCGGCGACAAATTCGGCTCCCCACTTTTCCGCGAACTGCCTGCCTTTTTCAACGGAGCGATTGTTGACAGCAACAAGCCGGTACCCCGCGGCGCGATACGCTTCAGCGTGCTTGTGGGCGATCGCCCCGGTTCCGATTAATCCGACATTCATAAAGCTGGAAGAGCTCGCCGGTTTCCGGGCCGGTAAACCCGCAGACAACCGCCGGCGCCTGCGTTTTAGCGAATCTGGCCCGAGCCTAAGGAATCAAAGCGGTGGGCGGGACAAGCCAACCAACCGACCTGGATCGGCTAGACCTGGAATTCCCGCTTCACCTTTTCGCTTTTTTCCGCTACACCCCGCGCGAGATCTTCCTTGAACTTCGCCAGGACGCCTTCTACGTGAGGGTCGGAGGTGCCGATGATTTGCGCCGCGTAGATAGCGGCGTTTACCGCGCCGGCCTTGCCCACGGCCATCGTGGCCACGGGCACTCCGCCGGGCATCTGCACCGTCGAGAGGAGCGAATCCATGCCCGAAAGCGGCGAGTTGGCGATCGGAACGCCGATAACCGGCAGGGTCGATTCTGCGGCAATCACGCCCGCCAGGTGGGATGCGCCGCCCGCGCCCACGACAATCGCCTTCAACCCGCGTTTGCGCGCCGTGCGGGCATATTCGGCCGTGCGGGCCGGCGACCTGTGGGCGCTGGTTATCTCAATCTCAAAGGGAATAGAAAATTGCTTCAATGTTTTCGCGGTCTCCGCCATGAGGGGCAGATCTGAATCGCTGCCCATCACGATCCCGACCAGCGGCTTGTGATTTTTTGAATCGCTCATTGTAATCGTGCCAGTCCTTTTACGCCGATGTCCCGGCGGTAGTGCATTCCTTCAAATCGAATTTTGGCGACAGCGGCGTAGGCGTTGTCGATGGCCGCGGGCAGATCTTCCCCGCCCGCAGTGACCCCGAGCACCCGGCCTCCGGCGGTCACCAGCCGTCCTTCCACAAATTTCGTTCCGGCATGAAACACTTTGGCGCCGAGTTCCTCCGCTTCGTCAATTCCAAAAATTTCGTAGCCCTGCTCGTAATGTCCCGGATACCCAGCCGACGCCAGCACCACACAGACCGCCGGCCCTGAAGACCATTTTACAGCTACGTCGGTTATGCCCGCTCCCTGGGCTGCGCACTGCAAGAGCGGGACCAGATCCGACTCGAGGCGGAACAGCAGGGCCTGCGCTTCCGGATCGCCCAGGCGCACGTTGAATTCGAGCACCTGCGGTCCCTCGGCGGTCATCATCAGGCCGAAATACAAGAAGCCCCGATAGGGGCAGCCTGCCTTATACAGCCGGTCGAGGGTCGGCTCCACGATGCGCTGCAAGATCCCCTGCTTCTCCGCCTCGCTCAGTATCGCCCCATCCGAGTACGCTCCCATGCCGCCGGTATTAGGCCCCCGATCGCCGTCATAGACGGCTTTGTGGTCCCGAGCTGACGGCAGGGCGTAGTAACCGGCGCCGTCGCTTAGCACGATGAAGCTGACCTCTTCGCCGGGCAGAAACCGCTCGAGCACTGCCCGCCGGCCAGCCGGTCCTGCGATTTTTCCCGCCAGCATCAGTTCCGCCGCGGCTCTGGCCTCGCTTTCTTTGTCCAGAATGAGCACGCCTTTCCCCGCGGCGAGGCCATCCGCTTTCAAAACCACGGGAAACCCGAACGCGCCGATGTTGCGGGCCACATCTTCTGGCGACTCGAGCACCAGGAAATCGGCGGTCGGGACGCCGCTATCGCGGAGAAACTGCTTGGCGAAAACCTTGCTGCCCTCGAGCCGCGCCGCTTGGGCGTCTGGCCCCACAATCCGCAGGTTGCGCGACCGGAATTCATCGGCAATGCCGGCAACCAGCGGCGCCTCCGGACCCACGACCGTAAGATCGGCGCCGATCTCTGCCGCCAGATCGGCCATGAGCCGGGGGGAAACGATATCGCCCCCCCGGCAAATGGCCTCGCTCGAAATCCCCGCATTGCCAGGCACGCAATACACTTCGTCGGCCAGAGGGCTCTGGCGCAATTTCCATACGATGGCGTGCTCACGGCCGCCGGAACCTATTACCAGTATCTTCATTGCTTGCCGGGAACCTTGCCTCCTTGCCGGCTAATTGCATAGAATAACTGGAAACGACCCTTTCCGGGATAACTGGATGGCGCTTTCCTTCCACGAAAAATATGACGTAGTCGTGGTCGGAGCCGGTCACGCCGGCTGCGAAGCCTCCGTGGCCACGGCCCGAATGGGGCTGCGGACGGCGCTGGTGACCCTCAACCTCGACCTGATCGCCCAGATGTCGTGCAACCCCGCTGTCGGCGGCATCGCCAAGGGCCACCTTGTCCGCGAGGTGGATGCTCTGGGCGGAATCATGGGCCAAGTGACCGACGCCGTGGGCATCCAGTTCCGGCTGCTGAACACCAGCCGGGGGCCGGCTGTGTGGTCGCCGCGCGCGCAGTGCGATAAGAAACAGTATCGCATTGAGATGAAGCGCCGCCTCGAGGCCGAGCGCAATCTGGTGATCAAGCAGGCCGAGGTCGTAGATCTGGTTCTCGAGGAGGAGGCCGGTCCAACGTTTGACGGTCTTCCCGCCCGGCGCGTGCGCGGGGTAGCTCTCCGCGATGGGCGGTTGATCAGCGCCGGGGCCGTCGTCATCACCACCGGCACGTTCCTCAATGGCCTCATCCATTGCGGGGAGCAGACCTATCCCGCAGGCCGCAGCGGTGAACCGCCTTCGGTCATGCTCGGGGAACGATTGCGGAATCTTGGGCTGCGCTGCGGGCGTTTGAAAACGGGCACGCCGCCCCGGCTGGACGCGCGATCCATCGATTGGAGCCGCTTCGAGATCCAGCCGGGAGATCCGGAGCCGACGCCGTTTTCGTTCCGCACGGACAAAATCGAGCGCGAACAGGTGGTCTGTCATATTGCCTTCACCACCGAGGAAACGCACCGCGTCTTACGGGATAATCTGCATCGCTCCCCGCTCTACAGCGGCCAGATCACAGGCATAGGGCCGCGCTATTGCCCATCCATTGAAGATAAGATCGTCAAGTTTCCCGACAAGCCCCGGCACCAGATTTTTCTCGAGCCGGAAGGGCTTGATACGAACGAGATTTACGTGAATGGCATGTCCACAAGCATGCCTATCGACGTGCAGACGGCGATGGTCCATTCGGTGCCTGGTCTGGAGAACGCCGAGATGATCCGGCCCGGGTACGCCATCGAGTACGACTCGGTGGACGCCACCGAGCTGGCGCCTACGCTCGAGGTCAAAAAAATCCGCGGGTTGTTTCTGGCCGGACAAATCAACGGCACGTCCGGTTATGAAGAAGCCGCTTGCCAGGGAATCATGGCGGGGATCAATGCCGGCTGCGCAGTCAAGGGGCTGCCGCCGGTAACGCTCGACCGCACACAGGGCTACACCGGGATTTTGATCGACGACCTCATCAGCAAAGGAACCAACGAGCCTTATCGGATGTTCACCTCGCGGGCGGAGTTTCGGCTGCACCTGCGGATCGACAACGCCGATCAAAGGCTTACCCCTATCGGAAGGCAAGTCGGACTGATCGATGACGAGGCCTGGCAAAAATTCTGCGCCAAGCAGGAACGCATGGCGCGCTTCCGGCAGTTCCTGAACGTTTATCGCCCCGATCCCCGCGACCACGCCGCCGATCGGTTGCTGAGGAAAGTCAATCAAAGCGCCGGGGATTGCCCTGTCGCAAGCCAACTGCTCAAACGTCCGGAGATCGTGATCGAGGACCTGGCGCCGGTCTTGCAGGAGAAACTCGGTCTCCCGTTGAAGAGGCTCGAACTCAAAGCCATCGAAACGGAGATCAAGTACGAAGGCTATCTCGCCCAGCAGCAGAAGCATATTGAGCAGCTCAAGAAGGCGGAAAGCCGGCGCATCCCCGCGGATTTCCCCTTTCGCGGCCTGCCGGGCTTGTCGCGCGAGGTCGTGGAAAAGCTGGAACGAGTGCGGCCAGTGACCCTCGGCCAGGCGGGGCGGATTCCCGGGGTCACGCCGGCGGCCGTTTCCATTATCAATGTATATCTCGACCTGCCGGCCAGGCAGGGGGCTCGCAACTGACGTCCGATGGATGAGAGTCTAGCCTGCGAGATCCGGCCCGGCGGCGGATGGGATCTCTCTCCGGTTCCCAACGTTCCAGGAGTATTTGCCGTTTGGCCTTCACAAGGCCCGCCCTACATTGGCAAAAGCAGCCTGCTGCGGCGAAGACTCGCTCGGTTGCTCCGGCCTGCCGAAACGCAATCGAGGCTGCTGAATCTCGCGCAGATCGCCTGCCGGGTGGAATACCAGCCGGCCGGATCGCCGTTCGAATCCATGGTCCTGCTATACAAGCTCGCGCGCCGCCACCGCCCCGGCGATTACCAAAAGTATCTGAAGCTGCGCATTCCGCCGTTTTTGAAGATTAATCTGAGTAATGCCTACCCGCGCTGCTACGTTACGCATAAGCTCGGGCAAAGGCGGGCTTTCTACTTCGGCCCTTTTCCTTCACGGGCCGCCGCAGAGCGCTTCCAGAACGCCTTTCTGGATCTTTTTCAGATGCGCCGGTGCGTGGAAGATCTGGAGCCTACTCCAACGCACCCCGGCTGCATTTACGGCGAAATGAAGATGTGTCTGCGGCCCTGCCAGGCGGCTGTCACAGCGGCAGAATATCGCAGCGAGACGGAACGTGTTGTGCAGTTCCTCGCGACCAATGGCGAATCGCTTCTCAAACAATTGCGAGACGAGCGGGACCGCGCGAGCGCCGCGCTCCAGTTCGAGCAGGCAGCCCGGATCCACAAGAAACTGGAGAGGGTGGCGGAAGCTCTTCAGCTCAAAGACGACCTGGCCGGAGATCTTGACCGCCTGCACGCCATCATAATCCAGCGATCCGTGGATCCTTGTGCCGTCGAGCTCTGGCTGCTGTATCAAGGATTCCTGCAACCACAGCGGCGCTTGCATGTTGCGGCGGAAGCAGGACAGCCCCTGTCTCTGGACAGCAAGCTGCGCGAAACTTTGAGCGCGGTTAGCTGGGAAACGGGCGCTGCCCGGCAGCGCGCTGAGCACCTGGCCCTGGTGGCGCGATGGTATGCGAGTTCCTGGAGGCAGGGAGAAATATTGCGTTTCGAGGACTTCGACCATCTGCCTTACCGGAAGCTGGTGAAGGCGATCTCGCGAGTGGCGGCAGGATCCACACAACCGGCGGGGGCGCGCATTTCCGGGTCTTATCGGCCCGGTTAACGATGCCGCGCCGGAGTCTTCTTCTGCTGCTGCAAGAAAGCGGTCAAGGCCTGAAGCTGGCGCTGGTTCAGGTTCGTGGCTGGCGGCATGATGGAACCCCGCACATAGGCGCTGGGATTCTGGAAGTGGCCAATCAGCCAGGCGTCCGTGCGGCCGCGATTTCCTTCATCTGACAGGTCCGGGCCCACGCCGCCCCCGTCGCCGTCCAGCCGATGACATCCTATACAGTTCTCCTGGCGGAAGAGGAGCCCGCCCTCCTGGACAAGATCTTGCCCGCCGCTGGCCGCCTGAAGAGCAGTCTCGGGCTGAGGTTTGGCTCTTTGCAATTCCCGAATGGCCAGCACGATCTCCCAGGTTTGAGTGTCGTCGAATACATCCTTCCACGCCGGCATGCCCGTGAACCGCACGCCGTTTTGAATGATCCAGAAGAGCTCGGCATCATCCCACCGCTTCACGTGCGGGGAGGTAAGATCAATCGCCGGCGGGTACAGATCGCGTCCGAGCGTGGTGTTCGAGCGTCCATCGCTGCCGTGGCAAAGCGCACAGGACCGGCGGTAAAGATCCATGCCTTTTTTCACGGCTGCGCCGTTCACAGGCAAGGGATTTTTGCGTTCCTTGGCCTCGAGCGGGATCACCACCTCCTTCGCAATGTTTGCCAGGCCGGATTCCACCTTGGATGGGCGGCCGTCGGCCGAGCATCCAGAATGAAGCAATAGTATCGGAACCGCACTCAGCGCGGCCAGCAAAACCCGGTTTTGGCTCACTAACTTTATTACGGGCGGGGCTCGCCGCCTGTTACGGTAGCTCAAATTTCTTAACGGTTGTTGCGGCCAGAAGCCTCATTCTCTTTGCGCCTGCCCGGCGCTTGCGGGTTAAGCGGGCCGGCTCGCTGGAAACTCTCCATTGCGGATTGTGCGCAGCGCTGTCCGGAGTTCTCCCTTGGCTCCGGATCTTTTTCCAAAAAACACGCAGTGAACGGCTTGTTTTGGTAAAAAACAAGCATGCACGAAGACGCGGAAGCCGAAAACCAGACGTCGAGCGACAGGGGCGCCCGCAGGGCCGTTGAGTGGACGGCCAATCTCCTGCTGGGCGCCGGCTCTGGCGGGCTAATGGGATTGCTGATAGCCGGCGTGATCGGCATACGCCACGGCCCGGACGGCGCGCCGCTCGCTGTCACGCTGCTGCTGACGGCCGGCCTGGCTGCAATCATGGCGTTTCTGAGCGTGCGCCAGGAGCCTCCTGCGCGGCCGGTCGCCCCGCGCGTGGCGTGGGGTGTGCTCCTGACCGGGGCCGCCCTGGTGATTGCGCTTGCCGTGTATTTGTTTCAGGGCGCGTATATTCAGAGCGTACGCGGCAGCGGAGGCCGGGCCGAGCCTCCTCTTCCCATTTGGCCGGTTTCGCGCGCGGCCCTCGGGGCATCCCTGGTGTCTTTGCTGGCGGGATTAGCGGCCGCCCTTTTGGGCTGGGCTGAACTGGCCGCGAATCGGGAACGCTATGGGGGCGGCAAGTGGGTGGCGCTGTCGGTTCTCGCAGCCGGCGCGTGGTTGGCGCTGGCGCTGGCCTGTTACGTCATCGGTTACGGCTTTACGTTCATTTGAGCGAGGAAGAGACCGTTGAAAAAGAGCTTGTAAGTGGCGTAGCTCTGGCCGCGGTATTGCGGCCGGATGCCGAACAAAATAATGTGCCCGCGGCCAGCCGGGGCGTCCATCACGGCGCTGCGGTTTTCGACCAGTTCCGGTCCCAGCAGCCAGCCTGAAAGCAGTGGATTGCGCCGCGGATACTCCACGACGGATTTGGCCGGAGGATTGGAACTCGCAGGAGCCGGCTCGAACGCGGGTCCTGATTCGCACCACACCGCTGTTGGATTTTCCATCCCGAAGGCCAAGGGGTGCCTGGTATCCACATCGGCGGCAAGCAGGGATCCAGGAGCATAGAATTCCCGGTTGGGAACGCCGGCCAGCACGTTGCGCGCTCCAGCGCCAAGCCGCTCGATCGCGTAGAGGGATGAGCGATTCAGCGCCAGCAGTACTCCACCGCCCCTAACGAATTCCCCCAATGCTTCGGCGCCCGGGTCCCCCAGGCCGCCAGAAAACTCAGGGGGCATGACGCTTGTGGATCCGCGGTCCGGTGCCGGGCTGAAGCCGGACTCGATGCTTTGCGGCGTCGCATCAGGAAGAACGATCACGTCGAATCTTGCCAGCAGGCGCCCGGCTCGAATGTCCCTGTTGAAGAGGGTTGTATATGGAAACTCAAATTGCTCCAGCAGCCAGCGCGTCCAGCCTTCATCCGTATTGGGCACGTAGCTCTGATAGAGGCCGATGCGGGGCAGGCGCAGCCTGGCGCTCCCGCTTCGGGAGCGCGCGGCGGTGAACGGCAACCCGAGATCCCGCGCCAGCCCCGGCAGCAGGGATTTGGCAGGGCCGTTGTTGTCGATAAGGAACGCTCCGGTCTTCAGATCGCGCCAGACGGCCGCGCCCGCTTTCAGCAAACGGTTCACGGCGATCCAGGCGTTGGTTAGCGCTGGAGAAAGCGCCGCAACGGAGGAACCGTCCACCCGGCCCGGCTCCGGCTCGATCTTCTCCACACGATCCAGGACGACATGAAAAGGGCTTTCGATCGTCTCGGCCCGCACACCCATCAGCAGCGGCAGGGTTTGGGCCGCCACATCGTAGGGACGCCTTGGCGGCCCGCCGGGATAAATCCGCAGGTCGGGGTATCGCTGCCGTTCGAGCAGAGTCTTGGCATAAGAGCCATAAGGCTGCGCCAGCCGGATCACATAATCGCCGGCATCGTATTCGCCGCCGCCTGCCCGAAAGGCAACCCGGGCTCGCTCGATTTCGACCTGTCCGAACTGCAAGGTTTCGAGCATCCGGGTCATGGCGTTGGGATCATGCTGCCGGCGCGGGATGATGAACGCGTAAGGCGGATCTTTGCGCTCCAACGCGCGGAGGCCGACGCCGTAAAAGTTGCGAAGCAGGTCCTCCCGTCGCAAGGCGGCCTGATAAAGACACGATTCAAAGGCGATCAATTGGTAATCGACAATGTCGCGCAGACGCCATTCGCCGCCCGGCCAGGGCTGCAAGTAATTCCAACTGCGCTCGCGGGCATTGTAGCCAAGAGCGCCCGTGTCGAGCTGATCCGGCGCAACATGAATCGGCGTAGCCAGGCGCGCGCTGGCCGATTCGGTGAGAATGCGCAAGCCGCCGTGATACGCCTGATAATGCCGGCTAGGGGTCCAGAAATCGTACATGGCGTTGATGGCTACTCCCGTCTTGCCCGCGGCAGTCAGGTCAGCCGCAATGCCCGTGCCGATCATGTTCATTTCCTGAGCGATTACAGCGTCCACATTCGGATCCACGGGATCGAGCCAGGGCGGGACAAACAGGCGCGCGGCGTAAGGCCCCATCTGGTGCACGTCGTAAACAATCTGCGGATGCCAGACGTTATGGATTTTTTCGACCGCAAGACGCGTCTCGACTTGCGTGAACATGTACCAGTCGCGGTTATTATCATGGCCGACGTATTTTTGGTAGAGGCCGGGCGGCGGCGTGCCTTCCCATGGCGTACCCAATTGGCGGCGGTACCAGCGCGTCACCAGATCCACGCCATCCGGGTTCAGGGATGGGACCAGCAGCAAGATCGTGTTCGCGAGAATCGAACGATGGCGCGGCGTCTCCTCTGCGAGCAGCTTGTAGGCGAACTCGACGGCGGTGTGGGTGGAGGCGATCTCCGTTGAGTGTATACTGCACGTGATCAAAACGACCGTCTTTCCCGCAGCGATCAGTTGTTCTGCTTCCGCCAGATTGGTGAGGCGCGGGTCCGCCAACTTGGCCTGAATCTGGCGGTAGCGGTCGAGACTGCGCAGGGTCTCCGGGTCCGAAATAATGGCCAGAATAAAAGGCCGTCCTTCGGTTGTTTTCCCAAGCTCTTGCACGCGGATCCGGTCACTGGATCGCTCCAGCAGCCCGAAGTACTCGACCACCTTCGACCACTCGAGCACAGTGCGGTCGGCGCCCATTCTGTGACCGAACTGCGATTCGGGAGATGGGACGGCTGCTCTGGCGGCGGGCGTCCAGATTTGGATAAAAAGCAGCCAGAAGACGAGTCGCAAGCCTTGCCGGAACATCCCACCAATATAACCAAGCCCGCGGCGGCGAGCGGGAAGAGAAGGCGCCGATCAAAGAGCTCGGGAGTTGCACTGCTTCTGATGAGAATCAACTTGGTGAGCCGGACCCCATGGGGAAGTGAACCGGCCGCGGGCAGCGCGGAGCGCGCTTGCGTTAAAGCCTCGGGCTGGGGAGACCGATGTGGATGTGAGCGCCCGTTGCGCTGCCGAGAACGGCGTGACGGAAAGCGATGTAAGGCACGCTCAAACGGTCCAACATGCGCATGAGCCAGCGCCCCTCGGGCTGATCCGGATTCAACGCCACGTCTACGCGGTCCCGGTGATCGAAACCCAGACTGCGATGTACGGCCGTTTCGCCCCAGGCGCTTACAGGGAGGGGATGAGAAAACTTTTGATAAAACGCCGACTCCAGGCGCGCCAAATCGCCGGTGGTGACCGTGCCTTTGCCCTCGAACTTGGCCGCTAAGGCCAGGTCCGCTTTCGCCTGCTCGGCCATTTCGGATTCGCGCCGGGCCATTTCGGCTAATTCCTGGGTTAGCTTGGCCCTCGATTCGGCCAACTGCCATTGCTTTTCGGCCTGCGCTTCCTCCTTCTGGGCGCGCTCCAGCGCCTTGGGCGCCAGCACGCCTTCTTTCACGAGCTTTTGCTGCTCGGCCAGGGCATTCTGTGCCCGCCGCAGAAGAGCAGACGCCGCCCCCAACATCCGCGGGACTTCCTGCGGCGTTACGTCACCCCGGTAGAGAGTCTCCTGGAGGATCTGCTCATGCCACGCGTCTTCGAGCTGCTCCTCGGCGGCTTTGAGCGCCGACCGGGGCGCCGCTCCGGCCTCCACCAGCATCTGCACGCGGCGCAGGTTGGCCTCGGCTGTAGCTACATCGGCCGATCGCCCCACAGCGGTGAACACGAAGAGTAAAACAACTGTGAGCAGCTTCCGCATGAACTTCTCATTTTACCCGCTTTTCTCCGCACCTTGGATGCCAGGGAAAGCCCATTTTGCGTCTACAATAACAAATGGGGAGTATTGGATGGACTTTTGGCAGGCCGCGGTGGAAGCGGCCCGTTCGAAGAAAGCAGAAGACATCTCGGTGCTAGACCTTCACGAAGTTGCCAGCTTCACAGACACTTTTGTCATTTGCAGCGGGATGAGCGCCCGCCAGAATCAGGCGATTAGCGACGAAGTGGAAAGAAAGCTGAAAGAGCAAGGATTGCGCCCGGCCAGCATCGAAGGTTATCAGCAGGCGGAATGGATTCTGATGGATTACGGCGACTTCATCATCCATATCTTCTCGCCTCGCGCGCGGAACTATTATGAGCTCGAGCGCCTCTGGAAAAATGCGCGGCGCATCGCCATCGAGAGGGCGGTTTGATGATGCCCCCGGCTCCCTCTACAGTGGGTTTCGAGACCAGGCCGGCGACAGCCGCTGACGCCCCTGTTCTCTGGCGGATTTTCAATCAGGCCATCGAGGATCGCCTCGCAACCTTTGCCGCCCGGGCCTGCCCGCTCGACGAAGTCGAGGGCTGGTTTCGCGGCAAGCGATTTCACGCGCTGCTGGCCGAGAACTTTCGCCAGCCGGTGGGATGGGCCTCTTTGCGCCCTTACCGCGAGGGCCCCGCCTTCTCGACCATCGCCGAAATGTCTGTTTATGTGGATCGCACCTGGCGAAGGCATGCCGTGGGACAATTGCTTGCCGCAGCGCTGATTGAGGAAGCTCGCTCTCTCGGCTTGCATAAGCTGATCGGATACTTGCTTGAGAGCAACATCAGCAGCCGCAAGCTGGTGGAGAAACTAGGGTTCCGCATGGTAGGCGTACACCGGCGGCACGGCGCGCCGGCGGCCGGCTGCCCGGACGTGATCGTGGTGGAAAAGCTCCTCTGAGCGGGCGTGCGCGTTTTTCCTTCCGCTATGGCTGAAACAAAAGGTCTGTTGATGGTTTATACCGGCAACGGAAAGGGCAAGACCTCGGCCGCTATGGGATCCGGGTTCCGGGCAATCGGCCAAGGGTTGAAGGTGCTGATGGTGCAATTCATCAAGGGCTCCTGGCATTATGGCGAGCTCGATGCCGCCAAGATGCTTCCGGAAGGTCTGTTCGAAATTCGCGTGATGGGAAGAGGCTTTGTGAAGATCGGCGCCGAAAAGCCCGATCCGGCCGACGTGGAAATGGTCGAAAAAGCGTGGGGCATGGTCGTCGAAGAAATGCACGCAGGCCGGTTCGACATGATCATCTGCGATGAAATCAACTACGCCATTCATTACGGAATGATTGACATCGATAGAGTTGTTTCCGACCTTCGGTCCCGCCCGGAAACGGTGCACGTGATCTGCACGGGCCGTAATGCGCACGCGAAGTTAATCGGCGCCGCCGATCTGGTCAGCGAAATCAAGCAGATCAAACACCCCTATGAGAAAGGCATCCTCGCCCAGCGGGGCATCGAATACTAGCCATGCCCTGGTTCAAGAAAGACAAGGCGCCGGAGCCGTCCGAAGGCAAGAAGGTTCGCACCGAAGGCCTGTGGATCAAATGCGACGGCTGCCGGCAGATTATCTGGAAGCGCGATCTGGAAACCAATCTCAACGTTTGCCCGAAATGCGGCCATCACTTCAGAGTGGACGCCCGCACGCGGCTGGCCCAGTTGCTCGACGAGGCGAAGTGGACAGAGCTGGATGCCGACCTCGCGTCGAGCGATCCGCTCTCGTTTGCCGACCAGAAACCGTACCGGGAGCGGCTCTCGGCCATGAAGGCGGCCACCGGGTTGAACGACGCACTGATTACCGCTGAGGGTTCGCTGGCCGGACGCCCGGTGATTGTTTGCGCTATGGAATACCGCTTTATCGGCGGCAGCATGGGATGCGTCGTCGGCGAGAAGATTACGCGGGCCATCGAACGCGCGATCGAAACCCGGCGGCCTCTGCTGATCGTATCAGCTTCCGGGGGCGCCCGCATGATGGAGGGCGCCGTCAGCCTTATGCAGATGGCAAAGATTTCCTGCGCCCTGATGAAACTGGAAGAAGCCCGCGTCCCCTACATCAGCATCCTTACCGATCCGACGACAGGCGGCGTCACAGCCAGTTTCGCCATGCTGGGCGATTTCAATATCGCTGAACCGAACGCGCTGATCGGTTTTGCCGGACCGCGCGTGATCGAACAGACCATGCGGCAAAAGCTCCCGGCCGGCTTCCAGCGCAGCGAGTTTCTGCTGCAACATGGAATGCTCGACGCCGTGGTAAAACGCGGCGAGCTTAAGGCCTGGATCGCGCGAGCGTTGGATTTCCTCTGCGGGCCGGTGTAAAAATCGCGTTGGTCAGCCTTCGCCTTTCCGGCGCCCCCGCCGGCCAGGGCCGGAGCCGCTTTCGGGGCGCTGGAAGCGGCGTGCTGACGGTTTCGCCATGACTTACCCCGAAGCAGTGCAGCGTCTTTTGCGTCTCGGCAACGAGGTTAAGACCGCCAAGCTCAGCCTGGATCGGATGGACGCTCTGCTCGAAAAGCTGGAGCGGCCGGAACGCGCGTTCCGCAGCGTGCATATCGCCGGCACCAACGGCAAAGGCTCGACGGCCGCCATGATTGAAGCCGGATTGCGCGCTGCCGGACGCCGCACAGGCCTCTATACCTCGCCCCACTTGGTCCGGATCAACGAGCGCATTCAGGTAAACGGAGAGGAAATATCCGACGCCGATTTTTGTTCCGTCTTCGAAACGGTGGAGCGAGCCGTCGAGCAACTGCTTGCCCAAGGCTCCCTGGAGCTGCATCCTACCTACTTCGAGTGCCTGACGGCCATGGCTTTCTGTCATTTTCGATCGGCCGGAGTGGAGCTTGCCGTAGTCGAGGTGGGGCTGGGAGGCAAACTGGACGCGACCAATGTGCTGCTTCCCTCCGTTTCGGTCATTACTCCGATCGATTTTGATCATGAGGCGTTCCTGGGAAAAGGAACAGCTTCGATTTCGGCGGAAAAGGCCGGAATTTTAAAGCCTGGCGTGCCTGCCGTATTCGCTCCGCAGAGCCCGGAAGCGGAAGAGGTCCTCGAGGCGCGGGCGCGCGAGCTGCAAATTTGCGTAGTACGCGCGGGCCGGGACTGGAAAGCCGGCCGCATTTCCCACCACCACGGGTATTACGAATTTGAGGCCGTCAGCGACACAGGCCGGCTGATCGACGCCCGGCTGAGCCTGGCTGGCGAGCATCAGATCACAAACGCCCTGGCGGCGATTGCCGCGCTCGACCTGCTTGGTCTGTCTCCGGGAGCGATTGAACGGGGATTGCGCGTGGCCCGCTGGCCAGGCCGCCTGGAGCAGGCAGCGGAGAAACCCACGGTGCTGCTCGACGGCGCGCACAACCCGGCGGGAGCCCGCGCTCTGGCCCGGTTTGTGCGGCAGCACTGCCCTGGGCGCCGCGTATGGTTGATCTACGCTGCGATGCGCGATAAGGCTGTAGATGAGGTCGCCGGCATCCTGTTCCCCCTGGCCCACAAAGTATTTGTGACGGGTCTGGCCCAGCCGCGCGCGGTAAGTCCGGAAGCGCTCGCCGCGCTGGTGGCGCACCATCATGTCTGCATTCAGACCACGGCCAACGTTGCGGAGGCGCTAGCCGCGGCCCGCGCCCTCGCTTCCGAGGCCGATGTGATTCTGGCGACTGGCTCGCTGTTTTTGGTCGGCGAAGCAAAGGCGCTGCTAGCATCCAGGGCCCGATCGGCGGCATGAGCATGTTGCGCGCGCTCCTGTGGACCGATCCGGCCATTTGCATTCTGACAGTCTTCATGGGCAGCATTTCCCTGCTTGCTTCTATTGTCGATGGGACAGGGCACATGCAACACCGGATCGCGCGCCGCTGGGCCCGCATGGTGATGGCCGTGAGCGGCGCTACGGTCAGAGTGACGGGGCTGGATCAGCTCACCCCGGGCGCGGCTTACGTTTTCTGCTCGAACCATCTGAGCTTGATTGACACGCCGCTCGTATTCGGATACCTGCCCTGGGAGTTCCGCGTTCTGGCAAAGAAGATCTACTTTGGCGTTCCATTTCTTGGCTGGCATTTACGCCGCGCGGGCCACTTGCCCGTCGAGCCGGACAATGTGCGCGCGTCGGTGCGCAATGTGGCCGAGGCCGCCCGGCAGGCCGCTCTTGGGCTGTCGATTGTGATCTTTCCTGAGGGCGGCCGCAGCCGCACGGGAGCCCTGGGCGAGTTTCACGCCGGGGCAGCCTACATTGCCATCAAGGCGGGGGCGCCGGTTGTTCCCATGGGCATTGTGGGGACACGAGAGGTGCTTCCCCCGGGATCAATTATCGTACGGCCTCGCCCGGTCGAGCTGCGCATCGGCGCACCCATTCCCACCGCAGGCCTGACCACCCGCCACGCTAAAGACTTGCTGCTCGAGCTGCGCCGCAGGATCGTCGAGCTGAGCGGCGAGCCGGAACCTTCCGCTCGAAAAGAAATGCCCGCGACGAAGCACTCATCCTGAGCGGCGCCGCCGGCCTGCGGGCGGCGCATCGAACTGGACCGGAACCGGCGGCTTCTGCGTTGTGGCCAACAGGCAGCGTGTTACCATCCAGAAAGAGAGGGGCATGTACACTCCCGAAGCGGCTTCTTTCCATCCGCAATCCGGCTTGACCGCGCCCAGCGCTCGAGAGCGGGCCGCGCGGGCTCTTCATATGCGCCATCTGGTCGAGCAGATACGGCAGATCGAGAGCCGGTTGCGGGCCGGAGGCGGTCCGGCCCGGGTGGAAAGGCAGCACCGGGCCGGCAAGCTTACGGCCCGCGAGAGGCTGGAAAAGCTGCTGGATCCGGGCAGTCTTTTCCTCGAGGTGGGCTTGCTGGTCGCCAGCGACAAATACGACGGCCAGGCCCCTGCCGCCGGAGTCGTGACCGGCGTCGGCTTGATCGCGGAACGGCCGGTCGTGGTGGTTGCCAACGACGCGACGGTAAAGGCCGGCGCGTGGTGGCCTGAGACCATCACGAAGATTCTGCGCTGCCAGGAAATTGCCATGCGGCGCCGCATCCCCATTGTGTATCTGGTGGATTCGGCAGGAGTGAATCTCCCTTACCAAGACGGCATCTTTCCGGGCCAATATGGAGCAGGCCGCATTTTTTACTACAACTCGAGAATGCGCCGGGAGCTCAAGGTGCCGCAAATAGCAGCCGTAATGGGTCCTTGCATCGCCGGCGGAGCGTATCTGCCGGCGCTCAGCGACGTGATCATCATGGTGGAGAAGACCAGTTTTATGGGTTTGGGCGGGCCGAACCTGGTGAAGGGCGCGACCGGACAAACGGTGGACGCCGAGAGTCTCGGCGGCGCCGAGATGCACAATACGCTAAGCGGGGTGGCGCATTACCGCGCGGCGAATGACGCCGAGTGCCTGGCTTTGATCCGGCAGTTGATCGACGAACTGCCGCGCCGGCCGGCCTCTCCCGCTCACGAGCCCTCGCCGCCTCTGCTGAACGAGGACGAAATTTACGAGACGCTGCCCGCCGACCACCGGCTGCCCTACGACATCCAGGAAATCGTGTTCCGCGTTTTTGACCAGCAGGGTTATCTGGAGTTTATGGCGGATTTCGCCCCGGAAGTGCTTTGCGCCAACGCCCGGGTGATGGGTTTCTCGGTCGGCCTTATTGCCAACCGCCGCGGCTTCTTTCCATCCGGCGGCAAGCCTCGCATCGGCGGGATCATTTATACCGAATCGGCCCGCAAGGTATCGTATTTCGTCGAAAATTGCAGCCGCCTCGGCTTTCCGCTCGTGTATTTCCAGGACGTCTCCGGATTCATGGTGGGGCCGGAAGCTGAACAGAGCGGGATCATTCGAGCGGGCGCAGAGATGGTCGAGACTATGTCGTGCGCCGGCGTCCCGAAGATTATTGTGACGTTGAATCATGCCAGCGGCGCGGGCTACTACGCCATGGCGGGCCAAGGCTTTGATCCGGATTTCACTTTTAGCTGGCCCACGGCCCGCGTGGGAGTAATGGAAGGCGAGTCGGCGGTTCAGGCGCTTTTCGCAGCGGAGATCGAAAAAGTGCAAGCTTCGGGCCAGGCCATGCCGGAAGACTTGCGGGAAGCCATCGAGAGAACGCGCGCCGATTATGAGCGTTGGCTCGATGCCAAATTTGCGGCGGCGCGGGGCCACGTGGATGCGATCATCGATCCCCGAGAGACCCGTCGCGTTCTCGAGCTGGCGCTCCGCGTAACCTCCGGATGAGGAGGCTCGAGCGCCGGGTCGAGTTTCGCTTCACAAACCCGGAAAAGCGTCTTGATACGCCTGGGCCTGCTCACGGACGGCCTGGATCTGCACCAGCGGGCCGACGCCGATGCCGGGACAGTAGGTTCGCAGCTTCTTCCACGCGCTGCGGCTGGCGACGTTTTCCGGCCAGTAAGGAAAGGTCCGGCATTGGATGGGCTTGACATCATGGATGCTGCATCCTCCTTCAACCAGAAAATGGCAAGATCGGGAGCGAGGCAGCCTCAGACGCGGGCCGTATTTGCCGCGGCAGACGTAGCGCTTTTCAAACGCCTTCGGATCGAGTTCCAAATACGCAGCAATGCGGCTGATATCTTCTTCCGTTAGGAAAATGTGGCCCTTCTGCGTGCAGCAGTTGGTGCAGCCCTTCTGGCACTCAAAGCGGAAATTGAACCTGCCGACCTCGACGCGACCGCTCATTGCGTCCTCACTTCCAAAACGGCATCTTGCCGGATCAGTTTGCGCCCGCGAAGCCATTTTTCAAAGTGTTCCTGAATCTGTTCGGCCGTCACGGCGAAGCCGGCCTCCAGCTCCCCATCGCCCGTCACCAGAGTTTCGTCGAATTCGGAGAGGCCAATGAAATTGCGCATAAAAAATTGATCCATCCACTGCTTGGGAACAGGACGGCTCTGCTCCCCCTCAGCCAGGCTCAGACGGAACTTACGCGCAAACAAGCTGCCTCTCCTCTGGCGGCTCTTTCGCGGGCTTGGCCGCCAGCGTCTTCTCCATCGCCCAGGCATTTTCGCCTGTGGCGTAGTAACGGCGCAAACAGCGGATTCGGGTGTAGCCGAGCGAACGATACAGGGCTTGAGCGCTGCGGTTGCCCACAGCCGTCTCTAAGTGGACCTTCCTGACTCCGGCCGCCCGCAGCCGCTCCTCGCAGCAGAGCATCAGCCGCCGGCCCAGGCCGCGCCCCCGCCAAGCCGGCAGCACATCGAGCGTGATGATATGGGCGGTGCGGTTGGGTTGCTTGTAAGCGGCGACAAAACCGGCCAGACGGCCCGGGGCAGCCTCGGCCACGATCGCTACCGCTGCCCGGCGCCCGAGCAGGGCAGCCATTTCTTTTCGCGTGTAAGCGACGGCTGGATCGAAGCAAGCGCGGTCGATTGCACACAGGGCCTCGAGGTCGTCCGGGCAATAGTCGCGAAGGGTCATGGGCAAAATTTCTTGACTTCGGATAATATTTATCGTCTAATAAATCTTCTCGTCAAGCAATGTCCCCCAGCGTAATCGAGAAGCGCATGAGGCTGTTCGGCGACCGCTGCGCCGAACTGGGGCTGGCGGCCACTCACCAGCGCCGCGCCATTTACCGCGCGCTCGCTGAAAGCGAGCAGCATCCCCAGCCGGAGGCGATTTACCGCCGGGTGAGACGGCTCATTCCGACGATCTCCCTGGCCACAGTCTACAAGAACATCAAAACGTTTGTGGAAATGGGGTTGCTGCGGGAGGTCGGCTGCGAAGCCGGCTCGTACCGCCTGGACGCCAATCTCGACCGCCATCATCACCTGGTCTGCGTCAATTGCAAGTCGGTGGTGGATTTTTACGACCGAAAGCTGGACCAGGTGCGGGCCGGGCAAACCAGTCCCGGCAATTTTCGTATCTTCCGGTACCAGGTGGAGGCGCTGGGCCTCTGCCCGGCCTGCCGGTCCAAACAAGGTTTGAGGAAAAATAAAAAGAGAGGACAATATGGGCAAAGTCGCTAGACAAGTCGTTGAACAAGCTGGTGTGAACGTGGACGTCCTGCTGGATAAGCTGGTGCGCGCGGCGGGCGCCGAGTTCACCACTTTTTACTACTACACCATTCTTCGCGTCAACTCCATCGGGTTCGACGGCGAAGGGCTGAAGGAGATCATCGAGGATGCGCGCATCGAAGACCGCAACCACTTCGAAGCGCTCACGCCCCGCATTTACGAATTGGGCGGCGCCCTGCCCAGGGACATTCGGGGCTTTGCCGATGTGGCCGGCTGTCCCGACGCTTATTTGCCCGCCGATCCGCGCGATATGAAAGCCATGCTCAATGTGCTGGTCGAGGCGGAACGCTGCGCCATCCGCACCTACACGGAGATTTGCAACATGACTTTCGGCAAAGACCACCGGACCTACGATCTTGCTCTGGCCATTCTGCACGAAGAGGTGGAGCACGAAGCATGGTTCTCGGAATACCTCAACGAAGGGCCGTCAGGGCACTTCCGCCGCGGCGCTCCGGGGGCTTCCCCTTACGTGCGCCGGTTCATGACAGCGGATTTCTCGTAGAGAAGCCGGTCATCGCCGGGCATCCGGTTTCAGCGGGGACCCTGCGGCCACGATCGGGCGCGCGCTGCCGCTGGCCCCGGCCGGGTGAAAACTTCCGGGTTATGCCTTTTCAAAAACTGGCCCGGGCGGAGGAGATTCCGCCCGGGCGAACCAAATTCTTGTGGGCGGGCGAGTTCCCTGTGATCCTGGCGAATCTTGCGGGCCGGATCTATGCGCTTTACGGGTTGTGCCCTCATCGCGAAAATCCTCTGGAAGGGGCTACGCTCTGGGATCACCTGCTCGATTGCCCCTGGCATCATTTCCAATACGACGTGAGAACGGGCGAGAATTATTTCCCCAAAAACGTGTATCCCGCGGATTATCCGCGCCTGCAAGAGCAATTGCGTCCGCTCAGAACCTTTCCTGTCGAGATCAAGGATGGTGACGTATGGGTGAATCTGGAGTGAGCAGCCTGGCTGCGAAACACTGCGTGCCCTGCCGCGGCGGCGTGCCGCCGTTGAAAGGCGAAGAGCTGCGTAAACTCGCCGCGCAGGTCGCCGACTGGAAGGTCGTTGACGAGCATCATATTACGAAGACCTTTCTGTTTCCCGATTTCAAGACCGCGCTCGATTTCGTGAACCGCGTCGGAGCGGTCGCGGAGCAGGAAGGGCACCATCCCGACCTGACTCTGACCTGGGGTCGCGTCGATGTGAAGACTTACACCCATAAAATCGACGGCCTCACCGAAAGTGATTTCATCCTCGCGGCGAAAATTGACCAGTTGTTTTTCAACAAATGAGCCCCCGGGCGCCGGCCGCGGCAGCAGAGCGCGGCGCCGGAAGCACCCATAGAAAAAAACTTTCGGCCGCATAGAATGTTTCAATTTGACTCTGCCTCCGCGCTCTCTTAATCTGGTGGGGCCAGGACACAAGGCCGTGTCCTGCTAAGCAGCATCTCTCAGGACCTCGACTGTCCTTCCTTCACTTTGCTGTGATTCTGAACTGAAGCGGAATCTCTGTCTCCGGCAGCGTCGCCGAGAACGCGCGAAAAATGGTTCCACACCGAGCCCAGCTCTCGTGAGGCCGCACGCCTCCAAGCCGGCAGGAGCACTATGACTATGCAGCCAGGGACAAATACGATCGAGTCTTTCAAGGCGCTGAAAGGCGGCGATGGCTTGCGGATCCGCGAAGACCTGCCGCGGTTGATCCGCGACGGCTGGAAATCCATGAGCCGGGCGGATAAGGACTTGTTGAAGTGGGTGGGCGTCTTTTTCCGGAATCCGACGCCGGGCCGCTTTATGATGCGCATCCGGATGCCCAACGGCTTCGCCGCGAGCGAGCAGCTCCGCGCCATCGCCGAGCTCTCCCGGAGGCTGGGCAACAACATTTTGGACATAACGACGAGGCAGCAAGTGGAGCTGCGGGGCTTCACGATTGAGAGCGTTCCGGAAATCTGGGAAAAGCTGCGCGGCGTGGATCTGCACAGCTTGCAGACGGGAATGGACAACGTCCGGAACATCAACGGCTGCCCGCTCGCCGGATTGACCCCGGGCGAGCTCTTCGACGCATCACCTGTCCTGTTGGAGCTCGATCGCATTCTGGTGGGGAAAGACGGCAACCCGGAATTCACGAATCTGCCGCGGAAATTCAACGTCACCATCACCGGCTGCCTGGAAAATTGCACGCACAGCGAATCGCAGGATATCGCTCTGATTCCGGCCAGAAAAGGCGGCCGCGCCGGCTTCAACGTGCTGGCCGGCGGCAAAATGGGGTCCGGGGGGTTTACCATCGCGACGCCGCTCGGCGTTTTTGTCGAGCCGGGGGAAGCGGCACAGGTCTGCGCCGAATTGATCCGCATTTACCGCGACCATGGCCCTCGAGACGCGCGTTCCAAGTGCCGGCTGGCTTTTTTGCTCGAGCAGTGGGGGGCGACACGGCTGCGCGCCGAGCTCGAATACCGCCTCAAACGCGGCTTGGAGAGCGCTGGTGAGGATGCCCGGCGGGCGGGTCATACCGATCATCTGGGAGTTACCCGACAAAAGCAGGCTGGGCTGGTCGCGGTGGGTCTATGCGTGCCCACAGGCCGGCTGGATGCGGATCAAATGTCGGAATTGGCCCGCCTCGCCGAAGCTTACGGAAACGGGCAGATTCGTTTTACGACGGGACAGAATGCAATCATTCCGAATGTTCCTGCGCACAGGACCGCGGCCTTGTTCCGCGAACCGCTGCTTGAGCAGTTCTCGCCGGAGCCGTCCCCTTTCTTTCGCGGAATGGTGGCTTGTACGGGAACCGATTTCTGCAATTTGGCCCAGATCGAGACCAAACAAAAGGCTGTGGAATTGTCGCGAGCCCTGGCCGACCGGCTCGGGGATGACATTGCTCCCTTGACAATTCACTGGTCCGGTTGCCCAGCGGCCTGCGGCAACCACCAGGCTGCCGACATCGGGTTGCGCGGCATGAAGATCAACGCGGGGGGAAAGACCATCGATGCGGTTGCGATTTACACCGGCGGCCGCACGGGACCCGAAGCGGCCGCCGGCGAGCAAATTCTGGACGCGGCGCCCCTCGACGCGAACCTGGCAGATACAATCGCCGCCATTATCCGGCAGGCCGGCCTGGCGCGCCCTCTGAAACACAAGGCGGCGTCGCGAAACGCGGCGCTTGCGCCAGCGGCGCCGCAATTTGTTCCTTTACAGAGTATCGGCAACCAGCAGGGAGCGGAAGCTCGCGCCGTTTCATCCGGCGTGTCCCGGCAGGTATGACAGCAGCCGCGGCCCGCTGCGCCGGATCGTATTCTCGCCAGGCGGCGAAGGCGATTTCTTTCAAGGTGGGCCGAAAGGCCTGATCCCGGGTGTTGCCTGAACGGAGGTAATGAAATGGACTACGTGAATCCCAAAGAGCTGATGACGGAAGCATTGGATGTCGCGGCGAAGAAAGCGGCCTTACCCGCCGGCGACTTGCTGTTGCGTGGAGCGCTGGCCGGAGGTTTGCTCGGATATGCCACTTCGCTGGTGGTTGTGATCCAAACGCAGGGGTTGCCCGGAATTGTCGGGGCTGCGCTGTTCCCCGTGGGGTTTGCCATCCTTGTCCTTCTCGGGCTGGAACTGGCTACAGGCAATTTTGCTCTGCTCCCGGCAGGGCTGATGGCCGGCAGGCTGCCGCTGCGGGCGCTCCTGCGCAACTGGCTCTGGGTCTATGCCGGCAATCTCGCGGGGAGCATCTTGTACGCGCTCCTTTTCTATCTGGCGGTCACCAATTGCGGCGCTTCGAGCGCGGGGCCGCTCGGCGACCAACTGCGCCAGATGGCCCAGAAAAAGACGCTCGGTTATATGGCGCTCGGAGCCAGCGGGTGGAGTACGGCTTTCATCAAAGGCGTTCTGTGCAATTGGATGGTCACCCTGGGAGCGGTCCTGGCGCTGGCCTCGCGTTCGACGATTGGCAAGATCGTCGCCATGTGGCTGCCGATTATGACGTTCTTCGCGCACGGATACGAACATTCGATTGTGAACATGTTCGTTATGCCCGCGGGCATGCTGTTTGGGGCGCCGGTCTCCGTCTCAAGCTGGTGGCTGTGGAATCAGATCCCTGTCACCATGGGCAACATTTTTGCGGGGGCGCTGTTTACGGGCCTCGCTCTCTATGCGACCTATGCGGCGAAGCTGCCGTCCGCAGAAGCCCCTCTCAATCTGCCGGAGCGGGAAGCGGCCTTCGCATCGACATTGAGAGGCTGACAACGATGAGAGCACAATGCTTCCCCCTGGCCCTGGCGGCGGCTGTGTTCCTGGCGCGGGGGCTGTCCGCCCAGCAGACCGCCGCACCATCTCCCGCCGGATCGAGTCCCGTCAGTACGAGCCTGGTCCCGTCCGACGAGCTGAATAAAGAGCTGCCGAAGTGGCTGCGCTTCAGCGGAGAATATCGAGGCCGCGCGGAAGGCTTCACCGGAGCCGGATTTAAGCCCGACGTCGATGACGATTACTGGCTTAGCCGCCTGCGGCTGAATATGAAAATCCAGCCCACGGACTGGCTGAAGTTCGGGTTTCAGGCCCAGGACGCGCGGGTTTTTGGCAAGGATCAGAGCCCGGCGGCCCCTCCCTACCAGAACACGATGGACCTCCGCCTGGCCTATATCGAAATCGGGGATGCCGAAAAGAAAAGCTTCGGCCTGAGAGTGGGGCGGCAAGAACTGGCTTTCGGCGAGGAGCGTCTGATTGGGAATGTGAACTGGGTCAACACGGCGCGCAGCTTCGACGCTGTGCGGGCCACGCTGCGCCGCGGCAAGTACCGGCTGGATGCGTTTGCGTCCTCAGTCGTCGTGGCGAAAGACGGCTCCTTCGATCACAGCCAGGCGGGCAGCGATCTCCACGGCCTCTATGGAGGAATGGAAAATGTCGTCCCCGGCTCAACCATTGAGCCTTACGTGTTCTGGCGGCTGGCGCGCGCAGTGGTCAGTGAAGAAGGAACGCCAAGCCATCTGAATTTTAAGACCGTAGGTTTTCGGTGGGTCGGCAAGCTTCCGCTCCACTTTGATTATGGCGCCGAGGTCGCCGGCCAGATTGGATCGCTCGGAGCCGACAACGTGGGCGCCTGGGCCGGGCACTGGCTTGCCGGCTACACGCTCGCGAATCTGCGCTATAAGCCGCGTCTGGTGGCGGAGTATAACTTCGCCTCCGGCGACAAGAATCCGCGTGACGGCGCCCGCGGCACATTCGACCAGCTCTATCCCACCGGCCATGACAAGCTGGGCCTGGCGGATCAGGTGGGCTGGCGGAATATCCATCACGTGCGCGCGGGAGTCGAGTTCCGGCCCCAGGCAAAGTTACTGGTAATCGGTAAATATAATGCTTATTGGCTAGACAGTGCGCGCGACGCCCTGTACAACGCGGCAGGCGCGGCCGTCGCTCGTGTCGCCGACGGCTCGGCCGGAAAGTATGTGGGGCAGGAAGCCGATTTCCAATCGGTCTACACGTTCTCTCGCCAGCTCCAATTCGGAGGCGGTTATGCCCGCATGGCGCCCGGAACGTTTCTGAAAAAAGCCACTCCGGGCGCGTCGTACAACTACCCCTACATGCTGTTTACGTACTTGTTCTGAAGTTTCCGCGAGTTTCTCCAAGGCTTTGCCGCCCACGCAAAACAATGCCTGTGCACATTTACAAAACGTGTGAAGCGCCTGCCTGGGAGCCGCTGTTCCGGCCGTTTTCAGGCACGCAGCGCTTGAGAGTCTTTGGCAGCGTCGCGATCGCCCTCTGGCGGCATCCCCACGCAGGGCCGGCAGGGCGATCTGTTCAGGCCAGGATGGCCGCCGAGCCCGCTCGCCGCGCCCAGAAGCCGCGCTGATTCCCCGCCGAATCCTCTTTCCGTCTCCATAATGAAGCCGCGAATTTTTGCGGTATATTTCGCCGGTTTTCACCGCGGTGTAACTATGCCGCGGATACGCTGAAAGGTGAATATGAGACAAGGTTATTTGATCGACATGGATGGCGTGATTTATCGCGGGTCCGAGCCGATTCCCGGGGCCGCCGATTTCATTCTTTACTTGCAGGAGCAAGGGATTCCTTATCTCTTCCTGACCAACAACTCGGCTTATACGCCCGTCGACGTCGCCGTGAAACTCCGGAAATTCGGCATCGAAACCTCCCCGGAGCACGTCTATACGTCAGCTTTGGCCACTGCCGAGTTCGTCCATCGGCAAAAGCCGAATGGCACTGCTTTCGTAATCGGCGAGGGCGGCTTGCTGAGCGCGCTCAACGACGTGCGTTACGCCATCAGCAGAGAATCGCCGGATTACGTGATCGTGGGAGAAGGGCGCGTCTTGAATTTTGAGTTGGCCGAGCAGGCCCATCGCCTGATCGCGGCAGGCGCCCAGTTGATCTCCACCAACGCCGACACCTGGTGCCCTACCGATTCCGGTCCCCGGCCCGGCTGCGGCGCTATTGTGGCTTTGCTCGAGGCGGCCACCGGACGCAAGGCTTATCACGTCGGCAAACCGAATCCGTTCATGATGCGCACAGCCCGCAAGCTGATCGGCCTGCGGACCGACGAGGTCGTTATGATCGGCGACACGATGGAAACCGATATCAAAGGCGCCGCCGAGCTCGGGTTCCGCAGCATTCTGGTGCTCACCGGATCGAGCACGCGGGAAAGTCTGAGGGATCATCCTTTCTCGCCGACGCAGGTGGTCGAGTCCGTCGCGGCGCTTGTCCCGGAATACATTATGGGCGAACGCCGGGTAGGGGAACACCGCAATGGCTCGGCCTTCCGCTACGGCTGAATGTGCTTCCCGACTTGGACCGCGGCCTCGAACAGGCGCGGGCGCTCCAACGGCAGCGTGGCGCAACATCGATGCCGGAGGCGAACAGTTTTCTCGAACCCTTCATAGACCGCCGGCTTGGCCACAAACGGCACGGAGTTACGTCCTTGTTCGCGGCGCTGGCCGTGGCGGCGGGAATCGCGATCGGCAATTGCTGCCGGCGTCACCGCCATCAGGAGTTCCTGCGGTTCCCCGATGACATCGATGCGATTCCGCCCGGCGGCTTCGATGTGCATCTGGCAATGGACAATCGGGGTTCTGGGGCGTATAGGTTCATGCGCCAAGCAAGCGTAAACGAAGCGGCTGGGCCCTGGTCTTGGACCGCCATGTTGTCAAAGACCCAGGTGAATGACCAATGCACGCGGACAAGCGCCACTGATCGCCGGTTCGACGGTAACCTGGGTTGAGTTCCAGCGGAAGGACGGGAATTTGCTTATATCCGTCGGGCGCCTTGCGCAGGCTTGGAGCCATCCTCCCGCACGGCGAGATGTCAGCGAAAATCCAGCCCGAAACGAACATCCCAGTAATGAATATGAGAGCCGTCCACAGGCCAGACGTGGTCCCGAAATTCCAACTTCGCGCCGATTTTCGGGACGAACCAATAGTTCACCCCAACCCCAAAGTTTCCAGTGTTTGCGTGGCCGGAGCGGAATAGCAGCGAATATCCCCCGGTAACAAACGGATCCACGCGGCGCTTGTCATGAAGGAAATGGTAATAGCCGTTCAAAGAAACAACCCCAAGAACGTTTTCCGCAAAGCCGCTGGTGGGGCCGAGCGCGCCAATTTCGGCGCCCGCACCGATCCCTTTGCCGGGAACCCATTCGCCGCCGGCGCCCATGTGCATCGTCGCCTGGGTGTTCCCGCCGCCGCTGGCGCCGCCCGGGGCGATGAAGAGATATCCATGAGACTGCTGGGCGGGCAAGACGGCGGGAAGGAACGCAAGCAACAGCAGCGCGGAGAGCCGCGTTTTGCAGTTGGTCATTTGGTCTGGTTTGGTTGCTCCTTTTCATAGGGCCAGGGGCCGCGCGTGAATAAGCCGCCGTCCACATAAAGGGTCTGGCCGGTGATAAATTCCGCTTCGTCCGACGCCAGAAAGCAAACAGCGGACGCGACATCATCGGGCTTGCCGATCCGGCGCATCGGAGTCAGCGGAGCCCACGCGCCGGCGTAATCGGGAGCTTCCTTCTGCGTGCGCTCAATTTCAATCGCCCCCGGCGCAAGGCAGTTCACCGTAATGCCGTATGGCCCGAGTTCGACCGCCGACGCCTTCGTAAGCATTTCAATGCCGCCCTTGCTGGCCGTATAGTCCACGAGTCCCGGAAAGGGAATCTTGTTGCAGCCCGAGCCGATGTTGATAATGCGCCCGCCGCCGAATTCCTTCATATGGCGGGCGGCGCGCTGGGTTCCGAGGAAGGTTCCCTTCAAGTTTGTCGCAATCACGCGGTCCCAGTCGGCTTCTGCCAGCTCCAGCAGAGAGCTCCAGGTTTGCACGCCGGCGTTGTTCACCCAGATATGCAGGCGGCCGAACGCGGCAAGAGCGCTTGCCAGCATTGCATCAACATCGCTCGAGCGGCCCACATGGCCGGCGGCGATGATGGCCTGGCGGCCCAGTTTTTCGATTTCCGCAGCGGTACTCCGGGCCCCGGTTTCATCCGAATGGTAATTCACGGCAACATTACAGCCCGCTCGCGCCAGCGCCAGCGCAATGCCGCGCCCGATGCCCTTGCTGGCGCCGGTTACCAGCGCCGTCTTGCCCGTCAGATCGCACAACATTTCACGTCCTTAAAACTTCATCCTAACGTAGGAAAAGGCCGATTGCAGGTTGGTGAGGCGGGCGGGACTCGAACCCGCGACCCACGGCTTAAAAGGCCGTTGCTCTACCTACTGAGCTACCGCCCCCTGTGCGGAGGGAAGATTCAGCGTCCTTTCATTATACGGGAACGGAGCAGCAGTTACCGGAACAGTCGGGCTAGCCGGACGCGAAGCGAATGCGAGCCTTGGGACGTTACGAAGCGGTTCTTTGGCCCGCTCCGGAATTCGGGCCGGCTTCCGATTGAACCGGTTTTCTGCGAAATGGGTAAGCTGGTCCCATCAGCTCCTCATCGCCATCCGCCAGGGCGCGCACGAGTTCCAGATGATAGTAATCGGTTCCCAGCATGCTCACTCTTCCGAAGCGCGCCTGATAAAGCTCATAGCCTTGGTCGATCTCTCCCTTAAGGAGTCCGTAGATATTTCGCGAGGCCTTGCCGCGTTGGATCTGCTCGGCTCGAAAAAAAACCATCGGCTCGACAAGACTCTTGGCCCAGCGCTGCGCCAGTGCGTGCAGATCGCCTTCCAATGGTGAAGGGACAGGCTCGGCTGCGCCTGCACCCGCATCCGGCCCAAGCGCCGGGCGGGAGAGACCTGGCATTTCACCTCGCTCTCCGGATGGCATCCAGTTCCGCTGCATGCTTGCCCGCGCCCTGCGCAGCCCTCCTAAGCGGCCGCCCGCGCGATGCAGAATTGCCGCGGCGCCCCCAAGCACGTTCCGGAACCACGCCCAGGCTGCCTGGCCCGAGTTCTTCAGAGAAGCAAGCCAGCCGCCTTCTTCCAAATCTTCCTTGAAGCGCGGGGAAGAGGCCGGCGCCTGGCTCTGTGGAATACTCCGCCCCTGCGGATCGCCATACCACCGGAGCGGGACCGCCCCTGAAGAGCCCGATCCGGGCGGCGGCGTTTCGCTCTTCGCGGGCGCCTTTTCACCGGCAAGTGTATGGGAGCGAGCAGCGGCAGCCGGGTGAACCGGATCCGGCCGCTCCAAGGGCGGCAAGCTGAACTCTGCCGGAAACGGGATCCCGGCAGAGGCGCGACTGTCTCGCATCGGATGTGGAACTGGCGTGCGCGTCTCGGGCCGGGACGCAACCGGGGCCGCAGCGGTACCAGCGCCGGCCGGTTTTAAGGCGGGATCGTAATGGCATGCCGCGCCAACGGCTGCAAAGAACACGCTCTGCTCGTTCGGAATCGGAGCATCCAACGAAACCAACTGGCGCAGTTGGCCTCCCAGCGCGCCGCGAAGCTCCGCAAGGAGCACTTGATCCGCGATCTGAAGTTTCACGCGCGCGCTGAGCGGTAGACTCGCGGCCTCCTGAAACGCGGCTTCATAGCCAACCTCGAGGGCCCATTGCCACGTCCGGCGATGCACGGAAGACCCCGCTTCCAGGCGTTTCGCCAGACGAGTGTAGAGGCGTGTGAAGAACTCGGCATTCGCCACGACGCGCGTGGGCCGAACCTTCCCGAGAAGCGCCGGTGACATTTCTCCGGGGTCGAGATACGCAACGGCGGCCCCTTGCAGGTGGGCGCGGTAATGTTCCACGCGGCCCTCATGTGTGTAGAGCGGCGTCGTGGAAAGAACAACGTCCCCGGCCGCAAGAACAGACGGCGCCCGGGACGCCTCGTCTGCCAGCTCCCTGTGACTCATTCGGCTTTCCAGCAGCCGGCCGCCGGTAAAGGCGGGCGCAATGACCGCCGTGGCATCCG
>Ga0070741_10004931_pt1 | contig 30485 bp, 31 predicted proteins | sample Coa_R1_4_FD_66440 | JGI IMG/M metagenome (GOLD analysis project Ga0070741, IMG submission 66440) | Surface soil microbial communities from Centralia Pennsylvania, which are recovering from an underground coalmine fire - Coalmine... | ecosystem: Environmental > Terrestrial > Soil > Unclassified ... | reverse complement strand
CGCCAGAACTTCGGCTTCACCGACATCGTCATCGGCCGCAAGCACGCGGACGCGCCGTATCACGACGGCACGTCGATCTGGGGCGACTTCGACGCGCAGGAGATCTTCGGGCAGCTCCGGGGCGAGCTCCGCATCCGGCCGATCAAGGTCGGGTTCGCGGCGTACTACGAGTCCGTCGGCCGCGTCGACCTGGTCGAGAACCACCCCGGCGAGAAACCAGTCTCCATCTCCGGCAAGGACGTGCGCCGGGCGCTCGTCGAGGGCCGCGAGGTCGATCCGCGCATCATGCGCCCGTCGACCGCCCGCATCCTCGCTGCCGCCATGGCCGCCCGCTGAGCCGCCCGGCGATCCCGCGGATGAAGGTCGACGTCTCCTGCAGGAAGTGCGGCGGGAAGACGCGCATGGAGATCGGGGCGCCGGCCGCGGGGCAGACGCTCGAGGAGCACCTGCACCTCCTCCGGGAGCGACTCACGCACCGCCCGAGCTTCGAGTGCTTCGGCGGCCACTTCGAGATGCGTCCGCCCGTCCCCGAGTTCTGGGACGTCGACTGGGCGACGCTCGGCGAGTGAAGGACACGCCCGAACGCCTCCGGGGCCGCTCGCACGCGACTCAGCTCCCCTTCTCCAGCCTGCGCTCCGTCAGCGTCAGCACCGCCACGAGCCGCTCGAGCAGCGCACCGCCCTGGGGCACCGGATAGGAGTGCGCGACGTCACGACGACTCGCACGCGTCCCGTCTCGTCGCCCGCGCGGAAGACGGCGTCGCACTCGCCCACCGGGGCGACCGCGCCGTCCCCCTCGGCGACCGTCCAGTCGCACGACACGTCCCGCACCCGGACACCCGCCGCGTCCGTCGGGCGAGCGCGCAAGCGCCGCTCGGCGCGGCGCTCGACTCGGCTGCGCGCCGGCACGACGTTCACGCGGGCGAGCGGTCCGGGCGGCAGGAGCGTCGGCACCTCGTCCATCGTGCCTTCCTCCTCCGCGGGAGCGGAGACGGCGGGCGCGGCCGCCCCTTCCGTGGCGGCATCCGCGACGAGACGGGTAGACGACCGTCCCCCCGCACGCGACGCTGACGCGCCCCGGCTCGTCGTCGCCCTCGGGAGTGACGTAGAGCTCGGCACGGATCGGCGAGCGCCCGGGCACGGGGACCTCTTCGGGGACGTCGAGCCGCACCCCGGGGAACCGTACCGGCTCGACTCGCCGCACCTTCTGCGCCAGGCCGCGCCCGATCCGGTCGTGCACCGTGAGCGCGACGGCCCGTCCAAGCAGCTGGCCGCGCAGCTCGGCGGCGAGGTAGTCGGCGACCCGTCGCCCCGTGAGCGACACGAGCGCGGGGCGGTGGAGCTCTCGCACGAGGACCTCGGTCCAGGTGCCGCCGTGGACGCGGAGACGCCCGCGCATCGGGGCCACCTCGAAGTTGGGCCGCTCCTCCCACATCCGCAGCGTCCACGGCCGCCCGCCGGCCACCTGCGAGCGGACTTCGAGCTCCTGGCCGATCGACCAGAAGCCGAGGAGGCCGATGCCGTACTGCCCCTGGAGGAGCAGCTCGCGGCGCTGCTCGGGCGTCAGATTGCGCTTGCGGGAGTGGCCGATGTGCGTCGCGACGTGTGCGAGCGCCTCGGGCCGTTCCATCTCGGGAATGATGCCTCCGCCGTCGTCGAGAACGTGGATGGCCGCGACCCCGCGGTCGCGCTGCCGGAGCACGGTGATCGTCGCAGCGCCCGCGTCGAGCGAGTTCTGCACGAGCTCGGCGAGCGCCTTCCGGGGATCGGTCTGCGAGCGCGCGAGCCAGCGGATGAGCTCGAACGGGTCCGCCGGCCGGAGGCGCCCCCGCCGCGCTTCGGGGTCGATGCGATGTCGCGTCGCCGGCACGCCGGCGCCGCTATCATGCGCGCGTGCGAGCCGACAAGCGCGGCTCGGCCGCCCGCGCGGTCAGCGCCCGACGCCGAGCGGGTGCAGCTCGATCGAGACCCCGAAGACCTCGACGAGGAGCAGGTAGAGCGCCACGAGCGCCGCGAGCAGCGCCCCGAGCGCCGTGACGGCGACGCCCGACAGCAGGAGGAAGCCGACGAGCGCACCGACCGTGACGAGCGGCACGAGGAACGCCGGCCGATTGAACGGCGCGACCGGCCGCAGCAGCGCCAGAAGCCCGTGCTCGCGCACCTCCGCGCCGAAGGCCTCCACGACCGCCCAGAGCTGGTTCGAGAGCTCCTCCATCCAGTTCCCCATCACTCCTCCGCCCGCAGCATGATGATCAGCGCGCCGTCGGGGGCGTGGGGCTCCCGGTCGACGCCGAACAGCATCACGCCGCGATTCTGCAACCGCACGTCCGTGTCGATCAGCGACCGCGTGCCGTCGAGCAGCCTCACCTGCATGACCACCGCCTGTTCGCGCATGGCCTTCGGCACGACGTGCATGACGCGGCCGCCGGGAATCGTGAACGACGCGCGCGTGCCCCATCCGCACCGGCGGTGCTCCTCGGCGACGATGCGGAACGAGCGGTAGCCGACGAGCCGGCGGAGCCGCGGCCGCAGCTCGATCAGCTGCGCGTCGGAGGGGCCGTGCTCGAACGCACGCACGCTCGTCACCTGGACTTCCGGGCCCCGGCCGGCCGCGCAGGGCACGGCGGCGAGGACCGTCGCCATGCCGAGCAGCGCGGCGGCGGCCCACCGCGTCACCGGGCGGCCTCGCCGTCGTCGCTCACCATGATGAGCGTCGTGCCGTTCTTCCGCTCGCGACGGAGCTCGATGCGGGCCTCGCTGTCGAGCCGCTCGATCACGGCCTGATTCGGTCGGTGCGTCGCGACGCGCGGCACCTCGCCGGACGGTCCCGACGCGGCGCGGACCCAGAAGAGCGCGGCGGCCGCGAGCGCGAAGGCCGCGGCCAGCGTCGGCGCCATCGCCATCCGCCGCGTCCACGTCGCGCGCGACTCCTCGCGCTCGATGCCGGCCGCGACGGCGGGCCACACGCCGGAAAGATCGAGTGCCGCCGCATCCGCCTCCGCGGTCGCCGCGATGCGATGCTGGAGCTCCGTCAGCGTACGGACGGCCGCGTCGCACGTCGCACAGCCGCTCGCATGACGCGCGACCTCGAGGAGCATCGCAGCGGGGAGCTCCCCGTCGACGAACGCGTCCAGGTGACGGTCGACCTCGGCGCAGGTCATCGCGCGTTCAGCGGAGTCCCTGGAGGCGCGCCTGGAGCTGGCGGCGCGCGTAGTGGAGTCGGCTCATCACGGTGCCTTTCGGGCAGTCGAGCACCTCGCTGATCTCCGCGTAGGAGAGCCCTTCCACTTCGCGGAGGAGTATGACCGCTCGATGATCGGGGGTCAACTCTTCCATCGCGGCGCGCAGCCGGCGCGCGATCTCGGCGTCGCGCGCGCGGTCGAAGGGCTCGTCGGCGTCGAGCGCCGCGGCAAGGGCGGGCACCTCGCCGCGCTCGTCCGGCTCGAGCGACACCTGCGCCTCCTTGCTCTCCCGGCGCTGATGGTCGACGCAGAGGTTGAAGGCGATCCGGTACACCCACGTGTAGAACCCCGAGTCGCCCTTGAAGCGGTCGAGGTTCTGGTACGCCTTCGTGAACGTCTCCTGCACGATGTCGAGCGCGTCGTCGCGGCTGCGGAGCATCCCGAGCGCCAGCGCCGCGACCTTGCGCTGATAGCGCTCGACCAGCGCCCGGAAGGCCTCCCGGCTGCCGCCCCGGGCACGCTGGACGAGCTCCCAGTCGCTATCGCGCACGGGTTGCTCTCGGGTGAGACGCGCGTCGGAGCGCCCTATTCATCGCCGGGGCTCAACTCAGTGGGCCTCCGCCCAGTTGCGCCCTTCCCGCACGTCGACCCGGAGCGGCACCTCGAGCGGCCAGACGCGCTCCATCGCATCCCGCACGGCGGATGCCGTGGGCGCGACCTCGGCCTCGGGGACCTCCAGGACGAGCTCGTCGTGCACCTGGAGGAGCAGGCGCGCGCCGAGCGCCCCGGCGCCGAGGCGGCGGTCGACCTCGAGCATGGCGAGCTTGATCAGATCGGCCGCGGACCCCTGAATCGGCGTGTTCGTCGCGGCGCGCTCGGCGAACTGCCGGACGGCCGGATCGCGGGCGGTGAGCTCGGGCAGATAGCGGCGGCGGCCGAGGACGGTCGTCACGTACCCTCGCGCGCGCGCCTCCGCGATCGTCCGGTCGACGAACGCGCGCACCCCGGGGTAGCGGCGGAAGTACCCCTCGATGTACGCCGCGGCGGCGTCCTGCGACACCCCCAGCTCGCGCGCCGCGCGCGCCGGCCCCATGCCGTAGACGATCCCGTAGTTGATGACCTTCGCGAGCCGCCGTCCCTCCGCCGGCGGCTTGTCGCCGAAGACGTCGGCCGCCGTGCGCGCGTGGATGTCCTCGTCGCGCTGGAAGGCGTCGATCAGGGTCGCGTCTCCGGCGAGGTGGGCGAGGACACGGAGCTCGATCTGGGAGTAGTCGGCCGAGAGGAGGCGGTGGCCCGGGCTCGCGACGAACGCGGCGCGGATGCGGCGGCCCTCCTCGGTGCGGATCGGGATGTTCTGAAGGTTCGGGTCGGAGCTCGAGAGCCGCCCCGTCGCCGCGACGGTCTGGTTGAAGGACGTGTGTACTCGGCCGGTCCGCGGGTCGACGAGCGCCGGGAGCGCATCGACGTACGTCGACTTGAGCTTCGAGAGCGCGCGCCACTCCAGGATCTTCGCCGGCAGGGGGTGCTCCGCGGCGAGCCGCGTCAGCACGTCGACGTCGGTCGAGAGCCCGGTCTTGCCGCGCCGCACGCCGCGGGACGAGATCTTGAGGCGGTCGAAGAGCACCGTGCGCAGCTGCGGCGGCGAGTTGATGTTGAAGTCGCAGCCGGCGAGCGCGTGGATCTCGGCCATGAGGCGCTCGAGCGTCGCCCCGAGCTCCGCGGAGAGGCGCGCGAGGAGCGGCAGGTCGAGCGCGATCCCCACGAGCTCCATGCGGGCGAGCACGCGCGCGAGCGGGACCTCGAGCGCCTGGAAGAGGCGATCCATCTCGTGCACGCGGAGACGCTCCTCGAGGAGCGGGCGGAGGGCGTGGGCCGCGCGCGCCGCGCGGCAGGCGGCGAGCGCGGGCGTCGCCTCGGGATCGCGGGGCTCGCCGACGAGCTCCTCGGCGAGCCCCGCGATCCCGTGGTCCGGGCGCGACGGATTGAGACAGTACGATGCGAGCGACACGTCGAAGGTCGGCCCCTCGAGCGTGAGCCCGCGGCGCCCGAGCGCGACCGCCAGCGCCTTCACGTCGGCGCCGATCTTCGGCGTCGCCGGGTCGGCGAGGAGCGGGGCGAGCGCGGCGAGCGCCGCGGGCTCCTCCGGCTCCGCGACGAGCGTTACGGGATCGGAGGGGCCGGCGACGGCGATCGCCTCGAGACGCGCCGCGGTCGCGCGCGGCGAGTCGAGGATCGGCACGACGGCGACGGTCGTCCCGGGGACGGGGAGCGCCGCGCGGATCTCGTCCGCGGTCCGCACGACGCGATGCTCGACCTTGGGCGCCTCGCCGGCGGGGACGAGCTCGCGCAGGAGCGAGAAGAACTCGAGCTCGGTGAAGAGCGGCCGCACCGCGGCCGGGTCGGGGCCCGGGTAGCGGAGTGCGTCGAGGTCGAGCGTGAGCGGGAGGTCGCAGCGGATCGTCGCCAGGTCCTTCGAGAGCCGCGCGGTCTCGGCCTCGCGCGCGAGCGTCTCCCGCACCTTCTTCGCGCCGCGGATCTTGAGCCCCTCGACGGCGTCGAGCCGCGCGAGGATCGTCTCCACCGGCCCGAGTGCCTGCACGAGCGCGGAGGCCGTCTTCTCGCCGATGCCGGAGACGCCCGGGATGTCGTCGATCGCGTCGCCCATGAGCCCGAGGACGTCGGGGACGAGCGCCGGGTCCACGCCGAAGCGCGCGCGCACCTCGGCGACGCCGAACCGACGGTCGCGCATGGTGTCGAGCAGCGTCGTGCGCGCGTCCACGAGCTGCATCATGTCCTTGTCCCCCGTCACGACGACGGTCTCGATGCCGTCGCGGCTCGCCTGCCGCGCGAGCGTCCCGATGACGTCGTCGGCCTCGACGCCGGGCACCTCGATCACGGGAAGCCGCAGCGCCGCGACGACCTTGCGGACGTAGCCGAGCTGCGGCCTGAGCTCGTCGGGAACGGGCGCCCGGCTCTGCTTGTAGCCGGCATAGAGCGCGTCGCGGAACGTCTCGCCGGGCGCGTCGAACACCACGGCCAGGTAGACGGGCTTCTCCTCGCGGAGCAGCTTCGCCACCATGTTGGTGAAGCCGTAGACGGCGTTCGTCGGCAGCCCGCGCGTCGTCCGGAGACCCGGGATCGCGTGGAACGCGCGGTAGACGTAGCCGCTCCCGTCGATCAAGTGGATGCGCGCGGGCGCTGCGGCGGTCCTCATCGCCACGCTCGGGCTAGCAGAGGGGTCCCGAGCTGTCCAATTGCCCGCCGCGCGCGCGTGCTCGAACTTGACATCCCGGATACCGGCCGCTAGGAAATCTTCCCCGAATTTTTTTCCGGTGGGCTCGTCCAAGTCGAGCTGAATGATCGAAGTCGCCAACCTGAGCAAGCGCTACGGCGATCTCGCGGCGGTTCGCGACGTCTCCTTCACCGCCCCGAGCGGGAAAATCGTCGGGTTCCTCGGTCCGAACGGGGCCGGCAAGACGACGACGATGCGGATCATCACGGGCTTCCTGCCCGCGACGAGCGGCACCGTCCGCGTCGAGGGCTTCGACGTCTTCGAGCAGTCGACGGAGGTCCGCCGGCGCATCGGATACCTCCCCGAGAACCCGCCCCTCTACAACGAGATGTCGGTCACGGGGTACCTCCGCTTCGTTGCGCGTCTGAAGGGCCTGGCACGCGCCGACGTGGAGAGCGCGCTCGAACGGGTCCTCGACACCTGCGGGCTCCGCGCCATGCGCGACCGGCTGCTCGGGCATCTCTCGAAGGGCTTTCGGCAGCGGGTCGGACTCGCGCAGGCGCTCATCCACGATCCTCCGGTCCTGATCCTCGACGAGCCGACGATCGGCCTCGACCCGCGCCAGATCATCGAGATCCGGAGCCTCATCAAGACGCTCGGCGGGAAGCGCACGATCGTCCTCTCGACGCACATCCTGCCCGAGGTCGCGCAGGTCTGCGACAAGGTCGTCATCATCAACGACGGCCACGTCGTGGTCGAGGACGAGCTCGCGAACCTCACCCGGGGACGGACGCTCGAAGACGTCTTCATCGAAGCCATCTCCCGCGACATCGGCGACGGGGGGCACGCGGTCGCGGCGGTCGAGGCGGAGGCCTGACGCGTGCGGAACGCCCTCACCATCGCGGGCCGCGAGATTCGCTCCTACTTCTCGTCGCCCGTCGCGTACGTGCTGCTCGCCGTCTTCCTCGCGCTCGGCGGCTACTTCTTCTACGCGCTCCTCACCGCGTTCAACCAGACGCTCGCCATGTACGCGATGATGCGGCAGCCGGAGATGCTCCAGCGGTTCAACCTGAACCAGATGGTGATCGCGCCGCTCCTGCACAACATGTCGGTGCTCCTCATCTTCATCGTACCCGCGATCACGATGCGGATGTTCCCGGACGAGAAACGCTACGGCACCTACGAGCTGCTCCTCACCTCGCCCGTGCGCGTCGGCGAGATCGTGTTCGGCAAGTTCCTGGGCGGGCTCACGCTCGTCGCCCTCATGGTGCTCCTCTCGGGGCTCTTCGGTGCCCTCCTCTGTGCGTACGGCAACCCCGAGGTGCCGCTCATGCTCTCCGGCTACCTCGGGCTCCTCCTCATGGCGCTCGTCTTCCTCGCCGCCGGAACGCTCATCTCGTCGTTCACCGACAACGTCGTCGTCGCATACGTGGGCACGCTCTTCGCGCTCCTCGTGCTCTACACGATCGGCTGGCTCGGCGAGACCCTCCAGGGCACCGCCGGCGGGCTCGTCCGCTACATCTCCGTCACGGAGCACTTCAGCGAGATGACGAAGGGGATCATCGACACGAAGGACCTCGTCTACTTCGCGACCCTGCTGGTGATCGGACTCTTCCTCACCCATCGGTCGGTCGAGTCGGTGCGCTGGAGGTAGCGGTGGGTCGCTCGGCCGGTCTCCTCGGACGCCTCGGGCTCGTCGCGCTCGCCTTCGGGTTCATCGGGACGGCGCTCGTCAGCGAGCCGTTCTCGAACATCGTCGTGCTCGCCGAGCTCGTCCTCGGCGCCGGGTGCGTCATCACGTACCTCGTCTTCGGCTTCGAGGACTTCCGCAGCCTCCTCGGGCAGCGCTCGACGCGCTACGGCGCGGGGGCCTTCCTCTACACGCTCCTCTTCGTCGTCCTCATCGGTGGCGTGAACTATCTCTCCTGGCGCCACCACCATCGCTGGGACACGACCGAGGCCGGCGTCTACACGCTCGCCCCGCAGTCGAAGAAGGTCGCGAGCGGGCTCTCGAAGGACCTGGTCATGACCGCCTTCGTCGAGGGTGGTCAGGACGAGGCCCTCAACGCCCTCCTCGGGAGCTACCGCTACGCCGCCCCGGATCACGTGAAGTACGAGCTCGTCGACCCGGACAAGAAGCCGGAGCTCGCGACGACGATGAAGATCACGTCGCTCCGGAGCGTGAACCTCCAGTACGGCAACGAGTCGTTCGTGGTGACGAACCCGACCGAGGAGACGATCACGAACGGCATCATCCGCATCACCGGCGGTTCGAAGAAGACCGTCTACTTCGCCGAGGGCGACGGCGAAGCCGACACGGCGAACGCCGAGGACGCGCGGGGCTACTCGGCGGCGAAGACCGCGCTCGAGCAGGAGAACTACGAGGTGAAGACGCTCGTCCTGCCGAGCGTCGCCGACAAGATCCCCGACGATGCGACCGCCCTCGTGATCCCCGGGCCGACGCGCCCGCTCTCGGAGCACGCGACGCAGGTGCTCGACGCGTATCTCAAGAACGGCGGCCATCTGCTCGTCATGATCGGCCCGCGCGACGCGGACGAAGGCCTGGCGAAGCTGCTCGCCGACTGGGGCGTCAAGCTCGGCGACGACATCGTGATCGACCAGGAGCTCCGCCTCTTCCAGGGTCCGAGCATGGGCATCCAGCCGATCACGAAGACGTACGGCGTACACCCGATCACGGAGAGCTTCCGCGACTACACCATCTACCCGCAGACGCGGACGGTCGCGGCCGATGCCACCGGCAAGAAGGGGCTCTCGGCCACCGAGCTCGTGAAGACGAGTCCCACCAGCCGGGCGCTCGGCGGCGCGAAGGTCGAGCAGCTGTTCACGAAGGGCACCGCGCAGATCGACGACACCGACCGCAAGGGTCCGCTGCCGATCGCGGTCGCGGTCACGGCGAAGCTCGCCGATCTCGGCGTCACGCCCCCCGCGTCGGACGGCAAGAAGGCGCCCGAGGAGGCGCGGCTCGTCGTCTTCGGGACGGCGCAGTTCGCCGACAACTCGCGGCTCACCCAGCGCAACAACCTGAACCAGGACCTCTTCCTCAACTCGATCGGCTGGCTCGTCGGCCAGTCGGAGGTCGTCTCCATCCGGAGCCGCGCCGTCCGGGCGTCGAAGGCCGACCTCACGCCCGCGCAGAACGTCGACCTCTTCATGTACTCGGTGCTCGTCCTCCCGATGCTCCTCATCATGGTGGGCGTCAGCGTTTCGTGGTTCCGGAAGTCGCGGTGAAGCTCGGCCGGGTCTACGTCCTCCTCGCACTCGTCGCCGCCCTCGGGGCCTACCTCTACTTCGTCGAGATCCCCACCGCCGAGAAGGAGGCGAAGAAGGACAAGCTCGTCAGCGTCGACAAGGACGCGGTGACGGGCATCGTGCTGGCGTACCCGGACCGGACGATCGAGCTGCACAAGGCCGACAAGGGCTGGCGGCTCGTGAAGCCCGTCGACGCGCCCGCCGACGACGGCGCGGTGCGGAGCCTTCTCACGACGCTCACCGACACCCAGGTGCAGAAGACGCTCGACGAGGCGCCGAGCGACCTGGCGCCCTTCGGCCTCGACCGGCCGAGCCCGCTCGTCACGCTCGCGGTCGCGAGCGGCACTGCCCCGCCGGCGATCGCGATCGGCAAGAACGCGCCGATCGGCGGCAAGACCTACGTGCGGAAGGGCGAGGAGCCCAAGATCTACCTGACCGCGACCTCGCTCACGTTCTCCCTGAACAAGCAGCCGAAGGACCTCCGCGACAAGGAGGTGATGCACTTCCAGGACGACGAGGTGCAGCGCGTCGACATCACGCACGAGGACGGGAAGACGACGAGCCTCGTCCGGAAGGACAAGGACGCCTGGACGGTGGAGCCGGGCGACCATCCCGCGGACGCGACCGAGGCGCGCTCCTACCTCTCGTCCCTGCGCGCGACGCGCGCCGTCGACTTCCCCGACGACGCGCCGGCCGACCTCGCGAAGTACGGGCTCGTGAAGCCCCGCCTCGCGATCACCGTCGCGACGGGGAAGGACGGCGCGGAGACGCAGACGCTCCTCATCGGCGGCGAGACGACGCAGGGGACGCAGAAGCAGCTCTACGCGAAGCGGGCGAACGCGCCCACGGTGTACGCGCTCGGCGAATGGTCCCTCCGGACGCTCGACAAGAGCGCCGGGCAGCTTCGCGACAAGACCGTGCTCGACTTCGACCCGGCGCGCGTCGGCGAATTCGTGGTGGAGCGGAAGGACGGCGGCACGGTCACCGTCGCGCGTGCCGAGAACGGCTGGAGGGTCACCGGCGCGGGCGACCACAAGCCGAACGACGGGAACATCACGCGCTTCCTCGAGGACCTGAAGGACCTCCGCGGCTCGGAGATCGTCGCCGAGCCGGTCGAGGCGAAGGACCTCTCCGGCTACGGGCTCGACGCGCCGGACATCCGCGTCGCCCTGACGGACAAGGACGCGAAGCCGATCGGCGTCGTGCTCGCGGCCCAGCACGACGGCAGGCGCTACGTCATGCGCGACGGCGGGGGCACCGTGTTCGAAGCCCGCGACTACATCTACTCGCGCCTCGACAAGAAGGCGGCGGACTTCGTCACCACCGACAGCGCCACGCCGCCCGCCGGCGAGGCGCCGAAGGACGCGCCCGCGACGTGAGCCGTGCGACGGGCGGGTCCCGCCGTCAGCGCATCGTCGTCGTGGTCGCCCCGGCGCCCGTACCGCTCGCCGCCCCTCCGCCGGCCCCGCCGCCCGCACCTCCGGGCCCCGTGGCGCCGCCCTGAGGCGCGCCGGGCGGCGTCTGCGGGGTGCCGCCCGTATCGGCGCCGCCGCCGCACGCCGCGAGGAGCGCGAACGCACCCAGGCTGGCCACGAGAATCACCTTGCGGACGAGCCTCACCATGTCGCTCCTCCTTGGTCACCGAGCCCCGGCGAGACGACTCTGTAGGTCGCGCGGGCCTGCCGCCATCCCGACCTCGGGGGAGCGTCGCGCGCTACGCCGCGGTCCCGAGATCCGCGATTGCGTCGAGCAGCGCAGCCACCTCGTCGTCCGTGCCGACCGTGATGCGAAGCCCGTCGGCGAGACGTGGGGTCGCGAAGTGCCGGACGAGGATGTCGCGCGCGGCGAGCGCGGCCGCGAGCCGCCCCACGTCGACGCCGGGGCGCCGTGCGAAGACGAAATTCGCCTGCGACGGCAGCACCTCGAAGCCGAGTCGCCCGAGACCCGCCGCGAGCGTCGTCCGCGTCGCGCGGATGCGGGCGAGGTTTTCCTCGACGAGGGCGAGGTCGCCGAGCGCCGCCTCGGCGGCGGCGAGCGAGAGCCGGTTCACGTTGTACGAATCCTTCACGGTCCGGAGCCCGCGGAGCAGCTCGGGCGCCGCGAACGCGAGCCCGACGCGAAGGCCCGCGAGCGAGAAGGACTTGGAGAACGTGCGCAGCACGACGACGTTCGGGACGCGCCCGACGAGCCCGAGCGCGCTCGGCCCGGGCCTGCCCGCCGGCGGCGGGTCCGCGAAGTCGACGTACGCCTCGTCGACGACGAGGAGTCCGCGCACCGCGCGAGCGAGGCGTTCGACCTCCGCGAGCGGCACGAGCGTCCCGGAGGGCGAGTTCGGATTGCAGAAGAACGTGAGCCGCGCGCCGGTCGCCCCGAGCGCCGCGGGAAGCGCCCAGTCCTCCGGAAAGGGGACCCCCACGATCGTCCCGCCCTGCGCCGCCACCATCGTCTCGTAGAGGCTGTAGGTCGGAACGGGGAACGCGACGCGGTCGCCGGGATCGACCGTCGCGCGGAGGAGAAGCGCGATCAGCTCGTCCGATCCGTTGCCGACGAGGACGTGGTCGGCGGGGACGCCGTAGACGGCCGCCGCACGCGCCCGGAGAACCGTGGCCTCCGGGTCGGGGTAGAGCCGGACGCCGGCATCAGCCGCGCGGACGACGGCCTCGAGCACGCGCGGCGACGGCGGATACGGGTTCTCGTTGGTGTTGAGCTTGATCACCCGGCGCCCGACGCCGGGCTGCTCGCCGGGGACGTACGGCGTGAGCCCGCGCAGGGCCGGACGAAGCCAGTCGGACGCGGACGGCAGGCTACTTGACCGCCTTGATGTGCCGCCGCGGGGCGACCTCTTCCTCCACCTCGGGGGCGCCGAGGTGCCGTTCGACGATCTCGATCGCCTGCCGCTGCCGATCCGGAAGCGCCGTCAGGATGTCGACGAGCCGCGTCCACCGCTCCCGGTCCGCGCCCCCGAGCTCGTAGAGTCGGAGCGCCGAGTCGATGTCCTTCCGCTTCAAGTGCGCGTCCCCGGTCGCGAGGATGCGCTCGCGGGGCAGCGGAACGGCCCCGAGCTCGCAAATGCGGACGACGTCCGCAATGCGGTTCCGCTCGAGCAGCCGGTCGGCGAGCCGCGTCCAGTCGGCCGACGTGACCAGCCCCGCATTCCGCGTGAAGAGCTTCATGGCCGCGTCGAGGAAGCCCCGCTCGAGGTAGCGGCGACCGACGAGGACCTCCGAATCGCTGGCAGGCATGATCGGTTCAACCCCCCTGAAAGCCGGTGCGGGCGATACGGCACCCCGCACAACGGTGCGCTACCTTAACCGAGCGCGCCCGAGCTTGGCAAGCAGGGTCGTGCCGCGTCGTAGCGCAAAGCACCTGCATAAACCGGTGCTTATCGCGCGAATCGACGAGAGTCACGCGAGCCTCCGGCTAAAGCGCGCGGCGCGGCGTGCCGATACCCCCGCAGCATGAACGCGCCGCGGCTCACGATCACGTACAGCGCGTATCGCGAGCTGGAGACGATTCCACAGACTCCGCTGCGGGACATCGGCGAGGCCATCATGGCCCTCGCCGACGACCCGCGCCCACCGGGCTCGGCCGTCCTGCAGGGCGTGGGTGGGTGCTACTACCTCGCCATCGACGACTACTACATCCTGTATCATCTGGACGAGGACGACTCGCTCACGGTGCTCGGCGTGCTGCACGGTCCGTACCACCCGCTCCACTAGCGCACCGGGGGCGTTCGTGCCCCCCCGGGTGTCGCGCGAGGCTGCACGGCGGGGCCGCGTCCGCGCCCGCGCCGACGGGCGGCGGTTGCGTCGGCGCCTCGACCTCGGGCAAACGGGGCGCATGGCAGTCGACGGGATCGCCGGCAAAGTCGCGCTCGTGACGGGCGCCGCACGCCGCCGCGGAATCGGACGTGCGACCGCGCTCCGCCTCGCGCGCGAGGGTGCGGACGTCGCCTGCCTCGACATCGCTCGGCCGTACGCCGAGTTCCCGGCGCACGGCGTCGCGTCCGAGGGGGAGCTCGCGGAGGTCGTCGCGGAGGTCGAGCGCCTCGGCCGGCGGGCGGTCGCGCTCCGGGCCGACGTGTCCTCGTGGGACGAGGTCCACGCGGCGGTGGACGAGGCGTGCCGCCGCCTGGGGGGCGTCGACCTCTGCTGCAACGTGGCGGGCGGCGCGGCCTTCGGGTCGGGCGCCGGCCCCCTCCTCGCAATCGCGGAGCGCGAGTGGGATCTCGTCCTCGACGTGAACCTGAAGGGCACGTGGATCGCGTCGCGGGCGTGCGCCGAGCGGATGATCGCGGCCGGCCGCGGCGGGCGGATCGTGAACGTCTCGTCGCAGGCGGGGAAGCGGGGCTTTCCCGGGCTCGGCGCCTACTGTGCGGCCAAGGCCGGCGTCGTCCTGCTGACGCAGGTTCTCGCCCTGGAGCTCGCCCCGCATGGCATCACCGTGAACGCGGTCTGCCCGGGTACCGTCGACACGGACCTCCTCAACAAGGACGGCTCCTTCGAGAGGCTGTTCGCCGGTGTGCCGGGCGGCTTCGCCGACTGGGTGGCGCGCGAGATCCCCCTCGGCCGCCTGGAGACGGCGGACGAGGTCGCCGCCGCGATCGCCTTCCTCTGCAGCGCCGACGCCGCGTACATCACCGGCGAGGCCCTCAACGTGAGCGGCGGCCAGACGATGGTGTGAGGACCGGCCGCTACACGCCGATCATGTAACCGCCGTCGGCCGAGAGCACCTGCCCCGTGATGCCGCCCGCCGCGGGCGAGGCGAGGAATGCGGCGAGGGGTGCCACGTCCGCCGGCTCGAGGATCCGCCGCTGCGCCGCGAGGCTCTCGGCGTGCGCCTTCGCGGCCTCCGCGCTCCGCCCCGTCATCGCGCCGACGACCCCCCAGTCGACGAGCCGCGTGTTCGTCCACCCGGGGCGGAGGAGGTTGACGGTCACGCCACGCGTGCCGACCTCCATGGCGAGCGCCCGCGTGAACCCGACGAGGCCGTGCTTGGCGGCGGTGTACGCCGAGAGACCCGAGGCGCCCACGAGCGAGTACCCGGAGCCCACGTTGATGATGCGGCCGTACCCCCTGGCGAGCATCGGGCCGAGGGCGGCCTTCGCAGCCCAGTAGCAGGACGTGAGGTTCAAGACGAGCGTCGCGTCCCACGAGGCGTCGTCGTGCGTCTCGACCCACGCGCCACGCGGGTCGCTCGACAGGAAGACCGGACCGCCCGCGTTGTTCACGAGCACGTCGAGGCGCTCGAACGCCGCGGTCGTGCGCGCGACGGCCGCGCGCACCTGCTCGCGGTCGAGCATGTCCGTCGGAACGGCGAGCGCGCGCCGGCCGCGGCTCCGGACCTCGCCCGCCACCGCCTCGAGCTCGCCGGCGCTCCGCGCGGCGAGCGCGACGTCGGCGCCCGCATCGGCGAGCGCGAGCGCGATCGCGCGTCCGATGCCTCGCCCCGCTCCCGTGACGAGCGCGACGCGGCCGGCGAGGCTCGTCGCGCCGGTGCTCACCGGAGACCCGTGCGCCGGCGGCGCTCGAGCCGTGCCCGCTCCCGTTCGCGGACGATCGGAAGGAGCTCCTCGATCGCCTTCCGCACCTCGACGTCGCGGGCGCTGCCGCGCGGCAGGAGCGCCTCCGTCCGCTGGAAGTGGCTGAGCGACTGCTCGAGCTCCCCGCGAAGCCGCGCGGCGATGGCCAGCTCGTAGAAGCCGTCCGCCTCGTCGCCCTTGCGGCCGAGCGCGAGCCCCGCGAGCCGGTGCGCCTCGTCGAGGTCGGGGTCCAGGTGAATCGCTCTCCGGTACTCCACGAGCGCGGCCGCCTCGTCGCGCTCGGCGATCGCCTTGCCCAGCTCCAGATGAACCCAGCCGTCGTCGGGATGCTTCGTCAAGTAGCGGTCGAGGACCTCGTGCGCCTTGTCCGTCTGCTTGAGCGCGGTGTAGACGCTGCCGAGCGGCCGGTCGACGCGGTCGCCGAGCCCGCCGAGCTCGCGGCTCCGCTCGAGGGCCGTGCGGGCGGCGTCGAGCCGGCCGAGCTGCTGGTAGACGCGCCCGAGCAGGAACTGCGCTTCCGCGTCGTTCGGCTTCTCGTCGGCGAGCTTGCGGTATCGCGCGAGCGCGACGTCCGGCGACTCGACGATCGCCCGCGCGATGGCCTGCGCCTCCGCGAGGTCGGGACCCGCCGCCGGGCGCCCCGACGGCGTCTTCAGCTTCTCGGTCGTGATGATCGTCTCGATGTTCGCGACGCGGGTCTCCGTCATCGGGTGGGAGAGCATGTAGGGCGGCACGCCGGCGGGGTTGAGGCGCTGCTCGGCGAGAAGCTCCTTGAAGAAGGAGCCGAGCGCGTGCGGGTCGAAGCCCGCCTCGGTCGCGTACCGGAGCCCCAAGTAGTCGGCCTCCTGCTCGAACTCGCGCGAATACTTGAGCTGCGCGGTCTGTGCGGCCGCGATTGCGCCCGCGCCGAGGACGGGGTTCACGGCGGAGAGGAGCAGACCGAGAAGGCTCGCCGCGCTCGCGACCTGCCCTTCCGCCTGCTGCCGCACGATGTGGTGCGCCGCCGCGTGGCCGATCTCGTGGCCGAGGACGCCGGCGAGCTCGTCGTCGTTCTTGACCCGCGCGAGGAGGCCCGAGAAGACGAACACGTACCCGCCCGGGACGGCGAACGCGTTCAACGACGGGTCCTGCACGACGTAGAAGCTGTAGTCGAAGCTCTGCGAGCCGAGCGTCTTCACCAGCCGCCGGCCGACGCGCTCGACGTACTCCTTCACCGCGGGGTCCTCGATGAGCGGCAGCTCGCCGCGAGCCTCGAGCAGGAAGCGGCGTCCGATCTCGCGCTCGTCCATCCCCGCGCCCGCAGGCTGCCCCGGCAGCGCGATCAGCGCGAGGACGACGAGCGCGACCGCGCGCCGGATGCCGCGCCCCGCGCTCATAGGCTTCGCGCCACGTCCTTCGCGAAGTAGGAGATGATAACGTCGGCCCCGGCCCGACGGATCGCGGTGAGGGTCTCGGCGACGACGCGTGCCTCGTCGATCCATCCCCGCGCCGCCGCCGCCTTCACCATCGCGTACTCCCCGCTCACCTGGTACGCCGCGACCGGGTAGCCGAAGCGGTCCTTCACGCGCCGAACGAGGTCGAGGCACGGCAGCGCCGGCTTCACCATGACGATGTCGGCGCCCTCGTCGATGTCGAGCGCGACCTCGCGGAGCGCCTCCTCGGCGTTCCCGGGATCCATCTGGTACGAGCGGCGGTCGCCGAACTGCGGCGCCGACTCTGCCGCTTCCCGAAAGGGCCCGTAGAAGCTCGACGCGAGCTTCGCCGCGTACGACATGATCGGGACGCCCGCGAAGCCGTGCGCGTCGAGGGCCGCGCGGATCGCCCCGACGCGCCCGTCCATCATGTCGGACGGCGCCACGACGTCCGCGCCCGCGCGCGCGTGCGCCAGCGCTTCGGCCGCGAGCAGCTCGAGCGTCGGGTCGTTGTCGACGTCGCCGTCCTTCACGACGCCGCAGTGGCCGTGATCGGTGTACTCGCACAGGCAGACGTCGGTGACGAGGACGAGATGCGGCGCCGCCTTCCGGATCGCGGCGAGCGCGCGCGGGACGACGCCGTCCGGGTCGATCGCGCCGCTGCCGCGCGCGTCCTTCCGCTCCGGGATGCCGAAGAGGAGGACGGCGGGCACGCCGACGTCGGCGAGGCGCCGGCACTCCTCGGCCGCGCGGTCGGCCGACAGCTGCGCGACGCCCGGCATCGCACCGACGGGCCGCTCGACGCCGCGGCCCGGCACGACGAAGAGCGGCTGCACGAGCTGGTCGCGGCTCACGCGCGTCTCGCGGACGAGCCGGCGGAGGGCCTCGGTGCGCCGGAGGCGGCGCGGGCGATACGCGGGGAAGCGGCCGGTCGGCATGGATCAGCCCCCCGAATAGATGATCGCCGACGTCATTGCAAAATTGTGCGCAGCCGCTCGACGAGCGCGTCCGTGAGCGCAGCCGCCGTGTAGACCGGCGGCACGACGTCGACGGGAAGCCCGTGCGCGCGCGCGGTCCCGGCCGTCACCGGCCCGATGCACGCAACCGCCGGCCGTCCGTCCCGCACGGCGCGCGCGAGCACGTCGCGGCCGACGAGCGCGACGAAGTTCTCGACGGTCGAGCTCGAGGTGAAGGTGAGCGCGTCGACGCGCCCCGCGTCGAGCTCCGCGCGTAGCGCCGCCGCGTCGGCGTCGGGAGGCGGCACGGCCCGGTACGCGATCACCTCGTCGACGACCGCCCCCCGCGCGCGCAGCGTCTCGGGCAGAATCCCGCGCGCACCAGACGCGCGCGGCAGCAGGATCCGGCGGCCCCGGACGGCATCGGCGGGGAGGGCCTCCAGCAGACCCTCGGCGCGGTGATCGGCCGGCTGCACGGCGGCACGGAGGAGCCGCGCGTCGAGCGCCGCCGCCGTCTCCGGCCCGATCGCGGCGAGGCGCACCCGGGCGAGGCTCCGCACGTCCCCGCCTCGCGCCGCGAGGCGCTCGAAGAACGCCGCGACGCCGTTCGCGCTCGTGAACACGATCCAGTCGTAGTCCGCGGCCCGCGCCACGGCGGCGTCGAGCGCGGCGGGGTCCGGCGGCGGGACGAGCACGATCGTCGGGAAGAGAATCACGTCGGCCCCGGCGGTCTCGAGCCGCTCGGCGAGCGCGCTCGCCTGCGCCCGGGGTCGGGTCACGACGATCCGGCGCCCGAGGAGGGGCCGGCGCTCGACCCACGCGATACGCTCGCGCAGCGCGACGACGTCGCCGACGACGATCACCGCCGGCGGCTCGAGCGCGGCGGCCCGGGCCGCGAGCGTGCCGACCGTCGCGACGACCGTTCGCTGACGTCCCGTCGTGCCGCGCGACACGACGGCAGCGGGCGTCGACGGGGCGAGCCCGTGCGCCGCGAGCGCGTCCATGATCGCGCCGAGGTGCCGCATACCCATCAGGAAGACGAGCGTGCCGCCCTGCCGCGCGAGGGCCGCCCACGGGAGTGCCGGCGGCACGTCCTCCGCGTCGCCCCCGGTCGCCGCTTGATGTCCGGTGGCGATCGTCACGAGCGACGCTCGGTCGCGGTGCGTAACCGGGATCCCGGCGAACGCCGGCACCGCGATCGCCGACGGGACGCCGGGGACGACTTCGAAGGGGACGCCGGCGCACGCGAGCGCCTCGGCCTCTTCGCCGCCGCGCCCGAAGAGGAAGGGATCGCCGTTCTTCAGCCGGACGACGACCTTCCCGGCACGCGCGCGGTCGACCAGGATCGCCTCGATCGCCTCCTGCCCGAGCCGCGCTTCGCGGCCGATGGCGATGACCTCCGCGCCCGCGCGGACGCCGTCGAGGAGGCGTTCGCCGACGAGATAGTCGTGGACGACGACGTCGGCCTCGGCCAGACAGCGGGCGGCGCGCAGCGTGAGCAGCCCCGGATCCCCGGGCCCCGCGCCGACCAGGTAGACGCGCCCGGTGCTCATCGCCCGAGGAGCTCCGCGGCCCCCGCGGCGAGGAGCCGCTCCGCGAGCGCGCGGCCGAGCTGCATCGCCTCCGTCGCCGCCGCGGTGCCCGAATCCTCGAGCCAGCGCGTGCCCTCGGGGTCGCTCACGGCGGCGCGGAGCGTCACCCGTCCGGCCGCCACGGTCGCGTGCGCGGCGATCGGCGTGTTGCAGTCGCCGCCGACGGCGAGGAGGAAGCTCCGCTCCGCCGCGATCGCGGTCGCCGACGCCGCATCCTCGATCGCGCCGAGGACCTCGAGAGTCGGCGCGTCGTCGGCGCGGCACTCGAGCGCGAGGGCGCCCTGCCCGATCGCCGGCAGGAAGTCCTCCACCGCGAGCGGCCGCGCCGCGGGCTCGTCGATGCCGAGACGCGCGAGTCCGGCGGCGGCGAGGAGGAGCGCGTCGAGCCCCCCCGCGCGCCAGCGCGCGAGGCGGGTGTCCACGTTGCCGCGGAGGAAGAGGATCACGAGGTCGCGGCGGCGCGCGAGGAGCTGCGCCCGCCGGCGCACGCTCGCCGTGCCGATCCGGGTGCCGGGCCGGAGCGCCGTCAGCCCGCCCGCGCCCGCCGCGACCAGGACGTCGCGCGCATCGGCGCGGGCGGGGACGGCGCCGATGGCGAGGCCGGGCGCGAGCCGCGCCGGCAGATCCTTCATCGAGTGCACGGCCGCGTCGATCGTGCGGGCGAGGAGCGCCTCCTCGATCTCCTTGACGAACAGCCCCTTCCCGCCCGGCAGAGGACCGCGCGCGAGCCGGTCGCCGCTCGTGCGGATGTACACGGGTTCGACGCTGAGGCCGGGGTGGCGGCCCGCGAGCGTGCGGGCGACCAGGTCGGCCTGCGCGCGGGCGAGCGCGCTCGCGCGCGTACCGAGACGGAGGACGGCCACGCTACTCCTCCTCGTCGGAGGACCCGGGCTCGCCGCCCAGGCGGAAGAGACGGCGTGCGGCCTCGACGTAGAACGCCTGGGCGCGGTCCTCCTGATGGCGGCGGAGCGCGGTCACGGGCGCGTGCAGGATCTTGTTCACGATCGTCGTCGTGAGCCGCTCGATCACGTCCCGCTGCCGCGCGTCGAGGTCGCCGAGCGCGGCGAGGCTCCGCTCGAGCTCACGCTGGCGGATGGCCTCCACCTTCTCCCGGAGTGCGACGATCGTCGGTACGACGTCGAGGCTCGTGAACCAGCGCCAGAACGCCTCCACCTCCGCCTCGACGATCGTCTCGGCCTTCGCCGCCTCGCGTGCTCGCGCTCCCCGGTTGTCGGCGACGACGCTCTCGAGGTCGTCGATGTCGTAGAGGTACACGTCTGGGAGCTGGTTGACGGCCGGGTCGATGGCGCGCGGCACCGCGAGGTCGATGAGGAACATCGGCCGGCGGCGGCGTTCCCGAAGCGCCTCTTCGACGACCGCCGGCCCGAGCAGGAAGTCGCCGCCGCTCGCCGCGCCGATCACGAGGTCGGCGAGGGGCAGCGTCTTCGAGAGCTGATCCCACGGGACGGCCATGCCACCGAGGTCCCGGGCGACGTCGACGGCGCGCTCGAACGTCCGGTTCGCGACCATCACCGATCCGACGCCGTGGGCGAGGAGCTGCCGCGCCGTGAGCTCTCCCATGGCCCCGGCGCCGATGAGCATGGCGCTCTTCTCCTCGAACCGGTCGAAGATCCCGCGCGCCAGCTCGACCGCCGCGGAGCCGATCGACACCGCCTTCTCCGCGATGCCGGTCTCGCGCCGGATCCGCTTCGCGACCGAGAACGACTTGTGGAAGGCGCGGTGCAGCACCTGACCGGACGCGCCCGCGGCGGCGGCCACGGCGTACTGCTCCTTCAGCTGTCCGAGGATCTGCGGCTCGCCGATCACCATCGAGTCGAGGCTCGCGGCGACGCGGAAGAGGTGCCGAACGGCCTCGCGACCCGAGTGGGCGTAGAGGTGCTCCTCGAGCGCGGAGCGCGCGAGGCCGTGCTCCGCCGCGAGGAACGCCGGCAGCGCTTCGCGGACTGCCCCCGGATCGGCACCGCACGCGATCACCTCGACCCGGTTGCACGTCGAGACGATCGCGCCCTCGGCGACGACCGAAAGCGCCATGAGGCGCCGCAGCGCGGGCTCGAGCCGCCCGTTCGTGAACGCCACGCGCTCGCGAACCTCGACCGGCGCGGTCCGATGGTTGAGACCGACGAGAACGATCCCGCGCTCCACGTCAGAAGGCCTTGCCGTGCTCCCCCAGCTGGAGCACGTTCACGCCGACGAGCGACACGACGATCACGGCGAACCCCGCGATCGTGAGCGTCGCGGCGCGCCGCCCCCGCCACCCGGCCGTCATCCGGCCCTGGAGGAGGACGACGTAGATGAGCCACGTGATGAGCGAGAACCAGAGCTTGGGGTCGGACGACCAGAGCCGCTGCCCCCACGCCGTGTGCGCCCACACGATGCCGCTCACGATCCCGAGCGTGAGCAACACGAGCCCCCAGACGAGACAGGCGTAGTTGAGGCGGTCGAGCGCCTCGAGCGACGGCAGCAGGCGCAGCCAGCCGACGGCGTGCCGTAGCTTCAGCAGGCGCTCCTTCACGAGGTAGAGGAGACTCGCGACGCAGGCGAGCCCGAAGACGGCATCCCCGAGCGTCGACAGCATCACGTGCACCGGCAGCCAGGCGCTCTGGAGCATCGGCGGCAGCGGGCGCGCGCCTTCGTACAGCACGTCCGCCGCGAGCGTGAGGCCGAACGCGAGCGGACTTACGACCGCACCGAGCGCGACGAGCGGCCGCCCGCTCTGCACGACGAGGAAGACGAGCACGAGGAGGAGGCCGAGGAAGGAGAGCGCTTCGTCGAAGGTCGCCACGGCGAGGTGGCCCGCCACGAAGGAGCGGACGCCGATCGACCCGGCGTGCACGACGAACGCGGCCCAGAGGACGCGCGAGAGGAGCGCACGCGGCAGCTCCTGCCGTACGACGACGCCGACGAGCGCGGCGACCGTCCCGGCGAGGTAGAGCGCGATCGCGAGCCGGAGGAGCCCGAGCTCGAGCGTCACGCGACCTCCTCGAGCTCGACCCCCAGGCGGGCGAGCGTCACGCCGGCGACGTCCGCGAGCAGGCGGTCGATCTCCGCGCGGCGGCCCGCGCGCACCAGGTCGAGCAGCGGCGAGCGGGCGAGCGCCGCGACCACGTCGGCGCGGGCGGGCTCGCCGGCGAGCGTGCGGCGCACGGCACCCAGGATGGCGACGAACGGACCGTACTCCGGGCCCACCTGGCCCTCGAGCGTCCGGCGCAGCTCCGCCGCCAGGGTGGGGCTCGCGCCCCCGGTCCCGACGGCGATCCGGAGGTCGCCGCGCGTGACGACCGCGGGGCTCAAGAACGTGCACGCGTCCGGCACGTCGATCACGTTCAGGAGGACGCGCTCGGCGGCGGCTTCCGCGACGAGCGCGTGGATCACGGCCGGGTCCCGGGTGGACGCGTAGGCGAGGAAGGCGCCGGCGAGGTCACCCGGACGGTACGCGCGCGCGACGTGCTCGACGCGGCCCGCGAGGTCGGCGGCCACGCTGGCCGCGACGACGACGACGGCGCCGCCCGCCGCGAGACAGGCGCGCGCCTGCGCGAGCGCGGGCGGGTCGCCGCCGACGATCACGCAGCGCCGGCCCTCGAGGCGGAGGAAGACCGGATGGGTCCGCATCCGGCCGGCGATCGTACCAGAACGCGGAAGCGCCCGAAATCCCGAGCTACGTCGCGGATTTCGCCGACGTCAGCTTGGTCGGCGGCCGCCGCCGGCCGTGCTTCGCCTTCTTCGCGCGCCCGGTCGTGCGGTGCCGTGCGGAGGTCGTCGTCTTGTGCCGCTTCGCGACGTGCGTCGTCCGCGTGCGCTTCACCTTGTAGGTGAGGACGGCGGGGCGGACGCGGGCGGACGTCGCCCCCTCGGACGAGGCGACGCGCGTCACCTGCGTCTCGGCGTCGAGCTCGGCGAGGCGTGTCTCGAAGCCTGGCGCTGCCGCCTCGGGGATTCGCAGACGATAGCCGCGGGGGATCGGGCGCCGCCCCGTCAGGACGAGCCGGGAGAGGGCGGGATTCAGCTCGGCGATCTCGTCCTCGTCCGCCTTCGCGAGGCGGCACGCCGCCTCGAAGCCGAGCGGATGTTCGAGGCGATGCTCGCGGGCGCGCAGCGGCGGAGCGGGGGTGAGAGCGCCGAAGTGGAGCCGGTAGTTCCTCTCGACGTCGAGCGCCGCCAGGAACTCCGCGTAGAAGTTTCGCGACGCGAACCCGAAGGCGCGACCGTGGTACGCGCGGACGATCGTCGCGATGTCGTTCGTCCCGAGCTCGCGGACGGCGCGGGCGATACCGTCCGGCCCGTGGTTGTACGCCGTGATCGCGAGCGGCCACGTGTCGAGGTCGTCGTGGATTTCGCGGAGGAACGCCGCGGCGGCCCGCGTCGAGTGGAGCGGATCACGGCGCTCGTCGACGATGTGGTCGACGCGCATGAAGAGCCGGCCCGTGGCCGGCATGAACTGCCATACGCCGGCGGCGCCGACCTTCGAGTTCGCGTGCAGGTTGAAGCACGACTCGATCAGGGGAAGGCGAGTCAGCTCGAGGGGTAGGCCCTCGTCGCGGAAGATGCGCTCCATCTCGGGCCGGTAGCGCTGGAAGACGCGAACGCCCTCCGCGAACCGCTCACGGAGCCCACGCTGGGCGCGCAGGCGCTTGTCGTCCGCGGCGGCCAGGAAGCGGTCCGGCGACGCGTCGTCCTTGAAGAGATCCCAGATCTTCTGCTCCTCGGCCGTGAGCCCTTCGGGCTTCGGGCCGAGGCCGTGCAGGCGGAGGAGCGTCGCGCGCAGCCGCGCGAGCTCGAGGTCCGTGTCGATGCGCTGGATGCGATCGACCTCCGCCTCGCTCAGGCCGTCGTCGAGGTGACGGCGGAAGTCGAGGACCTTGTACACCTTGTCGAGGTAGAGCGCGTCGTGCAGAACGACCTGGTGGATCGAGTAGTCCGCGAAGATGGACTTCCAGAACCGGACCTGGGGCTCCATCGATGCGGGACGGGGGAAGAGCCGCGCGGACGGGAACGGCTCGCGCGCGTCGCCGGCGTCCTCGGCGCGCGCCGGGACGACGGAGAGGAGCATTGCCAATAGAAAGATACCAAGCCGCCGCATGTGCCTCTCCCGCCCCTTCCTCCGTGGCTGCACGCCGCGAGAAATCCGCCTCGCGCGGATGTTACCAAAGCGCTCGAAATAGAGTCAAACATCCGCTTCATTTCGGAGCCGTCCTGGCATTGCTCGCATCGTTCGCCCTGACATGCCGAGGGCGTCCCGTGCCCCACGCCGGACTCGTCGTCGTGCTCCCGAGCGACCCCCAGAGCCTCGACCCCCGCTTCGGGACCGACGCGAACTCGGCCCGGCTCGCCGACCTGCTGCACGTGGCCCTCACGCGCCCCGGCTCGGACGGGCGACGGGTCCCCGCCCTCGCGGCCCGCTGGGAAGTGCCCGATCCCAGGACGTTCGTCTTCCATCTGAGAACCGATTTCCGCTTCCCCGACGGCAGCCCCGTGACCGCGACCGACGTCCGGGCGACGTACGAGGCCGTCCTCGATCCGACGATCGCATCACCGCGGCGCGGCGCACTCGCCGTGCTCTCTGCGATAGAGACGCCCGACGACGCGACCGTCGTCCTGCACACGCGCGAGCCGTTCACCGCGCTCCTCGACGCGACCGGCCTCGGCGTCCTCCCCGCCGCCCGGGCCCGGGACCAAACGGAGGTCGCGATCGGCGCGGGCCCCTTCCGCCTCGTCGAGGCCGTCCGCGGCGAGCGGATCGTGCTCCGGCCGAACCCGGGCTTCCCCGGCGGACCGCCGCGGATCGATCCTCTCGTCGTCCGCATCGTCCCGGACGAGGTCGTCCGCGTGCTCGAGCTGCGCCGCGGCGGCGCCGGGCTGCTCGAGGACGCCCCGGAGCCCGAGGTCCTGGAGTGGCTCCGGCGCGATCCCGCACTCCGCGTCACGCGGGTCCCCGGCACGAGCTTCGCCTATCTGGCGCTCAACCTGCGCGATCCTCGGCTGGCCCAGCGGCGGGTCCGGCAGGCGATCGCGCTCGCCCTCGACCGCCGTGCCCTCGTTCGGTTCGTGCTGGGCGGCGCGGCGCGTCCCGCGAGCGGCCTCCTCGCCCCCGAGCACTGGGCATACGCCCCGGCGCCGATCCCGCCCCACGACGTGCGCCGCGCCCGGCGGCTCCTCGACCGCGCCGGCTTTCGGGATCCGGACGGCCCCGGGCCGCGACCGCGGTTCAGGCTCGTCTACAAGACGTCGACCGACGTCGCGCGCCGTCGGCTCGCCGAGGCCATCCAGGCGGCGCTCGCCGAGGTCGGCATCGCCGTCGAAATCCGCAGCTACGAATGGGGCACGCTCTACGCCGACGTGCGCCGCGGGAACTTCCAGCTCTCGGCGCTCACCTGGGTCGGCGTCGGCGACCCCGACCTCTACTACCTCACCTTCCACTCGACGATGCGCCCGCCCGCGGGCTACAACCGCGGCGGGTACGCGAGCGGCGTGATGGATCGGCTGACGACCGAAGGACGGCGGACGCTCGACCCCGAGCGGCGGCGCGCCGTGTACGCGCGCATCCAGCGCCGGGCCGCGCACGACCTCCCGGTCGTGCCGCTCTGGTGGGAGGATCGGATCGTCGTCGCCACGCGGCGGCTGAGCGGTTTCGTGCCAGCCGCCGACGGCGCGCTCGACTCGCTCGCGCGCGCGAGCCTGGACTGATGGGGGCTGCTGGCCGCCGGCTCCTCGCCCTCGTCCCGACCGTCGTCGGGGTCGCGACGCTCGTGTTCGTGCTCGTGCACCTCGTGCCCGGCGATCCCGTCGACGTCATGCTCGGCGAGTGGGCCGCGCCCGCGGACGTGCAGGCGCTTCGTCACGACCTCGGCCTCGACCGCCCGCTGCTCGAGCAGTACCTCCGCTTCCTCGCCCGCGCCGCGACGGGGGATTTGGGTGACTCGATCGCCTACCGCATGCCCGTCCGCCGCGTGATCGCCGCGCGCTATCCGGCGACGCTCGCGCTCGCCGGAACGGCGCTCGGCCTGGCGCTCGTGCTCGCGATTCCCCTCGGCGTCGTTGCCGCACTGCGCCCGCGGTCGGCCGTGGACCGCGCGGCGCGCGTGCTGAGCCTCGCCGGCGTCTGCCTCCCGACCGTCTGGCTCGGGCCGCTGCTCATCCTCGCCTTCGCGATCGGCCTCGGGTGGCTGCCGGTCTCCGGGGCGGGCAGCGTCCGGCACCTCGTCCTGCCGGCCGTGACGCTCGCGCTCGGGATGATCGGCGTGCTCGTCCGCCTCACGCGGGCGAGCATGATCACGGCCCTCGGCGAGGAATACGTGCGGACGGCGCGCGCCAAGGGCGCGCCGGCGTGGCGGGTAGTCGCCGTCCATGCGCTCCGCAACGCGCTCCTCCCGGTCACGACCGTCGTCGGGCTCCAGGCGGGCGCCCTCCTCGCCGGCACGATCGTCACGGAGACGATCTTCGCATGGCCGGGGCTCGGCCGCCTGGTCGTACAGGCGATCGACGCCCGGGACTACCCGCTCGTCCAGGGCTGCGTGCTCGCGATCGCGTTCACGTACGTCGCGGTGAACGCGCTCGTCGACGCGCTCCACCGCGTCATCGACCCGAGGTTCCGGCATGAATCGTGACGGGGGGCGATCGGCCGTCGCGGCCGGCCTCGGTTTCCTCGCCCTCCTGGCGCTCGGCGCCGCCGTCGGACCGCGCGCCTTCCCCCTCGACCCGTACGCGACCGCGCTCGGCGAGCGGCTTCGGCCCCCGTCGGCCGCCCATCCGCTCGGCCAGGACGCGCTCGGCCGTGACGTGCTCGCGCGCGTCGTGTACGGCGCACGCATCTCGCTCGGGGTCGGCGCGGCCGCCGTGCTGCTCTCGCTCGTCGTCGGCGTCGCGCTCGGCGCCGTCGCCGGCTACGCCGGCGGATGGGCCGACGAGGCCATCGGGCGGCTGATCGACGTCTTCCTCGCCTTCCCCGGGCTCCTCCTCGCCATCGCGCTCGCCGCCGCGCTCGGCCCGAGCCTGGTGCACGTCGTCCTCGCGCTCGCCCTCCTCGGCTGGACCGGATACGCGCGGCTCGCGCGGACCGAGGTCGGCGCGCTCACGGCCCGCGACTTCGTGCTCGCCGCGCGGGCGCTCGGCGCGGCGCCGTCCCGGATCGTCGTCCGCCACGTGCTCCCGCTGGCGGCACCGACGCTCTGCGTGCAGGCGGCGTTCGGCATGGCATCCGCGATCGTCGCGGAGGCGAGTCTCTCGTTCCTCGGGCTCGGCGCGCCGCCGCCGCTCCCTTCGTGGGGGTCGATGATCGACGAGGGACGCCCCTTCCTCCTCGTCGCGCCCCACCTGACGGTCTTTCCGGGTGTCGCGCTCGCCGCGACGGTGCTTGCGCTCCAGCTCCTCGGCGACGGGCTGCGCGACCTGTTCGCCGTGCGGGACTGACGCCCCGCCGGCTAACGCTGGCAGCGCGGGCAGTAGAAGCTCGACCGACCGACCACGACCCGCGCGCGGATCGGCGTCGCGCACGCCCGACAGGGCTCGCCCGCCCGGTCGTACACGGCGAGCGCCAGCTGGAACCGTCCCTCGCGGCCGAACCCGTCGCGGTAGTCCGAGATCGACGACCCGCCGAGCCGGATCGCCTCGTCGAGCACGGAGCGCACGGCCTCCACGATGCGCGCGCAGTCGGCGCGCCGGAGACGCCCGGCCCGTCGGCGCGGGCGGACGCCCGCACGGAAGAGGATCTCGTTCGCGTAGATGTTTCCGAGCCCCGCGATCCGGCGCTGGTCCATCAAGAGGGCCTTGATCGACGTCCGCCGCCGGCGCGTGAGCGCGAAGAGCGCCGCCGGCGTGAAGGCCGGGTCGAGGGGCTCCACGCCGGGCCCCGTCTCCCGCTGGGCGGCCGACGCATCGAGGACGGCCATGCGGCCGAAGCGCCGGGGGTCGTTGTAGACGACGAGGCGGCCATCGTCGAGCCGCACGAGCACGTGGTCGTGGGGCCGCGGGCCGCCGTCGGCGGCGCCGATCGTGAGCCGTCCGGTCATTCCGAGGTGAACGAGCCAGACGCGGCCGTCATCGAGCGTCGCGAGCACGTACTTGCCCCGCCGGCCGACGCGTTCGATGCGTCGCCCGGTCAGCGCCGCGCCGAACCCCCGCGCCACCGTGCCGCGCAGCCTCCGCTCGCGCACCGTCACGCCGACGACGCGGCGCTCGACGAGCTCCGGCCCGAGCGAGCGCACGACGGTCTCGACCTCGGGCAGCTCGGGCATGTCAGGCGGCGAGCGCCCGCGCGAGGCGACCGAACGCCGCGAGATCGAGCGTCTCCGCACGGGCGCGGGGGTCGACTCGCGCCGCGGCGAAGGCCGCTTCGAGCGCCGCCGGACGTCGGCCGAGATCCGCGAGGGCGTTGCGGAGCATCTTCCGCCGCTTCCCGAAGGCGGCGCGCACGACCGCCCGGAAGTGCGCCTCGTCGGCGCCCACGTCGACGCGCGGCTGCGCGCTCCAACGGATGTCGACGACCGCCGAGTCGACGTCCGGCGATGGCAGGAAGCTCCGACGCGACACGCCGAACGCGACTCGCACCTCGCCGAACGCCTGGAGGATGACGGACGTCACGCCGTAGGCGTCGGTGCCTGGTCCGGCGGCGAGTCGAAGAGCCATCTCCCGCTGGAGCATGACGACCGCGTGCGGGAAGTGTGCGCGCACGTCGAGGAGGCGAAAGAGGATGGGAGTCGCGACGTTGTACGGGAGGTTACCGACGACCGTCGCAGGCGCGGCGACGAGCTCCGCGAGCGGCAGCTCGCGCACGTCGCCGACGATGACTGCGATGCGCGGGTCGTCGGCGTACCGCTCCTCGAGGCGCGCCGCGAGCCCGCGGTCGATCTCCACGAGGACGAGCCGGCGGGCCCGCGCGGCGAGCTCGTCCGTGAGGGCGCCGAGGCCGGGACCGACCTCGAGCACCCCCGCCGCGTCCTCCGGGCATGCGAGCTCGACGATCCGATGCGCCACCCCGCGATCGCAGAGGAAGTTCTGGCCCCAGCGACGGTGCGGGCGCAGGCCGGCGGCCGCGAGCGCGTCCCGCGTCTCGCGCCGCGTGCCCATCAGGCCGCCCAGGGGACGCCGAAGGGAAGTGCGGCGTCCGCGTTGACGGCGAGGCCGTCGTCGGCGCCGGCCGCGAGGCGCGGTGCCCCGGCGAGCGCGATCATCGCCGCGTTGTCGGTGCAGAACGAGGGACGCGGGAAGACGACGTCGACGCCGAGCGCCGATGCCGCCTCCGTGATCCGCTCGCGCAGGCGGCGGTTCGCCGACACGCCGCCCGACACGACGAGGCGTGGGACGCCCGTGACCTCGAGCGCCTCGATCGTCGTGTCGATCAGCATGTCGACGAGCGCTTCTTGGAGGCTCGCCGTCACGTCCGGCAGCGTTTCGGACGTCGCGGGGTGCGCCTGGAGATATTCGCGCAGCGCCGTCTTGAATCCGCTGAAGCTGAAATCGAAGCGCCCGCGCTTCAGATGCGCGCGCGGGAAGCGGACCGCCGCGGGATCGCCTTCGCGCGCGAGTCGGTCGATGACCGGGCCGCCCGGGTAGCCGAGGCCGAGGAGCTTCGCCGCCTTGTCGAACGCCTCGCCGACGGCGTCGTCGCGCGTCCGCCCGAGGCACGCGTAGTCCCCAGGAGCGCGGGCCAGGTAGAGCCCGGTGTGGCCTCCGGAGACGATCAGGGCGAGGAAGGGATGGGGAACGGGGTCGTCGGGCGCACGGTCGAGGTTGGCGGCGACGAGGTGCCCCTCGAGGTGATTCACGCCGACGAGCGGCAGCCTCCTTCGCTGCGCGATGCCCTTCGCGACGGTGAGACCAACGAGCAGCGAGCCGACGAGCCCGGGGCCCCGCGTGACGGCGATCCCGTCGACCGCATCGAGCCCGATACCTGCCCGGGTGAGGGCGGCGTCGAGGACGGGAAGGAGGTTGCGGACGTGGTGACGCGACGCCAGCTCGGGGACGACGCCGCCGTACGGACCGTGCACGGCGTCCTGCGAGGAGACGACGGAGGAGACGACGCGGCCGTCGCGCAGCACGGCGGCGGCCGAGTCGTCGCAGGAGCTCTCGATGCCGAGGACGATCACGTCATCCGGACGACGGCTTGACCGCGAGGAAGATCGTGTTGTCGCCGCGGCGAACGAGGAAGAGGATGCTCTTGCCCTTGCCGGCCGCCCTGATCGCCTTCCGGTACCCGTCGACGTCCTTCACCTGTTGGCGGTTCACCTCGAGGATCACGTCGCCGCGGCGGAGTCCGGATTCGGCCGCCGGCCCGCTCGGGTCGACCT
>Ga0070741_10004930_pt1 | contig 30499 bp, 27 predicted proteins | sample Coa_R1_4_FD_66440 | JGI IMG/M metagenome (GOLD analysis project Ga0070741, IMG submission 66440) | Surface soil microbial communities from Centralia Pennsylvania, which are recovering from an underground coalmine fire - Coalmine... | ecosystem: Environmental > Terrestrial > Soil > Unclassified ... | reverse complement strand
AGACCGGCCAATAACTGGCCCATGTGCGGGTCCATCAAGTTGTGCGCGGCCATGAGAACGACCCCGAAAGCTCCGGCTACGGCGAGGGGCAGCTTCACCAGACCCGCCATAAGGATCATGCAGCATCCGATCACCCAGATGACCCCAGCCATCTCGTAATGCCGGAAATCGAAATTGAAGGTCCAAGCCAGCCGCAGCAACGTGAGTTCCAGCACGATGAGCCAGACGCCGCGGATCAGCAGATATCGTGACACGTCGGCGTGATGGCGGCGGTAGAGAAAGATGCTGGTGCCGGCAAGGAAGATGAAGGCGGGCGCGCAGAAATGCGTGACCCAGCGGGTGAAGAAGACGCCGGGCGCAGGCCCGCCGGCAGGCAAGCCCGAAAACACTCTTACATGATCGATCGCCATCAGGATCATTACTGATCCCCGAATCAGGTCGATGGATGCGATGCGCGATTTCGCTGCCGTGCTCACAACCACCGGTGACGGTGCGGCGGCAAGACTCATGATTTTGCTCCGGCACGCAGGAGCTCTTCCGAGGACGCGCCTGCGGCAAATTCACTCATGTTTCGACGCGTTCAGCGGGGAATTGTAAACCGCACGCAAGCCTTTCATCTCCGGCTACCTCAATGAAACGAGCGGAAAGAGTGTACTCTCAGGGTGCCGAGGCGGCCTCGGCTATAATGGCGCGCGATGTCCCTGGCCAATGGCACGATGATCGGGCCTTATGAGATCCAGTCGCCTCTCGGCGCCGGAGGGATGGGAGAAGTCTATCGCGCGCGCGACTCCCGGCTGGACCGCACCGTGGCGGTGAAGGTCCTTCCTTCTTCGTTCGCCTCCGATCCGGACCGCCTGCGCCGATTCGAGCAGGAGGCGCGTTCGGTCGCCGCCCTCAACCATCCCAACATCCTCTCCGTGCACGACATTGGAACGCACGAGGGCACGCCCTACATGGTTTGCGAGTTGCTGGAGGGCGAGACTCTGCGCCAGCGCATGCAGGGCGCAGCGCTGTCGAATCGCAAAGCTATCGAATACGCGACGCAGGTTGCGAACGGCCTGGCTGCGGCACACGAGAAGGGCATTATCCACCGCGATCTGAAGCCAGAAAATATTTTTCTGACCAGAGACGGGCGGATTAAGATCCTCGATTTCGGGCTGGCAAAGATTGCGCGCGGGACGGGAACCAGTTCGGCCCAGACGCTCACGGCGGTGGACGTCGCGCTCACCGAGGCGGGCCAGGTACTGGGCACGGCCGGCTACATGTCGCCCGAGCAGGTGCGGGGCCAGCCGGTCGATTCTCGTTCTGACATCTTCAGCTTCGGCTCGATTTTCTTTGAAATGCTGAGCGGCAAGCGGGCCTTCACCCGCGACACGGCCGCGGAAACCATGACCGCGATCCTGAAGGAGGATCCGCCGGAACTGACGCGGCTCAACCAGAATATTTCGCCGGCGCTGGAAAGAATTGCGCGGCATTGCCTGGAGAAGAATCCCGAACAGCGTTTCCAGTCAGCGCGCGATCTCGCCTTCGATCTGGAAGCGCTGTCCCAATACTCGGGATCCTCGGCCGGAGCCGTCGCCCAGCCGACGCCCGTCCAGCGGCTGCGCCGGTTTCAACTGCCCATCGCCATCGCGCTGCTGGCGATCACCGCCGGTCTCGGCTATTTTCTCGGTCATGGAGCCAAGCCCTCCTCGCAGGTGACATATCACCAACTCACCTTCCGCAAGGGAACGGTGCTGAGCGCGCGCTTCGCTCCCGACAACCGCACGGTCATTTACAGCGCTGCCTGGAGCGGAAGCGATCCGGAACTCTTCTCCACGCGTCAAGACAGCATCGAATCGCGGCCGGTTGGATTGCGGCAGGTGGACCTGCTTGGCATTTCTTCTCAGGGCGAAATGGCGGTATCGCTCAGGCTTCGCCTGCTGGCGGGATTCTTCGGCACTCAGGGTACGCTGGGGCGGACTCCGCTCACCGGCGGCACGGCCCCCCGCGAGGTGCTCGAGGACGTGGAATGGTCCGACTGGTCGCCCGACGGCTCGGCATTGCTGGTAGTGCGAAAGGTCGAGGACCAGGAACAGGTCGAGTACCCCATAGGCAAGGTAATCTACAAACTTCCGGCGCCCGGCTGGATCAGCCAGCCTCGTATTTCGCGGGATGGCAAACGAATCGCCTTCTGCCGCCACTTTGCCCGGGGGGACGACCGCGGTTCGGTCGCGGTGATGAATTCCGACGGAAGCGATCCGAAGTTCTTTGGAGACTTCGCGAGCCTGTATGGCCTTGCCTGGTCGCCCGGCGACGACGAAATCTGGTTCACTGCCGATCCCGCGACCAGTACCATTGCCCGGCGCCTGATGGCGGTCACTCTCTCTGGCAAGTTCCGCCTTCTGGCTGCCGCTCCCGGGGACCTCACCGTGTACGATGTCTCTCCTGACGGGACCACGATCATCGCCGTTGACGATCGTGAACGCAAAATCTTTTTCTCGGACCCAAAGAACAGTGCGGACCGGGAACTGACCTGGCTCGACCGCGCGGTCCTGGTCGCCATCTCTCCGGATGGCAAACAAGTCCTCTTTCATGAAGGGGGAAAGGGCGGCGGCTCCCTGGGAACCCTGTTCCTGCGGAAGACCGATGGTTCTGCCGCCGTGCGCTTGGGCGACGGTTATGGAGTTGCGCTTTCTCCCAATCAAAAATGGGTGCTGGCGCTGACGCCGACGAACCCCGTAAAGCTGTGGGTCATTCCCACCGGAGCAGGCGAAACCCTGCAATTGAAGCCTCCCGGCCTTGAAAACATACAGCTCCAGGGATTCGCGGCTGACAGCCGCCGCATTGTGCTCACAGGCAACGAGCCGGGCCACCCTGCGCGCGAGTATCTGTTCGATCCGGCGAACGGCAAATTGCAGCCGCTCGCTCCCGAGGGTGTGCGCGGGATGGTCACGTCCGACGGAAAATATCTTGCGGTGCGGGCAAACGATGGTGGCGGGCAACTCATGCCGCTCGATTCCCCATCCACGGCCATCCCGGTGAAGGGACTTCAGCAGCAGGACAGGCCCATCCAGCTCAGCGCAGACGGCAAGACAGTTCTCGTCACCAATTACAATGGCATGACTGCGCCCATCTATCGCGTACGCGTGGACACGGGCCAGCGCCAGCTGGTCCGGACGCTGGAAATGAAGGATCCTACCGGCGGGTTTGGGATCACGCGAGTGGTGGCAACCCCCGATGGCCAGTATTTCGCCTATAACACCTTGCGCCAGCTTTCCGAGCTCTACCTGCTGCAGGGGCTGAAGTAGCCGCTCGCCCACGCTGGACAAAGGCGCAATGCGGGGCTTTTTCGGCTGTCCGCGCGTGCTAAAATCAATGCAGTTTCACCATCAATGCTTCCTGAAATCGAGAATCTTCTGAAACTGCAGGATGCGGACAAGGAAATCCGCCGCCTGCAGGACGAAGTCGCCGAGCTTCCCAGACGCGTCGCCGCGATCGAGCAGAAACTCGCCGGAACCAAGGCCCAGCTGGACAAGGCGCAGACCGCCATCAAGGCCGACGAAGCTTCCCGCCGCAAATACGAGGCCAACATCACTGAGCTGCGCGGCAAAATTTCCAAGTACCGCGACCAGTCGCTGGATGTAAAAACCAACGAGCAGTACAAAGCGCTGTTGCACGAGATCCAGTTCGCTGAGAAAGAAATCGCCGCGAACGAGGACAAGATTCTGGAGTTGATGGTCAACGCGGACGCTCGCGACAAGGAAGTCAAGATCGCGCAGGCCGAGCTGAAAGAAGAGACGGCAGAGATCGAGAAAGAGAAAGAGCAGGCCCGTAAGCGCACCGCCGAAGACGAGAAGCTTCTGGCGGAATGGCGCGGCAAACGCGACCAGCTGCGCTCCGGCGTCGCCGAGAATCTGCTCCGACACTACGAGCGCGTTTCCAAGTTCCGGGGCAGCGGCATCGCCGAGGTCCGCGATCACAAGTGCATGGGCTGCCAGGTAATGTTGCGGCCGCAGACTTACAACGAAGTGCGCTCCGGCAAGGAGACCGTGGTCTGCGATTCGTGCCAGCGGGTGCTGTATTTCAATCCCGCGGAAGAACTGGCCGACCAGAAGCCCACGCTGCATCGCCCCAAGCGCCATCATCCCAAGATCGACGCCCCGCAAGCCTGGTACTATCGCCCCGAATTTGCCGGTGACGGCGAAGTCTTCCTTTGCCTCACCAATGTCAGGGGCCAGGCCAGCCGCCGTGTGTATGACGTGCACACTGGACGCCTGATGGGCGATATCCTGTTCCGCGAAGGCGATTACCGCCAGGCTTTCCCCGAAGACATCAACGGAGCCACGCGCCTCAACGGCTTGTGGAGTGAAGACGACCTGGATGCATTCGGTACGGAACTCCCGATGGTCGTTCTGGATTCTCTCAATGCCGACCTGGACCTTGCCCGCCACGAAGCGGCTTCGCACACCAAGCCCAGCGTTCCTGCCGAACAAGCCGCTAGCTGACTGGTGTTCCCCTCGGGACAAGTGCCTGGGCTCTGGAGATCGCGCGTAGCTCGGCGGTGCCGTCCTTTTGTTCCGGCATCGTTCTGGGGATTTGAGGTGCCGCCGATTTTACGCCACCTATTCCCGATGCTCTCTGGCACTCTGGGTCAGTTGACCATCTCTCGATTTACTCCTTGGTAGACACGAGCACCGAGTGGGGCGACGGCGGCATCGGATGAAATTCGTGCCGTGAAAAGCCGGCGCGGTTGAGCATATTTTCAAGTTCGGAGCGCGTATATGCGTCGCCGGCAGGCGTCTCGGCCAGCATGATCAGGGCGAACGCCGCAGGCATTGGCGGACTAACCCTGTCTTCGTTGGGCACAAATTCCAGAGTGGCTACCTTCCCGCCCGGATTCAGGGCACGATGCAGCTTTTTCAGCAGTTGTTCATTCGTGGGCGCGTCAAAGTGATGCACGAAATTCGGAACTAGAATCAAGTCGTACCCCGTTCCGATGTCCACATCAAAGATGCTGCCGGCAAGGGTCTTGTAGCGGTCCGCAACATCGAACTTCTTTGCGTTTTCCCGGGCTACTTCCAGCACATTGTTCCAGTCTACGGCGGTGACTTCCGCTTTTGGATTGGCGCGAAGCACCGCTATTCCGAATAGCCCATGCCCGGCCGCAATGTCCAGGACCTTCAGTGACCGAATCTCCTTGCCAACGACAATTCCCGCCAGCCCTTGAGACGCCATCATCATCATGGGGGCCATGGAGCGCGCAAACTCGACCCACACCGGTGACTCGGGGGCGTGGGCATAGGTCTTTTGGCAGCCTCCGTTTCTCACCGAGTTAGTCAGATCACGAAAAGTCTGTCGAATATCGTCCGTAAGCAGGAATTTGGTGCAGGAACCCATGTATGCGGGCGAGTTGCGGTCAAGGAACTTTGCGCTATCGTCGCTCAACGAATACTGGTCGCCGTTCTTTTCGAGGAATCCATTCACTACCAAGAAGTCGCAGAGAATCCGCGCCCCGCGTTCTGCAATACTGCATTGTTTTGCCAACGCCTTCGCAGTAGTGTGTCCTGCGGCGATAACAGTAAATATGTCCAACTCGATTGCGCTGCTGATAGCTTCTGTCAGCTGGAATCCATTAATGGCCTGAAACAGGCGGAATGGCGAAACTTCCGAGCGCGGTTGCACCGGAGTTGTCGGAGTCGATGTCATATTCACCTCTTCAAGACTTTTAGAGGATGGTCAGTATATAGCTGTGTCAGGGGTCACGCCAACGGCAGGCTTTCTGCTGCCTGTGAGATTGGGCTTGACCGACCAGGACCGCCCTCAGCGCTCTCCTGACCCTCCGACGCACGCCCCGTCCCCGCATCTCCAAGCGGCACCCGCAGGCATTACCATGTCCCCATGCCCCCGAGCTCCGAGCAATCTGCAGTTCCCAAAGTCAAAGTCTCGCCCCGCGGCGCAACCCGGCTTAAGTCCGGCCACGTCTGGGTCTATCGCTCCGAGGTCCTTTCCGGTGATGGCGTCCCACCCGGCTCTCTGGTTGCTGTGACTGACCAGCGCGGCAAGCCGCTGGGCACCGCGCTCTACTCCAGCAGTTCACAGATTGCGATCCGGCTGATCTCCCCCGACGCCGTCCGGGACTTGCACGCCTTGCTCCGCGAGCGCATCGCTAACGCGATCGCCTATCGAGAGACTCTGGTCCATGGCAGCGACGCGTACCGGATCATCTTCAGCGAGGGGGATTTTCTTCCCGGACTCATCGTCGACCGCTACAACGACGTGCTCTCCCTGCAGATTCTCACGCAGGCGATGGATGCCAACCCTGTCCGCGAAACTGTCATCTCTCAGTTAAGCCAGCAACTGGATCCCGCCTCCATCGTGGAGCGCGTCGATCCTCGCGTCCGAGAACTTGAAGCTCTCCCGCCTCGCGCCTCCGGCCTCCTTCGCGGAGAGAAGATCGCAACCACCCTTATGATGAATGGCGTCCGCTTCCATTTCGAGGCTCTCGAAGGCCAGAAGACCGGAGCCTTTCTCGACCAGCGCGAGAACTATGCTGCGGCTGCCAGCTACGCACGAGGGGAAGGGCTCGACGTATTCTGCTACCAGGGAGGCTTCGCGCTGCATCTCGCCGCGCGCTGCACCCGGGTCACCGGGGTTGACAGTTCCCGCCCGGCGCTGGAAGTTGCCGATCAGAATGCCGCGCTCAATGGCCTGGAGATCGAATGGATCGAGGCCAACGCCTTCGACCTGCTGAAAGACTACTCTGCTTCGAACCGGCGTTACGACACCATCGTGCTCGACCCTCCTGCCTTCGCCAAGACCAGGCGAGACCTCGATTCCGCCTTGCGCGGTTATAAGGAACTCAACCTGCGAGCCTTGAAGATGCTCCGTCCCGGCGGCATTCTTGTAACCTGCAGCTGTTCCTACCATGTCGGCCAGTCCGGCTTTCTGGAAATGCTGGGCGCGGCCGCCCTGGATGCCCACCGCAAGCTCCGGCTGGTGGAGGTCCGGGGGCAGGCTAAAGATCACCCAGTGCTGCTGAATATCCCGGAAACCGCCTACCTGAAGTGCGTTGTAGCTTCCGTAAGTTAAAGAAAACAGTTTAAATTTACTACTTGACAGTAACACGCTCAACTTTTATGATTCTTTCACGCTAATGATGCGTCTATAAGTGGTGACCGCAGCCCGAAGCAGGTGCCAGGGCCGGTCGAAAACACAACCAGTTCTGATCCAGACCAATCTCTGAAGGAGGATTTAGTCATGACCGTATTAACCCGATGGGAGCCGTTCCGTGAATTTGCCACGCTGCAGGACCGCATGAACCGTCTGTTCCGCGAGTCCTACAATGATGCCGGCCGGGATGAGTCGCTCACCACTTCCAACTTTGCCCCTGCCGTGGACGTCTACGAGGACGAGCACCAGGTCACATTGAAGATTGAAGTGCCCGGAATCGACGAGAAGGACATCGATGTTCGGGTGGAGAACAACACCCTGACGGTGCAGGGCGAGCGCAAGATTGAGAAGGAAGAGAAGGAAGAGAACTATCGCCGCGTGGAGCGTCAGTACGGCAGCTTCACCCGCACCTTCACTCTGCCCCAGACCGTGGACGCCGAGAAGGTAGCGGCGGATTACGATAAAGGCGTGCTGAAGATCAGGTTGCCGAAAAAGGCGGAAGCCAAGCCCAAGCAGATCAAGGTGAACGTCGGCTCCGGAAAGAGCGGCGAGCGCACCCTTGAAGGCAAAGGCCCCGGCAAGGCCGCCTGACCAGCTTGTGTAGGGGCGGACGCCATCGTCCGCCCCGCGAAGGCGAAGCCGAGCTGTACAGCTGTAAAACCCTGATCCGCAACAGATGCAGGTGATCCCCCAGCAGAAGCGGCGTGATGCGCAGCAAGAGCAGCGCAGGCTGAGCAAAACTCGGGCTAAGCTGGGCTGAGTAACCGTGAAAGAGCGGTGCTTTAGCGCCGCGATAAGAGGTCATACAGCACGCGGGCTTTAGCCCCCGAAAACGGGAGGCGGCAGAGGTGACCGCCTCCTGATTTTGTTTCGAGCTTACCTTGGCAGTCGGCCACCGTTAGCCGACAATGGGTCTGAAAGCGACTCTCGAAGCCATTAACCGGATGCAGGCAGAAGATGTAATTCGACTCTACGCCATACCTGGAAGGAGCGAAATGAGCAAGCCCAAGTTGCGAACGCGCCTGGCGTCGCTCAGCTTTACCGAGAAAGTTAAGACCCTGGAAAAACTCCGCGACCGCAGCGAGAAGATCGCCGCCAGCGGGCTGCGGCGAAAGCGGGGGCTTAATAAGACCAGCTCGTGAGTGACTCTGGGAGCGCCTCGTGAGTCAGCTAAAAGCATTGCTTTCGTCCTGTCGCGCTGCTGCTTTGCATCACATCCGAAGAAGGAACGAAAAGTAACAGGAGTTATAGTCATGCCCATCCGTTGGGACAAATTTACCGTGAAAGCGCAGGAGGCTGTCCAGCGCGCCAGCCAGCTCGCCTCCGAGCACGGCAATCCGGAGCTGCAGCCCATTCATTTGCTGGCCTCGCTGCTGGAAGACAAGGAGAACATCGTTCCGCCGGTGCTGGAGAAGATCGGTATTGGCCCGCAAGCCGTTCTGAGCGACGTCTACAGCCAGATTGAGAAGCTGCCCAAAGTGTCGGGCCAGGCGGCCCAACCCGGTCTGTCGAATGAAGCCAGCAACCTGCTGGAGCAGGCCTTTAAAGAGGCTGCCAATTTCAAGGACGAATACGTTTCCACCGAGCACCTGCTGCTGGCCATCACGCATTTGAAGCGGGACACAGCCCAGCAGCTTCTGGCGCAGCGCGGCGCGACCCACGACGCGATTCTGAAAGCGCTGACCGTAGTGCGCGGTTCGCAGAAGGTGACAGACCAGAATCCGGAAGCGAAGTACCAGGCACTGGAGCGCTACGCGCGGGACCTGACCGAACAGGCGCGCCGCGGCAAGCTCGATCCAGTCATCGGACGCGACGAAGAAATCCGCCGCGTGGTGCAGGTGCTATCGCGCCGCACCAAGAACAATCCCGTGCTCATTGGCGAACCGGGCGTGGGCAAGACGGCGATCGTCGAAGGCCTGGCGCAGCGCATCATCTCCGGCGATGTTCCCGAGGCCCTGAAAAATAAGCGGGTGGTGGCGCTCGACCTGGGATCGATGCTGGCGGGGGCGAAGTATCGCGGCGAATTCGAAGACCGCCTCAAAGCAGTTCTGAAGGAAATCGAGGACTCGCAGGGGCAGATCATCCTGTTCATCGACGAGCTGCACACTCTGGTGGGCGCAGGCGCGGCTGAAGGGGCGATCGATGCTTCCAACATGTTGAAGCCGGCGCTGGCCCGCGGAGAATTGCGCGCGATCGGCGCGACTACGCTGAATGAATACCGCAAGTACATCGAGAAGGATGCTGCCCTGGAGCGCCGCTTCCAGATCGTGTTTGTGGGAGAACCGAACGTCGAGGATACGATCTCGATTCTGCGGGGCCTGAAAGAGAAGTACGAAGTGCATCACGGCGTGCGCATAAAGGATTCGGCCATCGTGGCCGCCGCGACCCTCTCGCACCGCTACATCTCCGACCGCTTTCTGCCGGACAAGGCGATCGATCTCATCGACGAAGCGGCGGCTTCCCTGCGCATCCAGATCGATTCGCTGCCGACCGATATCGATCAGCTGGAGCGCAAGGCGACGCAGCTTGAAATCGAGAAACAGGCGCTGAAGAAGGAAGACGATCCGAACTCGCGCGAGCGCCTGGGAATCATCGAGAAAGAACTGGCGGGGATCCGCGAGCAGTCGAACGCGCTGAAGGCTAACTGGAAAAAGGAAAAGGATCTGATCGCCCGCGCGCGCGAGCTCAAGGAGAAGATTGACCGGCTCAAGACCGACGAGCAGGCGGCAGTGCGCAAGGGCGACTACAACCGCGCCTCAGAGATCCAATACGGGGAGATTCCGCGGCTGCAAGGCGAACTGGGACAGCTCACGTCCGCCATGGACGGCAAGTCCGGACCGCGCATGTTGAAAGAGGAAGTCGACGAAGAAGATGTGGCCGGTATCGTGTCCAAGTGGACAGGAATTCCCGTCTCCAAGATGCTCGAAGGCGAGGTCAAAAAGCTGGTCAACATGGAAGATCGGCTGCGCAACCGGGTCGTGGGGCAGAATCCTGCGCTGGAGCGGGTTGCCAACGCGATCCGCCGCTCGCGGGCCGGATTAAGCGATCCCAAGCGGCCCATCGGCTCCTTCATCTTCCTTGGCCCCACCGGCGTGGGCAAGACCGAACTGGCGCGCGCCCTGGCTGAATTCCTCTTCGACGACGAGCATGCCATGCTGCGCATCGACATGTCCGAATACATGGAGAAGCACTCCGTGGCCCGCCTGATCGGCGCGCCTCCGGGATACGTGGGCTACGAGGAAGGCGGACAGCTTACCGAGCAAGTGCGCCGCCGTCCCTATGCCGTCGTGCTCTTCGACGAGATAGAAAAGGCGCATCCCGACGTGTTCAACGTTCTACTGCAGATCATGGATGACGGCCGGCTGACCGACGGCAAAGGCCGCGTGGTCGATTTCAAGAACACCATCATTATCATGACGTCGAACATCGGATCGCAGTTTTTGCAGGCCGAGGGGCTTAAGACGGACCGCGACTTCGAGGAAGCAGCAAAGCAGGTCCAGAACCTGCTGCACACGCACTTCAAGCCCGAGTTTCTGAACCGCGTGGACGACATCATCGTCTTCCGCCCGCTGGGCAAGGAGCAGCTGGTGAAGATCATCGAACTGCGGCTGGAGGACGTGCGGCGGCTGCTGGCGGACCGCAAGATCTCACTCGAGCTCACGGACGCCGCCAAAGACCTGCTGTTCACCGAGGGCTACGATCCGAACTTCGGCGCGCGTCCTTTGAAGCGCGCCATCCAGAAACTGATTCAGGATCCGCTGGCGCTGAAGATCCTCGACGGCGAGGTGCTGCATGGCGATCACGTCGTGGTCGATGCCGATCAAAAGGCGGGCAGGATGAAGTTCGAGATCAGCCAGCGAGTGGGGCAAAAAGCACCTGCCAAGCCCCGATAACTCTGAGCTCACCGCTGAGGACGGAGGAGCATATCTCCCTGTCCTCGGCGTGAGTACGGTCAGCCCTTGCGCTCCGGAAGCATTTGAGTATGATGTTTCCCGCGAGGCGCACTGATGACAAACAAGCTTTTTCTGCTCGTCTCACTCGTCGTTTCCCTCATTCCCTTATCGATGGCACAAGCTCCCATGAAATGGAAAATCCACGATCCCAACCGCCCAAACCCGCCGATCATTACTCCGGGAACCGCGAGCACGCAAGACACACCGGGAATTCCTCCTTCCGATGCCGTCGTGCTGTTTGACGGAAAAGATCTGTCGAAGTGGGTGGACAAGGACGGCAAACCTGCCGGTTGGAAGGTAGAAAACGGCTACATGGAGGTCGTCGCCAAGACCGGCAACATTTCCACGCGTGATTCGTTTGGCGATTGCCAGCTGCATGTGGAGTTTTCCGAACCGACTCCGGCTCACGGAGAGAGCCAGGAGCGCGGCAACAGCGGCGTCTTTCTAATGAGCACGTACGAGATCCAGGTACTCGACTCCTACGAGAACAAAACTTATGCCGATGGGCAGGCGGGAGCGGTATACGGACAATATCCGCCGCTGGTGAACGCTTCGCGACCTCCGGGGCAGTGGCAGACCTACGACGTCATCTTCCATGGCCCGCGATTCGTGAATGGCAAGTTGCAGCATCCGGCTCGCGTTACCCTGCTGCACAATGGCGTGCTGGTGCAGGACACTGTGGAACTCACCGGGCCGACGGCCCATGGCGAGCGCCCTCCTTACAAGGCCGGGCCTGCCAGGATGCCGCTGCAGTTGCAGGATCACGGCGATCCCCTACGCTATCGCAATATCTGGATTCGGGAACTGCACGAAGAGTAAGTGCCCCGGAGGTCCCACAGCTTCACGGAGTCAAGCTCTGTGCAACTGTGGGTACCTCTGTCGCGGGCTTTTTACGCCAGATCAAAGAGCAGGACTTCGGCGTCTTGCACGCCTTTGATCGCCAGCTTGCTCTCATCGCTGATCGCCGCTCCATCTCCCTGACCTAACTTCATCCCATTCAGTTCGACTGCGCCGCGGGCGACTTGCAGCCAAGCGTGACGTCCCGGGGCCATGTCGTGCGTCACTTGTTCTCCTGGCTCGAGCAGCGTGACGAAGAGCTTCGCGTCCTGGTTGATCTTCACCGAGCCCTGACCGGCATCGCGCGATGCGATCACGCGCAGCTGGCCTCGCTTCTCCGCTTCGGGAAAACTCTTCTGCTCGTAGCTGGGCGGAAGCGACCCCTTTTCGGGAACAATCCAGATCTGCAGCAGGTGCACCGGCTCGGTGGTGGAGGGGTTGAATTCGCTGTGGCGAATACCGCTGCCCGCCCTCATGCGCTGTCCATCGCCGGGAAGGATCACCGAACCGGTCCCCAGGCTGTCTTTGTGTTCGAGCTTGCCTTCGAGGACGTACGTGATGATTTCCATGTCGCGGTGCGGATGCGTAGGAAATCCAGTATTAGGCGCGACCCAGTCTTCGTTGATCACGCGCAGGGAACGGAATCCCATCCACTTGGGATCCCAGTAATCGTTGAAGCTGAAGGTGTGGTGAGTTTTAAGCCAACCGTGGTTTCCTCCACCCCGTTCATTGGCCGGACGAATTTGAATCATGCCGTGCTCCGATCTCCCGATATGTTATTTAACTGATAAACATTAGATGCGGGAAGAGAGCGGAAGGCGCAGAGGCGGCCGAGGGGCGATTTTGTGCCCCGATTTGGCAGATGCAGGCTTCAAGGGGCGGATTCTAGCCGGGCAGAAACGCCCATGTTCTCCGGTGGCTTCGCTCAAATCAGGGAAATACGCGGGAGTTTGTCTAAAGTCACACAGACACGGACCGGGATGGCGCGGGACTGGCGACCAAAATCCCGCCAATTTCAGCTCGAACCTTTCGACGCCACGGCGTCGCCGTGCTGCAGAATGACAGATGCCCGGAAAACTGCGCAAGGTCAGACGTCACACGATCGAGCCCGCACTTGTGGATATCTAGTTACCAATAAGTAATCCTAGCCGCGCTCGTCAGCCCCAGCAGAGGGCAGAAAGCCAAAGCACCGCGGGCTTCCGTAGAAGACGTAACCGTCAGACTGCATTCAAGCTTCACATGCGTGTGGCAGACTAAAAGCATGCATCGGCTGACGCTGGGCAATTTTGAACTCAACATTTTTTCGGATGGGCAATATCCGCTGGATGGCGGCGCGTTCTTCGGCGTGGTGCCCAAGGTGATGTGGTCGAAGAAGGTGACGGCCGACGAACGAAACTACTGTACGGCCGGACTGAACTCGCTGCTGATCCGCACCGGGTCAGAGACCGTGCTGGTCGAAACAGGGATGGGGAACAAGCTGCCGGAGCGCATGCGGAAGTTTTATGGCCAGCCCGCACAGCTGCTCGATAATCTCGCGGCCGGCGGTGTATCCCCCGATGACATTGACATCGTCATCAACTCCCACTTGCACTTCGATCATTGCGGGTGGAACACGATGCGAGACAAAGCGGGAAAGATCGTGCCCACATTTCCGCGGGCAAAGTATTACGCGCCTTGGGGAGAGTGGGAGTACGCGCGGCATCCCAGCGAGCGGGATGCAATCAGCTTCATGTCCGAGAATTATGATCCGCTGGTCGAGAGCGGGAGGATGACATTGCTCAAAGGTGGGGAGCAGATTGTGCCGGGGATCTCAGTAAAGATCTTTCCCGGACATACGGCGCACATGATGGGGATCATCATTCGGGGAAGTCAGAGGCCCCACCCTGTCGCACAGAACGCGACGAGGGTGGGACACCCTCAGGACTCTCTTTCCTGTCCTACTGCTTGTTACATTTCTGATCTCATTCCTACCACCGCGCATATTGATCTCACCTGGGGAATGGGTTTCGATCTGTATCCGCTTCAAACCATTCAGAGCAAAAAGGAGTATTATGCGCAGGCGGTTCCCGAGAAGTGGCTTACCGTGTTTACCCACGATCCGGAGATTCCCTGGGGCTATGTCGAGAAAGATGACGCGGGAAAGATGACCGTGAGGAGGCTTGAATGAAAGCGCAGCGAAGGAAATCCACCAGCGTGATGGCAATTGGTCTGCTGTTACTGGGAGTCTGTAGCGCCATAGCGCAGCAGGCAAAGAGCAAAGCAGATCTGACCGGCCGGTACGAGGGCACGGCGAAAAACAGGGCGGAAGAGGTAATCCCAGTCACCCTGGATTTGACTGAGAAGGACGGCGCGATCACGGGCACCATCAGTTCATCACACGGCGATTTTGCCATCACCAGCGGTTCGCGGCAGGGGAAAACGGTGACACTGCAGTTCGAGGCTGAGGGCACTGCCGGGACGATTTCCCTGGAGGCAAGCGAGGATAGCCTGGCGGGAACCTGGAGCGCGGGGGACGATGGCGGCCCATTCAACGTCAAGAAATCTGCCGGCGCGCAGAATGGCAAGTCGTAGAGGAATTACCGGAAAGCACCGCGCTCGCACGTGCGTATCTCCGGTTTTTATTGGGCTAGCCTGGCAGTACAGAGCAGGCGGGCTTCGAAGAAATCTTCGACGCGCGACAGGACCTCGGTTGCACTCTTGGACTCGTAGATAGCTTTGCGCAAGGCTGCGCCGCCGGGCACCCCGTGGGTAAACCACGATGCGAACTGCTTCATCTTACCGACCGCATCGGGGAGTTCTTCTTCGATCAGCATCTGGAAGTAGGTCCGAATCATCTGGTAGCGGTCGGCCTCTGTGGGCTGTTCATAAGGGCTCGTGTAGCCCCGGACGCTCGTGTAGCCCCGGACGCCTTCGTCCGGGGTGGCCACAGGCCATGTGGACTGCCCATCGATCAGAGAGGCGGATTCAAAAACTGGCGGGCGGCGCTCGCCCGGGCGGACGAGGGCGTCCGCCCCTACACGGACTTGGGCGGCTGTCCCTCCATCGTTCGTAGAAATCGATGCGCTGTATTGCTCGATCTGGCGGAAGATCCAGGGATTGGAGGGGGCCATGCGGCCGATCATGACCGCATCGCATCCAGTTTGCGTCACCATGGCGCAGGCGTCTTCGGGCGAGCGGATATCTCCGTTGCCGATTACCGGAATCCTCACGGCGTCTTTCACTGCGGCAATCCACTCCCAGCGGGCGGCTCCGCTATAGCCTTGTTCCCGCGTACGGGCGTGAAGGGCCACCGCGGCCAGGCCGCATTGTTCGGCCATGCGGGCCAGTTGCACGCAGACGATTTCCTCGTCGTTCCACCCCGCGCGGAATTTAACCGTGAAGGGAATCTGTACCGCGGAACGCACCGCCTCAAAGATCTTGCCAATTGCAGGGAGATCGCGCAGGAGGCCAGAGCCGCCATTGCACTTCACCACTTTCTTGGCGGGACATCCGAGATTGAGATCGACCAGATCGAAGCCTAAGCCTTCGACCATCCGGGCGGCTTCCGCCATTACCCTGGGATCGCTTCCGAAAAGCTGGGCGGAAATGGGGTGCTCGTCTTCATAAAAGTGAAGATAGCGCTTGGCCTTCTGATCCTTCTTGCGCAGCACGCCGTCGGCGGAGGTGAACTCCGTCATGATGAGCCCGCATCCGCCGAGATTGCGGATGAAGCGGCGGAACACGGTGTCGGTCACTCCGGCCATTGGAGCCAGGACAGTGGCGGGGCGGATCTTGACTGTGCCGATCTGGAGGGCTGCGGGGACGGGTTGCAGACTCGCTTCAGCGCGGGGAGCCGCGTCAGGCAGTCCGGAGTTGTCCCAGAATTTGCGCATATCTTTGCCCCGGCTTTAACTGCGGAGAAACATGGTCAAAGTCCCCACCATCCCGCACAAAGCGCGAGAAGGGTGGGGGGCACCCTGAATTCATTTTATTAGAGATTCACGCAAAAGCCCTCGCTTTCGCGAGGGCCTGATTTTCTCTGGATCCAAACAATGTGTAGCTTACTTCTTCGCGGTCTCGGCCTTGGCGTACTTGCGGCGGAAGCGCTCGACCCGGCCGGCGGTGTCCATCAACTTCTGCTTGCCGGTGAAGAAGGGGTGGCAGTTCGAGCAGATTTCAACCCCGATATCGCCCTTATGGGTCGAACGGGTCATAAAGGTATTGCCGCACGCGCAATGCACACGTACTTCGTGATAAGAAGGATGGATAGCTGCTTTCATTGGGGTCCTAACCTCGGTTCAGATCATTAGATTCTACCGGATTTCCGCAGGATTCAGCAAACCGCGGAGCGGCAGCCTCGGACATCGGTCAGCAATGAGCAATGACCTGTGGACAGTGAGCCAAGCCAAGGTCAAAGCAGTTCCTCACCGCTAATTGCTCACCGCTCATTGCTCATTGCTCATTGCTAAAACCGGAACAAGTAACTGATCTTCACGAAGAACTGGCGGCTATCGTTGATGTAGCCGCGAGCCGTGTTGCTGACGTAACCGGGGGTGCCGCTAAGTGCCGGGACTACACTCAGATTCTGCAGGTCGCTGTTGTAGCCCACGTAGATCGCGGTTCCAGGATGAATGAGGTAGGTGACGAGGAAATCGGCATTGAAATGCCTCGACGTCGGCAGGTAAGTGTAGGGCGACCCGATCCCGGGGGTTCCGGCCAGCAGCGCGTTGTATTGGAAGATCACGCGGGCAGAGAGCCGGGGGGTGAACTGCCAGTTCCACTTGCTGCGCAGGATGTGGTCGTTCAAGATGCCGCGGCCCGCGCCCGGAGTCAGCGATTGCACGTACAGATAGGTGCTCTGGTTGGCACGCAGGCGTTCGAAAAGGTAGGTATTTTCGATTTTCAGCGGCTGCATGGGACGAACCACGACGGTCGCCTGCGCCAGATCCTGGCGCGCCAGGTAGGGCCGGCTATAAGGATTCGACGCCGGGTCTCCGGGCAAGGCGACGAAATTGGCGCCGTTCCCCCAGAAGTAGCTGGCGAGAATTGTTGCCTTCTTGAAGTAGCCGGTCTGGAGAACTGCTCCGCTGAAGTGCTCGTGATAATCCTGATTGCGCAGTGGGGTTAATGAACAGAAGCCATAGAAGCAGAAGTCCTGGGGACGGAGACGTTCCCGCATTTCTTCGTACGGGCGGAGGACGATGAGCGTCTGGCCGCGGCCCTGAATCGCCAGATAAGGGACGTAGTCGGTGTCCAGGCGCAGGCCGGTGTGATCGAAGTCGTAGCGGACGTTCAGTGACGGTCCCCAATCGACAACCCAGCCGCGCCGGGGACGGAAACGGTAATCCAGTTCCTGCGTGGTCTCGCGAATGTCAACGCGATTGATGAACCCGGGAATGGAAACGAACCCGGGAGAGATGTCGTTATAAACCCCGTCGTAAGTGAGGTGCAGGCCATCGCGGTGGAGCTGCAGTTTCCCGGCGGGCCCGGCGTAGTGATTATTTCTGGTGTTGCCGACATTGCCCGAACTGAACGGATAATAGTTCGCCTCGCAGTTGTTGGACGAGTAGTTCGGATTGAAAAAATCGCCCAGGATATTGCTGGAGCTGGTGACAGCCTGCCCGTCGAGCGTCCAGTTGGGGCTGAACTTCAGGCGAGTGTCCACGCCGCCGATGCGGTTGTACTCGCCGGTAGTGGGGCATTCCCAGTCGGTATAGAGAGCGCCAACGCTGGACTGCCGGAAGATGTCGCGGCTTACGCGGGCGACGGTGAAATAGGAGCGCAGGCCCGATAACGGGTAGTAGCTCGGGATGGCCAAGCCCGGGCTGCGGTCGTCGGCTGTCATCACGCCGAGCGAGTAGGGACCGTCTTTCCCGGTGAGCCGGATTCCCGCCGAGGGGTCGCCGATGTTGCGGGTAAAGAACAGGTTCATCGGGGTGCGGAAGAAATCTTCGTTCTCCAAAAAAAACGGGCGCTTTTCCGGGAAGTACACTGCGTAGCGCTGGTTGACGGTGATCTGCGGGTCCTCCGATTCCACCTGGCTGAAATCGGGATTGGCAGTCAGGTCGAGCGTGAAGTGATCCTGAAAGACGAACTTCGCGTCCATGCCGGGCTGTCCCTGCACGGTGGCTTTCTGGAAATAAGGATTGCTGAAGTCGCGTGTATCGAGCGCGCGGAAACCCCGCATGACTCCATAGGGGATGAGTTCGATGGCTCGTCCGGGAGAAATTCCTTCCAGGCCGTTGAGAGTTGCTTCCTGCCCCAGCCGTCCCTCGACTGTGTAGGAGATGTGGGGCCAGAAAGAATCCTCGGTTTTACGCGTGATGCCGCGATAAAGAATGATGCCCCATTGCTGCTGTCGATTGGCGGGGAAGCGGAGGCTCTTGAAGGGAATGGCCATCCACACGATGAAACCCCGGCTGGTGACCTTTCCTTTCGAATCCCAGACGGTATCGAAGGATGTATCAAAGTGAGCGCTGGCCTCTTCCTCGCGCGAGGCCTCGGTCCAGATGGCGTCCCACTGCACGCCCAGGGGCGTGGCCTGGAATGCGTAAGCCCGGCGGCGATCGTGGAAGGTATCGAGAATGACCTCGACCTGGTCGTCATCAAAAATGTCCTCGCGCCGCGACAGGCGGGCCCGCACTTTCCGCGGATCATCGAAACAGACGAATACGGCGTAGAAATTCTTCTGGTCATAGCCGAGATAGGCGTCGGTGGGCTCGCTGACCGCTTCGCCGTCATGCGGATTGCGTTGGGTGAAGCCGGTAACCTTCGCCATTCGAAGAGCAATCTCTCCCTGCGGCTGCATGCTCAGGAAGTCGTCCAAGGCGGGTGCGCGTTCCAGACGGGGAATGGAAAGAACGGGAGGAGCAATCTCCGGCCTCGCCGCCGGCTGCACCATGGGATCTTTGACCGGAGGCTCGGGTTCCTGTGCGGACGCGGGCGGGTACTGATTGGAAGGTGCAACCGTCTGCGGAGGTCCGGGGGGAGGGCTGTCCGGGCTCGGCGGGGTTTTCTGGACTGACGACGGCGAACTATTACCGGTAGCGCTCGATTGCTGTGCACTGCCGGGGGAGCTGCCGGCATCCTGCCGGGTTCCGGCAAGCGCACGATACGGCGGCCCCGCCATCGCACATAACGCGAAGAGGGCCGTGAGCTTCCACAGGCGATGGCTGATCCGACCCAGGTCTCGACTCAGACGCACACTCCCGGTTCCTCCGCGACCCCCATTTCGCGGAACTGAGCAAGATACACTATCGCGGGTACAACGAGACAAAAAAGAGTGTTCTGTAGCGAAAACCGGAATTCACTGGGATTACAACTCACGCCAAGAATTCCGGCGTCGCCTCCTTCGATTACCGGTCGCTACATTCAGAAGAATGATGCCGGCTAAAACAGCGAGGCTTGACGGCGATTCGGAGAGATTCCGAAGTGATCGTAGGCTAGCTGCGTCGCCACGCGCCCGCGAGGGGTGCGGTTGAGAAAGCCAATCTGCATGAGGAAGGGTTCGTAGATCTCTTCGATGGCGTCGGGTTCTTCGGCCAGAACGGCAGCCAGGGTGTTCACGCCCACCGGGCCTCCTTGGTACTTTTCGATGATGGTGAGCAGAAGGCGGCGATCGACTTCGTCAAATCCGTACTGGTCAACTTCCAGCATCTGGAGCGAAGCTTTGGCGGTTGGCTCGTCGATTTTTCCCGCGCCGCGGACTTGCGCGTAATCGCGAACCCGCCGCAGGAGGCGGTTGGCGATTCGGGGAGTTCCGCGGGAGCGGCTGGCGATTTCGCGGGCTCCCGCGTCGTCGATCGCGACGCCCAGGATTTCCGCTGAGCGCTCGACGATCACCTGCAGGTCTTCCGGAGTGTAAAACTCCAGGCGCAAGACAATCCCGAAGCGGGCGCGCAGCGGAGCCGAAATCAGTCCGGCGCGGGTAGTCGCGCCGATGAAGGTGAAGGGCTTGACTTCCAGGGTATGGGTTCGCGCCGATGGACCCTGGCCAATGATGATGTCGAGCCGGTAATCTTCCAGCGCGGAGTAGAGCAGTTCTTCCAGCACGGGCTGCAGGCGGTGGATCTCGTCAATAAAGAGGACCTGCTTGTCCTGCAGGTTCGTGATGATGGCGGTCAGATCACCCTTGATCTGCAGCAGGGGCGCCGCCGTGGGCTGGAAGTGCACGCCCAACTCGTTGGCGATGATGTTGGCCAGCGTGGTCTTTCCCAGGCCGGGAGGGCCATACAGGAGCACGTGATCCATGGCTTCGCCCCGGGAACGGGCGGCCTCGATCGCCACCGCTAAATTCTCTTTGACCTTCTTCTGGCCGATGAACTCGGCCAGGCGTTGTGGCCGCAGCTTCAATTCAAAAGAGGAATCGTCTCCCACCGGCGCGGCGGAGACCAGGCGCTCGCGGTTGGGATCGAGATCAGGATTGTTTCTGGCGGCAGCCACTTCTCCGGATAGTAGAACGAAATGCGAAAGCGCGCAATTGCCGCCTGCATTGCCGGGATTTGCGTGAAGGGGCCTTGCTGCCGGCGAATTCACCCAATCTTCACCTCTTCGAAACCCGCCTTTAACAAAGCCCAGTTAGCGTCTGCAAGTGATTTGACCGGCTCAATGACCGCAGGAACTGGGTTGCAGGTCCGGCCTCGATGACGCCTGCTTCACGAATTTCAACTGGCTCAACAACGATCAGGAGATTCCGCATGAAAAGAATTTTGATGGCGATCGCTCTGCTCGCCGCTTGCACGGGCAACGTCGCCGCTCAGGAAGGCGCGATTCCTACCGGCATCCCTCATCTTGACCACGTTTTTGTCATCATGATGGAGAATCACGGATATGGGGAAATTATCAATAATCCCAACGCGCAGTACATCAACCAATATGCCCGGCAGTCGAACCTGGCAAATAACTACTTCGCGGTGGCGCATCCCAGCCTGACCAACTACCTGGAAGTGGTCGGCGGATCGAACTTCGGAGTGCAGAGCGATAATCCGCCAGACTGGTACAACGGCCAGTGCCAGCCGAACCTCTTCACCGGCATTCCCAATACCGACAATCCTTCCAGCCCGGCAGTTTGCCCCATCCGGGGTCACGGCACGGATGCGGCCACTCCTGCCCTGGATTGCATGAATGAGGTCACAGGACCTCCATGCGAGGTCAATGTCGATGGAAAAGTTTCCTATTCCGCGGTCAGCACAACGCTGGGAATCACCATTGCCGATCAACTGGTGACCGCAGGCAAGTCTTGGAAGAGCTACCAGGAAAATTTGCCGATGACGGGTGCGCGGCGAGTGAATTACAGCGATGGAAACTTCACCAATAACACCAATTTCGCGGCATTCAAGCCGCAATTAGACCCTCCACTCAACAGCGGCGAGATCGTGCAACTCTATGCCGCGAAGCACAACCCTTTCGTCTATTTTCAGAATGTGCAACTAAGCACGACGCCGGGCTTACGCATGACCAACGTGGTCGGCTTTGACGGGGCAGGCGGCCTGTGGAGCGATTTGGGCTCGGGAAATATTCCCAGTTACGCCTTCATCGCACCCAACCAATGCAATGATCAGCACGGCCGTGGCAATGGCACCGCGTTCTGCGGCTACGATCCGAACAATAACGGCACCCAGAGCGGCTTGAACCCTGCCTTGATCATGCTGGGGGATCAGGCGATTCAGAAGATCGTGACCGCCATTCACGCCTCCCCGGCGTGGACCATCGGCAACAATGCCATCGTCGTGGTATGGGATGAAAATGATTACTCGCTGCAGCCGGTCAATAACCGCGTAATGGCGATCGTGGACACGAATTACGGGGTTCACGGTGTTCAAAGCGGAGCTTACTACACGCACTTCTCGCTGCTGCGCTCGATTGAGGGGGGATTGGGTCTGCCTTGCCTTAATCACGCCTGCGATGCGAACACCGCGACTATGACCGATCTGTTCGCGGCGGCGCAGTAGCCAGCACCGGCAAATCGAATTCAGGGCCGGTCCATGAGAACCCGATCATGGGGCCGGCCCTCTTCTTGCTTGACTGCCTGCCTGCTAGACATCGGCATTCCGCTGCCGGAAGATGTGTTTAATTGTCTGTTACAGGAGGGAAGTCCAGATCCGGTACGCCAATCCCACAACCGAGATCGCAATGAGGAGATAAGGCCAGAGTTCGCAAGCCTGGCGCAGGATTTGGGCCGGAGAACCAGAGTTGGTATGAGGTAAAGCCCTCATAGGTCGAGGTGGCCTTTCTATAGTTTGGAATGCTACAAACGGATCCGACGGGCGACAATCAGGAGAACTATGTACGTATGCCGGAATTTCGCCGAAAATTTTCGGACATTGAGTTCCGCGTTGCGATTCTTCGGTGCTCGGTCTCAGGATTAGTCTGAAGCGGCTTAGTTAAAATCTTCCCAGATTTGGCGGCTATCCTCGGTGCCGCCGCATTGCTTATCTCTCATCTTTTATGGAAGGCGGCATGCAGATCCTCGTTCCGGGGGAACTCCCATGGATAGCGGATACTATGCAGCCGCCGCCGGACTAGCCGCCCAGGCCCAGGCGCTTGAATTAATCGCGAATAATCTCGCCAACCTCGGCACCAGCGGGTATCGCGGGCAGCAGGCGACCTTTCATTCTCTGTTAGCCGCGGCGGGGCCGGCGCGGTGGAATCCGCTGAACGCGGCGATGAATGATTTTGGCGTGCTCGGCGGAAGCCGGGTCGACCTTGCGTCCGGCAGTCTGACGGCAACCGGCAATCCCCTGGACCTGGCGGTGGCCGGCAAGGGCTTCTTCGTCGTGCGCTCGCCGAAAGGTGACTTCTACACCCGCGACGGCGGGTTTCACCGCACGCCGGAAGGGCGGCTGGTCACCGCGGAAGGGGATTCCGTGCTGGGCGAGCAGGGCCTTATTACTTTGCCCGCCGGCGCGCCCGCGGTAAGCGACGATGGAACCATTTCGGTGGGCGAAGCGGTCGTGGCCAAGCTGCGCGTCGCCGAGTTCTCCGCCAGCACACCCCTGACTGCTGTGGGGAAGGCACTTTACTCGGCTCCTGCCGGGGCCGCGCTTCCGGCCGCCTCGTCCTCCATCCGGCAAGGCATGCTGGAGGCTTCCAACGTAAGTTCGGTGGAAAGTGTGGTGCAACTGATCAGCGTGCAGCGCCATGCCGAGATGATGCAGCGGGCGCTGACACTGTTCGACAGCCAGTTTAATCAGACCGCGGCGCAGGATCTGCCGCGGGTTTGAGCGGGAGGCAATTTTTATGATTCGCGCCCTTTACACCGCGGCCAGCGGAATGATGGCCCAGGAAACCAATCTCGATAACGTGGCCAACAACCTGGCCAACTCGAGCACTGCCGGCTTCCGCCGGCGGCGGGTCCAGTTTGAAGACCTGGTCTACCAGAACCTGGTCATGCCCGGAGCCGCCGCCTCGCAGCAGACCACCATGGTGGCCGGGCTGCAGGTAGGCCTGGGGACACGTACCGCCGCCTCGGAAGTGATCCAATTGCAGGGCGACTTCAGCCCGACGGGAAACCCGCTGGACCTGACCATTCAGGGGCAAGGCTTCTTTCAGGTTCTCCTGCCGACGGGCGAGACCGCCTATACCCGCGCCGGCAGCTTTCACCTGGACGCGCAGGGCAATCTGGTCACCCAGGACGGCAACCCGGTGCAGCCGGCGGTGACGATTCCACCCGGCGCCACCTCGTTCACCGTGGCCCGGGATGGAACCATCAGCGTCACTCTGCCCGGCCAGCCGCAGGCGCAGCAGGTGGGATCGCTCCAGCTTGCCCTGTTCAACAATCCCGGAGGACTGAATTCCACCGGGGGCAATCTGCTGCTGGCGACTACCGCCTCGGGCGATCCGGTGATCGGGACGCCGGGAGGCAGCGAAGGACTGGGAGCGATCGAGCAAGGCATGCTGGAGCAGTCCAATGTCAGCGTAGTCGACGAGTTCGTGCAGATGATCGTGGCGCAGCGTTCCTACGAGGCCAATTCGCGCGTGGTCAACGCCGCCGACCAGATGCTGCAGAACATCAACACGCTGGGACGCTAGCCGGGGTGAATTTTGGCCGAGCTTCTTCTCAAGGCGCTGCTTCGAACCTGCCTGATTGCGGCCTGCCTGGTGCTGCCATCGTGGAGCCAGGCGCCCTGCCGCGCCGGGGTGCGCGCCGAAGTCCTGGCAATCAGGGCGGAGGTTTCCCTGGCTGACCTGCTGTTGCCCGAATCCTGTCCGGAACTGCTGGCCGCGGCCGCGGCGGTGCGCCTGGGCTCGGCGCCGTTACGGGGAAGCCCTCGCGTGCTGGAAGGGGAGCAGGTGCGGGCCCTGCTGCAGGCACTGGCGCGCCATGAAAGTTCCCTGCGGCAGCGAGGGCTGATCTTCGCTGTGCCGGAACGGGTCGTGGTGCGGGTCGATGCTGATATCTCGATGCAGGTTCCGGTCCGGGCGCGCACCGCAAGGACAAAGCATAAAGACGCGAGGCCGCTCGTCAGGCCAGGTCAGACCATCGCGCTGCTCTGGGAGCAGGGTGGCATCCGCCTGACAATGCCAGCAACCTGCCTGGAATCGGGAGACGTGGGCCAGACGGTACGAGCCCGCCTCGCCCGCAGTGGGCGTGTCATTCGCGCTGTGGTCTTAGCAAATGGCGGCTTGCGCGCCATTTCGTGAACCCGCCAGAAAGGGGGCTGCATGACGACCGCTCAAAACCCGATCGCGTTTTTGCTTCTCGGCATTCTGCTCGTTCTGCCGGGTGTCTCTGTCGGCAAAGGGAAAGAGAAGAAGAACTCTGTTTCCCGCAATGGCCTGGCGGAGTACATCCAGCGGGTGTCGGCAGCCGCTCCCGACAGCGCTTCGAACACGCCCGGCAGCCTGTGGAAGGATTCCGGGCGGCTGGCCAACATGGTGGCCGATTACAAGGCCTCGCGCATCGGAGACCTGGTCACCATCAGCGTGGCGCAGAACCTGTCGGCCTCGAGCACCGGCGATGTATCCAGCAACCGGAGCTTTTCCGCCAGTTCGGGCATCACCGCCCTGCCCGGCCAGCTGAAGACCGCCGGAGTGGCCAACCTGTTTTCGCCCCGATCCACGCAAGTGCTTACCGGCAAAGCGCAGGCGACCTCGGAGACCTCGCTGAGCACCACGCTGACCGGGCGGGTAGCGGCCGTGCTGCCCAGCGGGACGCTGGTGGTGGAAGCCGAGCGCCAGGTCACCATGAACAACCAGCACGAGACCGTGATCCTGCGCGGCCTGGTGCGGCCGGGCGATCTCGACGCCAGCAACACGGTGGCTTCCAATCATGTCGGCGACCTGGAGGTGGAGGTCAAAGGGAAGGGCATCGTCAGCGAGGGCACGCGCCCGCCTAACCCGATTGTGAAGTGGATCCTGCGGATCGTTGGTTTCTAGGAGCTGCCATCATGCGAATCCTGCCCTGGCTGTGTCTGTCGCTGCTGCCGGCCGCCCCGCCGGCCGCCGGCAATGAAGTTCACAAGGTGCTGCTGCGCGACGTGGCCACGGTGGAAGGGGTGCGCGATAACTCCCTGGTCGGGTATGGGCTGGTCGTGGGGCTGAGGGGCACGGGAGACCGGCAGCAGACTTTTTTCACGGTGCAGACGCTGGCCAGCATCCTGGCCCGCATGGGGGTGCAGATTCCGGCCGCGTCGGTGCGGGTGAATAACGTGGCGGCGGTGTTTGTCACCGCCACCCTGCCCCCCTTCGCACGCCCGGGCATGCACGTCGACGTGATGGTCTCCTCCAGCGGTGATGCGCGCAGTCTGGAGGGCGGGTTGCTGCTGCTGACCCCGCTGTACGCCGCCGATGGACAGGTCTTCGCCGCCGCCCAGGGGCCGCTGGTAGTGGGAGGATACAGCGCGGGCAGCGCGGCCAACTCCCGCCAGATGAACCATCCGACGGTCGGCCGCATTCCCGGAGGAGGGCTGGTGGAGCGCGACAGCTCGCTCAGTCTCGCCGCCCTGGACCGGGTTTCGCTGTTGTTGAATGACGCCAACTTCACCACTGCGGAAGAGGTGGCTGCGGTCATCAACCAGCTCGGGCCGCAGCCGGTCGCCACCGTGCTGGACAGCCGCCGCATCGAGGTGAAGCGTTCCGCAGACACTTCCATTCCCGCCCTGCTGGCCCGCATCGAGAATCTCGAGGTGGAGGTGCGCCGCCGCGCCAAGGTCGTGGTCAACGAACGCACCGGCACGGTGGTGCTGGGGAAGGACGTGCACCTGGGCGCAGTCTCGATCCTGCACGGCAGTTTCTCGATCGAGGTGACCACATCCCTCTCGGTCTCGCAGCCCAACCCCATGGCCGCCGGCCAGACGCAAGTGGTTCCCGATACCCGGGTGAGTGCAACCGAGTCTCCGGCGCGTAATGTGGAGCTGGCGGAAGGAGCCCGGGTGGAAGAGCTGGTAACTCGTCTGCAGGCCATCGGCGCGACCGCCCGTGACGTGGTTTCCATTCTGCAGGCCATCAAGGCGGCGGGGGCGCTCGAAGCCGAACTGGAGGTGATCTGATGAACCCGGTAGCCGGGCTTTGGCCCTTGCCGGCGGCTCTGGCGACGCCCGCAGTCTCCCCCCGGGGAGCGACGGCGGCGCGCGATTTCGAGGCCAGCCTGATCGGCAATCTCCTGGAATCCCTGGAAAAAACCTTTGCCAGCGTCCCCGGCCAGGAGCCTTCGCCCGGTTCCGACGAGTACAACTACATCGCGACCCGCGCTCTGGCCGAGGTCATCGCCAGCCACGGCGGCTTCGGCATTGCCGCCCTCATCGGCCGGCACCTGCCGGCACACGAAGGTAAGGGGGAGGTGGTCTCCAGCGGCAGCCGGGACCCGGCGGCTTTGCCTAAAGTTCCCTCAACTCCTGCCGATAGAACGAGATGAGGACGGAGGGCCGGGCCCGGCAAGAAGATCTGCGGGATAGCATTAAAGTTTTTTAACGCGGGGTCGATCTTGAATTGCAAGACAAGGAATTCAAGACAAGGGGAGTAAGATGAGAATCGACTTTCAGACCAGCCCGCAACCGGCAGCCGAAGCGGAGCGGAACCGCAGCCCGCAAGCCCAGACGGATCATTCTTCGCCAGCCCGTGCCAGTGGAGAAGATCAGGCCCTGATATCGGGCGCCCGCGCCCAAGTCCGGGCGCTGGTCGCGCAGGCGGCGCAGCTTCCCGAAGTTCGGGAGCAAGTCCGGGAGGAAAAGGTGCAGGCCCTGCGCGAGGCGGTGGCCGGCGGCCGTTACCGCATTGACGCGCACAAGGTGGCCGAGGCGATGCTCTCCCACATAGCGGAAGCGCCAGCCGGATAAAGCAGGCGCCCGGAGGCGAAGCGTGGGCGATCTTAGCTCGGATCTCGGCCTGGGGATTCGCTCCACCCCGGCGGTGAAAGGGGTGGAAGAACATCCGGCAGGCAAGGAAGGGCCGGGGCATTCCCGCCGCCGCGCCCGCACCCGCGAGGCAGCCGAAGAAGATGCGAGTCCAGTCGAGGGTGAGGATCCATCGGCAGCGCACCAGATCGATCGGCTGGCGTGAAATTTATGGCACCGCTTCCCCCCAACCCGCCGGAGCCTTGGCGTAGCGCACCCTCTGAACTTTCCCGGCTGTACTTACAGTTATTGCGCGAGCTCGCCGACCGCGTCGAGTCCAGCACGCAGGCGGTGGTTTCCGGCGATGTGGCCCGGCTCGAAGCCGGCACCGCGGAGCAGTGCCGGCTGTGGCAGAAGATAGTCTCCCTGCCGCCAGAACCTGGTCATGGCGCGGATCCTGCGTGGCCGCCGGAGGTGGTTGACGCGCAGCAGCGGCTCCTGCATCTGGGCCGGGTGCAGCGCGCGCTGCTGCGACGGAGCCAGCAATGCCTGCGCGCTGTCTGCAACCTGCTGGCCGGGCCGCACTCGGGCTATGCGCCGATGGCAGGCGAGGCAGGCGTCGAATTGCATCCCGCAGGGAAGGAGGGATAAAAGGAATGTCGAGCTTGAATGCCAGCCTGGCCTCCGCCCTCAGCGGCCTGGCGGCTGCCCAGGGAGCCCTGGCGGCCACCACCAACAACGTCGCCAACATCAACACGCCGGGCTACTCGCGCCAGGTTCCGATCCTGGAGACCGGGGATCCCATCGTGCTCGATCCCTTAACCTTCGGCACCGGGGTCCGGCTGCGAACGCTGGAGAGCATCCGCAATCCCATCCTGGAATCGCAGATCCAGCAGGAAACCCAGACGCAAGGGGAGCTGAGCGCCCTGGTCTCGGCCTTGGCCCAGACGCAAAGCAATTTCACCAGCACCTCGGGCGACATTGGCGGCGCCATTTCCAAATTCTTTGACAGCATGAACCAGCTCTCTACCAGCCCGTCCGACCTGTCGCTGCGCCGCAACGTTCTTACAGCAGCGGGCAATGTGGCGACGTCGTTCAATCTGGCGTCCGGCCATCTGATCGCGCAGCGCACCAATCTGGACCAGGGTGTGGAGCAGGCGGTGGGCGAGATCAACCAGCTGACCGGGCAGATCGCGCAACTGAACGGGCAGATTGCGATCCTGGAAAATGCGGGAGAAAGTGCGGGCACGTTCCTGGACCAGCGAAGCCAGCTCATCAACCGCCTCTCCTCGCTGGTCGACGTATCGGTCATCCCGAGCGACAACACCATCACGCTCACCACGGCCAGCGGAACCGCGCTGGTTGCGGGCCAGCAGAATTTTTCCCTGTCGACAGGTACCGGCCCTTCCGGTGTGCAGCACATCTTTGCCCAGAACAGCGACATTACGGCAACCATCGTTTCCGGACAGCTGGGGGGAATTCTGGCGGCACGCGACCAGCAGATTCCCGGCATCGCGGTGCAGCTCGATACCCTGGCGGCCGGGCTGGCAAATGCCGTCAACCAGGTTCAAACCGCGGGATACGATCTGAACGGAAATCCCGCGACGGGAGTAAATCTGTTCAACCCTCCGCCGGCGTCGCTCGACGGAGCGGCCGCCAACCTCACCGTCGCCATCACGGATCCGGCGCTGATTGCGGCCAGCGCCGACGGCACGCCGGGCAGCAACAGCAACGCCGAAGCCATGTATGCCCTGCGCAAGCAAGCGTTAATCGCGGGGCAAAGCGCGTCCGACTACTACTCGACCATTGTCTTCAATATCGGCAACAGCGTGGCCAATTCGACGGCGCAGCAGGAAGCTTCCAGCCTGGTGCTGCAGCAGCTGAATAACCAGCGCTCGGCGGTATCCGGCGTCTCGCTGGACGAGGAAGCCGCCAACCTCATGCGTTTTCAGCAAGCCTATGCCGCCTCCGCCAAGGTGATTGCGGCTATCAGCTCGCTGATGGAAGTCGTAATCAACATGAAGAGCTGACCTTATGCGAGTAAATCCCAATCCGCTGCCCGATCTGCTCTCCGCCCTGTCACAAAACGAGAAACAAATCAATAACGACCTGCAGCAGGTGGCTTCCGGCCAGCGAGTGAGGGTCCCGAGCGATGACCCGGCGGCCGCGGCCGGGCTGGTCCGCAATGCGGACCAGACTTCCGAAGTCGACCAGTTCCAGCGCAGCCTGTCCAGCATTTCGGGGGAGGTGCAGAATGCCGACTCTGCCTTGAGTTCGGTTGTCACAGCGCTGCAGCGCGCGATCTCGCTTGGAGTCCAGGGAGCCAATGGCACCCAGAACGCCTCCGGCCGCGCTGCCATCGCCAATGAAGTGCAAGGCATCCTGTCGCAGCTGGTGAGTCTAGCCAACCTCTCTTACCAGGGCAATTTCGTTTTCGCCGGCACCGCCACCCAGACCGCCCCTTACGTGCTCGATGCCGCCAGCCCTTCCGGAGTCCGTTACGTGGGCAACGACGGCGTCAACAGCGTTACCCTGGGCGACCACTTTGCCGCGAAAACCAACCTGCCCGGCTCGCAACTGTTCTCCGCTCCCGGAACCGACGTTTTCCAGGCCCTGCAGAATCTGGTGACCGGGCTGCAGAGCGGCACCGGCATCGATACCGCGATCGACCAGGTAAGCGCTGCCTACGAGCACATCAATGGCCAGCGGGTTTTCTACGGCAACACCTCGAACCAGCTGAGCTCGCAGAGTAAATATTTGAACAGCGAAACCGTGCAGCTCGCGCAGCAGCAGAACACGCTGGGAGGAGCTGACCTGACCCGCGTCCTCAGCGACCTGGTGAATCAGCAGACCTCGCGCGAAGCGACCCTGGCCGCGATGGCCCGCACCCAGCAAAGCAACCTGTTCGATTACCTGAAGTGATGCGGCGTGGCCCGCCTCGTTGTTCAGGGCTCAGCGCTCACGGCTCAGCGCTGACGGCTCATTCCTCACAGACAGCGTCTGCTGCGACCCGCGGGCCCATTCTGCGGCCGCATGGACGCGCTCCCGCTCACGTTCCAGGCGAGCACGTTCGTTCAGCAGTGCCCGCTGCATGAGGGGAAGCAATGCGCGGAGACGCTCCACTTGCCGGCGGTATTCGGATAACTCGTGCTCTACCTCATCGTCGCGGTAGTCCGCGGCCCGGCGCAGCCACTCTCCGGCGCGCATCAGTTCGGAGAGCAAACCGGACATCTGTTCTGGCATCGGCATCGGCGCGGCAGAGGAAGACTCGGAGCCGGGGGCCAGACTGTCCAGCCGCTCTTTAAG